>C688J18823_10002750_pt1 | contig 11042 bp, 11 predicted proteins | sample HopSoiMetagenom1_FD_18823 | JGI IMG/M metagenome (IMG submission 18823) | reverse complement strand
CGACCCCGTCGGCAGGCGGACGGTGCGGCTGCTGCTGGAGGAGCTGCAGCGGCGCGGGACGTCGGTGCTGCTGAACTCGCATCTGCTGAGCGAGATCGAGCTCGTCTGCGATCGCGTTGTAATCCTGCTGGGCGGCTCGGTCGTCGCGGAAGGCTCGCCGGCAGAGCTCGGTCGGGCCCGCGGCGTGGAGGTCGAGACGGATGACGGCACGACGGTCTTCGAGGGCAAGACGCGCGAGGACATCCCGGCGCTCGTGGCCGAGCTCGTGGCGGCAGGGCGCAAGGTCTACGGCGTGCGCGTCCTCACCTCGACGCTCGAGGAGACCTATCTCGAGGCCGTCGGCGAGGANCAGTCGTGAGCTCGATCGCGATCATCGCGGGCTACGGCCTGCGGGAGGCGCTGCGACGCAAGGTGTTCGTCGTCGTGCTGGTGCTGACACTCGGGTTCCTCGCNCTCTACTGGCTCGCGAACCACTACATCTTCCGCGACGTCGAGAACATCGGCGCCCCCGCCGGAATCGACGCGCAAGCCTTCGCGGGGGCGTTCATGGTCGGGCTCGCGATGTTCGCGACCTTGTTCCTCGGCGTCGTGCTCGCGATCTTCCTGACCATCGGCGCGGTGCGCGGCGACGCCGAGCGCGGCCTCCTCCAGCCGCTCGTCGTGCGGCCGATCGGGCGCTCGACGCTGCTGCTCGCGCGCTGGGTGGGCGCGGTCGCCGTGTGCGCGCCCTACGTCGGGCTCGTCTACCTCTCGGCGTTGCTGATCACCGGCTTCACCGGCGACTGGTGGCCCGACCACGCGGTCTTCCCCGGCCTCGAGCTCGCCGCCGGCGTGGCGATCGTGGCGGCGCTCTCGCTGCTCGGCTCCGTCTTCCTGACCTCGACGGCGAATGGGATCGCCGTCTTCATGCTGTTCGGCGCCGGCCTCGTCTCGGGCCTGCTCGGCTCGATCGGCCACGCGCTCAACTCCGACCGGCTCGAGCACTGGGCGACGATCGCCGCCTGGCTCGCGCCGTTCGAGGCGCTCTACCAGGACGGCCTGCGCCAGCTGACCGCGAACACGACCGGGCTGACGGGCTTCCTGCTCGAGCTCGGCCCCTTCGGCGGCGCCTTCACGGGCGGCACCGCCGTGCGCGTGTGGGCGGCCGGCTACCTCGTCGTCGCCCTCCTGCTCGCGATGGCGGCGTTCTCCCGGCGCGACCTCTGATCACCAGGACGTCTTGCGCAGGCTGCGCGCGAACGAGACCCGCTTCTTGCGCGCCTCCGACCGAAGCCTCGCGTCCTGCTTGATCGCCAGGTGCGCCAGCTCGCGCTGCAAGAGGCGGTAGCTCTCGAACCGCTCGGCCGGGAGCGTGCCCGCGGCGATCGCGGCCCGCACAGCGCACCCCGGTTCGCGCTCGTGCGCGCAGTCGTTGAAGCGGCAGCCGGCGGCGAGCTCGTCCACGTCGGCGAACGCCTCCTGGATGCCCTCGTCCGCGTCCCAGAGCTGGACTTCGCGCAGGCCTGGCGTGTCGACGAGCAGCGCCCCGCCAGGAAGGCGGAAGAGCTGCCGCGCGACGGTGGTGTGGCGGCCGCGGCCGTCCTCGGCGATCGCCTTCGTCACCTGCACGTCCTCGCCGAGCAACCGGTTCGCGAGCGTCGACTTGCCGACACCGGACGAGCCGAGCAGCGCGACCGTCTTCGCCGGCTGCAGGTGCGGGCCAAGGTCGTCGAGCCCCTCACCCGTGAGGTTGCTGACGACGTGCGTCGGCACACCGAGTGCCACCTGCTCGAGCTCGAGCAGCGCCGCCCCCACGTCGGCGCAGAGGTCGGCCTTCGTCAGCACGAGCACCGGGTTCGCGCCGCTCTCCCAGCCGAGCGTCAGGTAGCGCTCGAGGCGCCGCAGGTTGAGGTCGCCGTCGAGCGCGCTGACGACGAAGATCGTGTCCAGGTTCGCCGCCAGCACCTGGGCCTCTGTCTGCGACCAGGCGACCTTGCGCGCGAACGCCGAGCGTCGCGGCAGCACCGCGTGGATCGTGTCGTCGCGAACCGCGACCCAGTCGCCGACGGCGGGCAGGTCGGCACCCGATTCGGCGACGTGGCTCATCCGCCCGGACAGGCGCACGCGCAGCTCGCCGGCTTCGGTGAGCACGTCGTACCCGCCGCGGTGCTGTGAGGCCACGCGCGCGGGGATGCAGTTTTCGTGTGGCTCGAGCGCGGCCGCGAAGCCGTCGTCCCAGCCGAGGTCTTTCAAGTTCAAGCGAGCTCCTTCCGGATGAAGTGTGATTGACCGGGCGGCCCGAGGCCGGAAAGCTCGCGTGCTACGAAGGTGTGCTGCGGCTAGCCGGGAGCCTCAGGCTCTGCGACCGGAGGGTGCAGTCGACATCATGTCGCACCTCCTTTGCCAGACAGCGAACGCGCAGAGCCTAGCAGCCGGTCGGGCGAACGGGCCTCGGCGCCCGCGGCCGAACGCGGGGATCGAAGAGCACGATCCGCGAACGGTGCACGTCCCGATAGACACGGACGCGCGCCTTGCCGCCAGGCATCCAGCCGAGTGAGCGGGTGACGGGAGCGTGCCGCCAGTCCGTCCCGCCGGTGACCAGGCGGGGCCTTCCTCCGGAGGCCGGCACGAAGACCACCACGGCGCTGTCGCAGGGGTACCCCCAGTCCGCGACGAGGGTCTTGCGGTCGGGCGAGAGCGAGACGTCGTACCAGCGGGCGGAAGGCTCGTCGGGCTTGAGCGAGCGCGCGATGACCTTCCAGCCGGAGTCGGTGCGCCGCTCGATCGTCGGTTCGGACGGTGGCGTCGGCCTGAGGCACGTTCGGAACCCGGGCGCCTGCGCGGCCTCGCACACCCGCTCGGAGGATGGCTGCGTCGTGGCCCGAGCCGCCGGCTTACCCGCCCCGCAGCCGGCGGCGAGCGTCGCGAGGAGGAGCAGAAGCGCCGTGCGCACGATTCGATTGTGACCGCGCCGCGTAACGGCGCCGTAACGGCTATGTCAGCTTCGCGAGCGCCTTCGTCAGCGACTGCCTGGTCTTCAGGACGCCCTCGTAGAGGTCGCCGTGCTCCGCGGCCCGCTGTCGCACGGCCTCCATCGTGAACGACGCTGGGTCGAGCGACTCGTCGACCTCGTCCCAGCGCAGCGGCGTCGAGACCGGCGCGCCCGCCTTGGGGCGCACCGAGTAGACCGACGCGATCGTCTTGCCCTCGCCGTTCTGGTTCGCGTCGATCAGGACGCCGCGGCGCTTCGCCTTCGACCACTCGGTCGTGACGAGGCCGCGGTGCGTCGCCGCCAACGCGCCCGCGACGATCTCTGCGAACTGGCGCGTGTCGTCGTAGGTGTGCCGCCGCTCGACCGGGACGAGCACGTGGATCCCGTCGGCGCCGCTCGTCTTCGGGAAGGAGTCGAGCCCGAGTGCGTCAAGCGCCTCCTTCACGAGCAGCGCGGTCTGCACGGTCTCGGGGAAGCCGACGTCCGGCGACGGGTCGAGGTCGAAGAGCACGAAGTCCGGGCGGTCGAGCCTGTCGACCCGCGAGTACCACGTGTTCAGGTCGATGCAGCCCATGTTCACCATCCAGAGCAGCGCGAGCTCGTCGTTGACCAGCGGGGCGTCGATGCGGCGGCGCTGCCGGGGCGTGTCACGCGTGGTCACCTCGATGTTCATCGTCGGGATCCACTCCGGCATCCCCCGGGGCTTGTCCTTCTGGAAGAAGTGCTTGCCGCGCCAGCCGTCGGGATAGCGCTTCATCGTGAAGGGCCGGTCGCGGATGTGCGGGAGCAGCACCGGCGCCACGTCGCGGTAGAACGCGAGCAGATCGCCCTTCGTGATCCCCTCCTCCGGCCAGAACTCCTTGTCGAGGTTCGAGAGCCGCAGGGTGCGCTTGCCCTTCTTAATCACCTCCGGGATGCCGGCGGGCGCCTCGCCCGGCACCTCGCGCCGCACCTCGCCGGCGTCCTTGTCCTCCCGCAACCCCAGATAGACCGGCGCCCGCAGGCGGCCGTCGTGCGTCCACTCGGCGAAGGACACCTCGGCTACGAGCCTCGGCTCGACCCAGACGACGTCGTCCTTGCGGACGCGCGGCATCTTCGGCGGCTTTGGAAACGGCGACGTCTTGCGCTCGAGCGGCTTGAGCTTCGCGAGCACCCGCTCCTGCTCCGCATCGTCGAACCCGGTGCCGACGTTGCCCGCCCAGTCGAGGCCGTCGGGGCCGTTCGTCGCGAGCACCAGCGACCCGAACGACCACTCGCGGCGGCCCTTGCCGCGCGTGTAGCCGGCGATCACGAACTCCTGCTCGCCGTGCGTCTTGAACTTCAGCCAGTCGCGCGAGCGCTTGCCCGGGAGGTAGCGCGAGTCCTGCCGCTTGCCCATGATCCCCTCGAGCCGCTGCTCCTCCGCCGCCCGGAGCAGTGCCGGCCCGTCCTCGAAGGACTCCGAGAACTGGATCGTGCGATTGCGGCCGTCGAGCAGCTTCCGCAGCCGCGCCCGACGCTCCGAGAGCGGCAGGTCGACGATCGGCTCGCCCTCGACCTCGAGCAGGTCGAAGACGTAGTAGACGATCGGCGTGCCGGTCTTCGACTGCTGCATCGCGGAGAAACTCGGGCGTCCCTCGTCGTCGAGCGCGCAGACCTCGCCGTCGACCACGCAGTGGGGCGTCTTCAGCGCCTTCGCCAGCTCCTTGGCGACGCCGGCGAAGCGGTCGGTGTAGTCCTGGTCCTTGCGTGTACGCAGCTCCGCCTCCCCGCCGGCCACGCGGGAGACGATCCGGTAGCCGTCCCACTTGATCTCGAACTCCCAGCCGGCTCCGCGCGGCAGCTCCTTCTCGTCGGCGAGCGTGGCGAGCATCGGCGCGTACTTCGTGCGCGCAGCCGCCGGCGCGCCTTCGTCGCGCTTGCGGATCAGCAGCCAGTTCTTCGGGTCGCCGTCGAGCTTCGCCGGCACGAGCGTCCACAGTCCCTCGAGCTTCGCTCCGTGCAGGCGAACCGTCAGACCGCCGTCGCGCTTCTCCTCGACGAGCTCATAAGTGCCGCGGTCCCAGATCTCGACGGTGCCCGCGCCGTACTGCCCCTTGGGGATCTCGCCCTCGAAGCTCCCGTAGTCGAGCGGGTGGTCCTCGACGTGCACGGCGAGGTGGCGCTCGCCGGGCTCGAGGGGCACGCCCTTCGGCACCGCCCAGCTCGCGAGGGCGCCGTCGCGCTCGAGGCGGAAGTCGTAGTGGAGTCGGCGCGCGTCGTGGCGCTGGACGACGAAGACCGGCTCCTTTGCCTTGCGTTTGCCGCTGAACGGCTCGGGCGTCTTCTTCGGGTCGCGCTTGCGCTCGTACTCGCGAAGGCTCACGAAGCCTTTTTAGCGCGTGCCCGCTTCTTCGGCTTTGCCTTCCGCGACTTCTGCGTCCTCTCGACCGACTCGCGCAGGGCGGCCATCAGGTCGACGACCTCGCCGCCTTCATCTTCATCCGGCTCCGGCAAGGGCTGTCCCGCCTCTTTGGCCCGCAGCAGCTCGAGCAGCTCCTTGCGGTACGTGTCGTCGTACTTCTCGGGGTCGAACTCGGCGCTCAGGTTCTCGACGAGCGACTTCGCCATCTCGACCTCGGGCTTCCGTACCTGGACCTTGCCGTTCGCCTGCTCGGGCTGCCGCACCTCGTCGGCGTAGTACATCGTCTCGAGCACGATCGTCCCGTTCGCCGCGCGCAGCGCCGCGAGGTGCTGCTTGTTGCGGATCACGATCTTGGCGATGCCGACCTTGCCCGTCTCCTCCAACGCGCGCTCGAGGAGGTGGTACGGCTTCTCGGCGCCGTCCTGTGGCGCGAGGTAGTACGCCTTGCGGAAGTAGATCGGGTCGATCTCGTCCAGGTCGACGAAGTCGCAGATGTCGATCGTCTTCGTCAGCTCGATGTCGAGCCGGTCGAGGTCCTCGTCCTCCAGCGGCACGAACCGCCCCTTCTCGACCTCGAAGCCGCGGATGATGTCATCGCTGTCGACATGCTCGCCCGTGTCACGGCGGACTTTGTCGTAGCTGATGGGCTGCAGATCGTGCTTGTCGAGGAAGTGGAAGCGGAGCTCTTTCGACTGCGTCGCGCTGAACATCCGCACCGGCACGCTGACGAGGCCGAACGAGATCGCGCCGGTCCAGAGCGAACGAGCCATGTGCCGTCGGTACCCGCTCCCCGCCGCGACGAAAACGCGGCGGTGGGGTTTGAATCCGCGCCGCGTGGTTATACAGTTCACAACTCGGGGTCGTACTTCTTGAGAAGCTTCTCCACCTAACGGGGGGTTAGGGTCGAGGCCGGCTACAAGCCGGCCTCGACATGTGTACGGTCGGGGGATAAGCCTGTGGAAGATGTGGAAAAGGGCCGCTCAGCCCGCGGTTTCTAGCGGATTGCGGGGACCTCGCCCATTGTGCGGAATCGCACACGTCGCTGGCGCTTCAACTCGTCGGCCGAATGCCCCTCCAGCAGCTCGAGCGATTCGGCGAGCGCGTCGCCAAGGAGCCTCGCGGCCTCGTCATGGTCGGTATGCGCGCCGGGCTTCGGGCTCCGGCACGATCGCGTCGATCACGCCCAGCTCGAGGCAGTGTGCCGCGTCGGGCTTGAACGCCGCGGCGGCCTTACGGGCCTCCCCCGCGTCGCGCCAGAGGATCGCGGCGCAGCCCTCGGGCGAGATCACGGTGTAGATCGCGTTCTCCTGCATCAGCACGCGGTCCGCAAGCGCCGTCGCGATGGCGCCGCCCGAGCCACCCTCGCCGATCACGCAGGTCACGACGGGGACGCGTAGCCGCGAGAGCAGCGCCTGCGACCGCGCGATCGCGCCGCCCTGCCCGTGCTGCTCGGCCGTCACGCCCGGGTAGGCGCCCGGGATGTCGACGAGGCTCAGCACGGGAAAGCGGTGCCGGTCGGCGAGCTCCATCGCGCGCATTGCCTTGCCATAGCCCTCGGGATACGCCATGCCGAAGTTGCGACGCGTGCGCTCCTTCACGTCGCGACCCTTCTGGTTGCCGAGCAGCACGATCGTCCGCCCGCGAAAGCGGCCGATCCCGGCCACGAGTGCGGCGTCGTCACCGTGATGGCGGTCGCCATGGAGCTCGAACCAGTCCTCGAGCAGTCGATCGACGTAGTCCAGCGTGTAGGGGCGGTCGGTGTGGCGCGCGAGCTCGACGGAGCGCCAGATCTCCTCGTCGCTCGGCTCCGCGACGATCCGGTCGAGCTGCTTCTGGAGGCGCTCGAGCTCCCCCGACAGCTTGGCGCCGCGGAGAAGCGGCAGGCTTCGCAGCCGGCTCAGCTGCTCCCGAAGCCTGAGCTCGGCTTCACCGGCCATTGGCGAAGAGACGCAGCAGCCGGCCGAGCGTCGGGCGCAGCTCGGGCCGGGGGACGATGGAGTCGACGTGCCCGTGGCGGTAGTTGGCCTCCGCGAGGCCGAAGTCTTCAGGGAGCTTCTCGCGGGTCGTCTGCTGCACGACGCGCGGGCCGGTGAACGAAAGCAGCGCGCCCGGCTCGGCCACGATCACGTCGCCCAGGCTGGCGAAGCTCGCGAGCACGCCGGCGGTCGTCGGATGGGCCATCACGCTAATCAGGGTGCCGCCGGAGTCGTGCAGGTCCTCCACCGCGCACACGGTCCTCGGGAGCTGCATCAGCGAGAGGATTCCCTCCTGCATGCGTGCACCGCCCGTCGTGGTGACCGACACGAGCGGCACTCCCCGCTCGGCCGCGCCTTCGCAGGCACGTGCGAACTTCTCGCCAACGACGCGGCCCATCGAGCCGCCCATGAAGCCGAACTCCATCACCGCGAGCTGGCACGGCTCGTCCTCGATCGCCGCCCGCCCGATCACCATCGCCTCGCCGAGCCCGGTCGAGAGCTCCGCCTCCGCGAGCCGCTCGGTGTAGGGACGCAGGTCGAAGAAGCCGAGCGGGTCGTCGGAGCGCAGCTCCGCGGCCTCCTCGACGAAGCTGTCCTCGTCGGTCAGCTGCAGGATCCGCTCGCGCGCGTGCACCGGGAAGTGATGGCCGCAGTGCGGACAGACGTTCAGGTGCTCGGCGAGCTCGTCGTCGCGGTAGTGCGACCCGCAGCTCGGGCAGGTGTTCGGATGCGGTCGCGCGCCGTCGTCGGACGGGGCGTGCTTGTGCTCGATGGAGACGTCGATCCGCTCTGACAAGGCTTCGCGAGTTTAGTCAGTACCAGGCCCGGTGTTACAGCCCGAGCGACGAGGCCAGCCGCGTGAGCGGCTCGACGTTCGCCGGCTCGGCGGCGAGACCGCTGAAGCCCGCGCCGAGGATCGTCGTCCGCTTGCAGACCTCGCGCAGGAGCTCCTCGACCTCGTCGATCGTGAGGCCGCCGGGCTCGGGCATGAACGGGTGGATCTGTCCCGGCTCGAGCACGTCGAGGTCGAGCGCGATGTATGCACCTTCGGTGCCCTCAAGCACCCGGTCGAGCTCTTCGGCGTCGGTGCGGACCCCGATCGAGGCGGTGTACTCTCGCTCAGGCGGATCGAGGCTGCGGGCGCCGAGCAGGATCGTGTCCTGCGGCTCGACCGCGCCGGAGTCGAGGATCATCCGCAGCGGCATGCCCCAGACGTTGCCCGAAGGTGAGCTCTCGGGAGTGTTCAGGTCGCCGTGCGCGTCCAACCAGACGAGCGCGATCCGGCCGTTGCGCGCGGCGAGCGCCTCGACCGCGCCGATGTGCGCGCAGCAGCAGCCGCCGAGGACGAGCGGGCGCTCGGGCAGGTCGACGGCGACCGCCAGGGTCTGCTCGTCGAGTGTCTCCTCCTCCACGACCGCGGCCTCCGGGTACGGGAGCGGCAGGCGCGCGGCCTCCGCCATCGACTCGCCGCCCTCGCCCCACGCCTGCGGCACCCGCACGAGGCCGGCGCCGAACTCGCGACCGCACGCGTGGCACTCGTAGCCGGGGCCGATCGCGACGGCGGTGAAGGTGCGGCAGTCGGGACAGCGCGCGCGGAGGCGACTCACAGCTTCTTCTCGTAGGTGTCGTTGCGACGCACCTGCCGCATCCCGACACTCTCGTACAGCCGCACGGCGCCGGTCGTGTTCTCTCCGTCGACGCCGAGGCCGACGCGCGTGGCACCGCGGTCGCGGAAGTCGCGGAAGGAGTGCTGCAAAAGGGCGGTCGCCAGTCCGCGCTTGCGCCAGGCAGGCAGCACGCCGAGCACCCCGATCCAGCCGAACTGCGGGTCGCCGGAGAAGTGCCACTGGTTGAGGCTGATCGCCGCGAGTATGTCGCCGTCCTCGACGAGCCACCAGAGCGCCGGGTCGAAGTCGTGGTGGTCGACGGTGTGGTGGCGCCACTCGTCCATCGCCTGCCGGCGAAAGTCCCAGTGATCGGCGAACGCCGCCATGTGCGCGTCGTAGACGCGCTCCTCCTCGCCGGGCCGGAAGTTCCTCGGCGTCAACCCGTCGGGCCAGCGCGGCTCCTCCACCTCGTCGTCCAGGTCGATCCGCATCTGGAAGGAGTAGCGGATCGGCCGCCAGCCGCGGGCCTCGTACACCTCGCGCAGGACCGGATCGTCGCCCTGGACGAAGCCGCGCACCTTTACGGAGCCGTTTGGTTGGCCGACGTGGTCCTCGGCAGCGGTGACGAGTGCCGCGGCGACCTCGGCGTCCACCGTGCGGATGTCGATGTTGACCGGGCCGCCGTCGGGCTCCGGGGCCGCGTCGAGGTACCCGACGAGCTCGCCGTCGCGCTCGGCGACCTGAATCCACAGCCTGGGCATCGCAAACCAGCTGCGAACCTCCTCCTCGCTCAGCTCCGGCTCGCCGAAGGCGGCGCGTGCGTGCTGCTCGACCACCTCGCGAATCGCCGGTGCCTCCTCCACGCTCGGCGTGCGCAGCTCGAGGGTCACGCGAGCTGCTCCAGCGTCTCGGCGAGCCGTGTGAGGTCGGGCAGCTCGCGCGTCGGCTGCGGTCGGGGCGTCTCGCCGAGACGGTTGATCCAGATCGACGGCAGGCCGAGCTCGTTCGCGGGCCCGATGTCGTGGAAGAGACTCGCCGCGACGTGCACGTCCGGGAGCCGCCCGGCCTGCTCCTCGAACGCGCGCCAGTGCCCGAGCGCGGGCTTGTAGGAGCCGATCTCCGACGCGACGATCGTCAGCTCGAACGGCACCCCGAGCTGCGCCAGCGACGCCTCGATGAAGTCAGTAGTCGGTGTTGGAGAGGATGGCCAGCTTCCAGCCGCGGCCCCGCACCTGCTTGAGCGCTTGCGGCGTCTCGGGGAACGGACGCCAGTGCGGCAGCGACCGGGCGAGCGCGTCCGCCTCCTCGTCTGGAGCCCCGAGCCCGCGCATCGCCTCGGTCAGCACCTCCCGGTAGGAACGGGTGCCGTCGGCCTCGAGCTGCGGCTCGAGCACGTGGTAGCGCTCGAGCAGCTCGTCGGCGCGCCCCTCGCCGAAGACCCGCGCGAGCTCGCCGCGGATCCCACCGTTCCAGTCGATCAGGGTGCCGTAGCAGTCGAACGTCGCCCACCTGTCCCCCGCCACGAGGCGATCGTACCGCCGAAGCTCACGAGCTTCCCGCTCCAGAGCAACAAGCTGCTCCGGCAAGCCGCTTCTACGCCGGCGCCTGCGCCTAGGACTCGAAGCGCCGGACGACGATCGCGGCGTTGTGGCCGCCGAAGCCGAACGAGTTCGACATCGCGGTCCGGACGTCGGCCTCGCGCGCCTCGTTCGGGATGTAGTCGAGGTCGCACTCGGGATCGGGCTCGTCGTAGTTGATCGTCGGTGGGAGCACGCCGTGCTTCACCGCGAGCACCGAGAACATCGCCTCGACCGCGCCCGCTGCGCCGAGGCAGTGGCCGGTGGCGCCCTTGGTCGAGGAGACGGGCGTGCTGCGCGCGTTTTCCTCGCCGAGCGCCCGCTTGATCACTCGCGTCTCCGCCGCGTCGCCGAGCGGTGTCGAGGTGCCGTGGGCGTTGATGTAGTCGATCTCCTCGGGCGCCACGCCCGCATCGCCGAGCGCCATCGTCATCGCGCGGGCGGGATTCTCGCCGGACGGGTCGGGCTCGGTGATGTGCTGCGCGTCGGAGGAGACGCCGTAGCCCATCAGCTCCGCGTAGATCTGCG
>C688J18823_10002749_pt1 | contig 11045 bp, 8 predicted proteins | sample HopSoiMetagenom1_FD_18823 | JGI IMG/M metagenome (IMG submission 18823) | reverse complement strand
GGCCTTCCTCAACCACACCAGCCTCTTCGAGCCGGTCTTCCTCGGCGGCGTCCCGAACGGCTTCATCTGGCGGCTCGCGGCGCATGGCGTCGTCCCGGCGGCGGACAAAACGACGGGCCGGCCGCTCGTCGGACTGATCTTCAGATTCGTCGCGCACCACGTCATCGCCATTACCCGCGAGCGGGACCACACATGGTTCGAAGTGCTCAATCGGATCGATCCGCATTCGATGATCGTCATTGCGCCCGAGGGGCGGATGAAGCGGGCGAACGGACTGGATGCGAACGGAAATCCGATGACCGTGCGGGGCGGCATCGCCGACATCCTCCAGGCTGTGAAGGACGGCCGCATGGTCCTCGCATACAGCGGCGGACTGCATCACGTGCAGATCCCCGATCACACGATGGTGCGCGTCTTCGTGACCGTGCGCATGAACCTGGAGAACGTCGACATCGCGCAGTACATCGCCACGCAGATGCGGGACGGCGAGGAGCAGTTCAAGAGGAACGTGCGGGAAGATCTGGAGCGGCGCCGCGATCAATACTGTCCAGCAGCTGACCCAGCTCCATCGGCCGGCTGAGCAGAAACCCCTGCACCGCGTCGCATCCTTCGCCCCGCAGAAACTCCAGTTGCTCGCGATGCTCCACACCCTCGGCGATCACGCGCAGGCCGAGCTCGTGCGCGAGCGCGATGATCGATTTCGTGATCGCGCGGCAGCGCTTGTCCGAGATGTCCATGAACTGCGCCGCGATTTTCAATCCATCGAGCGGGAAGTGCTGCAGGTGCTCGAGCGATGAGTGGCCGGTGCCGAAGTCATCGAGCCACAAGCCGATGCCTCGCTCGCGCAGCGCACTGAGCATGTGCATCGTCTCCTCGGGTGACTCGATGTAGCTCGTCTCCGTGATCTCGAGATCGACGTTCGCCGCGTTCGGCGGCAGCCGCGCGAGCAGATTGCCTTCCTGAAACTCGCGCGGGGAGAGGTTGACGTTCAGCCGCACATCGATCCATCGCGACGCATCGCGACATGCCGCGCGCATCACGAACGAATCGAGGCGGAACAGCTCCGGTGCCGACCCTTCCTCCGCCGCGGACGTGATGATCTGCGCCTCGCGAATCTCGCCCGACTCGCGCCGCTGACGGAGCAACGCCTCGGCCGCAACGATCGCGCCCGACACCGTGTCGTGAATCGGCTGGTAAACGAGAACGAGATTTTTTTCGTCGAACGCGCGGTCGAGGGCGGCCTGCGGATCGGCCATGCGTTAACGCTTGAACAGCTGGCCCGCGGAGAGGAACAGTCCGAACGCCGCGAGCATCACCAGCAGCTTGTTACGGCGCAGGATCTCGCCCATCGACGCCTGTTTCTTCGGCGGATGCGGCGGGACGATGTCCATGCGATTGAGCGCGCGCCGCATCGACTCGCCGACTTCGCGCTCGAACTGCGGCAGCGGCCGCGGTCCCTCCGGCGCGACGGCCATGCCGCGCTGCGGATCGATGTGCACCGCGTCGCTCGCCACCGGCTGCACGATCCGATCGCCCTTGTCGCTGCGCACCACGTCGTACGCGCCCTGCTCGAAATAGAGCACCGTCGGACCGGCCGCCGTGTTGCGGATGAACAGCACGTTGTCGTTCCCCTCGCGGAACGCCGGCATGCCGATCGTGTCCTGATGAATCCCGCCGACCGAACCGCCCGGCGTCACGATCGTGATCTCCGATTGCCGCTGTCCCTTCAGCGATTTCTCGACGTTGAACGTGGAGTAGGTGAGGATCCAGCGATGGTCCGCGTCCCAGTCCGCGTGCTGTTTCACGCACTTGCCGACGACGATCGACGCGGCGTTCTCGACCTTGTCGTCGAACGTTGCGGCGCGCGCGAGGGACGCATGCGCGGCGAGAGGGAAGAGGAGCGAAAGTGCGGCGGCGGCGAGGGCTTTCACACACGCGTTTACAGCAAGCGGCCTGCCATGAAATCCGCAACCGCACTCATCGATTCTTCGCTCACCTGATGCCCCATCGGGAACTCGCGATAGTCGACATCGACGCCGTGATCTTCGAGCACGCGCCGCGCGCGATGGGCGACGAGCACGGGGATTACGTCGTCCGCGATGCCGTGCACCATCAGCATCGGCAGGTCGCGGCGGAACGGCGGCAGGTCTTCCTCGTACAGCGCGCCACTCATCACGACGAGGGCGGCGAGCTCGACCGAAGTGCGGAAGCCGGCATCGATCGACATCAGGCCGCCCTGCGAGAAACCGCTGAGGATCACCTTGCCTTTCGGCGTCGGATAGCGCGCCGTGATCTCGTCCAGGAAGCGGAGCAGCAGCTCGCGTGATGCGATCAGCGAATTGCGCTCGGCGGGCCAGCCGTCGAACCAGGTGAAGCCGAATGAATAGCCGGGCATCGCCTCGAACGGCTTCGCTGCATTCGGAAAGACGAAGCGGAATTGCGGGCCCATGTACGGCGCGAGGTCGGCCAGATCGTTCGCATCGGCGCCGCGGCCATGGAGCATGACCACGAGCGGTAATTCCGTATCTGCATTAGTATCGGGCGGGCTCTTCAATACATAAGGAAGCGAGAGGTCGCGATGCACGCGCGAATTGTATGAGACTCAAGCTGCTCGTATTTGCCCTTGCTATCGCCCAATTCGTTCACGCCCAGACCACCATCCAGAACATCTACAGCGTCGTGAAGAAGCGCGACAACGGCGCAGCCGAGGGGTCGGCGTACTCGTTCACACAGAAGAACGCGCTGCCGGCGGACTGGCTGCTCCAGACGCCGAACATCTGGGGCGTGCGCGTTTCCGATGTGAAGACCGTTCCTCTCTGCGGCGGCCCGGGATGCGAGCCGAACTTTCGGCTGCCGTACTGCGACAGCGCAAAATGCGTCGCCGGCACGTGCCAGACGTTGCGCGCCGCGGGCGACAAGCAGCTCTGCGCCGGCCCTGCGGATCAGATCGTCGATCAGATCTACGACGTCGTCGCGAAGGGTGGCACGCTCGTCGACATCGCAAGCCTCGGCAATCCGAACGACCGGTTCATGGCCGCGCTGCGCAACGCCGTGACCGCGACCGCGAAGAGCGGAAAGAAGGTCTACGTGCGCGTCCTGCTCGGCGCGCCGACCGGCGAACCGGTCGATGTGGATCGGCTGCGCAACCAGCTGATCTCCGATGCGCGCGGGATTCGCGGCTCCAAACTGCACCTCTTCGTCATGGCCGACCGGCGGATGAATCTCACGTGGAACCACGCGAAAATCATTGCGAACGACACCACCGCGATCGTCGGCGGCCACAACCTGTGGACCAACGATTACCTGCTCAAGAACCTCGTCCACGACGTGAGCATGAAAGTCGAAGGGCCCGCGGTGACGGCGGCGCACAAATACGTCGACCGGTTCTGGACCGCGCTCTGTCCAACCACGAAGACGGCCTCGTATGACGGCGAAACGAACACCATCTCGCACGGTTGCCGCGCGTTCCCGAAAGCATTCGAAGCTCCTGACGCCGGAAGTGTCCCGGTCCTCGCCGTCGGCAATTACGCGAAGCTCCTTCCGGACGGCCCGTCGAATTACATGAGCGACGTCGCGCGGAACGAAGCGATCCGCCAGGCGAAAAAGACGGTCCGCATGTCGCAACAGGACATCGGATTTCAGCTCGGTCCGATCAAGCGCTGGCCGGACGAGACACTCAAAGCCCTCGGCCAGGCGCTGATCGACAACGTCGAGATCTGGTTCGTGCTCTCGAATTTCGGTTCGAAGGGGGGCGACAACGGCTACCAGTGGGGCATCCCGCCGTTCGTCACCTTGAACATGATCGCGCAGGCGGCGAAAGCGCGTCCCGGCGCGCCTCCCGGAAATCAGCTCGTCGAGAAGCTCTGCAAGAACCTCCACTTCGCCTCGCTTCGCTTCAACAAACAGGACGATGCGTGGGCCACCGGTGCGGCATTCGCGAACCACGCGAAGAGCTGGATCGTCGACGACAAGACGCTCTACATCGGATCGGACAACGTCTACCCCGCGTATCTCCAGGAGTACGGCTACATCGTCGAGAACGATGCGGCGGCGAAGGCGTTCCTCGACACGTATTGGAACAAGCTCTGGCAGGCCTCGGAGCGCACGGCGATCAGCGGAGGCGCGCCCGGTTCAACCTGCGGGCTGCGCTGCGAAATGGGGTCGTCGCCGCGACTCGATCCAGGCTACAGCAACAAGCCGCACGGTTTCGCGGATGTCAACGGCGACGGCAAAGCAGACTACTGCCGCGCGATCGGCAAGGACCGTCTGGCATGCGCGATCGCCACTCCGTCCGGCTTCGACGACGGCGCGTTCGGCTCATCCGAGCACTTCAGGTTCGGCGATTTCGGGACGTTGACCGATGTGAACCTCGACCAGAAAGCGGACTACTGCCGCGTCACCTCGGTGGACGTCATCTCCTGCGCACTCTCCACGGGCGAGGCGGGCAACAGCAGGGGACGATTCGAGGACGGCAAGTTCGCCGACTCGGTGAAGATCGACCGCGGCTACAACGATCAACACCGGGCATTCATCGATGTCAATGGCGACGGCCGCGCCGACTTCTGCCGCATGGTCTCGGATCCGGACCGTATTTCCTGCCTGCTGGCAACGGCGACCGGATGGAATGGCGGAGTGCTGGAATCGGCGGCCCGTTTCGATTTCGGCTACTGGGACCGGCCGAAGTTTTTCGTCGATATCGAAGGCAAGGGAAAAGGGAGCTACTGCCGCGGCGTCGACAATCCGATGTGGATGAAGTGCGCGACCAGCGACGGCACCAGATTCGTCGACGGTTCGTACTCGACGATGACCAATTTCGATTTCGGCAGCGAGCCGCGCGGCTTCGCCGACGTCAACGGCGACGGCTATCTCGATTTCTGCCGCTTCCGCGGAGACAAGCTCGAATGCGCGATGAACTTCCGCGGATCATTTAACGACGGCAAGTGGACCGCGAAGCTCGCCGCCGGTAGTGAACCGAGGGGCTTCTACGACGTCAACGGCGACGGCAAAGCCGACTACTGCCGGGTCGTCAACGGCAAGTTCCAATGCGCGATCTCGACGGGGGAGAACGTCGACGGAACGTTCAAGGAGGGGTTCGAGCCGCTCGACGGCTTCCTGATCGGTTACGCACCGTTCCGTTTCGCGCATGTGTTCAGCGACAAAGGGATGGCGTACTGCCGCATGGTCAACGGCGCCGGCATGGTCTGCACGAACCTGCCGGTCTGCCACAAGTAAGGAGCGCCTCGCGCTACAATCGAAGGTTCCAAACGAGGTGACCCCGTGCATATCAATGACCTGCTGAAAATTGCCGCCGAACGACGCGCGTCCGACCTGCACATCAAAGTCGGTTCGCATCCCGTCATCCGCGTCGACGGCGAGCTGCTGCCGCTCGTGGAGCTCAAGCGCCTGATGCAGGAAGACACGATCGCCATGGCGTTCTCGATCATGTCCTCTCGGCAGAAAGAAAAGTTCAAGAACAATTACGAGATCGACATCGCGTACTCCGTCCCCGGTCTCGGACGCTTCCGCTGCAACATCTTTCAACAGCGCGGCACGGTCGGCATGGTCCTGCGCGTCATCCCGGTCAAGATCCTCTCCATCCGGGAGCTGATGCTGCCGGTGGTCCTGGAAAAGATCGCCGAGGAGCGGCGGGGGTTGATTCTGTGCACGGGAACGACGGGATCGGGCAAGTCGACCACGCTGGCGGCGATGATCGACTACATCAACACGCATCGCACCGAGCACATCATGACGGTCGAGGATCCGATCGAGTTCCTCCACCGCGACAAGAAGTCGATCGTCAATCAGCGCGAGATCGAAGTCGATACGAAGTCGTTCTCGCAGGCGCTGCGCAGCGCGCTGCGTCAGGATCCGGACGTGATCCTGGTCGGCGAAATGCGCGATTACGAAACGATCGAGACCGCGCTCACCGCGGCGGAGACCGGGCACCTCGTGCTCTCCACGCTGCACACGATGGATGCGACGGAGACGATCAACCGCATCATCTCGGTCTTCCCTCCGCATCAGCAGAAGCAGATCCGTCTGCAGCTCGCGGCGGTGCTCAAGGCCGTCGTCTCGCTGCGGCTGCTGCCGCGCGCGGACGGCCTCGGACGCGTGCCGGCGGCGGAGATCCTCATCTCCACCGGCTACATCCGCGACTGTATCGAGAACAAGGAAAAGACGAAGCTGATCAAAGACGCCATCGCGCAGGGCACATCGCAGTACGGCATGCAGACGTTCGATCAGTCGCTCTACACGCTGTACAAGAACGGCCTGATCACGCTCGATGAAGCGCTGCGCCGCGCGTCGAACCCGGACGAGTTCCGCCTCAAGCTGCAAGGCATCCAGTCGACCTCGGATATCTCGAAGGAAGAGATGGAAGCGAAGCTGACGGTATCGAGCGACAACAACGATCCGTTCAGCGACGAATCGCCCTTCGACTTCAGCAACAATTTGTAATTCGCGACGACACGCCACCCGCATCCGTATCACCCGCATGCGGCGCGCCGTTTTCGTCACGATTCTCCTCTTCGCCATCCGCACCTTCGCCGACTGCACCGGCCAAACCTATCCCTCGCAATACACGGTCGACGTGCATTCGCCCGTCTGCAACGCGAAGACGCCGTGCCTGCAGAACCACCTCGTGCATTTCGCCGTCACTCCGCGCAGCGGCAGCTGCTACATCCCGCTCTACCCCGGCCCATGTCCTGCACCGTACGTCATCGACTCGTGCGACACGCTGACTTGGGATTTCAACGACGGCACGCCGAAGCAGATCGTGCACGGCAGCGGCGAGGTCAATCACGCGTTTCCGACGCCGGGCAATTACGTCGTCAACATCGACATCAACGGCACGGGCAACATTCACGGCTCCGCGTACATCTGCGCCGATCCGCCCGCGTACGTCCGCTTCACGAAATCGAGCTACAACGTTTCGGAGAGCGCGCCCAGCGTGACCGTGACACTCGAGCGGAGCGGCGACACCGCGCGCGCGTTCACACTCGACTACTCGACATTTCCCAACGGCGCGGAGTTCGTCCGCAACCTCGAGCCGCTGATGACGAAGATCTCGTTCGGCGCGGGCGAGACGACGAAGACCATCACTCATCGCCTGCAGGACGACAGCGTGTTCAACGGCGATTCCGATCACTCGATCGGCGTCCTCAGCGACGGCGCCGCGATCATGGACGCCGGTCCGGTCACCACGTCGAACATTCACGTGATCGACGACGAGCAGGGCGCCGAATTCTCGATCGATGATGTGACCGTGCCCGAAGGCAATGACATTCATCCGGTCACCTTCACCGTGCGCTTGTCGAAGCCGGCGAGCGATCGCGTCTACGCCTGGTGCGTGCCGCACGACGGCACCGCCATCGCGAACTTCGATTTCAAACTGCAGGGCAGCACCGCGATCATCGAGCCGGGCCAGACCTCCGCCACCTGTCACGTCGACATCGTCGGCAACATCGCGCCCGGTCCCGACAAGACGTTCACCGTGACTACGGACCCGGTGCTGGGACCGGTCACAATCAAAAAGGCCACCGCGCTCTGCACCTTGCTGAACGACGACGCGATCATTCCGGTCAAGCCCGCGCTCTGGTTCGTGCAGAAGACGCTGACGCTCACCGCCGGCGAAGTCGATTTCGTCACGCTCAACGCAACGCCGCCGGTGCAGGCGACGCTGATGTCATCCGATCCTTCAATCGTGCGCGTCGGTACGACCGCGAGCGCGCCCGGATCGGTGCGGCTGACCGCAGTCAATCCGGGACGCGCGACCATCACTGCATCGAAGGGCGAGCTGACGGCGACGATCGATATCGAAGTCGCGCCGGCGCCGCGTCGCCGCGCGATGCGGTGAATTGCTCCGTCATCCCGAGCGTAGTCGAGGGACCTGGGTGGTTAGGGCGGCGCGCCACCCGCGCCCCCAGGTCCCTCGACTACGCTCGGGATGACGAAGGCGTACTACGGCAGATCCGGGGATGAGCCAGATGTGCGATGGAGCCGGCTCTTCGCGCAGGAGGTAATCATCGCAGTCACGAACGCGAGCTGCGAGCCGTCCGGCGACCACGCGAACTACTGCACGCCGCGCGGTGCGTCGGTGATGCGTCGCGCGTCGCCGCCGGCCAGCGGCATGAGCCAGAGCTGGCGTTTGTCGGTCGCACCGTTTGCGAGGAACGCGACTTCGCCGCCGTCCGGCGACCAGCGCGGCGATGCGAGGCCGCGGCGATCGAACGTCAGCGAGCGCTCGCGCCGCTCGCGGCATCGATCGCCACGAGCTCGTTGTCGTAGCGATTCTCCTTCGCGTTCGCACGAGCTTCGATCGCCAGCACCGTTTTCCCGTCCGCGGAAATCTGCGGGTCGGTGATGTTGACGATGCGCAGGCGATCGTCCGGTTTCCAGCGGTCGGCGGCGTGTGCGGCGAGCGTGACGAGTGCGAGGCAGAGCACGATTCGCTTCATGCCGGCGGAGCGTAGCGCCGCACGCTAAACTCAGTCTGTGACCGATCTCGAACGCTGCCACACCGTCGCGCTGCGCATCCTCAACTACCGCTGGAACAGCGAGTCGGAGCTGCGCCGCAAGCTGCTGTCGAAGCGATTCGAGAACGACGTCATCGACGCGACGATCGGCCGATTGCGCGACGAGAAATGGCTCGATGACGAGCGCTTCGCCGAATCATTCGTGCGTAACGAATCGCTGAAGCGCCGCGGACGCACGCGCATCACGCGAGCACTGCGAGCGGCAGGTGTCGATCGCGAAACTACAGACGCGGCGGTGCGCGCGAACCTCGATCCGGAGAAGGAAATCGAGGGCCTCCGCGCGGCCTGCGCGAAGCGGATGCGCATCCTCACACGGCGCCATGGCGAGGCGTATCTCGACACGGATGAAGGGCGAAACAATTTGACCGTTTGGCTGTTGAAAGAAGGTTACGATGCCGCGCTCGTCCACAGCATCGTCAAGGAGATCCGCGTTGTTCACGACGAATGACATCCGCAGACAGTTCCTCGATTACTTCGTGAAGAACGGCCACCGCGAAGTGGCCAGCTCATCGCTCGTTCCGGCCGGCGATCCGACGCTCCTCTTCACGAACGCCGGCATGAATCAGTTCAAAGACTGCTTCCTCGGGCGCGAGCAGCGCGACTACGTCCGCGCCACGACTTCGCAGAAATGCGTCCGCGCCGGCGGCAAGCACAACGACCTCGAGAACGTCGGCCGCACCGCGCGCCATCACACGTTCTTCGAGATGCTCGGCAATTTCTCGTTCGGCAATTACTTCAAGGAAGACGCGATCAAGTTCGCGTGGGACCTGATCGTCAACGTCTGGAAGCTCGATCCGGAACGTCTCTGGTTCACCGTGTTCGAAGGCGAAGGCAATGTGCCGGCCGACGAAGAAGCGGAGCGGCTGTGGGTGAAGGCGGGCGCGAAGCCCGAGCGCGTGCTGCGCTTCGGCAAGAAGGACAACTTCTGGTCGATGGGGGACACCGGTCCGTGCGGCCCCTGCTCCGAGATCCACTACTTCCGCGGAGACGACATGTCGAAGAACGTCGCCGCGCTCGTCAACGGCGAGGGCGACGACACGATGGAGATCTGGAACCTCGTGTTCATGCAGTACGACCGCAGCGCCGAAGGCGTGCTCACGCCACTGCCGGCGCCGTCGGTCGATACGGGGATGGGACTGGAGCGCGTTGCGAGCGTGCTGCAGAACGCGTCGACGAATTACGACATCGACCTCTTCGCGCCGCTGATGCAGACGATCGAGGAGATCAGCGGACACAAATATGAGCGCCGCATGGACAACGAGCTCGATACCGCGGTGCGCGTGCTCTGCGATCACGCGCGCGCGGCGACGTTTCTCATTACCGATGGCGTGATTCCGTCGAACGAAGGACGCGGCTACGTCCTGCGCCGCATCATCCGCCGCGCGATCCGCTTCGGCCGCAAACTCCCGCAGCCCGTGCTGCTGACGAATCTCGTCGATTCCGTCGTGGCATCGATGGAGGGTGCGTATCCCGAGCTCGTCGAGCGCCGTGAAGCGGTCATCCTGACGCTCAGCTCGGAAGAGGAGCGGTTCTCGCGCACGCTGTCGACCGGGATGGAGCGCGTTGGTCAAGTACTTGACGATATCCGCGCACGTGGGGAACGCACGATCTCCGGCGAGGAGCTCTTCCGCCTCTACGACACGTACGGCATTCCGCTCGATCTGATCGCGGAGCTCGCGGAGGAGGAAGGCGTCACGCTCGATCGCGCGGGCTTCGAGACGATGATGGACGGCGCTCGGGCGAAGGCGAAAGCGTCGTCTAAGTTCACCATCGATGCCGATGCCTCGGCCATCCTGAATGAGAAGCTGCTTCCGACGCAGTTCGTCGGCTACGAGAACTACACGGATGTGGAGTCTTCGGTTCAGGCCGTGTTCATCGGCGGAAAGCCTGCCGACGCGCTGCATCACGGCATGGAAGGCGGCGTGGTCATTACGCCGACGCCGTTCTACGCGGAGTCGGGCGGACAGATCGGAGACACCGGCACATTGGAGTGGCCGCAGGGACGGGCGACGGTTCTCGATACGCAGAAAGTGGGCGAGATCACCATCTCGCGCATTCGTGTCGAGGAAGGCTCGCTCGCGCCAAAGACGCAGGTGCGCGCATCCGTGCCGGTGCCGCAGCGCCTCGACACGACCGCGAATCACACCGCCACACATCTGCTGCACAAAGCGCTGAAGGACATCCTCGGCGCGACCGTGCAGCAGGCCGGCTCGCTCGTCGCGCCCGATCGGCTGCGCTTCGATTACACGTGGAATCAGCCGCTCAGTGACGAGCAGCTGCGCGCGATCGAGGACGAGGTCAACACGCGCATCCGCGAGAACCTCGAAGTGACGAAGCACGTCATGCCGATCGCGGAAGCGAAGCGGACCGGCGCCGTGTCGATGTTCGGCGAAAAGTACGGCGAGCAGGTGCGCGTGGTCTCGGCGGGCGAGTACTCGCGCGAGTTCTGCGGCGGCTGCCACGTCAATCGCACCGGCGACATCGGCGTGTTCAAGATCGTCAGCGATCGTT
>C688J18823_10002748_pt1 | contig 11046 bp, 10 predicted proteins | sample HopSoiMetagenom1_FD_18823 | JGI IMG/M metagenome (IMG submission 18823) | reverse complement strand
GAAGGTGCCGAGCTGATGAACGAGAACGCAGACCCCGACGTAGCAGCGGCCTCAAGCAGCGAAGCGGATCACGTACGGATCTTCGACACGACGTTGCGCGACGGCGAGCAAGCTCCCGGCATCGCGTTGACGAAGGCGGAGAAGGTCGAGATCGCCGAGCAGCTCGCACGGCTGCAGGTCGACATCCTCGAGGCGGGGTTCCCGATCTCGTCCCAAGGAGAGTTCGAGGCGGTCCGCGAGATCGCCGACGGCGTGCACGGCCCGGTGATCGCGGCCCTCGCCCGCACCGCGACCGGTGACGTCGAGCGTGCGGCCGAGGCGCTGAAGGGCGCCGAGCGTTGGCGGATCCACACGTTCATCTCGACGTCGGACGTTCAGCGCGAGTCGATGCTGCGCATGAGCCCCCAACAGGTGCTCAACGCCATCGAGGAGAACGTCACGCTCGCGAAGGGCTACACCGAAGACGTCGAGTTCAGCGCGCAGGATGCGACGCGGACCGAGCTCGACTTCCTCCTGGAGTGCTTCCGGCTGGCGGTCCGGTGCGGCGCGACGACGATCAACGTTCCCGACACCGTCGGGTACGCCACGCCGACGGAGTTCGGCGAGCTCGTTCGGATCGTCCGCGACGATACGCCCGACCACGTCGTGATCTCAACCCATTGCCACAACGACCTCGGGCTCGCCGTCGCGAACGCGCTGGCCGGCATCGAGAACGGCGCCCGCCAGATCGAGGTCGCCGTCAATGGGATCGGGGAGCGTGCGGGAACTGCTCGCTCGAGGAGATCGCGATGATCGTGCGCACGCGCGGCGAACACCTCCGAGTCCAGCACGGTCTGAACATCAAGGAGATCACGCGGGCGTCGCGGTTGGTGAGCATGACGACCGGCTACAGCGTCCAGCCCAACAAGGCGGTGGTGGGCGCCAGCGCGTTCGCCCACGAGAGCGGCATCCACCAGCACGGCGTGCTGGCCAACCGCGCGACCTACGAGATCATGGACCCGCTCGAGATCGGGCTGGAGGGCAATCAGCTCGTGCTCGGCAAGCACAGCGGCCGCCACGCGTTCGTCGATGCGCTCGACAACATGGGGATCACGCTGGACGACGGCGCGCTGAACCGCGCATTCACGCGGTTCAAGGATCTCGCGGACCGGAAGGTGCAGCTCACCGACCAGGATCTGTCGGCGATCGTCGCGGAGGAGCTCGGCGCGGCGGACGAGGACGTCTTCCTTCTCGAATCGGTGGTCGTCGGCGGCGGGACGCACCTGCAGCCTCGGGCCACCGTGCATCTGCGCAAGGGTGAGGAGACGGTCGAGGAGTCGGCGATCGGGGACGGGTTGATCGACGCCGCCATGGGGGCGATCGCGCGCGCCGCCGGGGTCGAGGCGCGGCTCGCGAGCTTCCATGTATCGGCGGTCACCGGCGGCACCGACGCGCTCGGCGACGTCGTCGTGCAGGTCGACGTCGATGGGCGCCGCGTGACAGGCCGCGGCGTTGCCACGGACGTCGTCGAGGCCAGCGCGCGCGCCTATCTCGCCGCCGTGAACCGTTCGATCGCCGTGTCGGCCAAGGACGATGACCAGCGCACCGAGGTCGTGCCGTGACCCACCGGATCGGCGTGATCCGCGGGGACGGAACGGGTCCGGAGGTCGTGCGCGAGGGCCTCAAGGTGCTCGACGCCGTTCGCGACGGGTTCGACGTCGAGCTGATCGACTTCGACCTCGGCGCCGACCGATACCTTCGGACCGGCGACGTCCTGCCCGACGAGGAGCTCGACCGACTCCGCGGGTGCGACGCGATCTTCCTCGGGGCGGTCGGCGACCCTCGCGTGCGGCCGGGCATCCTCGAGCGAGACCTGTTGCTCAAGATCCGGTTCGGGCTCGACCAATGGGTCAACCTTCGGCCAGTGGTGCGGTACCCCGGCGTCCAGACGCTCGTCCCCAGCCACACCGAGGAGGACGTCGATCTCGTCGTCGTGCGCGAGAACTCAGAAGGCCTCTACACGGGGGCCGGCGGCTTCCACCGGAAGGGCACGCCGCAGGAGGTCGCGGTGCAGGAGTCGATCAACACGCGGCACGGCGTGGAACGGATCGTCCGGTACGCGTTCGAGCTCGCGGTCTCGCCCGGGCGCCGCGGCAAGCTGACGCTCGTGCACAAGACCAACGTGCTGACGTTCGCCGGCGACCTCTACCAGCGGGTCGTGGATGAGCTCGCGCACGCGTTCCCGAACGTCGAGACCGACTACGTGCACGTCGACGCCGCGTGCATCTATCTCCTGGATTCGCCGGCGCGGTTCGACGTGATCGTCACCGACAACATGTTCGGCGACATCATCACCGACCTCGGTGCGATGATCCAAGGCGGGATGGGCATCGCCGCCGGCGGCAACATCAACCCGAACGGCGTGTCGATGTTCGAGCCGATCGGTGGCACCGCGCCAGCCGAAACCGGCAAGGGGACGATCAACCCACTCGCAGCGATCGGCGCGATGCAGATGTTGTTGCGCCAACTGGGCGAGACCGCGGCGGCCGACCGGGTCGACCGTGGGATCGGCCACGCGACCGGGCGGATGAAGAGCATGCGCGCGGGCGAGATGGGCTTCAACACGACCGAGGTCGGCGACCTCGTGGTCGAGGGAGCGACCACGTGACGGACGCTTCGGTACGCGTCGAGCTATACGACACGACGCTGCGCGACGGCGCCCAGCAGGCCGATCTGTCCTACACCGTCGAGGACCGCCTCCGGATCCTGCACCGCCTCGATCAGGTTGGCTTCCCGTTCATCGAGGGCGGGTGGCCGGGCGCGAACCCACGCGATAGCGAGTTCTTCCGGCTCGCGGCGAAGGAGAGCCTCGAACACGCGGAGCTCACGGCGTTCGGCATGACCCGCCGCGCGGGCGAGCGCGCCGACGACTCGCAGGCGCTCCGCGATCTGCTCGACGCCGGGACGGAGGTCGTGTGCGTGGTCGGCAAGGCGTGGGATCTCCATGTCACCGAGGCGCTTCGGACCGATCTTGAGGAGGGCGTCGCGATGGTGCGCGACTCGGTCATGTTCCTGCGGGCGCAGGGACGGCGCGTGTTCTTCGACGCCGAGCACTTCTTCGATGGCTATCTGAGCTATCCGGCGTTCGCGATGGCGGTCGTTGCGTCCGCCGAGGAGTCCGGCGCCGAACGGCTGGTGCTCTGCGATACGAACGGCGGGATGCTGCCGTTCGACATCGCGCGGATCGTCGGCGCCGTCCGGGATCAGGCCGCGGTCCCGCTTGGGATCCACGTGCACAACGACGCGGGATGCGCGGTCGCGAACTCATTGGTCGCCGTCGACGCGGGGGTGCTCCAGGTGCAGGGCACCGTGAACGGCTATGGCGAGCGCACGGGCAACGCCGACATCGTCCCCATCGCGGCCAACCTCGTGCTCAAGCTTGGCGTCACCGATGCGTTGCCCCAGGGCTCGGTCTCGCACCTCACGGAGCTGGCGCACTACGTCGCCGAGATCGCGAACCTGTCGCCCGAGGCGCGGCAGCCGTACGCGGGCCGCTACGCGTTCACGCACAAGGCCGGATTGCACACGAGCGGCGTCGCGCGTGTGTCACGCGCATACGAGCACGTCGAGCCCGGCGCGGTCGGCAACCGGCGCAACGTGGTCGCATCTGACTACAGCGGAGGAGCCTCGATCCGGATGAAGGCGGAGGAGTTCGGACTTGCACTCGGCGACGATGCGGTAGCCGCGGCCGTGCAGGAGCTGAAGGAGCGCGCATCCCGCGGGTACACGTACGACCTCGCCGAGGCATCGCTCGACCTGCTGCTCCGCCGGGCCGATGGATGGCTCCAGCCATGGTTCACGATCGAGAGCTATCGCGTGCACGTCGAAGAGCGGTCGGGCGAGGAACCGCTCGCCGAGGCGACGGTCAAGGTGATCACGAGCGGCACACGTCACATCGAAAGCGCCGAGGGGCAGGGCCCGGTCGGCGCGTTGGACAACGCGCTTCGCAAGGCGCTGTCCAACGACTATCCGGCGCTGGACGACATGGAGCTCGAGGACTTCCGGGTCCGGGTGCTCGACCGCAGCGTCGGCACCGGCGCGACCGTCAGGGTCCTGATCGACCTGTCCAACGGTGAGCGCGAGTGGACCACGGTCGGGGTGAGCGAGAACATCATCGAGGCCTCGTGGGAGGCGCTCGTGGACGGATACACCTCCGGTCTCGTCCACCCGAGGTCGGTGCCGGAGGACTAGCGCGGTGCCGGCCACGATCCGTCCGGCGACGGTGGACGATGTTGGCGCCTTCCTCACGATGAAGGTGGAGGCGTGGCGATGGGCGTACGCCGGGATCCTCCCGACCGCGCACCTTGCCGCGCTGACGATCGACGACCAAGCGACCGTGTGGCGAGCGCGGCTCGCTGAGCCGACGCCGGCCGACGGCTGGGCCTTCGTGGCCGTCGACGCCGACCGCGTGGTGGGCGTCGTAGGCGTCGAACGGTCACGCGACGACGACGCCACCCGCGCGAGCGGCGAGCTCGCGATGCTCTATGTCGCGCCGGATCACGTCGGCCGCGGCCTTGGTCGGGCGTTGCACGATCGTGGCCTCGCGGCGTTGCGCGAGGCCTCGTACAACCTGGCGACGCTCTGGGTCCTCGAAGCGAACGCGCGAGGCCGCGGGTTCTACGAGCACATGGGGTGGATCCCCGACGGCACACGCGGCGACCACATGGTCGAGTGCGCGAACCACCCGATGCTGCGTTACGCGATCGCGCTCTAGGGGCGCGGCTTCGCTCGGTTCGCGAGCACCCTGGTGATCCGGTCCTCCAGGTCTTTGGCCGGGTACTCCTCCATGCCGCTGGTCAGCATCGAGAACGTGGTCCAGCCGTCGGTGGGTTTGTTCCAGACCCATCCCGACAACGCCGAGACATGGTCGAGCGTCCCGGTCTTGGCGTGGATCCGTACGCCGGCCAGGCGGTGGCGGAGCGTGCCCTCGCCCGCGGCGGGCAGCGCATCCCGGAGCGCCCCAAGCCACGGCTGTCGCTCGGCGTCCCACAGCAGGTGGACGATCCCGATCGCGGTTTGCCGGTTGGCGTACGACAGGCCCGAGCTGTCGTGGCACGTTGCCGACACGTGGCGTGTCGCTTCGTAGGAGCAGATCGCGGCCGCGCCGTTCGCGATCGTGCCCGCGTCGCCGCTGCTCGAACGCGAGCGCCTTGCCGAGCACCTCGGCCGCGAAGTTGATCGACCGGTGATCCATGCGTTTCACGATCGCCCCGAGCGGTTTCGATGACGCTGTCGCGAGTGTCGACATGCCGGCGGCGCCACGGCCGGCGGTGGCATCGGCGCCGATCGTGACCCCGAGCTGCCGAAGCGCGTGCGACAGGTACACCGCCGCGCGCCGCTCAGGGTTACTGATGTGCTTGCCCGAGGGCGCCACATTGCCACGGTATGTGAGCGCCGTGGGCAGCGCGACGTAGTACGCGGGGAAGTAGCTCTTCCAGCCGGGCGCGAACCAGTCGCGATGGAACGGGCCGGTCACGCCGACGACGTGGCCCGTGAGGTCCCGCAGGCCCGCCGCCCAGAGTCGCGACGCGAGCAGATCGAGCCGGGCGTCGCCGACCTCCGGGTCGCCCTGGCCTCTCAGGTAGAGGTCGCCGTCGACCGTTCCGTCCGCGGCGATCCGAGGACCGAGCGCGCGCATCGCGAAGGTGTGTCCGCCGCCGAACCGGTCGAGCAGGGCCATCGATAGCAGCAGCTTCTCGTTCGAGGCCGGCGGCCGTCCGACGGTCGCGCGGTGGCGATACCAGACGGAGCCGGCGTCGCCGACGACGACCGACATCGGGTGGGGGGGGGCGCCGACGATGCGCCCCATGTGGCGGACCCATCGCGGCTCCGCTCGGACGGGGCCTGCCAACATGACGGCCAGCCACACCACGGAGACGAGCACGAGGGACCCGCGCCGGACCATGGCCGCCCACGATACCCATCACTTGGACGGCCTCGGGGAAATGACCTCGGGGCGAGCGGCCGGTTGTTCGCTAAGGGGGTTCACGGATCGACCACACTTCGCTAGCCTCGGCTCTCGCCGCTCACCGGTCGGACGACGTTCAGACGCGGCATCGGCTGCGGTCGAGGGAGGAAGCGCGTGCGTTCGAACGATGACAGCCATCGCCGCCGACGAACCGCTCTCGCAGCGTGCGGTGTCGCGCTGGTAGCCCTCGTCACGCCCGCCGTCGCGGGCACGAGGGCGTCTTCCTCGTATCACCTGACCCCGCATACGACCCTCAGGACCGCCCGGGCGAGCAAGGGTCCGCAGCAGATCCGGATCTTGGCCCTTTCGCCGGGCGTGAACGTTCCCGACATCGCGGCGGCCACCCAGCAGTACCCGATGTGGGGACTCACGAGCACCATGTCGGCGAACGCCGGCGCGATCGCGGGCGTGAACGGCGACTTCGGCACTTCGCGAGGTCAGCCGAAGCACACGCTGATGGTCGACGGCGAGCTGTGGACCACTGGGCAGATCGGCGGCGACGCCGTCGCATGGTCCGCGAACGGGAGGACCGCATACATCGGCCACCCGGCCCTCAAGATCCTCGCAACGGACTTCGACCGGACGAACGGTTTCTTCGTCCAGGGATGGAACGCCGGTACGCCGAGCGGTGGGTCGATCCAGGGTTACACCAGCCGAGGCGGCACCGTGACCGAGCCCCCCGGGAACATGCATCCCAAGGCGACCGACCCGCATTACTGCGAGGCGCGGCTCGTGCCGAAGGCGCCGAGCGGCTGGAACAGCTCGGCGCGTACTTCGATCGTTCGCCGCTACACAGTGGACAAGCAGCCCGAACCGTGTCCGAAGACCCCGCTCAGGTTCCATGGCGCGGACGACGCCGCGATCGTCGCCTCGGTGGCGACCGCCGGGGCCGCGGACAAGATCACCCGGCTGCAACCGGGCGACACAGTGCGCCTGAGTTTCACCTTCAAGGGGTGGCGGGACGTCACGGACGTGATGGGCGCCTCCAGCATGCTCGTGAAGAACGGCAACAACGTGGCCCGCCATTACAACCCCGGAGACAACTACATCTTCAACTACAACCCGCGCACGGCCGTCGGCATCACCAAGGGTTGTTCCGACACCGCCACCACCACGAACTGCCGGATCATCTTGATCACGATCGACGGCCGCCAGGCCAGTACCGGATGGTCCGAGGGGGTGCGTCTGCCGTATCTCGCCGACGAGCTCCTCCGCGCGGGCGCGTACCGTGCCGTCAATCTGGACGGCGGGGGCTCCACGACGATGTGGGCGAAGAAGCGGAACGCTTCGTACTGTGAATCCTCACCGTCGGCGGGCGGCTGCCTTGTCCAACGACCGTCCCAATCGGGCGGTGAGCGGGCGACTCGGAGCGCGATCGTTATCTCGCGTTCCCCCGACGAAGGGACGCCGCGGGGGCTGCGATGAGCCGGCGTGGCGCGACGTCGCGGTTGCGTGAGCGCAGTTGGACCAGCTGCGAGGATTCTTGGTGACCGACGTCAGCCGGCGTGAAGCCACAACTCGCCGGTAAGGCCTCCCCGCTGGACGTAGACCCGCCAGCATCCTGGCTGCGGAAACCTCAGAGAGCCCTCCCACGGTGTGCCGGCGCCAGGCCAGTCGAAGCGAGGAAGACCGGGCCGGAAGCCGAGCGCCCGGTCAACGTGGCCCTCCGCGTCGATCACGCTCATCCGGAGCGCGCGTACCCCTCCGACCCGAACGTACGTCTGCAGCGCCGATCCGGCCGGGATCCGATGATCCACGCCGGCGAATAGGACGGTCAACGGCTCTTGGTCCGTCGTCTTGCCCTCCACCTCGATCCCGTGCTTGTCGTTATGCCTGGACGACAGGTTGCTGCAGCTGCCCGATCCCGGAACGCGCGGTGGGGAGGTTGTCACGTGGACCGTGCGTGGCGGCGAGCCGGTAGCCACCGTCGGTCCGGTCCCGCAGGCGGTCAAGAGGACGAAGACCGACGCGAGCGCTCCTCTCCAAGCCTTCGGGGACATCACCGGCGGGGGCATCCTTTCCATATCGGTCGCGCCTCCTCGCCGGTTGACGAACGCTATGTGCGCCGTCGCCCGAGCATCGTATGACGATGCCCGGCCGGGCCATCAACCTCGTACACTCGCGACCCCACGGCCGAGGCCGGCCGCCCCGCCGGCGGAGGGGATCTGTGCCCGACATCGATCGCACCCGGGTCGGCGCCTTGATGGACCGAGAACGCGAGACGTTTCGCACGCGGCACCGCCGCTCCGCGGAGCTCGCCGCCGACGCGAAAGGATCGCTGCTCTTCGGCGTTCCGATGAACTGGATGACGCGCTGGCCGGGCGACCATCCCGTGTTCGTCGATCGCGCGGACGGCGCGCGGTTCTGGGACGTCGACGGCAACGTGTTCGTCGACTTCTGTCTCGGTGACACCGGCGGGATGGCCGGGCACGCGCCGAAGGCGAGCGTCGACGCGATCGCGACGCAGGCCGCCAAGGGCATCACGCTGATGCTCCCCACGGAAGATGCCGCATGGGTTGGGCGAGAGATGGGGCGGCGGTTCGGTCTGCCGTATTGGAACTTCACCCTGACCGCGACGGATGCGAACCGGTTCGCGATCCGCTGGGCGCGCGAGGTGACCGGCCGGCCGAAGGTCGTCGTGCACAACTGGTGCTACCACGGGTCGGTCGATGAATCGTTCGCCACCCTCGACGCCACGGGTCACGTCGTCGCACGCGACGGCAACGTCGGCAAGCCCGTCGACCTCGACGAGACGACGCTCGTCGTCGAGATGAACGACCTCGACGCGCTCGAGCGCGCGCTCGCGACCGGCGACGCGGCCGTGTGCATGTTCGAGCCCGCGCTCACCAACATCGGGATCGTCTTGCCCGAGCCGGGCTACCACGCGGCGGTCCGCGACCTCTGTACCAAGTACGGGACCCTCTTGCTGATCGACGAGACGCACACGATCAGCGCCGGGCCCGGCGGGTGCACGGCTGCCTGGGGTCTCGAGCCCGACATCGTCACGATCGGCAAGACGCTCGGCGCAGGGATCGCGAGCGCGGCGTACGGCTTCAGCGAGGAGCTCAGCCGGCGCGTCTACGAACATACCGACTGGAAGAACGCCGACGTCGGCGGGGTCGGCGGCACCCTTGCGGGTAACGCGCTGTCGCTCGCCGCGATGCGCGCGACGCTCGGCGATGTCATGACCGACGAGGCGTTCGAGCGGATGATCGGTCTCGGCGAACGGTTCGAGGACGGGGTGCGGCGGGTGATCGATGGCCGCGGCGTGCCGTGGCACGTCGTCCGGCTCGGCTGCCGGGTGGAGTATCTGTTCCGTCCGGACGCTGCCCGCACCGGGAGCGAGGCCGCGGCCGGTCAGGACGAGGAGCTCGACCCGCTCATCCATCTGTATCTGCTCAACCGTGGCGTGTTGATGACGCCGTTCCACAACATGGCGCTGATGTCACCCGCGACGACCGGCGAGGACGTCGACCGGCACACGGAGGTCTTCGGCGAGGCGGTCGACGAGCTGATCGGCCAAGGGGTCGGCAAGTAGGGATGCCGGAGCTACGGTTCGCCTTCGTCACGTTGGACTGCGTTGACATCGATCGTGTGGCGGCGTTCTGGGTAGCCTTGCTCGAGGGTTCGGCCGGTGAGCCGATCGACGAGGGGCGATACGTGTTCATCCGTGGTCGCGAGGACCTCCCCACCTTCTGCCTGCAGCGCGTGCCCGAACCGAAGGCGACGAAGAACCGCATGCACCTGGACTTCGAGGTCGACGACCTCGACGCGTCGACCGCTCGGATCGTCGAACTGGGCGGGTCGTGGCCGGGCAGGGAGCAGAGACTCGAGGAGTACCGATGGCGAACCGTGCGCGATCCGGAGGGCAACGAGTTCGACATCACCACGGTCGGCTGACCGCGGACCTCAGTGCGCTGCGAACCGGCGCATGAAGTCGGCGAGGCGCTCGACGCCTTCCACGGGCATCGCGTTGTAGATGGACGCACGGATCCCGCCGACGCTCCGATGACCGCGGAGCTCGACCATGTCCTCGGCCGCGGCGCCGGCCAGGAACGCGGTTTCGTCATCCACGCTGGGAAGCCGGAACGTGATGTTCATCCGCGAGCGCGCCGCGGGCTGGGCGTGACCCGTGTACATCTCGGGATGTCCGTCGATCGCGTCGTACAGCAGCTGCGCCTTGGCCGCATCGAGCTCCGCCATCGCGTCAAGCCCACCGATCTCGTCGCGGAGCCACCGTGTGACGAGCAGGACCACGTAGATCGCGAAGACGGGAGGCGTGTTGTACAGCGACCCGTGCTCGGCGTACGTGCGGTAGTCGAGCATCGACGGCAGGCCGTCGGGGATCCGCTCGAGCACGTCGTCGCGGACGATCGCGATCGTCACGCCCGCCGGCCCCGCGTTCTTCTGCGCACCGGCGAAGAGCACGCCGTACCGCGCCACGTCGAGCGGCCGCGACAGGAAGTCGCTCGAGGCGTCGGCGGCGACGACGACCTCGTTGGGCATCCATGGTGTGCCCGGATACTCCACGCCTTGGATCGTTTCATTCATCGTGAGGTACACGTAGTCGGACGCCGGATCGAGCGCTTCGAGGAGCTCTTCGTCCGACGGCGTCCGCACGAAGGACTCCGACTCGTTGGTCCACGCGACCCGCGTGCGTCCGATCCTCGCCGCCTCGGCGACGGCACGGGCGCCCCACGATCCGGTGACGACGTGGTCCGCGGCGCCGCCGTCGAGCAGGTTCATGGGCACCATCGCGAACTGCATCGAGGCGCCACCCTGACAGAACAGCACGCGGTGTCCGTCGCCGATCCGCAAGAGCGCCCGGAGGTTCGCCTCGGCCTCCGCGATCACGCCTTCGAACCACGACCCCCGGTGCGACACCTCGAGAGCGGACGCGCCGATGCCCGGCAGCGACGGCAGATCGGCCCGGACGCGCTCGAGGACCGGCAGCGGCAGCACGCCCGGTCCCGGTGAGAAGTTGACGACGCGCTCGGATGCGGACACGGATCTCAGGCTACCGAGCGGGTGCGGCAGGT
>C688J18823_10002747_pt1 | contig 11048 bp, 10 predicted proteins | sample HopSoiMetagenom1_FD_18823 | JGI IMG/M metagenome (IMG submission 18823) | reverse complement strand
TGGTTTGTTGGTTCATCGAGTAGAAGAATTTCGGGTTCTTGTGCCAGTGCTTGAGCTAAAAAGACTCGCTGGCGCTCCCCTCCAGAAAGAAGTTGGATGGGCTGATCTTGGAAAGTAGTGATTCCTGTCCAATTCATTACCTTTTGAACCATTTCCTCATCTTTATCGCTCCATTCTTTAAAAAAGCCTTTTTGATGTGCATAACGACCAAGTGAAACGGTTTCTTTTACCGTATAAGAGAAGGCTTCAGTGGTATGCTGGGAGAGGACAGCAATGACCTTAGCAAGTTGCTTTGGCGAATAGGTTTGTATCGGCTGTCCTTTTAGCAAAATAGTGCCGCTCTTAAATGGAAGAACACCACTGATCATCTTTAATAACGTTGTTTTACCACTTCCATTGGGTCCGAGAATTCCAAAGAGCTCACCCTTATGGATATTTAATGAAACATCCGAAAGTACGGTTTCATTGCCGTAACCTCCATAAAGTTGTTGGATCGATAATATAGTCATCCCCTCCTTTCCTTCCTTTTACGACCAATTAAAATAAGGGCAAACACGGGTGCCCCAATTAATGCTGTGATTACACCAATTGGCAGTTCTGTCGGAGAAATAATCGTCCTTGCGACAAGGTCCGCTAAAATTAAAAAGCCACTTCCCATTAATATCGATAATGGCAATAAATGTTTATGATCAGGTCCCCATAAAATTCGTGTTAAATGGGGAATGACAAGACCAACAAATCCGACCGTTCCTGAAACGGATACGGCAGCACCCGTTAAAATGGAACCTGCTGTTAAAACCATCATTTTTCTCCTTTGCACATTCACTCCTAAGTGTCTTGCCCGCTCTTCACCAAATGACATCGCATTCAATTCATTTGCATTCACTAATAGGAGCAGTGTTCCAATAATAAAAAATGGCAGGATAATTTTAATATAATCCCAGCCACGCATTGAAACGCTACCAAGTAACCAGCCAATAATCTGTCGAAGCTCATCACCAGTTAAAGCAATCATAAGGGAAATAAATGCCCCCAAAAACGAACTAAAAATAACTCCCGTTAAAATAATCGTTTCCACTTTCATCGAACGCTCAATTTTTTGAGCGAAAAGAAGAACAAGCAGAATCGTAATAAATGCGCAAATGATGCTTAAAAAAGGTAATGTGAATGCTCCGATAACAGGTATCGATAAATTAAAAAATATGGTGACAACCCCGCCCACCGATGCCCCTGATGAGACACCCAGCGTATAAGGATCTGCTAGAGGATTCCTTAATAACCCTTGAAAGGCAGCTCCTGCAATTGCAAGAGATGCCCCTACTAAGCCTGCTAATAAAACCCGTGGCAACCGAATACTCCAAACAATATTCGTGTACATCGGATCGATTTGTTCAGTAGATAAGTGGAAAAGTTTCACACTCAAAATAGAAAAAATATCTGTGACCGGTACATGTACCGAACCGATCGAAATCGCAGCTAGTACGGAAATGAATAAAAAGCTTGCTGCGAGTATATAAGCTATTGGTTTATTTGTTAAAAATGTCTGGATAAACCGCTTTTGCAACTTCCTCTACTCCTTCAACAAGACGAGGTCCTGGACGGGTCACTTTATCGGAATGAACATCCACTACTTGCTTGTTTTTAACAGCATTGATATCTTGCCACCCTTCGCGACTTGTGACTTGTCCAACTGGATTGTCAACATAAAAGCCATATGTCGTAATAATGACATCAGGGTTGCTTGAAATGATCGCTTCTTGGTCAACCTTAGGCCAACCTTCCTCTTTTACAATATTCTCTGCATTTATGATCGAGAGCATCTCATCTATAAATGTGTTCTTCCCTGCTGCATAAAGTTCTGGAGCTGGAGATATTTCCATTAATACGCTTTTCTTATCTTCATCCTTGATCGTTGCTGCCTTTGCTTTTAAGTCTTCCACTTTTGCCTTCATATCATCAACAATCTTTTGAGCTTCTTCCTGTTTACCTGTTGCTGTCCCAATCATTTCAATGGACTTATAAACTTCAGCAAAGTTTTTCGCATCATTTACAACAATTACTGGGATTCCTGCGTCCTGTATTTGCTTAAGTCCTTCAGCAGAACTATCTGCCATTGATCCTTGAGCAAGAACAACATCTGGTTGTAGGGAAATAATTTTCTCTACATTAAATTCCATACCACCAATTTTTTCTATATTCGCAACTTCTTCAGGATAGTTATCATTGTCTGAAACCCCGACAATCTTCTCCCCAAGCCCTAATGCAAAAGCAATTTCTGTATTACTAGGGATCAGTGAGACTATTTTCTCTGGCTGCGCCTCAATGACAACATCTTCATCCGCAGCATCCTTTATCGTAACTGGAAAGGCTGCATTTTCAGTCTGTTCCGTCTTTGCACCTTGTTCACTTTGATTCGTTTCTTTCTCTTCACTTGCTCCACAACCAGCCAGTACAATAACAGATAGCAGCAAAGCAAATAATAATGTGTAAATCCTTTTCATCTTTTAAATCCTCCATTTTCTTCAAAATAAAAAGCACCACCTACGAATGAGGAGATGCCGGTATGCTAGTAATTATATTAAAAAATAATGGCTAGTCTTTGCCGAATACCCCCTATCCTCGTAGGTTGTTTTGGTGCGCGAGAAACTAGGCAGGTCTCCTGGCTCATGGTCATTGTTCGCTGCCCCTTCCCATACAAATTTGTACAGTGGATATGCAGGTCACTTCCATTTTACAGTGGCGGGACCGCGTTGGATTTTCACCAACTTCCCTTTTAAGTCTTATAAAAAAAGACACCCATTTCCTTACATTATTAAATTATTATTTCCGTTACTATGCATTATAGCATGTTAGGAAAACAATGGTAGTCCTTTTTAGGTACTCACTCAACGTTTGGCTTTTTGCCGATTATTAGGCTAATCGCTCAAAGTCCTTAATTTGACCGCATTTTCCATTCGCGAGACTTTTTATCAAAAATAAGTTTCGCATCACATGTCCTTCTACTATTCTTTTCGTATTCTTCATACATATCATCCATATTAGAAAAATCCCCGATCACCCACATTGGGAGTTCGATTCTTAAACGGTTTTGGACAATCCCCTTTAATGATAACACCAACCCTTCACTCATAAAACCTTTTAGTGACAACAAAAGATGCTGATCAACGGAAGGGTATGTTCGTTTCTTTTTTAAACCGAGTAGGATTTTTTCCGGTTTGGTGGATCCTAACTTCATAGGAATCACCTGGCTAAGGAGTCGATAGAAATCATTTAAATCACGATAATATGTTTTATTGAACCAACCATCATCATGAGCTAAATAAGCATACCGATTTCCTAAATAAGTATAGAAAGGGGGGCGCAATGGTTCTTTTACATGACCGAGATAAAGTAATTCTGCCAACACCTGGCCCGGAATTTCGTCTAAACCTTCCATTTCCTCAAAGTCAATCCAGCAAAAATCACCATATTCATAGACATCATCGCCTGCAAGCCTCATCACTCGTTTCTTTGGCACATAGTCCAGCATCGTATGCATATTAAAATCACCGTCATCAAATCGATGCTCTAACAGTAGTAAATGATTAATGGATTCTGATAAACATGACACAAATTCATCAAATGTAATTCCGTACGATAGTGCATATCGATCATTTTCATTTAAATGGACGTAAATAACATCTCTTATATCGCTATTCCTTTTCAAGGTGAAACCTCCGAACACATAATAAAGTGTAATGCATACAGTAGCTCCCTATGTACCACTACTTCTGTCTTAATAATAGCAAATTAAATGGAAAATAGCTTAAATATTGGATATGTTAAATAATATTGTTGAATTTCATAAAAGTAAAGCAACCTACATAAGTCCTCTGAACTATTTATTTCACTGTCATCAGCCAAAAGCAAATCCATCAATAACCTTGCTAATAAAATAGACAAATGTACAAATACTAATATATTAAAAAGATGTGTCCATTTTATTAACTTTTTTTACCCATTCCCACTTGTATGCATATCCTATTATGATCATTCCAATAGTATACCCCGATTATTTCATAATGTTTTCAAAACTTTACTTTCATTTAGAGAGACCTTTTCATTATAATAATCATGTTAGATTAGAAGATAGAGGGATCGTATTCAGAAAAACATCTTGCGCAGTCCGATGGAGGGAGAGTGGAAAGTATGATCCAAAATATGACGGAAAATCAAATCACACTTTTTATTATTAAAGCACTTAAAGAGAATAAGCAAAAAGAGCTAGATACCATTCTCGATGAATTACAACCATACGATATTGCCCAAATATATGAAGATCTCCCAGAGAAGCATCGTATAAGATTTTTATTACATTTAAAAATTGATTTAATTGCTGATGTAATGCAGGAACTAAGCAAGGAAGAACAGTTTGATGTTTTGAACAAACTTGCAATCGAAAGAAAAAACAAAGTTCTAGATGAGATGGATAATGATGACTTGGCTTCATTATTAGATGATTTATCACAAGAAAAAATCGCATCTCTCTTATCAGGTATGACGAAGGAAGAATCCAAATATGTTCAGGACATCATGAATTATCCTCCAGAAACTGCTGGACGATTAATGACAAATCGATTTGTTTGGATTCGAGTTTTTGACACAGTAAAAGAAGCCGTGGATAAGCTGAAAAGCTTTGCTGAATTTGCTGAAACCATCAACTATTTATATGTAGTTGATCAAGAACGCAAGCTTGTAGGCGTTGTTTCATATCGAGATTTATTGATTTCTGAACCCGACGAAAAAATTAAAGATATTATGTATGAACGGGTTCTTTCGGTTTCTGTTGAAACAGACCAAGAAGAAGTAGCCAGAATGATTGAGCGCTATGACTTTCTTGCCATCCCAGTTGTGAACGATGATAATGTGTTAATGGGTATCGCAACGGTCGATGATATCATTGACGTTGTCATTAGAGAAGCTACAGAAGATATCGAAAAGTTATCCGCATCCGGGAAAGCCATTGATTTTGATACGAAAGCCATTGTAGCCTCCTACCGTCGACTCCCATGGCTTATCTTGCTTTTATTTATTGGTCTCATATCTGGTAGCATCATTAGTGGATTTCAGGCCACTTTAGAGGATGTAGTGGCTCTCGCTTACTTTATGCCCATGATTTCTGGAATGACGGGGAATACAGGTACTCAATCACTGGCCGTTGTCGTACGCGGACTTTCCTATAATGATATTGATAAGAATACCATCTTCAAACTTATTTTACGTGAATTTGGGGTTGGCCTCATTATTGGATTAACATGTGGAGTTTTAATATCAATCATTGCTTTTGTGTGGCAAGGCAATGCCATTCTTGGCTTTGTTGTCGGCGCTTCTCTATTTCTAACTTTGATTATCGGAACACTTGCAGGTACAATTATCCCCATTTTACTTTATAAAATTAACATTGATCCTGCTATTGCTTCCGGTCCGCTTATTACCACTTTGAATGATATCTTTTCTTTGGTTATTTACTTTGGGTTAGCAACAACATTTATTCATTATTTGACTTGAAAAACAAGCACAAATCCACTCATGATTTGTGCTTGTTTTTTTGTCTTATGAATAATAAAATGAGCCATTCATCCCCGTGTGAAAAGCGAAACTTTTCCCTTTCCTTATTCGTATAATCTATTGTCGGAATTTTTTATCTTTGATAGGATTAAGCAAATGGTAAATAAGGAAGAAATTAGGTGCGGATAGATGAATCGAAATGACAGAGTAACAGAGAAATTTGATTGGAGTCTAACCCTCTTATTATTTTTATTTTTTCTCGTAAGTTGTATTGCGATTTATAGCGGACAGGCTTCAAATCAATATGAGGGTACAAACTTCCTCATACAGCAAATCTTTTGGTATGTAGTGGGTGCCATTATTATTGCTGTGATCATGCACTTTGACAGTGATCAACTTAGAAAACTCTCTTGGTTTTTATACGGATTCGGAATTTTATTATTACTCATATTAGCCATTTCCCCTGTTACAAGTTTTACTCCTAGAATTAATGGAGCACAAAGTTGGTTCCAATTACCCATTGGTTCCATCCAGCCCTCCGAATTTATGAAAGTCTTTCTAATAATGGGCTTAAGTATTACCATCTATCGTCATAATGAAAAATACTTAAATAACACGATCAAAACGGATTTCATTCTTTTATTTAAAATAGGACTAGTCACAGCCCTACCCATTTCACTTGTCATGATGCAGCCCGATCTAGGGACCTCGCTCGTCATGATTGCCATTATGACTGGACTTATCTTCATATCAGGTATTTCATGGAAGATTATTCTCTCTTTATACGGAACTGGCGCTACATTAGCTAGCATCATTTTTTATTTCGTTATTTGGGCTCCAGAAGTTCTAGAAAAGTATTTGGGTGTGAAGCCTTATCAATTTGATCGAATCTACGCCTGGCTTGATCCGGAAAATAACGCTGCTGGTTATCATCTTTCTAATTCATTAAAGGCAATTGGATCTGGTTTACTAAGCGGTAAAGGCTTTGGTGAACGCAAGGTATATATTCCTGAAAGTCATACCGATTTTATTTTTAGCGTAATCGGTGAAGAGTATGGTTTTATCGGCTCAAGCATAGTAATTGGATTATTTTTTCTATTAATCTATCATCTAACGAAAACAGCCTTAGAAACAGCCGATCCCTTTAACACCTATCTTTGTGTGGGAGTCATTAGTATGATCACCTTTCACGTATTCCAAAATATTGGAATGACTATTCAAGTATTACCGATTACAGGCATCCCGCTTCCTTTTATTAGCTACGGAGGAAGTTCACTGATGGGCAATATGTTGGCTATGGGACTCATCTACAGCATTCATTATCACCATCGGAACTATATGTTTTCATCAGACCGTCACTACACCCCAAGGCATTCCAAAAGCTTTGAAAAAAACTTTTAATAGAGAGTCATGGCTCCATTCAAAAAGAAGAAACTCTGATTATTATCTGAGTCTTTTTGTAATAATATTTAAATTAAAATAATTATAATTTAATATTGATTTTTAAATGAACTTTGTTATAATAAGTATATAAGCTAATTACAAGGAGGAACTATTTATGACAATTCAATCAGAACTTAATTTACAAATCGCCAACTGGAGTGTTCTTTACACAAAACTTCACCGTTTCCACTGGTTTGTGAAAGGTCCGTTATTCTTCACTCTTCATGCCAAATTTGAGGAACTTTATGATGAATCTGCACTTGTTGTTGATCAAGTAGCCGAGCGTCTCTTAGCCATTCAAGGTGAACCTATTGCAACAATGAAAGAATACTTAGAAACTGCATCCATTCAAGAATCAATTAACGAAACAAAAGCATCTGATATGGTTGCTACTCTTGTAAAAGACTATACACAAATCAATGAAAGCTTAAAACAATTAGCTGAACTAGCAGAAGCAGAAAATGATACGATCACAAATGACCTTGCTGTTGGTTTAATCGAAAAAATTGATACTCACTTATGGATGTTAAACGCATACTTAGGAGAATAATTCCAGAGGTTACATTTTTATCATACCTATTAAACCAAAAAAGAGTCAGTGATATAAATCACGACTCTTTTTTGTATCACCATTTTCAGTGTTAGACACCACAAATGGACACTCATTTTAAACTGTTGATCATTTTCTTATGGTCTAGGGCAAGCTTTTATCAATCATTTCTGATCCTGGAATTAATGTAGAAAGAGGCACAATTTCTGCTTGTTTCGCATATTGCGGAATATATGTTTTTAATACATCGGCAACCTTTTCTCCAGTAATTCCAACATGTCCAATCGCGATCAACTGCGCACTCTCGTTCAATTGTTCCATCAATGACAACGCTTGTTTATTAATATATTGTTCAGTATAAATATGATCAAAGAACAGATTGTTTTCCAAGTGTGGAACGGATAATTCATCTGCAATCTTACCAACTACACTATTACTGGTCGTTTTACTATCGAGATAATAAAATCCTTTTTCCTTACAAACCTCTAAGACAATTCTCATAATTCGCTCATCCTCAGTTACCTTTGAACCCATATGATGGTTCATTCCCACCGCAAAAGGAACCGCTTCAATCGCCTTTTCAACTCTTTCTCTAACTTCTTTATCGCTTAAATCGGTTGTGATCGCGCCAGGTCCAAGCCAGCTTTTTTTCCCATTCTTCGGTTCCATTGGTAAATGAACAATTACTTCATGTCCTTTTTCATGAGCTAATTTCGCATCTCTTGAAGTTGTGGATAAAAAAGGCATAATTGCCGCTGTTATGGAAATAGGAAGTTCAAGCATTTCCTCTGTCCCCTTCATATCGTTGCCAAAATCATCTATTACGATTGCCAGTTCTTTTCTCGGCGTACCCTCTGTTTCAGCCACTGCCATACTTGAATAGGTAAAAAGAAGAAAAATTGAAATCATCATTATTCTCATGGTAGTCACTCCTTTTTTCATTAACATGCCACACATGTCCTCTGTTAATCCAACTATAATTCCTAAGTAAAAATACTTTTCAAATAATTATCATGTTACGATGCAAAAATAGAGCCAGGAAAGGTTTTATTCACCTTCTTTGGCTCTATTTTTAATGCATTTTAAATTTAATATAAGTTCATTTATCAAGTTTACAATTACAAAACAATTTATTTACTATACCCGCATTCATTATATAACCTTGGTCATTAATTTCAAGCGTATTTAAAGACTTTATATTTGACTAAAATGAATGTTTGATGAAAATTTGGAAAAACTGATGTATATATCAAAAATAAAATAAAAATCAATATGTAATATTGACAATTTTGTGAATATTATGAATAATATATATATAAAGGAGGATGATTATAATGAAATCATTTTTACCTATATTAAACGCAACGAAATATGTTGGTGGAAGTATCCTAATTCTGGGGATTGCTCTTTTTCTATACGGTTTTTTCGTAAGCGATTACGGAAATATAACAGGAATTGGAATTGGAACCATTATGGGTGCTGTTTTTATCTTTGTAATGGGAATATTTCTAGTAGCTTCAGAAGAAATGATCATTAAAATTCGAGGTAGAAAAGCCAAATAAAGATCATATTGTGGATCATAATACAAAGAGTATTGATTATTTCGATCATATCTTTTATTGATAAAAAGAAAGAGAGCGTCTATTGACGCCCTCTTACATATTTCTATTACATATCCCAAAGGAAGATTAACATTGTACCGAAAATAGTTACTAAAGCAATGAATATCATGAAGTATACACTTCCGTAAATAGACCATTTATCCTTTGTTTCACCCGCATGCATGAATACAACGAGCTGAAGAAGTGCTTGGACGAACGCTGTAATAAGAAGAATTGCCATGCCTGCTCCAAATGACAAGCCTAAAAAGTATACTGCTAGAGCTACTACCGTAAGTAGCAAAGAAAATACAAAACCCATAATTTGTTTAGCCGGGAATAATTCTTTCATTTTTTACATCATTCCTTTCAAGTAGATGAAGCTGAAGATAAAGATCCAGACTACATCTAAGAAATGCCAGTAAAGAGAGAAAATAAAGGATTTATTCGTTGTTTCAGGAGTCAATCCACGCTTTTTCACTTGCAGGATAATCGCTGTTCCCCAGAATAGACCAAATGTAACGTGTGCCCCATGTGTTCCTAATGTTGTTAATAGGATCGCGGTAAATGCACTTGTTTGAAGAGATGCTCCATCATGGATATACGTAACAAACTCATCAATTTCAAAACCTAAGAACACTAAGCCTAGAAGAACTGTGATTGAAAAGAAAGCTATCATCGCTTTCTTGTTTCCAATACGCATCGCGTGAATTCCAAGTCCAATCACAAAGCTACTTGTTAAAAGGACAAAGGTTTCAATGAGTACCGGAGTAATTTCAAAAATATCAGCTCCAGTAGGACCATTACCTGTTCTATTCTCTAATACGAAATAAGTAGTAAAAAGTGTAGCAAAAAGCATAATTTCTGCTCCAAGGAAAATCCAAAAACCAAAAATATTTAAATCATTTTGCTTCGTACTGTATTCAAGAGGTTGTGAGTGATCTAGTTTCATAATTTAGCACCCCCTAATTTCTCTTCTGTCGCTTTAATTTCTTCTACAGAAATATGATGGCCGTGATCCTTTTCGAATGAGCGATAGGCCAAACAAGCGAAAATTCCGATTGTAGAAATAATGACAAGTGGCCAGAGGGCAAATACAAATGAAAAGCCCCATACAAAGAAGATACAGCTCATAACAAATGGTAATCCACTGTTATTCGGCATATGAATTTCCTCTAACTTACCTGGGAATAGCACATGTTTGTTTTTCTTAGCATCCCAGTGTGGTTGACTTGAATTTACTTGTGGTGTAAACGCAAAGTTATATTCTGGTACCGGTGTATGTGTAGCCCATTCCAATGAGCGAGCATCCCATGGATCGCTTCCAATATTTCTTGGAGAGTAACGAATGCTGTAATAAACATTGTATACGATTAAAGCGAACGCAATCGCCATGATACCTGCTCCAGCAAATGAAAGCATATTCATAGCACCATAACCAGTTGCCTCAGAGTATGTGTACATACGGCGTGCTTGACCATCTAGACCCGTAATGTACATTGGGAAGAATGCAAGGACGAAGCCGATCGATAAAAGCCAGAATGTCCATTTTCCAATTCTCTCATTTAACATGAATCCAAACATTTTTGGCCAATAGAATGTAAGGCCAGCAAGCATCGCATATACAACACCTGGAATAATAGTGTTATGGAAGTGAGCGACTAAGAACATTGTATTATGGTATTGATAGTCAGCAGCTGACATCGCAAGCATAACTCCTGTAACCCCACCTATAGTGAAAAGCGGGATAAAACCTACAGAATAAAGCATTGGAACAGTAAAGCGAATCTTTCCTTTCCACATCGTGAATAACCAGTTAAATATCTTAACCCCAGTCGGAACGGCAATCGCCATCGTTGTAATGGAGAAGAAACTGTTTGCTAGTGCCCCTTGACCCATTGTAAAGAAAT
>C688J18823_10002746_pt1 | contig 11048 bp, 12 predicted proteins | sample HopSoiMetagenom1_FD_18823 | JGI IMG/M metagenome (IMG submission 18823) | reverse complement strand
CTGCCGATGTTCTCGGGGCCGGAGCTCATGCAATTCATCGACGCCGCCGATTACGTCGCGGTGAACGACTATGAGGGCAAGATGCTCGAGGAGAAGACCGGGCGCTCGCTCAAGCAGCTCTCCGGCGGCGTGGAGGCGCTGATCTGCACCCTCGGCGCGAAGGGCTCGATCATCCACGCGGGCCAGCAGACCCACGAAATCCCCTCGGTCGCGGCGAGCGCGGTGGTGGATCCGACGGGGTGCGGGGACGCGTATAGGGCCGGACTTCTGTACGGCATGGCGCGCGGCTGGGATTGGGCGTCGACCGGCCGGCTCGGTTCACTCATGGGATCGATCAAGATTGCGCACCGTGGCGCGCAGAATCATGCCCCACCCCGGGACGAAATCATCGCGCGCTTCGAGAAGGCGTTCGGCTATTCGCCCTGGAAGGGCTAGCGCAAGCTCCCGCGCAGCTTCGCCGCGTATTCCTCGAGCTTCTCGCGCGGCGGATTCTTGACCGGCCACGTGAGCGCCATGCCATCGCCGTCGTGGCGCGGCACAAGATGAATGTGCAAGTGAAACACCGTCTGACCCGCCGGCTTGCCATTCGCCTGATAGACCGAGAGTCCGGGCGGGGCGAATGCCTGGCGTATCGCCCGCGCCACGCGCGCCGCGCTCTGGAATACCGCGCCCGCGGTTTGATCGTCCAGCTCGTAGAGATTTTCCGCGTGAGTCTTCACGGCGACGAGCACATGCCCCGGGTTCACCTGTCCGATGTCCATGAAGGCGAGCGTGTGATCGTCTTCATGCACGATGGTCGCCGGAATCTGCTTCGCAACCAGCTTGCAGAAAACGCAGTTGGGATCCTTGTTCACCTCATTCTCCCTTCGAGTCGTGGTAGCCGGCGCACTTGAGCTCGAAAATCTTGCGGTCCTGCAGTCGCATGGCGACGAGCGCACCGCGCCAGACGCAGCCGGCATCGATCATCGCCACGCGTTCCGTGACCTTGAGCCCGAGCGCTGACCAATGGCCGCTCACGAGCTTCTCCTTCGCCTTCGGGCGCAGCTCAAACCAAGGGTGAAAGCCGGCCGGCGCCTTCGTGCCTTTGGCCCGGAAGTCCATCTTTCCGTCGGGCGTGCAGAACCGCATGCGTGTCATGGCGTTTACGATGGCGCGCAGGCGGTCCCAGCCTTTCAGCGCGTCGCTCCAGCTGTCGGGTGTGCTGCCGTACATGTTGGCAAGGAAATCGCGGTAGGTCTTCGCGCCTAGCGCGTCTTGCACTTCGCGTGCGAGCGCTAGCGCCTTCTCGACCGTCCAGTTCGGCAGCAGCCCGGCGTGCACCATTGCGTAGCCGCCCTCTGCATGCATCATCGGCTGACCGCGGAGCCACTTCACGAGCTCGCCGGCGTCGGTCGCGGAGAGCACATCCTGGAGGGTGTCGTCTTTTCGCGGCCGTTCAAAGCCCTCGTATTGGGTGATTAGATGAAGATCGTGGTTGCCGAGAACCGTGACCGCGCGGTCGCCGAGGCCGCTCACGAAGCGCAGCACCTCGAGTGACTTGGGTCCACGATTGACGAGGTCGCCGACGAACCACAGCCGATCCTTGCTCGCCTTGAAACCGATCATTTTGAGCAGGGCCTGCAATTCGTCGAAGCAGCCTTGCACGTCGCCGATTGCGTACGTCGCCATCGGAAACGACTATAGCGTCAAAAGCTCGCGTCTAGGCGCCGGTATTGGATGGCCTCCGCAATGTGCTCTGCGGCGATCGAGGTCTTCTCGGCCAGATCGGCGATGGAGCGCGCTACCCGCAGTACCCGATGGTAGGCGCGTGCCGAGAGGAGCAGCCGCGCCAGCGCGTGCCGCAGCAGTTGATCGCCCTCGCGATCGGTCGTGCAATGGCGATCGATCTCGCGCGTGCCAAGAAGGGCATTGGGTTTTCCCTGGCGGTGTACTTGGGCCTGCCGCGCTTTCTGCACCCGTTCCCTGATGCTCTCCGACGCCTCGGCCGCAATGGGCGCGACGAGCTCGGCTTCCCGCGGCGCAGGCACCTCAAGCTTGATGTCGATGCGATCCGCCAGAGGTCCTGACACGCGGCCACGGTAACGCGCGATGCGTTCCGGCGTGCATCGGCAGCGGCCGCTGCGGTCGCCGCAGTGACCGCATGGGCAGGGGTTCATCGCTGCCAGGAGCTGGAAACGCGCCGGAAATTGCGCCTGGCGGGCGGCACGCGAAATCGACACGCGGCCCGACTCGAGCGGCTCACGCAGCGCCTCCAGAACGTCGCGATCGAACTCGGGCAGCTCATCGAGGAACAGCACTCCATGGTGGGCGAGCGATATCTCCCCGGGGCGCGGCAGGTTGCCACCGCCGACCAGCGCGGCGCTGGAGGCGCTGTGATGCGGCGACCTGAACGGCCGCTCGCCCCAGCGGGCCGGCTCGAAGCCGCCGCTTGACACCGAATGCACAGCCGCAACTTCCAGCGCGTCCGCTTCCGAGAGTGCTGGAAGAATGCCGGGAAAGCGCGCGGCGAGCATCGACTTCCCCGTGCCCGGAGGACCGACCATCAGCACACTATGCCCACCAGCCGCCGCAACCTCCAGCGCGCGCTTGACCTGCTGCTGGCCCTTGACGTCGCTAAAGTCGGGATACGAGCAGGTCGCCGTTAACCCCTGCATCCGATATTCGGCGAGCGGAGCCTCGCCGGCCAGATGCGCGACGACTTCAAGCAGGGTGCGCGCCGGCAGAATCTTTGCGCCTTCGGCGAGCGCCGCCTGAGGTGCATTGCCCTCGGGTAGGACGAATGCGCGGCCGAGTGAACGTGCGGAAAGTGCCATGGCGAGCGCGCCGCGAATGGGCCGCAGCTCGCCGGTCAGCGACAACTCACCCGCAAATTCCTGGTGGGCAAGGGAAGCGGGATCAAGCTGTCCGCTCGCGGCGAGGATGCCAAGCGCGATCGGCAAGTCAAAGCGGCTCGAATCCTTCGGCAGCTCCGCGGGCGCGAGGTTGACCGTCATGCGGCGCGCCGGAAACTCGAATCGCACGTGATTGAGCGCCGCGCGGACGCGGTCGCGCGCCTCCCGCACCTCCGCGTCGGGCAGGCCGACGATGTGAAACGCCGGCAGTCCCGGCCCGAGGTGCACTTCCACAGTGACTTCGGGCGCGTCGATTCCCGAGAGCGCACGGCTCGCTACAGTGGCTACAGTCATTGGTCTCCCCCACGCAGCAACGCGAGGAGGCGGTCCGCGGTTTACTTGTGCGGCGGTTGCGCCGGTCGGCGCGTCTCGAGATCGCTTATCCGCTTTTCCAGTTCCGCGAGCTTCGCTTGCGCGCGTTCGAGGAGACGGCGTTGCACTTCGAAGTCTTCGCGCGGCACGAGCTGCATTCGATCGAACCAGCCCGCGAGCGCGGCTCTCACGTTTTTTTCGACGTCTGCAACCGGACTGCCTTGCATGGCGCGTGCGATGCGCTCGTTCAGCTCGTCGATGAACCGTTTATCCATCATCGCGAACCCTATCACCGCAGTTCGCACCACCTTCGGGCGATGCCTATAACGGCCCGCACTCGTTTGGGGCGTGGCGCGGCCTGACACGTCTTGTAAGACGCCTAAGTTACTGACCTCATTCGTAATTCGGCCGTGGCATAGGAGATGCTAGTTAGGAGCGCCATTTTTCAATTCCCCAGGGAGAAAACCGTGATGCGCAAGTCAGTTCTCGCAGTTGCCGTGTCGTCTGCTTTGGCCGTACCGCTTCTTGCCAGCGCGCAAACTGCACCAGCGGCACCCGCCGCGCCGGCAGCGCCGACGCTCGACAAGGTGCTCGAAGCCTCCGGCATCAGCCTCAGCGGCTACGTCGATGCCGCCTATTCACATGCCGACCGCGATATCGAATCGGGATTCTCGCCCCGAGTGTTCGATTCGCAGAACAACTCGTTCGTTTTGCATCAGGTCGGCCTGCAGATCGCCAAGCAGCCCAAGGAAGGATTCGGCGGGCTGGTCAACATCACCGCCGGCCGCGACGCAGGAATCATCCATTCGTTCGATACCACGTCGGAGTCCCAGTTCGACGTAACGCAAGCCTACGCCCAGTACGCGACCGGAGCGCTTACGGTCATGGCGGGGAAGTTCACGACGCTGCATGGCACCGAAGTCATCTGGAGCCCTTCGAACGCGAACTTCTCGCGTTCCATCCTCTTCGGTTCCGTTCCCTTCACGCATACCGGCGTGCGCGCCGTGTTTGCCGCCAACGACATCGTCAGCTTTACGGCCGGCGTGAACAACGGCTGGGACCAGGTGAAAGACGCGAACCGCGGCAAGACGACGGAGCTCGGCGTGACGGTGACGCCCATCAAGCCGGTCAGCTTGAGCGCCTCGTACTACGGCGGACAGGAGCCTTCGTTGACGACCGGCGTAAACGGCCGGCGCGACAGCTTCAACCTGGTGGCAAGCTGGAACATCATCGAGCCGCTCACCATCAGCGGCGAATACCTGCGTGTGCAGCAGAAGGACGCGATCCTTGGTACGGGCGGATCGACGGCCAAGGGCACTTACAGCGGCCTAGCCGGCTATATCTCCTACCTGTTCATGCCTAAGTTCAAGGGGACGCTGCGCGTCGAGTCGTTCGACGATAAGGACGCTCTGCGCTTCGGCATGCCGGCCGGCACGACGAACGGTTCCAAGTACAAGGAGTTCACGCTGACGGCGGCGTACATGCCCGCTGATAGCTATGAGGTGCGCGGCGAGGTGCGCCAGGACCGAGCCAACCAGCAAGTCTTCACCGGCGACAACGGCAGCTTCAGCAAAAACATGACGACCTTTGCTGTCCAGGTCCTCTACAAGTTCTGAGCCCGGACCGGCCAAACCAACGAGGGGTGATTCCATGAAACTAGTTACGGCGATTATCAAGCCGTTCAAGCTCGACGAGGTGCGCGAGGCGCTTTCGGGCATCGGCGTGCAGGGCATCACCGTGACCGAGGTTAAGGGGTTCGGGCGCCAGAAGGGGCACACCGAGCTCTACCGAGGCGCGGAGTACGTAGTGGACTTCCTGCCGAAGGTGAAGATCGAGGCGGCGGTGAAGTCCGAGATGCTCGAGCAGGTGATCGAGGCCATCGAGAAATCTGCCAACACCGGCAAGATCGGGGACGGCAAGATTTTCGTGTTCGATCTCGAGAAGGTAATCCGCATCCGCACCGGCGAGACCGATGCGGCGGCGCTTTAAGGAGAACGCAATGAAACGACTCTTTACTTGGCTCGCCGTGATGGTCTGCGTCGCCTTCGCGGGCGCGACCGTCGCGCAGGACAAGCCAGCCGCGAAAGCGGATAAACCGGCGGCGGAAGCCGCCAAGGACGCAAAGGCCGCGGCCGCACCGGCGAAGGAGGAAGCAAAGCCGGCAGCGCCGGCGCCGGTGCCGAACAAGGGCGACGTCGCTTGGATGCTCACCTCCACGGCGCTCGTCCTGATGATGAGCGTGCCGGCCCTGGCGCTCTTCTACGGCGGCATGGTGCGCTCCAAGAACGCGCTGTCGATGCTGATGCAGGTGTTCGTGGTGTTTTCTCTGGTGACGGTGCTGTGGTGCATTTACGGCTACACCCTCGCCTTCACGGAGGGCAACGCATACTTCGGCGGCTTCGATCGATTGTTCCTGAACGGCACCTTCGATGCGGCGAAAGGCGAGTTTTCCATGGCGGCGACGTTCAGCAAGAACACGCCGCTCTATGAGCTCGTCTACGTGGCGTTCCAGGCGACCTTCGCGGCGATTACCTGCTGCCTGGTCCTTGGTGCAATTGCGGAGCGCGCAAAGTTCTCAGCGGTGCTCGCGTTCATCGTGCTCTGGTTCACCTTCAGCTACACGCCGATCGCGCACATGGTGTGGTTCTGGATGGGCCCGGATGCGTACACCACGGCCAAGGTGGTGGACGAGATGAACGCCAAGGCCGGGCTGCTCTGGCAATGGGGCGCGCTCGACTTCGCGGGCGGCACGGTGGTGCACATCAACTCCGGCATCGCCGGCCTGGTGGGCGCTTACCTGATCGGCAAGCGCATCGGCTTCGGCAAGGAAGCGATGCCGCCGCACAACCTAACGCTGACGATGATCGGCGCGGCGCTGCTCTGGACCGGCTGGTTCGGCTTCAACGCCGGCTCGGCTCTGGAAGCGAATGGCATCGCCGGGCTCGCGTTCATCAACACGTACCTGGCGACCGCGTGCGCCGTCCTCTCATGGATCTTGGGCGAGGCGATCTTCAAGGGCAAGCCCTCGATGCTGGGTGCCGCCTCTGGCGCCGTTGCCGGCTTGGTGGCGATCACCCCCGCAGCAGGCAACGTCGGTATCCCCGGCGCGTTCATGATCGGCACTGCCGCCGGATTCGTCTGCCTGTGGGGAGTCAGCGGCCTGAAGAAGATTCTCCGTGCGGACGACTCGCTCGACGTGTTCGGCGTACACGCTATCGGCGGCATTCTCGGCGCGCTGCTGACCGGCGTGTTCAACTCGCCGGCGCTCGGCGGTCCAAGCTTCCCGGTAGATTGGTTCGTCGGCACGGCGATACCCGCGAAGGACTATTCGATCGCGGCCCAGGTCTGGATCCAGGCCAAGGCGGTGGGTGTGACGCTGCTGTGGTCGGGCGTCGTCGCGGCGATCTCCTACAAGCTGGTCGACCTGACGATCGGCCTGCGCGTGAGCGAGGAGGAAGAGCGCGAGGGCCTCGATACCAGCTCCCACGGCGAAGCCGCGTATCGCATGTAGGCGCGTAAGCAGAACGACAAAAAGGGCGCTTCGGCGCCCTTTTTGTTTCTGGCTAGCCGGACAGCTTCTCGAGCAGCGCGATCAGCTGCACGCGCTCCGCCACAGTGAGGCGGTCGGCAACGCGGCGCTCATGCAGCTCAATGCGCTTCTTCAGCCGTCCAAGCAGGCTGCGGCCTGGGCGCGTCAGCCACAAGCCGTTGGTGCGCCGGTCCTCGCCGCGGCGGCGCTCAATGAGGTGACGATCCTCGAGCGTATCCACGAGGCCCACCATGGTGGAGCGGTCAAGGCCCACAGCTAGCGCGAGCCGACTCTGCGTCACGCCCGGATTGGCGTCGATGAGCAGCAGGATGCCCACCCGCCCGGGGGAGAGCTCCGCCACTGTTTTTGCAAAATCCCGGAAGACGGTCTGCTGGGCGAGGCGCAGCCGGTAGCCGAGGAGCCCCGGCAGCATGCCGGAGGCCAGCACGCGCCCGTTGAACTTGCTATTTTGTTTGGGGTCCAAACAGTTTGACTTTTCAACAATCTCCGGGCTAGCATCCTAGCCCGCCGAGACCGCGCATGCAAATCACCCTCGAGGGCCATGATCAGCCGGTTGCCGTCGAGCCGGGCGATACGATTCTTGCTTCGCTGCTGCGCGCCGGCGTGCCCTTTCCTTTCTCCTGCCAAGCGGGCAACTGCGGTACCTGCAAATGTGAACTCGTCTCCGGCGATGTGCTGGAACTCGAGCATTCGGAGCACGCGCTTTCGGCGGAGGAGCGCGCAAAGGGCGTGATCCTCGCGTGCCGCACCCAGGTTTGGGACGATACGCATGTGCGCCGTATCGACGCGGAAGAGCTGGTCATGCATCCGTCGCGCGTGATGCGCTGCCGGGTGGTCGCGCTCGAGGCGCTCACGCACGACATCAAAGGGGTTCGGCTGGCGATCGAAGCCGGCGGACCGTTCATCTTTTCCGCCGGTCAGTACGCGCAGGTCGAGTTCGCGCCAGGACTGTCGCGGCACTACTCCATGGCGAACGTTCCCGGTGAGCCGGAGCTGGAGTTTCACGTTCGTCATATGCCGGGCGGCCGGACGAGCGCTCACGTCGCCACGCAGCTCAAGGTCGGCGACCGCGTCAAGGTTTCCGGCCCGCTCGGGGTCGCTTACCTACGCGAACGTCATTCGGGGCCGGTGCTGCTCATCGCCGGTGGTTCGGGCCTCGCGCCGATCGAATCGATCGCCCGCGTAATGCTCGCCGCCGACCACGGAGCGCCCGTCACGCTTTACTTCGGCGTGCGCAGCGAGCGCGACCTCTATCACGAGGCTTTGCTGCGCGAGCTGGCAAGCCGACACTCGAATTTCCGCTATTACACCGTGCTATCCGAGCAAAAAGGCGAACGCGGCCGCCGGTACGGTCTGGTTCACGAAGCTGTCGCCACGGATCTCAAGGACGTGGACCAGCTGATGGCCTACCTCGCCGGTCCACCGGTCATGGTGGAGGCGGCGAGCGCACTCCTGAACTCACGCGGCTTGCCTCCGCGCAACATGCACGCCGACGCTTTCTACAACCAAGCCTGATGAACCTGGATAACAGAGTCGCGATCATCAGCGGCGGCGCGCAGGGCATCGGCCTCGCCATTGCCCGCGACTTCGTTGCCAAGGGTGCGTCGGTCGTCCTGGTCGACGCGGGCGTGTCGATCTCCGGCGAGCCTGCGCAGCCGGATCTTGCCGAGCGCGCGGCAAGCGAGCTGTCTCGTGCCGCGGCGGTTTGCGGGGACATCGCCGAAGCGACGGTCGCGCAAGCTGCGGTCGCCCTCGCTCAGCAGCGCTTCGGCGCCATCGACATCGTGGTGAACAACGCCGCCATCATTCGCGATGCGTTCATCTTCAAGGCAGATCCCGGCGCATGGGATGCCGTGCTGCGCACCAACCTCACCGGCGCTCAGCGCCTGCTCGCCGCGGCGACGCCTGCAATGCGCGAGCACGTCAAGGCCGGTCGCGCGCCTGGCGCCATCGTGAACATCATTTCAACGGCTGGCATCTACGGCAATTTCGGCCAGTCCGCCTACGCCGCGGCCAAGGCCGGGCTCATCGGTCTTACAAGAGTCGCCGCCCATGATCTTGCGCGCTCCGGCATCCGTTGCAACGCCGTAGCGCCTTTCGCTGCAACGCGCGTCACCGAAAGCATCAAGCCGGCGAACGAAGCGCAGGCCGCGTATAAGGAAAAAGCGCTTAAGGTGCCCGCGGCGTACGTTGCGCGCCTGGTGAGCTTTCTGGCCAGCGACGCGGCGGCAGCCGTCAATGGGCAGTTGTTCGGCGTCCGCGGCCGCGAGATCTTCGTGTTCTCACAGCCGCGGCCGCAGCGACGCGTCGTACAGCCGCCCGAGGCGTTCGACGCCAGCCTGATGGAGCAGCTCACGCCGGCCTTCGCCGATCTGGTGACCGACCTGGAAGCCTTCTCCGGCGACCCGATTCTCTGAGGAACCCCGCATGTCCGCCTATCCGACCGTGAAGACCATCGATGAATTCAAGCAGCAGCCCGAGGAATACCGCAGCGCCGTCCGCAAGATCGTGCGCAGCCACGCGCTGAACGAGCTCTACGGCGCGCAGGTGTTCGACGAGCCGGCGATCAAGCTCGCGCCGACGCCGTACGCGAAATGGCTGACCTGCCGCGTCGCGATGGAGGAGTACCACCATCACGTACGCTTTAAGGAGCTCGCTGACCAGATCGGCATCCCGCCCACAGAAATGGACACGAGCAACAAGCGGCCGCTCAACATCTTCGAGATTCCGCTGCGGAGCTGGGAGCAGTTCTGCGTGATCAAGATGCTCGGGGATCTTGCGGAAATCCTGCAGGTGGAAGACTTGCTGCATTGCTCCTTCGTGCCCCTGCGAAACATCGCCCGTACCACCATGCCGGAGGAGAAGTTCCATGCCCAGTTTGGCCTGGATTTCTGCGTCGACCTGCTGGAGAGCCCCGAAGGCAAGCAGCGGGTGCAGAAGGCGGTGGACGAGTTCTATCCCGAGGCGCCGAAATTCTTCGGGGCGAGCGGCTCTAAGAACAACGAGGCCTACCGCAAGTTCGGCATCAAGCTCCGCTCGAACGAAGACATGCGAGCGGACTACATGGCGCGAGCCCACAGCACGGTCGAACCGCTCGGTATCACCCTGCCGGAAGTGAAATTCGCCGCTTGACCGATCGGCAAGCTGCCTGGTTCTGCGCACTCGGTGAGCCGCTCGCCGCCGCGGAGTTGGATGAAATCTCCGCGTATCTTCGCGGTCTCGGCAGCAACCCGGCGCTCGCCGTGCGGCCAGCGAAAGAATGGAGCGAAGCGGGCCGGCGCTGCCGGTCACCAGCACCCGCCTGGTGGCAGGCGGAAGAGGCAGAGCGCGAACGCCTCGAACGAATCGCGCAGCCACAGCGAGACGACGCCGAGTGGCTCACCTTGTGCGAGCGCATTCATGGCGCAGCGGCACTCGCGGCGGCACGCTCAGGCTGCACGGACGCCGGCCTCATCCATGCCGCCGCCGGCTCCGCCATCTTCGCTGNGCATCATGAACGGCTTGCGCGCAGCGCCGGGATGGATGAGGGCCATCCGTTCCTGCGCAAGTACGCCCTATACTGCGGCGGGCGCTGGCCGCTCGGCATCTATGAAGACGGCTTCGGGATCTTCTAGGGAAGCATGAATTGAACGCCTCGGAACTTCTGCTCGGCAGCGACGCGCTCGAGCGCCACGGCCACCGCCGAGCGCTGACTTGCGGGGACGACGTCGTGACCTATAGCGAACTCGCCGGGCGCGTGGCGCGTTCAGGCGGAGCATTTGCCCGAGCCGGCGTAAAGCGTGGAGATCGCGTGATCATGCTGATGCGCGACACCATCGAGGCGGCGGCGGCATGGCTTGGCGCCGTGCGGCTCGGCGCCGTGGCGGTCGCCCTGAACAATCGGATATCGCAGCCCGATCTCTCGCACATCCTCCAGGAAAGCGCGGCGCAGCTTGTNCTCGTGGACGAAGTATTCATTGAAGAGCACTCCGCGAGCCTCGCTGCGTTGGCCGGTNTCGGGCGAGTCATCGTCACCGATGCGTCGCGACGCCAAGCGTCCGGGTGGCATGCCCGATGTGTAGCAGCGCCCATGGCACCGGCGCAACCGGTGCCGCCCGGGGACGCCGCCTTCGCGCTCTATAGCTCAGGCACCACCGGCAAGCCGAAAGGCATCCTTCATTCGCACGGCAGCTTTCACCAGCTTGGCCAGGCTTTCCATGCCATCGGAATCGGCACGGGCGAGCGCGTGTTTACGAGCTCCAAACTTTTTTTCGCTTATGGCCTCGAGCACGGCTTGCTTGGCGTCCTCGCCATCG
>C688J18823_10002745_pt1 | contig 11049 bp, 11 predicted proteins | sample HopSoiMetagenom1_FD_18823 | JGI IMG/M metagenome (IMG submission 18823) | reverse complement strand
TAAACAAAAGTCATTGCCGGATTCAATTGCGCAAGCAGCCGCGCCGCGGCGAGCGTGAAGTCGAAAGTGACCCGCCGGTAATCGCGTTCATTCATGCCTGCAGAAGAAACCCCGAGGCAATAGAAGCAGGCGTCATAACCGCGCCAGGTTTGCTGAAGCGAGGAAAAATCCAGGAAATCCGAATGTACACGTTCATCCAGCTTGGCATGATGAAGTCCACTCGTGCCGCGGACCATCGATAGCACTTTGTCGATCCGCGGATCCATCAGGCACTCGCGCAAAACGGCCTGCCCCACCATGCCGCTGCTACCGAACAGGATTATTCTCATCCCAGATCACAGTCTGCTCTTCATTGGCAGGTCGGCATGGAATACTCGCGGGCCAGCCTAATGATGTTGCTGGTCCCCAACTGCGAACAGGCGTGCCACCACACCCAGTTGCTCGACATTCAAATCTGAAATCATCCAGCACTGCATGCCATCGGCCACCCACTGCGCGACGTTGAAACCCTGATGGACAGAATACGCGAGGCCCCGATCCGCTGCCCCGGTCGGCCACATGAATACGTTGATCGTGTGCTGGTTCACACGGTATACCAGCGCCGCGACGGGCCGCTGGCCAATATAGTCCAGGCGGCCGCCAACGAGTGATGCACCTGCGGGAGTCAGGTCTTTGACGGCCGGAGCATAGTTGAGTTTTCCGCTAAACCAGGGCTTCACCGTGTGCTTTTCCGAGGATGGCACATCGACCAGATGGTCTCCCATCAACGAGCGGACATGGCTGTCTACCACCGCCTGTGCCATGCGCTCTTCATCAACGTTACCGCGCAGGAACAGCAGCACCACCATGCTCGCGACCATGCCGATACCGAATGCGCCCGCCATATTGGCCCAGCGGCGCCACACCTGAATCGGGCGCGCAGCTGAGGCGCGATGATGACTCTGCGCTCCGATATCCATTTGCGAGACCATCGCTTCCACACGAGCGCGCAGCGCCGGCGGGGCCGTGTAACGGGTGGCCTTTTCCTTGATCAACAGGCTCAAATCATCGGGTTCGTTCATGACCGATCCTTTTCATCCACCAGGCGCGCGCGCAGCAGCGCCCTGGCCCGCGACAGCCGCGACATCACGGTGCCTACGGGGATGTTGGCGATCTGCGCAACCTCTTCATAGGCAAGCTCTTGCATTTCCCTCAGCACAATGACTTCCCGATACACCGACGGCAAGCCCGCTATGGCCTGGTCCAGCCGCGCGCTATCCATCTTTCGCGATAAGCGAATTTCGGGGTTATTGCTGTCGCCGAGCGAAGATGCGGCAAATTCGCTATCACGCTCTTCATCGAATTCCAAATGCTCGCCAGATTGCTGGCGCTTGCCCAGCAACGAATAACAGCAATTGCGCACGATGGCCAGCAGCCAGGGCCGCGCATGTTCACCCTGCAGTTGGTCGAAGAACCGTAGCGCGCGCAGGCAGGCATCCTGAACCGCGTCGGCTGCGCTGTGTTCATCTCTTAGTAGCCAGCGCGCGAGGTTGTATGCGGCATCGAGATGGGGCACCACCAGTGCCTCGAACTGCTGCGTTTTGTCGCTCAATCCCATTGCCTGGCCGCCAACAGTCCGAAATCGGTCATTGTATTCCTCCAGCATGTTCCTTTTCAGCGGCGCCGTTGCCGACGGTTTCAGCAGTTCTGTGGAGACCATCGATGTAATACCGTCCGTCATACAGATTTATTCCCGTATTTTTCTGTCATTGGCGGGAATATCGTGAACCATCTTTCGATATTGCATTCCTGAAGCAACATCCCGAAGCCGTGCGGAAGCGCACACCGGGTTGCTGTGATTTGCCTCAGGAGATGCTTTGATGCTCGACCGTAGAGACTTTCTGAAACTCGCCGCTGTGGGCGGAGGAGTGGTATTCGCGTCCGCCTTGCAAGGCCGCGCGCTGGCTGCTGCAGGCTACGACGAATTCTTTTTCGTGCAGTTGTCCGATAGCCACTGGGGCTATAGCGGACCGGCCAATCCCCAAGCCGATACGACGCTAAGGACTGCGGTCGCAAGTGTGAATGCCTTGGCTACCCAACCGGACTTCATCGTTTTCACGGGCGATCTGACCCATACCACCGACGATTCAGCGGAGCGCCGGCGCAGATTGATTGCGTTCCGGGACATCGTCAAAGAATTGAAGGTCAAGAACGTGCGCTTCATGCCGGGTGAACACGATGCATCGCTTGACTCGGGCATGGCATACAAGGAGCTGTTCGGTGAAACGCATTATTCCTTCGATCACAAAGGCGTCCATTTTGTTGTGCTGGACAACGTCTCGGATCCCGGCGCGAATATCGGCGAAGCACAATTGCAGTGGCTTAAGGCTGATCTGGCGCTCATCAAAAAAACCGTTCCGCTGGTCGTTTTCACGCATCGCCCGCTGTTCGACCTGGCGCCTGCGTGGGACTGGGCCACGCGGGACGGAGCCAAAGCGATAGAGATTCTGATGGTTCATCCAAACGTGACCGTGTTCTATGGGCACATCCATCAGGAACATCACCAGCAGACCGGACACATCTTCCATCACTCGGCGAAATCGCTGATGTTTCCGCTACCCGCTCCGATGTCTCAGCCCAAGCGCACGCCGCTGCCATGGGATCCGGCGCAACCGAACAAAGGCCTCGGGTTCAGGGAAATTGAAGCAGAAGTGTCCGACGGCCGTTACAAGATTTCCGAATTTCCGGTTGGGAAAGTTTGACGATGAACCGACGTAACATTTTGAAAGGCGCCAGTGCGCTGGCGGTCATGGGTACCATGGCCGGTGTAATGTCCGCCACACGTTCATCCATCGCGTCCAGCTCGAATCCGGTCATCAAAATCACGGCTCAGCGCTTCAACTTCACACCGGACGAAATCGTGCTTCGATCCGGCCAGGCTGCCGTGCTCGAAATTACCTCGCTGGATTTCGTGCACGGGTTCAAGATACCTGATCTCGGTATCCGCACCGACTTGCTACCCGGGCGTGTGACCACGATTCCAATCCGGCCACTGGCGCCGGGCCGCTATATTTTTTTGTGCGATAACTTCTGCGGCGGCGGACACGAGGACATGAATGGTGCGCTGGTCGTATCGCAATAATGCGTGAATTCATGGCAACGCTACTTCGCAAACAACATATCGTCGTACTCTCCGAACGAGTCACTGGCGCGGGCCCGGCGGGCATCAGACATTACGCCGGAAAGGCGCCCGGCTCTCTTTGCCGACGCGGCTTTCCGCATCGACTCGACGAGTTCCTCGTAAACGATCGCCCAGGCTGCTTCTACCCTCGGTGTAAATTCAGCGCGCAGGCGTTTGGCCAGCGTTCGCAGCAGCGCGGTGCCGATCAGATCATAGTGATGCTCTATCGCAGGACAAGCGGTATTGCGGCCCCCTATTCGGCGCGTCAGTACCGCGCTGCGATCCCCAAGCGAGAGTCCAGTGACCAGGACATCGATCATTTGCACGAGATTGGCGGACCACGTTGCACCGTCAAGCTGAAACAGACCGCAAAGCGAGGTTTCCGTCTGCAGCAGGCGTTCGAATAACAATCGCGCTTTTCCATTTCCCGCTGGCAGAACTTTGTTCCAGCTGGATTGGACCGTATGAATATGTTCGGGTGTCATGCGTTGCTCCTGGTGTGTTCCCAATCATTTGGGGATCAGCCAGAGTTTATTGAGCAGACGCGTCAGGACAATTTCACGAAATTACATTATTTGTTTCGTTTATTTCACACGAGTTGCGCAAAGAGCACGGAACCGAAAAGAGGAGGCCCTGCGCCGGATGCCCTGCCCTCCGGCCACGCGAACCTTACCATCTGCTGCGCGTTAATACGGCTTTGGGTCGCAAGCCGTCTTGTTGGCAATCGGCACTAGCGGACCTCTGACGCTTGCGAAAGACGGGCGAACAATTAGTAATCCACGCCCGTGCCTACGCTCCGCGAACCTTGTTCTTTTTTAGGCAGTTTTGGAATTGTTCGAGTCCCTGCTGCAAATAGCTTGGATCGTCATAGATGCGTGCCAGCACGATAGACCCTTCGATACAAATGAGGAACTGATCGGCCAAATCGGACGCGCTGCTTTCTGGCGTGGCGAAGGGGCCGAGCAAGTCGACAATCAGCGACCGCAGATCACTGGTTCGCTTCTTGAGCATGTTCGAAACAGCTCGATTTGATGCCACGGCGTCCGCTGCAAGACTGGCTAGCAGGCAACCCGTCGTCCACAAGTCTGCGGCAACGCGAGAAGCATGTTTCAAGAAGCCTTGGGCTCGACGCAGCGGATCCGTTTCGGTCGCATAGGGACCGCAAGCCAGCCGGCCCACTCGATCTGTGTAGTAGTGTTCCAGTGCAGCGAGCCCGAGAGCTTCTTTGCTATCGAAGAAGTGATAAAAGCTGCCTTTGCTGAGCCCCGCTTTGCGTATTACATCGTCCACACGCGTTGCAGAATAACCGTCACGGAGCATCAGCCTCTCCGCGGTGCGGACGAGCTTCTCGCGAGTATCCATGCGACTCGCGAGATCCATTGCTCGCGGCGCACGCGATCCGCCGGTTGCGTCCCGCTTTTTCACCAAGCGTAGTAAGGCCGACGTTCGCCACGGATGAAGCGCGTGGCATCCCATGCGTCGATGGTCAAGGAAACCGCGTTGGTGGCGATAAGGATGATGAGCCAAACACGGAACGCAGTTTCCTCCTTTGGGAGCGTATCAAGGCGCAGCGCTATCCACGTGAGCATCGGAACCCAAAGAAAATGCGTCGCTCCGAGCAGCCGAATGAAGCCCTTGCGCTGATAGATCAGTGCTTGAGCGAGCACGGCTACGCCCACGGCGCCCAGGACGATTTGTGCTTCTACATGCTGGATGAACAGCAGGGACGCCGCGTTCACGGCTACAAGCCATGCGCCCCAGATTCTCTGCACAGGACGGAACCGCGCCAAGACGATTCCTAACAGTTCAACGACTGACCGAAAGATCCCTATTCCGGATGGGTTATTAGTCATGCTATTTCTCCTTGCTGGCGATAAGCCTAAGTTTTGAAGTGCCACTAGACTATCCGGTCTAGACTAGTTAGTCAAGATCGACGATCAATCCGTACCGCGGCGAGGAGTCAACACGATGACGGGTTTCGTGCCCGACCCGAAGAGAGCATGGCGGGGTTGCAAGCCACGATCCAGTGCCTGTTCATCTTCATACACGTGATGATGCAGATCAATTGGCATTGGTTTCACCGCGCTGAGATAGCAGTCGAATGATGTCTTCATGAGCGACGGGCTTTACCAGATGAACATCGAACCCAGCTTCGCTTGTTCTGCGGCGGTCAACTTCTTGTCCCCAACCGGTTACCGCTACAAGCTTGATATTCTTGCCCCACGGTTTCTGGCGAATGCGTTTGCAAACGTCCAGTCCATTCAGTCCTGGCATTCCGATGTCTAGCAATATCATTTCAGGTCGTAGTCGCTCTGCCACTTTGATTGCCTCGAGTCCGTCGTGGACGGCATAGGCTTCCTGACCAAGGAGCTTCAGGACTAAGTAGAGCGAGTCAGCGTTATCGCGATTGTCGTCGACCACCATTATCCGGCGCTGCGGTAGAGCGACCGCTGCACGATTCGTCGTGGCCGGCAGGTTTGCCGGCCCCACGAGAACAGGAAGACGAACTCCGAACTGCGCTCCCTGGTCTTTCCCATCGCTGATAGCCACGACCGATCCACCATGCATTTCGACAAGCCGCTTCACAAGTGCGAGTCCGATGCCGAGTCCGCCGCGCGAGTTCTCCAATTTCCGATCGAGTTGTGTGAACAGGTCGAAGACGGACTGCAATTCGCTTTTGGGTATTCCAATGCCGTCGTCCATGACGTTCACCAGAACTTCGGTACCCTCCAGCGCCACGGTAAGACCAATATGACCGCCTGGGCGTGTGTACTTACGCGCGTTGTCCAGCAAATTATCGAAGATTTGGATCAGTCTTACCGAATCGCCGCTCAGATATATCGGCTGGGAGGGCAAGACGACTGAGAGCACACGGTCGGCTTTCTCAATGAAAGGACGCTGTGCTTCGACTGTTTCGGAGAGAACTGATGTCAAATCGACCGGCTGACGCTCGAGTTCAAGCACTCCCCGGCTGATGCGGCTGACATCGAGCAGGTCATCTACCAGACGCATTATATGGTGCAGCTGGTTCCGCATAGTAAACAAGGCTCGCCGTCGCAAGCCTGCATCGTCGTCCTTGAGCTCTAGCACGCTCATCATGTTTGCTAGAGGCGCGAGCGGATTGCGCAACTCATGCGACAGCATCGCGAGAAACTCGTCCCGCATCCGAGCTGCGCGCTTCGCTTCGTCCCGCGCCTCGCGTTCCCGGTGTACAAACTGCAGCGCGGAAATCGCGCTGCCGAATTCCGCTGCGACGAGCCGCAAAAATTCGATATAGGGCGTATCCAGCCGAAGCCGCGAGTTGACGCCGACTACCAGGATGCCGCAAAGTTTTGCGTCTAGACCAGAGTCAAACAGCGGAAGAACGAGCAACTCGGTGGTGGGTTCGGGCCAGATGCCACCCGGCAGCTGCTCTGATGCCGCGAAACGCAGTACCCGGTTTGACCGACTGCGGAGCACTTCTGCGATTCCCCACGCATCCTGATCACTGCCCTCCACCGTTTCCAGCACGCGCGCCGCATCGAGTCCGGCGAGAGCGATGCGACGCACACGTTGTGACGAATCTACGAGGTACTGGACTGCGAATGGAGCGTCTGGATTATCTCGACAAAGCGTATCGACAAGACGTTGGCACATGTCCGCCAGTGGCTCCAGCCGCCGAGTCCCTTCGATAGTCGCATTGGATAATCGTGCAAGCGTCTGCAGACGTCGAGCGTTCAGGACCCGTGCGGTCGTTTCGCTGACGACCGATAGAACGCCGACAACGTCGCCTGAGGCGTCCTTCAGTGGACTATGCGAATAGGTGAAATACGATTCTTCAATAAATCCGTGACGATCGCTCGCAAGCAATAGATCCTCGAACCAACTGGCGACTCCTTTCAGTGCATTCTCAAACTGAGCACCGACGATAGGCCAAGTATCGGGCCATGATTCCTTTCCTGGACGCCCGAGTCCGGCCGGGTGTTTGGTATCGCCGAGGATGGGCTGCCAAGCGTCGTTGTACAGCATCAGAAGCTGGGGACCCCACCAAACGACCATCGGAAACTGTGAACTCAGGCAAGTGGCGATTGCCGACTTCAGCGCGGTGGGCCAGTCGGCAGGATCACCAAGCGGGGTCCGGTTCCAATCGTAACCGCGCATGAGTGCGCTCATCTTGCCGCCCCCATCGAGGAAACTGGTGCGTGAATCCTTGGGTTGGATGCCCATGAGCTCGAGTCTTACAGGCTACGGCGCTTCGCTAGTCACAGATGACGAACGGTTAATTCACCGTATTACACGCCCCAGTCGTGCTCAAGTCAAAAGTGTCGGACCGTGATGTTGGATGTTTGTTGTAGGACTCGAATATTTTATTGCGCCTCCTTCCAATGGGGATCTCATTGGGGAACAATTTCACCAATAAGAAAAATGGAGGACTACATGATATGTATAACGTTAGGACCGCTCTGCCAGCTGCATGAAAAAGAAGCGCATCTTTTGAGGGACGGTTACACAGAAGTGGTAGGCCCCTCTCTCGGTCCAATGCAATATTGTCGGCAACCGGAATACACCGGGCCGGAGGGACAATTCAAGCTATGTTGGCACCAACCCAGCTTGAGGCGTCCAGCTGATTCCGCTTCAAGGCCTTCGAGCCAAGATGGACCAATTAGCGCGTAAGTGCCCCGACTGAGTGATACTTACTATGCCCAGCGCAAGGTGTTACACCCATTCAGCTCCGAATTCGTTTACGAGCAGCTACGCGCGGAGCTGGACCGCCGGCTGACTCCTGGTGAACTGGCCGGTTATGCTGCACAGGCAGCAGGTGAAGAAGAGTTGGCAGCGGAGGTGCATGAGACTTGGCAATGAAGGCGGGCGATTCAGGCCCATAAGGTCGCAAAACCAAGCAACGGCAAGCGGACGTCGTTATTATTCAGCGTCCCGTGGCGTGTTTCCCTTACGACCCAACTCGAGCAGAAACCAGATGCGGCAATCCTTTTCGTCGATACACGGTTCAATGAGAGGGGCAGTGGGGAAGTCATAATGCGCAGCCCAGAAGTGCGCCTCGCGCAGACGGTTCGCAAGAGCATTTTAGTTTGTACACCGGGCCATTCGCGGTGTGCCAGGTGGTGATAGACTTTTTGCAGCACTTCCATACCGCAGCGGGGCCTCCAGATGAGGGAATGACATGCGCGACCTTGATGCAACCGTGGCATGCCCGGGCTGCGATCTGATCCAACGCATCCCGCCACTGCCTACCGGCGGGACAGCACATTGTCCAAGATGCGGCGATGGTCTCGCAACCCGTCTCGGGAATACGCTTGAGCGAACGCTGGCGTTAAGCATCGCCGCGGCAATTCTACTTGTAATCGCAAACACTGCGCCGGTCATGGGACTGTCCGCAGCAGGTGTTCAGGCGAGCACCACCCTGAGCGGCGCGGCAGAAGAATTGTGGAGACAGGGACGTGAACTAGGCGCTGTGGTGGTGGTGTTCTGCAGCATAATCGCTCCGGTGGCCTATGTCAGTTTCATGCTGACTCTGTTGCTTTCTCTTCGACGCAACCCCGCGCCTTCCTGGATAGGCGCGGTGATGCGCGCCATGAGCGCCATGGCCCCGTGGTCCATGGATGAAGTGGTGATGCTGGCGATTCTCGTCGCGCTCATCAAGATAGCAGCACTCGCGAACACGACTCCGGGCATCGGGATGTATGCATTGGGCGCGTTGGTTGTGGTGCTCGCTGCGATAAAGGTTACCTTCGATCCGCGAGAAGTCTGGCGAAAAGTGCCGTGGACGGCATGATTGTTTCCTGCCCAACATGCCAGTTGTTATCCCGGGTTCCCTCAGGGAGTGAGGTGGCGCACTGCCCGCGTTGCGCCGCGCGGCTCATGGCGCGCGGTCACTATTCCCTGCAACGCACCTGGGCTCTCGTGATTGCATCGGCAATTTGTTACATCCCTGCAAATACGTTACCCGTTTTGACTACGAGCACGCTGCGTTCCTCGCAATCCGACACAGTACTCGCGGGCATCCTCTATCTCTATACATCGGGATCATGGCCGCTTGCGCTTATCGTGCTGATTGCAAGCGTGATGATTCCAGTGGGCAAGCTCGTCTCGCTGGGGTACCTGCTCCTCAGTGTTCAACGCGGCTCCGTTCACGCCAGCCGCGAACGCACACGCATGTTTCGTCTGGTCGAGAAAATCGGCCGCTGGTCGATGCTCGATATTTTTGTCATCGCTTTTGTCGTCGCGCTGGTTCAACTTCCGCCTCTTATGACGGCACAACCCGGCCCGGGCGTTCCTTTCTTCGCGGCGGTGGTGATCCTAACGATGATTGCCGCATTCACATTCGACCCGCGTTTGATCTGGGATCAGCTACACGCACAGCAGCAAGCGCATGGCTGACGACGACAGAGAGCTGGAAGATCTGCCGCACGCGATCGTAGTGCCTCGTCGGCACGCGCGCGTCTCGATGGTCTGGATCATCCCTATCGTTGCGGCCCTCGTAGCCTGCGGTATTGCGCTCGAACGCATATTGAGCGAGGGGCCGACCATCACCATATTCTTCAGTTCCGCACAAGGAATAGAACCGGGCAAGAGCTTTATCCGTTTCAAGGACGTGAACATCGGGCAGGTGACGGCTGTTCAGTTGTCGGCCGACTACGGCAAAGTCGAAGTTACCGCAAAAATCGCCAAGAACGCGGCGGGTCTCATGGTCGAGGATGCGCAATTCTGGGTCGTGCGACCGCGCATCACGCTGACTGAAATCTCCGGACTCAACACGCTATTGTCGGGAAACTATATTGGTTTCGAAGCAGGCAAGACCACAACTCCCAGGAGGCACTTCACGGGAGTCGAAACACCTCAATTGCTCACCAGCGGAATGGCCGGGCGGCAATTTGTCCTGAGGGCTCGCGATCTGGGTGGCGCAGGCGTGGGGTCGCCGGTGTACTACCGCCGTATTCCAGTCGGGCAGGTCACCGCGTACGATCTGGCATCCGATGGCAATGCGGTCGATATCAAAGTATTCGTAAACGCGCCGTATGATCAGTATGTGAAACGCGGAGCGCGCTTCTGGAATGCCGGGGGACTGGATGTCTCGGTTGGAGCGTCTGGTATCAATGTACGCGCGGAATCCATCGCCGCGTTACTGTCCGGCAGTGTGGCTTTCGATATTCCTGCAAGTGCAATTGCCGAAGAGGCCGCGGCCGCGGATGCCGTCTTCACCTTGCATCGCGATCAGCTTTCCGCGATGAAGCAACCTGATGCAATTACCAGGCTGTACGTTTTACGCTTCCGGGAATCTTTGCAAGGCTTGTCGGTGGGCGCGCCCGTTACGTTCCTCGGCCTGCCCGCGGGTGAAGTGACAGCCGTAGGCGTGACGCTCGATCCAGCGACGCTTGATGTCCAGCCCAGAGTCGCGATTACGTTGTTCCCCGAGCGGCTCATAGCGGCTTTGCCCCTCGAGCAGCAGGCAGCCGCCGTCGAAACCAGTCAAGACACTCTCAAGAGCCGCGCCCTGGTGCAACACCTTGTCGAGGCGCGTGGCTTGCGCGCTCAGCTCAGAAGCGCGAATCTGCTCACCGGGCAGTTGTATGTCGCTCTCGATTATTTTCCTGCAGCACCAAAGGCAAAACCAAACTGGAATGCGGAGGCTCCGGAGCTTCCTGTCGCACCGAGTACACTGCCTGACCTGCAGGACAAACTGTCCAGCGTGCTCGCGAAAATAGACAAAATGCCGCTCGAAGCGCTTGGCACCAATACGACAAAGGCGCTGGAGTCTCTCGACCAGACGCTGAAAGATGCGGACAGGCTGGTGAAGCGTCTGGATGCAGACACGGTACCGGATCTGAAAACAACGCTCGAAGAAGCGCGGAGCACATTGGCCGCCGCGAGCCGAGTCATGAAAAGTGCGG
>C688J18823_10002743_pt1 | contig 11053 bp, 5 predicted proteins | sample HopSoiMetagenom1_FD_18823 | JGI IMG/M metagenome (IMG submission 18823) | reverse complement strand
CTCGCGCCCGTAGCTCAGCTGGATAGAGCGTCGGTCTACGGAACCGAAGGTCACAGGTTCGAATCCTGTCGGGCGCGTCACAAGAGCCCTGCACACGGGGCTTTTGCATTGGCTGCGTTCGAACGCACGCCGAGCTTTGTCCCGAATCTGTCCCGGGAACCTCCCAACCCGGGGTTAGGTTTCGGGCCATGCGGCAGCTCGAACCGCCCACCGGCCATGTCTTCCGGCGCGACCGTGTGCGCCGCGCGACCTGGTACGCCAAGTGCCGCCTGCCGGACGGTCGGCCGGTCCAGAAGCGCATCGGGCCGGCGTGGACACAACGCGGCCGGCCCCCGGCCGGCTACTTCACGAAGCGCACGCTGAGGACTGGTTGCGCGGCGTGCTCGACGAGGCGCGGCGCGGCACGTTGCCCGGCCTCGTGCGGACCGGCGCGACGTGCCGACGCGGCAGCCGAGTTCTGCGCTACGTCGAGCACGACCGGGCCATCAAGCCCTCGACGCTCACCGACTACCGCTCGATCGTCGCCGCGCACCCGCGGACCGATTGGCGCTTGGTGAGGAAGTCGGTCAGGACGTCAGCCCGGCGCCGGCGAAGAAGACGCCGCGCAGGTCGCCGACGAAGGTCGTCCATAGCGCGTCGGACTGGCGGAGCAGCGCCTTACCGAACCTGAGCGCGACGCCGGTCGCGGCGAACGCGGCCGTGTTGCGCAGCGTTGGGCGCCCCCAGCGAGGCCATCCGCGGCCGCGTACGGACCGTGCGGGTCTGCGGTCCGGGCCGGCGGGCGCTGCTCGGCGCGGGCCGGCCGCTCGGTCAATCCCCTAGCGGCAGCGCGACGAGCAGGCGCGTCCCTGCGCCGGGCGGGCTCTCGACCTCGAGCCGCCCCCCAAGCGCCGTCACCCGGTCGTTCATGCCGACCAACCCGTGACCGGACGGATCGGCTCCGCCGATCCCGTTGTCGCCGACCTCGATGTACAGGATCCCATCCCGGGCCTGGACCCGCACCTGCGCCGCCGAGGCATGCGAGTGCTTCACCACGTTGGTGAGGCCCTCTGAGACGATGAAGTAGGCGCTCGCCTCGATCTCGCCCGGGAACCGCTCGGCGGGAAGCTCTGCCTGCACCGGGAGGTCGAGATCCCTGAGGACGTCGTGCACGCCGGCACGGATCCCACCGTGCGTGACGGACGGGGGGAAGCATCCCGTGCGCGAGCTCACGCAGCTCGGCGTTTCCCCGCTCCACCTGCTCGAGCGCCTTGGCGATCAGTGACGCCAACTTGGTGCCGTCCTCGTTCAAGGCGCGCTGCGCCGTCTTCAGCGTCGCGATCGTGAGCGCCAGCCGCTGCTGCGCTCCGTCGTGCAGGTCACGTACGACGCGGCGGCGTGCCTCATCGGCCTCGGTAAGCAGGCGCGCGCGCGACGCGGTGAGCTGGTCGCGGCTGTCGGCGTTGGCGATCGCGGTCTCGAGCAGCTGCGTGAACTGCGCCAGGCGCTCCTCCGTGTCGGGCGGCGGCGGTGAGTTGTCCACCCAGTTGGCCATCGTGATGCCCCAGAGCCGGCCGTCGACCACGATCGGCGCCCCGACCCCGGAGGAGAACCTGAGGTCCTTGATCAGGTCCCGGAGCTGCCCTTCCGCGTCGGCGTAGCTGTCCATCCGGGCCGGCCGGAGAGTCCGCCGGATGGTCGCCGACACGCTCGGCTCGCCGTGGCGTATGCGGCTGCCGACCGGCACGCGCCGTGCAGCCGGTCCGTAGTGGGCGAGCACGGTGAGCTCGTCTCCGGTCTCGAGCCGGCACAGCGACAGGCCGTGTGCGTCGAGCAGCGTGCCGAGCTCCGCCGCCACGGCATCGAACACCGCCGTCGGCGAGGCGCCCTGCGCCACGAGCACCGCCACCCGGCGTAGGGCGGCCTGCTCGTCGGCGATCAGTCGGAAGCGCGCGTACAGCTCCGCGTTGTCCAGGGACACGGCAAGCTGTCCGGCGATCAGGTTGATGGCGTCGAGCCGCTCGGTGGAGAACGCGCCCCGGATCAGCCGGTTCTCGAGCAGCACGACCGCCCGCAGCCGGCCGCGGCCGAAGACCGGCACCGCCAGCAGCGAGCACAGGTCCAGGCCGGCGAAGTAGGGGTCGCGGGCGAACCGCTCGTCCCCGACGGCGTCGCCGACGACCAAGGGCGCACCGGTTCGCTGCACGTACCTCAGCACCGACGCCGGGGCCGTTGGCCCATCACCGGCCGCCGCTGTGCCGCCGTGCGGCAACAGCCAGCCGTTGCGCTCGTCGCTCCATGGGATCAGGCGCACCCCGGTGGCGCCCGTCATCGCGCTCACGACCTCGACCACGCGGTGATGCAGTCGCTCCATGCTCGTCTCCGAGCTCAGCGCCTGAGAGGCGGAGAGGACGCCGACGAGGTCGATCGCCCCGGCGGTCACGGGCGCCGGCGCACCGGTCTCGGCGACCGCAGGCGACCAGTCCAGCTGCTCTGCCTTCGCCGTCGCGCCCCACGCCCGGTAGCGCTCCCGCGCCCGGGCGAGGAGGTCGTAGCCGAGGTGCTCGAGGCCATGAGCGAGATAGAAGCGCGCCGCGCGCTCGGTGATGAGCGCCTCCTGCCACGGGCGCTGACGCTCGGCCACCTCGCGCAGTGCCGCGTCGAAGTTCGCCGCGGCGGCTTGGAACTCCTCGCGCGTCCACGCCAGCTCAGCTTCGACGAGGTGCAGCAGATGGAGGAAGTTGGCGGGGGCGTCGGCGGCGCGGGCGACCAGCCACGGCATGACGGCGTCCAGATCGCGCAGAAGGTCGGCGCGGTCGCCGTCGGGGGTCTCGCGCAGCCGCCAGGCCAGCGCCAGCCCGCGGAGGGGGTGGGCCAGCGCGCTGACCGACCAGCCGACGATCGTGGTACCCATCGAGGGCAGCGGCTCGCTGTGGCGATCCAGGCTCTCCGCGTCGCCGAAGATCGCGGCCGCGACGGCGCGGGTGACGTACACGTGGGTGAGCGACAGCGGGTTGCCGGCGTGGCGGCTGATCGGCGCCGCCTCGCCCGCCGGTCGCGGCAGCGTCCCGTCGAGCACGCCGGCCAGCCAACGGTACTCGTCCAGCCACAGCCCGGCCTGCTCGCCGCCGGTGCGCTGCTGGAACGCCAGCCCTTCCTCGACGACGGCCACGAGCTCGCCGAGCGAGGCCGCGGAGTGGAGCAGGCCGCCGACGTATCCGTGGAGCGTGTAGCCGGCGTTGGTGAGGTCGCCGCCGGCGATCAGGCCCTCGAAGGCTCGCTGGGAGTGCGCGACACTGGCTTCGAACGGCTCGAACCAGCAGCTGACGAGCGAGAACACGTTCCGGGCGTGCTCGGTCCCGGGCTCGTATCCACGTGCCTCTCCGGCCTCGACGATCCGGCGCGCGGCCCGGTACATGGCGGCGTAGTCGCCGCGCTCCGCGACGAACTGGAAGACGGCGTTGGCGGCGGCCCCCGTCAACGGCGCCGCCGGCCCGTGCTCGACCCAGATCTGCAGCGTCTCCAGCCCGAGCCAGGCGTACAGGCGCAGGTCGCCGAGGAAGAACGCCGGGGCCAGCATGGCGTCGAACAGGCGGCCGGCGGTCAGCAGCCCCGGATCGGCGACGTCGGGCTTGGCCAGGTCGTCGGCGTCCTCGGTCTCGTTGAGCCAGCGGAACAGGTTCTCGAGCCGGCGGTCCAGCTCGGCGGGGAGCTCGTCGGCGGCGGGGACGTCGATGCCGCACTCGCGCAGGCCGGCGATGCCGAGCTCGTTGGCCTCCTGCAGGCGTCCGCGGTGGGTGAAGCTATGCACCTGCAGCTGCGTCGTGACCGGACGCTCAGGCGCGCTGCGGCGCACGGCGACGATCGCGCGGTAGTCGTCGTCGGCCTCGTCGAACAGCCCCATGCTCACTCGCGCGGCATGGCGCGCCGTGTGGACCTCGGCGAGCTCCTCGGCGTCGTCCGGATCCAGCAGCTCGACCGCCGCGGTCATGAGGCGGTTGATCAGCGCGTGTTCGCCGTACAGGGTGGCCTGATCCGTGGCGAGCCGCAGCATCCGGACCGCCCGACGCCGCTCGCCGGCGTCGTGCACCGCGGCGACCACGGGCAGGTACTGCTCGGCCGCGACCGCGAACAGCTCCGGCACCTGCGAGAGCCGCCGCGCGAGGTCGAGGTGCAGCTCGTCCCGCCGGCGGCGGTCCAAGCCGGCCAGGACCGCGTCCCGGATGCGGTCGTGGCCGAACCGCACCGCGTCCCGCGCCCCCGGGTCCATCACCAGCAGCCCTTCCGCGACGGCCGGCGCCAGCGCGTCGACGACCGCCGCGGCCGGGAGCCCCGAGGCGGCCTCCAGCACCGGCAGCTCGACGCGGCCGCCCAGGCACGCCATCGCGCCGACGAGCCGCTGGGAGGCCGGGGGCATCGCGGTGACCCGTGCCCCGAGCAGCGCGGTCACGTCCAGCCGGCGCAGGCGCGCGCGCATGGTCGCCTCGTCCCACCGCCACCCTTCGGAGGTCACCGCGAGGAGCCCCGCGGACCGCAGGGCGTTGAGCAGCTCGATCGTCTCGTAGGGGTTGCCGCGCGTGTGGGGCTCGATCACCTCGGCCAACCGTGCGGCCACGCCGACGTCGACGCGCAGGATCTCCGCCACGAGGTCGGCGAGCGCCGGGACGGGCAGGTCCTCGAGGCGCAGCTTCCACACGCTCGCCTGATCGCTCCACCGCAGGAGCGGAGCAGCCAGCGGGTGGGCCGGGTCCACCGCTGCCTCGCGGTAGGCGCCGACGAACAGCAGCCCCTCGATCGGCCGTTCGCCGAACAGCACATCGATGAGGCCCAACGGCGTCCGCCCGCCCCACTGGAGGTCGTCCATCACGACCACCAGCGGGCGCTCGGGCGTCGCGACGGCGCGCAGCGCGTCGACGGCCACCCGCTGCGCGCGCGCCTGCGCGGTCAGGGCGTCACCCGGGTCAGGCGCGAGCCCGAGCACAGACGACCACTCCGGAATGACCGCGGTCAGCAGACCCGCGTTGCGCCCGAGCGCCTGCAGGATCGCCGGCCGGAGCTGGTTCAGCTCGGCGTCCGGCTCGGCCAGCAGCAGGCGCGCCAGGGCTTGGAAGGCCTGGTAGGCGGCGTTGAACGCCACATCGCGCTGGTACTGATCGAACTTGCCGGTGACGAACCAGCCGTTCGCCTGAGCGACCATCGATCGCAGCTGGTCGACCAGCGCCGTCTTGCCGACGCCGGGAGCACCGCTCACGAGCAGGCCGCGACAGCTGCCCACGAGCGCTCCCTGGAACGCGTCGTGCAGCGTCTGGACCTCGCGGTCGCGCCCCACGAGGCGCGACGGCGGATGCANCCGGAGGGGGATATCGTGCCCGCCGACGCGGACCGCCGTCGCCGGGCCGCGCTCGGCCGCGGCCGCCGCGGCCGTGAGGTCGTGGACCACGCCGTTGGCGGACTGGTAGCGCTTGTCCGGCTCCTTCTCGAGCAGGTGCGTCACGATCTCCGAGAGGAACGGCGGGATCGCCGCGTTGCGCTGCGCCGGCGGCACGGGCACGCGCGCCAGGTGATCGTGGATGAGCCGCAGCGGATCGCCGGCGCCGAAGGGCGGGGCTCCGGTCGCCACCTCGTACAAGGTCGCACCGAGGGCGTACAGGTCGGCCCGGTGGTCGACGGAGCGACCCGTCCGCCCGGTCTGCTCCGGCGCCACATAGGGCAGGGCGCCGACGATCTCGCCGGGATGCGTGAACTGCGGGCGGATCTCGGCCAGCGCCGTCGCCTGCGCGAAGCCGACGAGGCAGCAGCCGCCCTCACGGGACCACAGGACGTTGCCGGGATAGATATCGCGGTGGATGACGCCGCGCGCATGCATGGCGGCCACCGCCCGCGCCAGCCCGCTCGCCAGCTCAATCAGCTCGGGCAGCTCGAACGGCTTCGCGAGCGCGGCCAGGCTCTCGCCGCCGGCGTCTTCCAACACGATCGACCCCGGGTAGCGCGGCGTGTCGAGCAGCTGCGCCACTCCGTCGACGCCGCGGAGCCGCTCCAGGATCGCCGCCTCGTGGGCGAGCCGTGCCTCCGCGTCCGACCCCAGCGGCTCCTTGCGGATCAGGGTCCGGTTCCCGAAGAACAGCCGGGTGACCCGCGTGCGGCCGTGGCCGCGGAGGAGTTCCGTGCGCGTCAGCCGGTCGGTCGACTCGAGCTCCATGAACGAACATCACGCCCGTGAGCCAACCCCCTACCTCGTCGGCGGTGTCGGCCGGGGGCCGGGCGGTCGCAGGTTCAAATCCTGTCTCCCCGACCACACGGCCCGCGCTCGCGGGTCTTTCGCGTTGTTAGGCGCCGAATCTTTCGGCACTTCGCGGAACAGACAGGGTACAAACTCTCGGCGGACATTGGGTCTGCGCTCCGCATTCGCAGAGTGTCCGCGAGCGCCTGGACGGTCGCAACCTCGGTGTCGTCCAGCGGGTTGCTCGCAAGGCACGTCACGGTGGTTGGCACCCGCGATTGCGCCGCCCTCCCTCGCCGACCCAGCCAGCGCCGCGCAGCAACGCGGTACGGGAACCTGCTTGCCAGCCAGCGCCCGTATTGGGTCCGGCGTGTGCGCCACGGACCCACTGCGATCAGCTTCGCGCCCGCCGAGCACTTGCGCGAGTCGGCGAGGGGCAGAAGTGTGGCTGGCGGCGATGCGGGTGCGCCGCGGCGCTCAGCGGCCACGGTGCACGAGCCCGCGTCATCTCCTACGGAACCGAACGGCAGAGGTTCGACTCGGGCATGCTCAGAAAGACCTGCACACGCAGGTCTTTCTCTGTCCGGGAGTCAGCGATGCAGGGCGGGTCGGTAGACGAGCTCCTGGATGTTGCCGTCGAGTGTCCGGCTCTCCAGCAGCTCGAGGTCGAAGTCGGCCGCATCCTTGAAGATCGGCTCGAGGCCGGTCTGGCCGGTAATCACAGGGAACAGCGTCACCTGGACGCGGTCGACCAGGCCGGCGGCCATCAGCGCCCGGTTCATCGACAGGCTGCCGTGCGAGCGCAACGGCACCTCGGACTCCTCCTTGATCCGAGCGACGACATCGACGGCGTCGCCGCTGACGACGGTCGCGTCCGGCCAATCGAGGGGTCCTTCCAGGGTGGTCGACACCACCGTTGCCGGCAGGCTCCTCATCCGGGTGACCCATGGGTCACGCACCTCGGACTCCTCGGTGCTCGAGGCCAGCATCCGCGCGAACGCCCGATACGTGTTGGCGCCGAGCACCATCCGCTGCTCCTCGCCGTACTGGGCGAGCCGGTGGTCGAGGAACTCGGGGCCTTGCTTGCCCCAGTAGCCGGTCCATCTGCCGCTGCTGTCGGCGGCGCCGAAGCCATCGAGGCTGGAGAAGACGTCGAACGTGTACGTAGCGGCCATGGTGCTCTCCTGCGAGTGGCGTGGACAGGTGTGGGCTCCCGGGCCGGCCGCCACCTCGCCGCGCCGGGGCCTCGGCTATTGCTCTCCGGCGGGCAGTTGGACGGTAACGCGGAGCCCCCCGGCGGCCCGGGGGGTGAGGGTGAGCGTGCCGTCGTGTGCTCGCGTGATGCTCTTGACGATCGCCAGGCCGAGGCCGACACCGGCGTGGTCGGTGCGTATGCGTTGCGTGCCGCGAAGAAACGGCTCGCCGAGCGTGGCGGCCAGCTGCGGGGTGAGCTTCTCGCCGGTGTTCTCGACGGTCAGCACCGCGCTGTTGGCGTGACGGCTGGTCGTGACCCACACGCTGCCCTGGTCGGCCAGGTTGTGGACGATCGCGTTGTGCACGAGGTTCGTCGTCATCTGCAGCAGGAGGGCGGGCGACCCGACGGTGGGGGTCATGTCGCCGGAGGTCTCGATGGTGGCGCCGCGCTTCTCTGCGAGGGGGAGGAGCGTTTCCATGGCTTCCTCGGCGATGAGCGACAGGTCGGCGTGCTCTCGGACGAAGGACCGCTGCTCGGCGCGGCTGAGCAGGAGCAATGCCTCGGTGAGGTCGATCGCTCGGGTGTTGACCGCGTGGAGGCGGTCGACGAGCTCGCCGTTGTCGCGGTTCGGGTCCTTGCGCGCCACGTCGAGCAGGGTCTGCGTGACCGCCAGCGGAGTGCGCAGCTCGTGGGAGGCGTTGGCTGCGAATCGCTGCTGTTCGGCGACCTGTGCTTCGAGCCGCGCGAGCATGGCGTCGAAGGCGTCGGCGAGCTCGCGGAACTCATCCCTGCGGCCCGGCAGCCGGATTCGGTGGCCGAGCGCTCCGGTCGCGGCAACGCGCGTGGCGTCCGTGATGCGAGTCAGGGGCGCGAGCATCTGGCCGGCGAGAAGCCACCCTCCCACGAGACTGAACACGAGCAGGAACGCCAGCATGATGGCGGCCTTCGGCACGAACGCGTCCAGGAGGTCGGAGCGGTCGGGAAAGAAGGGACCGGGGCGGTCGGGCCCCGCAAGGACCACACGGTCGGGTACGTAGCGCAGCAGGAACACCCACACGACCGCGAGCAGCAAGGCTCCGGCGAGCATCAGGAACCCGGCGTAGCTGAGCGTGAGCTTGAGGCGAACGCTCAACCCGGGCGCTCGCTCCACGGTCCCCTCCCTCACGCCCCGGTGTCCGGCTGGGGGTCGATGCGGTAGCCGGCGCCCGCGACGGTGGCGATGATCCCCGGCTCGCCGAGGCGCTTGCGCAGTCCCGAGACGGTGATGCGGACGGCGTTGGTGAACGGGTCGGCGTTCTCGTCCCATGCTCGCTCCAAGAGCTCCTCGGCGCTGACGACACCGCCTTCGGCGGCGACGAGGACCTCGAGCACGGCGAACTGCTTGCGGGTGAGCGCGACGTAGCGGCCGTCGCGGTAGACCTCTCTGCGGAACGGGTCCACCCGCAGACCGCCGATTTCTCGCACAGGCGGCCGGTGGTGGGCGCGCCTCCGGTCGAGCGCCCGGAGGCGCAGCACGAGCTCTTGGAGCTCGAACGGCTTCGTGAGGTAGTCGTCGGCGCCGAGCTCGAACCCGGAGGCCTTGTCGTCGAGGCGGTCGGCGGCGGTCAGCATGAGGATCGGCATGCCGCTGCCGGAGGCGACGATGCGCTCGGCGATCTCGTCACCGGTGGGCCCGGGGACGTCGCGGTCGAGCACGGCGATGTCGTAGGCGTTGACCCGCAATAGCTCAAGCGCGGTGTCGCCGTCACCCGCGATGTCCGCCGCGATCGCTTCCAGGCGGAGGCCATCGCGGATGGCGTCCGCCATGTAGGGCTCGTCCTCGACGAGCAGCACGCGCATGCTCCGATGCTAGAGCCGGCGCATATCGTCGGCATATCGAAAACCACATACGGGCCGGCAGCACCACGCTGCCTTCAATGGCGGCGTGACATCCAGCCAACCGGTACGAGCAACGACCCGTCGCACTCGCGTTCGCCGGCGCCGTGCCGCCGGTGCGCTCGTCGCGATCGTGGCGATCGCCGCGGCCGTCGGCGACCAGTTGCCGGCGTCCCCGTCCTCGACGGTCGCATCGCCCATCGGCGTCCCGCGCACCGAGCACCGTGGTCTTCGCAGCGAGCACCGTGACGCGCTCGGCGAGGCCGACGGTTCGGTCCCCGACGGCACGACGGTCTTCGACGGCGACGTTCCGGGTGTCGCCAATCTCGATACGGCACTCCTCGGCGCGTTGCGCCGGGCCGCGACGGATGCCGCCGCCGACGGCGTCGAGCTCGTCGTCGACAGCGGCTGGCGTTCGCCGGAGTACCAGGAACGGCTCCTCCGAGAGGCGGTCTCGAAGTACGGCTCGGAAGAGCAGGCTCGCCGGTGGGTGGCGACCCCGCACACGTCCGCTCACGTCTCGGGGGATGCGGTCGACATCGGGCCCACCGCTGCCGCGGCGTGGTTGTCAGGGCACGGCGCCGCACACGGGCTGTGCCAGATCTATCGCAACGAGCCGTGGCACTACGAGCTGCGCCCGGCGGCCATCGCTCACGGCTGCCCTGCCATGTACGCCGACCCCACGCACGACCCGAGGATGCAGCGGTGATGAGCACGTCGCTGTCGAGGAGCGCAAGAAGCTACCTTGGCCGCGGTGAAGATCACCAAAGAGGAGGCGCGGCGCTTTCTCGTGGGCCGGCAGCTCCTCGCGCCCGCGCGTTCGCTGCAGGGTGGCCCGGATGCGGTCCGCGCCGTCTTCCGCCGCCTCGGTTCGCTGCAGCTCGACCACGTTGCGGTGGCCGGCGTCAGCCACGACCTCGTGCTGCACGCGCGGGTGGCCGGCTACGAGCCCGCCTGGTGCGAGGAGCTCTACGAGCGCCGGGAGATCATCGAGGCGTACAACAAGGGCCTCTCGCTCGTGCCGGCGGACGAGTTCGCGTGGTACCGCGTTCGCGAGAGCGACCGTGGGCGAAAGGCGCTCGCGGACAACCCCGAGGTCGCCAAGCGGGTTCTCGAGCGGATACGCACGGAGGGCGCGCTGTCGACCCTGGACTTCGAGCGCGAGGCCGGCCCGACGAAGGACTGGTTCGGGGCGCCGATGAACGCCATCCGCGCGGTGCTGGAGGCGTACGCGCGAACGGGCGACCTGGCCACCGCCCGGCGTGACGGCAACCATCGCTACTACGACCTCCCCGAGCGACTCCTCCCCGCGGAGGTGCTCGCGCCCGACCCTGCGCTGGCTGAGCAGCTGCGCCACAAGCTGCTGTCGCGCTATCGCGCGCACGGGCTGGTCGGCACGAGTGGCCACGGCGAGGGCATCTTCATGTGGCTCGGTCCGGCGAAGCCGGACGGGGTGAGCCCCGGCCGAAACGTCATGCGCGAACAGCTCGTCGAGATGGGCGAGCTCGTGCCCGTGGACGTCGAAGGCGTGAGCGGGAAGCGCTTCGTCGTGCGTGACGACGTCGAGCTGCTGCAGGCGCCGCCGGAGCCCCCGCCGTCGGTCGCGTTCCTCTCCCCGTACGACGCGCTCGTGTGGGACCGCAAGCTTCTCGGGAGCCTGTTCGGCTTCGAGTACGTCTGGGAGCTCTACGTGCCGCCGGCCAAGCGCCGGTGGGGCTGGTACGTGCTGCCGATCCTCTTTCGCGACCGGCTTGTCGGCCGGATCGAGCCGCGAATCGACGCGG
>C688J18823_10002742_pt1 | contig 11053 bp, 10 predicted proteins | sample HopSoiMetagenom1_FD_18823 | JGI IMG/M metagenome (IMG submission 18823) | reverse complement strand
AGCCCTGCGGTCCGAAATAAGTGCAGCTCTCGTTGCAACTGTCGCGATGAACGCTGACGCGGGTGATCTTGCCGGCGTGCTGGACCCGCTCGAAGATGTAGCGCGAAATATTTTCCAGCGTCGGCGTCCCAAGCGCCTCGACCTTGTTCAGGAACTTGTGGTCGAGGGTCTTGCGAACCTCTTCCATGCTGCGTTCGAGCAGGCCGAGATCCAGCACCATGCCGGTGGCCGGATCGGGCATGCCGCGCACGCTCACCTCGGCGCGAAACGAGTGGCCGTGAATTTCCTCGCTGTCCGCGCCGAAGGTCGTTCCCTTGAGGGAATGCGCAGCCTCGAAGCGAAATGATTTCGTCAGTTCCCACATCTTGAAAATCTGGTTCCTATCTGATGCCGAGTGCTTATCTGATGCCCAGGGTCTTGTGTGTCTGCAGGCTGAGCCGCCATTGCGGATGGCGCAGGCAGTAGTCGACCGTGCGCGCGGTGTTTTCGATCAATTCGGGCCCGTCCATCGGCTGCAGCGAAAAGCGTTCGAAATCGAGCCCCGCAAAATCTTCCGGCGCGGCGCCCGCCTGCGGATACACCAGCTTCAATTCGTGGCCGCGGCGGACCACCAGTCCGGCGCCGGCCTTCGGGCTGACGCAGACCCAATCCATCCCGTCGGGCGGTTCGATCGTCCCGTTGGTCTCGATACCGATGGCGAAGCCGCGCGCATGCAGCGCTTCGATGAAGGGGGGATCGACCTGCAGCAAAGGCTCGCCGCCGGTCAGGACCACATAGCGGTTGGTATGCTCGCCGGTCCATTGTCCGGCGATGGTGTCGGCGAGTTCATCTGCCGTGGCGTAGCGGCCGCCGAGCGTGCCGTCGGTGCCGACAAAGTCGGTGTCGCAGAACTGGCAGGTGGCGGCGGCGCGGTCCTGTTCGCGGCCGCTCCACAGGTTGCAGCCGGAAAAACGGCAAAACACCGCTGCGCGGCCGGCATGCGCGCCTTCGCCCTGCAAGGTCAGGAATATCTCTTTGACCGCGTAGCTCACACCTTCTCCTAGAGCGTTTTCCAGCGAAGTGGAAACCGGTTCGCGTCAAGAAAACGCGTCAAAACAAGAATCTAGAGCCCCGTTTCGATTCAATCGGAACGGGGCTCTAGGAACCGATCTCGCCCGCCACCGGGTGATCCGTCTGCCGCAGCGCCTCGCCCAATGCCATGGCAGCCGCCATGGCCACATTGAGCGAACGCAAGCCAGGCCTGATCGGGATCGCCAGCCGCGCATCGGCGGCGGCGGCGACGTCGGCCGTGACGCCTGCGGATTCCCGCCCGAACAACAGAACATCGTCCCGCTGGTAGCTGAAATCCAGATAGGAACCGGCTCCCTTGGTCGTAAACAGCACCAGCCGGAAACCCGCCTCGTTACGCCATTGCTCGAATTTTTGCCATGAGTCGTGACGGGTCAGGGCGACGTGATCGAGGTAGTCCATTCCCGCCCGCCGGAAATGCCGGTCCGAGGTCGGAAAGCCGGCCGGCTCGATAATGTGGGCGGCCGCACCCAGGCACGCGCAGAGGCGCAGAATCGTCCCGGTGTTCTGGGGGATATCCGGCTGGAAGAGCGCAATCTGCATGGTGTCGGGCTTCGGAAGTGCGGGTGAGATGTATTGAATAAATCACGGCCGGGCGCGGATTTAGTGCATTGCACGATTGCGAGCCGATAGCGGGCTTGCGCTCTTACGGCAAGGGTGCCAATAGAACGATTCTGGACTGCTTGTTCCGCCGGATTGGGGGAGGAAAAGCGGTTTTTCTGCCGCCGCGGGGGCCGCGGGCGCCGGCAGCCTCTTCAGGTGCGTGTTCAGCGTGTCCGGGGCGGTTCCGCTGGCTGCAGATAAGAAAGGGCTTGGAATCGTGACGACAGCGTCTTCGGCGGACCATCCGACACGCCGTGATTTCCTTTTTGTAGCAACGGGAGCCGTCGCCGCTGTGGGCGCCGCTGCCACTGTCTGGCCGCTCGTCGCCCAGATGAACCCGGACGCCGCGACCATCGCGGCCGGTGCGCCGATCGAGGTCGACCTGACACCGATCGCCTCAGGACAGGACATCAAGGTGTTCTGGCGCGGCAAACCGATCTACATCATGAACCGCACCAAGAAGCAGATTGACGAGGCCCGCGCGGTCCCCGTCGCGAGCCTGCCCGACCCGGCCACCGATCAATCGCGGGTCAAGGACGGCCATGACCAGTGGCTGGTCGTGATCGGCATCTGCACCCATCTCGGCTGCATCCCGATCGCCCATGAAGGCAATTACGACGGCTTCTTCTGTCCCTGCCACGGCTCGCAATACGACTCCTCGGGCCGCATCCGCCAGGGGCCTGCCCCGGCAAACCTGCCGATTCCGCCCTACACATTCGTTTCCGATACCAAAATCCAGATCGGCTAAGGGCTCGGGCGCCAGCCCGAGATCGCTTAACCCGTCGCGTCGTCTTACTTCCTCAGGATCGCATCAATGAGCGGACCATCCGATTTCCAGCCGACCAATCCCGCCTTGAAGTGGATCGAACGGCGCCTCCCGATCATGGGACTCATGCATTCGTCGTTCGTGGCGTATCCGACGCCGCGTAACCTGAACTACTGGTGGACCTTCGGCGCCATCCTTTCGATGATGCTGGGCGTGCAGATCCTGACCGGCGTGATCCTGGCGATGCACTACACGCCGCACGCCGACCTCGCCTTCAAATCGGTCGAACTGATCGTCCGCGACGTCAATTACGGCTGGCTGCTGCGCAACATCCACGCCAGCGGCGCCTCGATGTTCTTCTTCGCCGTCTACATCCACATGTTCCGCGGCCTCTATTACGGGTCGTACAAGGAACCGCGCGAAGTGCTGTGGATCCTCGGTGTCATCATCTATCTGCTGATGATGGCGACCGGCTTCATGGGCTACGTGCTTCCCTGGGGCCAGATGAGCTTCTGGGGTGCCACCGTCATCACCAATTTGTTCTCGGCCGTGCCCTATTTCGGCGAGAGCATCGTGACGCTGCTGTGGGGCGGCTATGCCGTCGGCAATCCGACGCTGAACCGCTTCTTCTCGCTGCACTACCTGCTGCCGTTCGTGATCGCCGGCGTGGTCGTGTTGCACATCTGGGCGCTGCACGTCGCGGGCCAGAACAATCCAGCCGGCGTCGAGGCGAAGACCGAAAAGGACACGGTTGCGTTCACGCCCTACGCGACCATCAAGGACATGTTCGGCACGTCCTGCTTCCTGCTGTTCTTCGCATGGTTCATCTTCTATATGCCGAACTATCTCGGCGACGCCGACAACTACATCCCGGCCAATCCCGGCGTGACGCCTGCCCACATCGTGCCCGAATGGTATTACCTGCCGTTCTACGCGATCCTGCGCTCGATCCCGAACAAGCTCGCCGGCGTCGTCGCGATGTTCGGAGCGATCATCATCCTGGCGTTCCTGCCCTGGCTCGACAGCGCCAAGACGCGTTCGTCGAAATATCGCCCGCTGGCCAAGCAGTTCTTCTGGATGTTCGTCGTCGTCTGCATCGGGCTCGGCTATCTCGGCGCGCAGCCGCCGGAAGGCATCTATGTGATCGTCGGCCGCATTCTGACCGTCTGCTACTTCGCATACTTCCTGATCCTGCTGCCGCTGCTCTCCCGGATCGAGAAGCCGCGTCCGGTGCCGAATTCGATCGCCGATGACGTGCTGGCAAAGTCCGGCGGCAAGCGCGCGACCATGGCTTCGGCGGCGATTGCACTGCTCGTCGCGGGCGGTTTGTTCGCCGGCAGCATTCAGGACGCGCGCGCCGAGGATCATGGCACCTCGCCGCCTGGTCAGAAGTGGTCGTTCTCGGGTCCGGTGGGCACGTTCGATCGCGGCGCATTGCAGCGCGGCCTCAAGGTCTACAAGGAGGTCTGCTCCTCCTGCCACGCCCTGTCCTATATCGCCTTCCGCAACCTCTCCGACGGCGGCGGACCCGGCTATTCGGTGGCACAGGCTGCGGCGTTCGCCTCCGACTACAAGATCAAGGACGGCCCGAACGACCAGGGCGAGATGTTCGAGCGGCCGGGCCGGCCGGCCGACTACTTCCCGTCGCCGTTCCCGAACGAGCAGGCGGCGCGCGCGGCCAATGGCGGCGCGGCACCGCCGGATCTGTCGCTGATCACCAAGGCGCGTTCCTACAAGCGCGGCTTCCCGTGGTTCCTGTTCGACTTCTTCTCCCAGTACCAGGAGCAGGGCCCTGATTACGTGGCCGCAGTGCTGCAGGGCTATGAGGACAAGCCGCCCGCCGGTTTCAACCTGCCGGAAGGCTCCTACTACAACAACTATTTCCCCGGCCACGCCATCAAGATGCCGAAGCCGCTGAACGACGGCCAGGTCACCTTTGACGACGGCTCGCCGGCAACCGTCGCGCAATACGCCAAGGACGTCACCACGTTCCTGATGTGGACCGCGGAGCCGCATATGGAGGCGCGCAAGGCGCTCGGCCTGCAGGTGTTCGTGTTCCTGATCCTGCTCACCGTGCTGCTGTACTTCACCAAGAAGAAGGTCTGGGCCAACGCCCACTGATCACCGCTTCATCGCGACTTTCGGAAAAGCCCCTCGGGGGCTTTTTTGTTGCCTGCAACATTGCTTTGGCTGCCTTGCTCCTCGCAATGACGGGATTGCGCCCCATCTCTACTGCGGACAAAATGGCCGCCAATCAGTCAGAAATCATTCGGAGGAGCCCCATGGGTACCAGCATCACTTTCAAGCGGCCGGACGGCAAGGATGCCAGCGGTTATCTCGCCAACGCTGCGCGCGGCAATGCGCCTTGCGTGGTGGTGATCCAGGAATGGTGGGGCCTGCAGGACCAGATCAAGGGCCTGTGCGATCGCTTCGCGGTGGCGGGTTTCGATGCGCTGGCGCCCGATCTCTACAAGGGCACGGTGGTGCCGTATCACGACACGGACGCGGCCGGCAAAGAGATGAACTCGCTGGATTTCATGGATGCCACCACGCAGACCGTGCGCGGCGCCGTGCAATATCTGTCGCGCAATGGCGCCAAGGTCGGGCTGACCGGCTTCTGCCTCGGCGGCGCGGTGACCATCATCGGCGCCACCAAGATTCCGGAGCTTGCGGCCGGCGTGGTGTTCTACGGCATTCCGCCGGAGCAGGCGGCAAAGCCTGCAGATGTGAAAATTCCGCTGCAGGCGCACTTCGCCAACAAGGACGACTGGTGCACGCCGCAGGTGGTCGATGCCTTTGAGCAGGGCATGAAAGCCGCCGGCAAGTCGCTTGAACTGTTCCGCTATGACGCCGAGCACGCCTTCGTCAACGAGCAGCGGCAATCCGTCCATGACCGTCAGGCCGCGGAGCTGGCCTGGGGCAGGGCGACGGAGTTTTTCAAGAAGCATCTCGGCTGAGATGTGCGTCGCGGACGAGCGCTGAAAAATGCCGGCCGGAATCAGCAATCCCGGTCTCGGCTACGCGACGTTTTGCGCGATCAAGTTCGCGGGCTACACGGCCGCGGCGCATTTCCTGTCGATGAGCTACAACCGCGACGACCTTGCTTCGTGGAAGGTCGGCGGCGTTCGCACGCTGATCGGGATGGCCGCAGGCGCGGCCTACTACGGTCTGTGGACGCTGATCCCGCGCATGACGCATCCCACAGCCGGCCTGTTCGACGGTTTTCCATATCTCTATCTCGCCGGCCTGTTGCCGGTCCGGATTGCCGAATGGTGGCTTCTGATCTGGCTGTTCTATGATCGCAAGCTGCGCGAGCCCGCCAAGGGCTGGCGCATGGTGGGGCTCGGCACGATATGGTCTTATGTTCTCGACGCACCGGCCATCGCCGGCTTTATCGCGACGGCAGGCTTCTGGGTCTGCTGACCACTCGCCGCGCCGCATGACCGACTGAGGAATGGGAATGAAAATCTTTTGTACGGGCGCGTCGGGCTATATCGGCGGATCGGTTGCGGCGCATCTCATCGCCGCCGGACATCAGGTGACGGGCCTGGTGCGCTCGCCCGAGAAGGGCGAGGCGGTCCGCGCGCGAGGCATCCAGCCCGTGCTGGGCACGCTCGACGACAGCGAAACCCTGGCGCGGGCGGCGCGGGCCGCCGACATCGTCGTCAACGCCGCGAGTGCCGACCACAAGGGGGCCGTCGTCGCGCTGCTTGATGCGCTTGCCGGTAGCGGCAAGCCGTTCATCCACACATCGGGATCGAGCATCGTCGGCACGCGCGCCAAGGGCGAGCGGTCGNATGCGATCTTCGACGAAGACACCCCGATCACGCCATCGCCTGCGCGTGCGGCGCGGGTCGCGCTGAACGAGTTCATTCTCTCCTACCGCGAGAAGGGCTGCCTCCCCGTCATCATCTGTCCGAGCCTGATCTATGGCACAGGCCTTGGCGCCAATCCGCACAGCGTGCAGGTGCCGCTGCTGATCAGGCTGGCCAAAAAACGCGCCAACGCGGCGCATGCCGGCCCCGGCGAGAACGTCTGGTCGAACGTGCACATCGACGACCTCGTGACGCTCTACGCGTTGGCCATCGAGAAGGCGCCGGCAGGCAGCTTCTATTTTGTCGAGAACGGCGAGAACTCGATGCGCGAGACCTGCGTAGCGATCAATCGCATGCTGGGTTTCGCGGGACCGCCCACGGCGATGTCGATGGCGGAGGCCGCCGCCGAATGGGGCGAGGGCACGACGGAAGATACGATGGCCTCCAACAGCCGGGTGCGGGCCAAGCGCGCGCGGCAGCTTGGCTGGCAGCCGAACGCGCGCGGACTGATCGAGGAGATCGAGCAGGGGTGTTACCGGGAGTAAATCTCTCCGTCGTCCCTGCGAACGCAGGGACCCATACGCCGCGGCCGATCGTTTAGGAAGTGCTGTTCGACGACTTAGCGCAACAACAACTCCCTGTGGTTATGGGTCCCTGCTTTCGCAGGGACGACGTGAGATCAGGCGCCGCTCTCACGCACCCCGTCCCACCACGCGCACGTGCCCGACATCAGCTTGTAATTACCTTCCATCACCTGCACCGGCGCGCGCAAGCCCGAAGCCGCCGCGCGCAGGCGCATCTCGCGGGCGACCACGCGGTCTTCGGGCGGCAGCCAGACGCGCTCGTGGCCCCACAGGCTCGGGCCGTCATGCATTTCGACCGGTTGCCACGTGGCGGGGTCGATCTCGCGGCCGCCCCAGCCGCATTCGATCATGAAGGACGACGGCGTCTTGGCGTAGAACGAGGTCATGAAATCGTTGGTGTGGCGGCCGAGCGTGACGCCGACGCGGTCCCCCTGCGTCTGCGCGATGTCGTAGCATTGGCCGACATCGTCGAGCGAGAACAGCTCCACCATCAGATGATGCATGCCGTTCCGCCCCGTTTCGATCAGCGCGAGGCTGTGATGCCGCGCGTTGACGTGGAAGAAATAGGCGCGGAACGGCTTTGTGATGTAGTCGGACAATCCGAAGCCGAGCACGTCGACATAGAAGGCCATGACCGGCTCAATATTCTCGACCGTCAGCACGGCATGCCCGAGCCCGAGCGGGCCGGTGCGGAATCCCGAGATCGATCGTCCCGGCGTAAAGGGCGTATCGTCGATCTCAGGGCCGTAAAAGGCTTCCAGCCGGTTGCCGGCCGGATCGTGAAACGAAATCAGGCTGCGGACGCGCCTGGCGTCGGCCAGCATCTGCGGCTCGGCGGTGACATTCACGCCGGCTTTTTCAAGCCGCGCCGCCAGCGCGTCCAGCGCCGCGCTATCGGCAACCTCCCAGCCAAAGAACCGCGTGCCTTCGCCCATGGCGCGGTCGATCACGATGCGCTGCTTGCGGTCGTCCATCCGGAACGCCAGCAGCGAATTGCCGCGCTCGAAGGCCTGCAGCCCGACCAGGCCGGTCCCGAACTGCCGCCAGTCCTCGAGGTTATCGGCTCCGAAGCCGGCATATCCCAGACCCAGCAATGCCATCGCCTGCCTCCTTCAATTGCAATCTTCGCGCATTGGATGCGCCGCTGCTTGCTCAAATCCTACGCAAGTTTTCCGCGTTCCGACACCCCAGGATGGGGCCGGGAAGGGGCTTTCCGGCCGGTCCTGTCCCTTGACATCATCGGCGGCGGGTGGTGTTAAAGGTGCCATGAACACCGTTGTCAGCCCATCCCGTCTCTGGTGGCGCACCTCTTAAAGAGGTGGCCGGTGCGATTTCATTTTTCAATCGTCGAAGGTCGCCATCGCAGTGCGACGGTCCCTTCGTTTGTCCTGTGTGGCGCTCCCTGGCGAAGTTTCGTAAGAGGATCACATGAACAGGACAGCCTTCTCCCTGCCCGAGCACAGCGACTACCGGACCAGCGGCGGCCTCGCGATTTCGCGTGCCGTCGAGCAGTTCACCGGCAATGCCAAGCGCCTCGATGACCTGATCGAATTGCTCGACCGCCGCCGCGGCGTGGTGCTGTCCTCCGGCACCACGGTGCCGGGCCGCTACGAGAGCTTTGACCTTGGCTTTGCCGATCCGCCGCTGGTGCTGGAAACGGCCGGCTCCGACTTTTCGCTCTCGGCGCTGAATGCGCGGGGCGAGGTGCTGATCGCGTTTTTGGGCGATGTGCTGAGGGAGCCCTGCGTAGTCATCTCCAAGAAAAGCCCGACGCGGCTGGCCGGTCACATCATTCGCGGCGCCGCGCCGGTCGAGGAAGACCAGCGCACGCGCCGCGCCAGCGTGATGTCGCTGGTGCGCGATCTCGTCGCCGCTCTGTCCGCCAATGACGACCCGCTGCTCGGCCTGTTCGGCGCGTTCGCCTACGACCTCGTATTCCAGATCGAGGACCTCGTGCAGAAACGGGCGCGCGAGAGCGATCAGCGCGACATCGTGCTGTATGTGCCGGATCGCTTGCTGGCCTATGACCGCGCCACCGGCCGCGGCGTCGTGTTGAGCTACGATTTTTCCTGGAAAGGAAAATCCACCAAGGGTCTGCCGCGCGACACCGCCGAGAGCGTTTACGCCAAAACGCCGCGACAGGGCTTTGCCGACCACGCGCCCGGCGAATATCAGGCCACCGTCGAGGTCGCGCGTGCGTCGTTCGCACGCGGCGATTTGTTCGAGGCGGTGCCGGGGCAATTGTTCGCCGAGCCCTGCGAGCGTTCGCCGGCCGAAGTGTTCCAGCGGCTGTGCCGCATCAATCCGTCGCCCTATGGCGCGCTGATGAATCTCGGCGACGGCGAATTTCTGGTGTCGGCCTCGCCGGAAATGTTCGTGCGCTCGGATGGCCGCCGGGTCGAGACCTGTCCGATCTCGGGCACGATCGCGCGCGGCGTCGATGCGATCGGCGATGCCGAGCAGATCAGGCAACTGCTGAACTCGGAAAAGGACGAGTTCGAACTCAACATGTGCACCGACGTCGACCGCAACGACAAGGCGCGCGTCTGCGTGCCCGGCACCATCAAGGTGCTGGCACGGCGGCAGATCGAGACCTATTCAAAACTGTTCCATACCGTCGATCATGTCGAAGGCATGCTGCGGCCGGGCTTCGATGCGCTCGATGCCTTCCTGACCCATGCCTGGGCGGTGACTGTGACGGGCGCGCCGAAATTGTGGGCGATGCAGTTCGTCGAGGACAACGAGCGTTCGTCGCGGCGCTGGTATGCCGGCGCGATCGGTGCAGTGAATTTCGACGGCAGCATCAATACCGGGCTGACCATCCGCACCATCCGCATGAAGGATGGCCTGGCTGAAGTGCGTGTCGGCGCCACCTGTCTTTTCGATTCGGATCCCGCCGCGGAAGACCGCGAGTGCCAGGTCAAGGCGGCGGCGCTGTTCCAGGCGTTGCGCGGCGACGCGCCAAAGCCGCTGTCGGCATTTGCGCCCGATGCCACCGGCTCGGGCCGCAAGGTGCTCCTGATCGACCACGACGACAGTTTTGTGCACATGCTGGCGGATTATTTCCGGCAGGTCGGCGCCAGCGTCACCGTGGTCCGGCACATCCATGCCCAGGAGATGCTGAAGAAGAACTGGGACCTGCTGGTGCTGTCACCGGGCCCGGGTCGTCCCGAGGACTTTGGGATTTCGAAAACCATCGGGACCGCGCTGGACAGAAAACTGCCGATCTTCGGCGTCTGTCTCGGCGTGCAGGCAATCGGCGAATATTTTGGCGGCCAGCTCGGCCAGCTCACCCACCCCGCGCACGGACGGCCGTCGCGGATCCAGGTGCGCGGCGGACGGCTGATGCACAACCTGCCGAACGAGATCGTGATCGGCCGCTATCACTCGCTCTATGTCGAGCGCGACAGCGTGCCGGAAGTTCTGGAAGTCACCGCGACCACCGAGGACGGCGTCGCGATGGCGATCGAACACAAGACCCTGCCGGTCGGCGGCGTGCAGTTTCACCCGGAATCGCTGATGTCGCTCGGCGGTGAAGTGGGACTGCGTATCGTCGAGAACGCCTTTCGTCTGAACGTGCCAGTCAATTGAGGATTGCGAGATACCGATGACATTCGATCATGACCTCAAGGCCACCGTCCGCACCATTCCGGACTACCCGAAAAAGGGCATCCTGTTCCGTGACATCACGACCCTGCTGGCGGATGCGCGCGCGTTCCGTCGCGCGGTCGACGAACTGGTGCAGCCATGGGCCGGATTGAAGATCGACAAGGTCGCCGGCATCGAGGCGAGGGGATTCATTCTCGGCGGGGCGGTCGCGCATCAGGTCTCCGCCGGCTTCGTGCCGATCCGCAAGAAGGGAAAACTGCCGCATACCACGGTGCGCATCGCCTATTCGCTGGAATACGGCCTCGATGAAATGGAAATGCACGTCGATGCGATCCAGCCCGGCGAGCGCGTCATCCTGGTCGACGATCTCATCGCCACCGGCGGCACCGCGGAGGGCGCGGTGAAGCTGCTGCGTCAGATCGGCGCCAACGTGCTCGCGGCCTGCTTCATCATCGATCTGCCCGATCTCGGCGGCGCCGACAAATTGCGCGCGATGGACGTTCCGGTGCGGACGCTGATGACGTTCGACGGGCATTGAGGTTGCCTTCACCCGCCCCTTGAGGGGGCGGGTCGTCTCGCATGCAGCGCAGCGAAATGCGAGACGGGGC
>C688J18823_10002741_pt1 | contig 11054 bp, 9 predicted proteins | sample HopSoiMetagenom1_FD_18823 | JGI IMG/M metagenome (IMG submission 18823) | reverse complement strand
GAGGGCGAGGACGATGCTGCTCTTCGTGAGCCGCTGGTCGGCGGGACGGCGCGAGAGCACGCCGATCGCGGCGAAGACGAGCCACTGCGCGAGCACGGCGGCGGCGATGATCGGAAACACGATTGCAGGAATGGCGGACATGATCATTTCCTCTTCGACCACTTCACATCGTCTGCGGCCGGGTTGTCGTAGCGGACGATCACGCTGTCTTCGAAGACCCTCGTGCCGCTGCGTCCCCACGCGCGCAGGTCGCTGTCGAACTTCGCGACCGGTCCGCCGGTGAGCTGGCGGATCGCCTCCTCGGTCGTCGCACCGTCGTGGAAGGACGCGAGCATCTTCGTCACGCCGGCGCGGCCGTACTTCGCTTCGATGTAACGAATGATCGTCTGCGATTCGATGTACGCCTCGCTGATCATCCCCGGATCGGGCGAGCCGCGCAGCACTGCATCGAGCAGGTTGACCGCGAGCAGGCGATCGTCGGTGTACATGTTGAACGCGTTCTGCGAGTACTGCTTCATCTCGATGCGCTGCGCCAGTCCTTCCTGGAACCAGTGCGGCGCCTGATCGCGCGTCTTCTGCGCGATCATCGCGTGACAGAGCTCGTGGCTGGCGATGGCGACGACTTCAGGACTGAACTCTTCGACGCCTGCGAACGGGATCGTGATGCGCCCGTTGTAGAAGCCGACGATGAAGTCGTTGCCGGTGTACGCGGCGCGGAACTCATCCCACCACACCACGTTCACGACGACCTTTTTGAAATCGGGAATGGCGACCCACGACTGCAGGCGCGCGAGCTCTTTTTCGAGAATGTCGCCGAGGGTCGTGGCGGTCGTCGAGGCGACGTCGTTCGGCACGTGCAGCTCGAAATGCGTCGTGCTGAACGTGTTGTAAGCCGTCGCCAGACGCTTGTTCATCTGGATCTGGCGGACCTGCTCGTCGAGCATCGGATTGGGATGCATCTGCGCCGATTTATCGAGCAGCTTGATGCCGAGCTCGTATTCATCGAGTGCGGCGAGACTCTCGCCGAGCTCCGCGAGCGCCTGCGAATCGTTCTGCCGCTGCAGCACGCGCGACGCCGCAACCGCCGTGAGCAACTGCTTCGCTTCCGGTTCGCGGTCGCTGTGCTTGAGCGCTTCGCTGCGGAGGAAAAAGAGCGCCGGCGGAACGTGCTCCGAGGCAGGCGACATGCCGTCCGTCAGCTTGACGACGTCCTCCCAGCGATTGCGCTCCGCGAGCGCGTTGGCCGCGCGCACGATGCGCTCGCGCGACGCCGGCTGCGCGAATGCGCCTTCGCGCGGAATGTTCATCAGCTGCGGCAGCTCCGCGATGGAATGCTCGTCGATGTCGCGCTGCAATTCGGCGGCGTCGGCGACGCGCGTTCCCGCCGGCGCGAGTGCGGCGCCGCCCGGAACGGAGAGCTGCTGCCCCGCGATCTGCACGTGCAGGAAATCGCCGGAGACCCACGCATCCGCACCGGCGGGGAGCGCGATGGAACGCGTCGAAACGTCGGTCGATACGAACGTCGCTTCTTCCGGCGCGCTGAGTCCGATCAGATTCACCGTGCTTTCGCGCCGCAGAATCGACCAGAGCACGCCCGCTTCGACCAGCCGTGCGCGCGGCACCGGCCGCATGGACCAGGCGCGTTTGAGATGCGCTTCCGAATCCTCGGCGCGTCCTTTTTGCGCCGCCATCAGCGAGAGGTAGTAGTGCGCGTCGGGTTTGCGCGAGCCGATCTGATCGAGGCGGCGGAGGTAGTCCGCTGCGCGATCGTCGAAGCCGAGACCGAGGAGCGCCTGCGCGGTCTCGAGCCAGAGTCCGTCCCGGCCGGGACCGAGGTTGACCGCGTGTTCGTACGCGACGATCGAGCTGCCTTCATCACCTTTCGTCAGCGCGATGCGTCCGCGCAGGATCTCGGCGAGCGGATATTCGGACGGCGAGGGGAACGCCGCGAGCGTGCGCGACACCTGCTCGTTGCGGCTCTGCTGCAGGTCCCACTGCGCTTTCCAGAGATCGGCGACGCGTCCCGGCTCGCCGGTCTTCGCGGCGCGTGCGTAGAGCGCGTCGACATCCGCCGTGCCGCTGGCAATCGCGCGGCGCAGTGCAAGCAACGAACGGAGCTGCAGCTCATGCTCTTTTGCGACTGTGACTGTCTCCGCGCGATGCGGAAGGAGTTTGTCTAGTGCGAAGCGGTCGTCCTGCGTCATCGCCATGAACGCGCCGCCTGCCGCGACGAGCACCGCGATCAGCACGATTGCTTTCAGCCGCAGCTTCGCGCCGACGAAACCGAGCAGACCGGCGAAGAGTCCGGCGAGCAGCGTCACGATCAACGTCACGCGCGTCGGCTTCGTCGCGGCGGCCGCTTCGGTCGCCGGCAGCGGCGGGAAGACCTGCGGCGTTGTCGATTTCTGCGCGAGCGTGCGGATGTCGGCGACGCGATAGTCCGCGCCTTCTTTCGTCAGCTCGAGCACGATCGTGTCGTCGACTCCGGACGGGTACTCGACGCTGAACGCGGCGGCGCGATCGGCCATCGACGGAACGAGCGTCTGCAGTTCCCACGAGCTGTCGGCGGGCGGTCCGAGGCGCGCTTCGATCTCGTCCACTCCGAGTTTGCGCAGAGGGGAGGTGGCGGCGAGCTGCTCCATGACCGCCTGCGGTCCGCGGGCGAGGTAGTCGGCCACGATGCGCGTCCCGGCGCGCTCTGCTTCTGACAATGGACGCACGTCGGCGTGGATGCCGACGGCAAGAACAGCAGCGACGGCAATGGCCGGCCAGCGGAGTCGGAACATGTTTGTCTCCCGGAGTGCCGCACTCCTGCTTTTTTGCGGAGCGGCGATTATACCGGCTTGACAATCCGGCGGCACCGACCTACTGTATTAGTAACTTAGTACAGTGAGTCTCAGGAGGTCCATTGTTCGACATCAATCCAACTGACGCAGCCCCCATCTGGCGACAGATCGAGGAAGGAATGCGGCGGATGATCACGCTCGGCGCGCTGAAGCCAGGTGACACCGTTCCGTCCGTCCGCGATCTGGCCCAGCAACTCCGCGTCAACCCGAATACCGTCGCCCGCGCATACCAGCGACTGACCGAACACGGCGTGTTCGCCGTGCGGCGCGGGGAGGGAACGTTCGTCGCCGACGAGCCGTCACAGCCGAAACGGTCGGAACGGAACGAGGTGCTTCGCGACGCCTCGAATCGTTACGCCAGCGCGGCGATCTCGGTCGGCGCCACCATCGGCGATGCGGTCGATGAGCTCAACACCAGTTACGACAGGCTCGTTCGCGAGCACAGGAGGAAGGCATGAATCACGCGGAGACGCCCGCAATCCGCATCGACGGCATGACGGTGCGCTACGGACGCCGTGTCGCCGTCGACACCGCGTCGCTCACGGTTCCGCGCGGCTCGGTGTACGCGCTGCTCGGCCGTAATGGCGCCGGCAAGTCGTCGCTCGTCCGCTGCGCCCTCGGGCAGCAGCGCGCAACATCCGGAAACACCGAAGTCCTCGGCGAAGACTCGTGGAAACATCGCACGCGGCTGATGGAGCGCATCGGCGTGGTGGCGGAAGACGCAGATGCGCCGCCCGAGATGCGCGTGCAGCAGCTCGCAGATTTCTGCGCGTCGCTCTACTCGCGCTTCGACACGAAGGCATTCGACGCGCGGCTCGACCGCTTCGGCATCGCCAAGCAGACGCGCTTCGGCGATCTGTCGAAAGGACAGAAGAAGCAGGTCTCGCTCGCGCTGGCACTGGCTACGACGCCGGAGCTGATCGTGCTCGACGATCCGACCCTCGGACTCGATGTCGTCGCGCGCAAATCGCTGTTCGACGAAGTGATCGCCGAGCTCGCCGACCGTGGCACGACGGTCTTTCTCACCACGCACGATCTCACCGGCGTGGAGCACATCGCCGATCGCGTCGCGATCATGAACGACGGACGCATCGTGCTGGAGGAAGAGCTGGAGACGCTGAAGGCGCGCTTCCGCCGCATCCGCTTCGCCGCGCAACCGGTGGCGCTCGACGCGGCCAGCTTCCGCACGGCGCTGGTCCGCAACTGGGGCGCCGGCACCGAAGCAATCGTTTCGAATTACGACGACCTCGCGTTCGAGCGGCTTCGCTCGAATGCCACCATCCAGTCCGCCGATGTATCGGCGATGTCGCTGGAAGAAATCTTCATCGCCGTTGCAGGAGAAAAACAATGAGTCACGTTCTCGCCATCGCGCGCCGCGACCTCGCGGAGCGCACGTCTGTCTTCATCGCCGCGGCGGTGCTCGCGGTGCTCCCGTTCGTCCTGCCGGCCGTGCCGGGCGTCCGCGCGTTCAGCTACACCGACGTCGTCACGACCGTCGGCGCCATCGTCGCCATCGGATTCACACTCGGTCTCGCGCTCGTCCTCGGCGTCACGATGATCGGCCGCGATCTGTCGGAGAAGCGGATGTCGTTCTACTTCTCCAAGCCGCTGTCCGCGTCCGCGATCTGGTTCGGCAAACTGATCGCGGCGATCGTCACGCTGGTCGTTTGCTTCGTGGTGCTCTTCTTCCCGTCATACCTCGCGGGCACCACATCGTGGCAGCGCAGCTGGAATCTCGAGCTGCCGGTCGCATTCGCGATCGTCGGCGGCGCGGCGCTGGTGCTGCTGTTGTTCGGACATGTCTTCGGCACGATGTTCCGTTCGAAGTCGCCGCTGGTTGCGCTCGATGTCGCGCTGATGGCCGGCGCCGCGCTGGCGATCGCGGCGATCATTCGTCCGCTGCTCGAAGGATTCGCGGGCGATCTCACCACGCGCGTGGCGTTCACGCTGTTCGCCGCGCTGATGCTGATCCTGCTCGCGTGCGGCGCGTGGCAGCTCGCGCATGGTCGCGCGGACCGTCGCCAGAATCACTACGCGCTGTCGCGCTTCGTGTGGGTGTCGCTGGCGATCGTGCTCGTGGTCGCGGGACTGTTCACCGCATGGGTGGTGAATGTTTCGCCGAGCGATCTGAAGACGGTCAACGTCTCGCAGCCCGAGGAGGGCTCGTGGAGCTTCGTCTTCGGTCAGGCGAAGCATCGGATGGATTACCACGCGCTGTTTCTCTACGACCTGGCGAGCGGCAAGTCGATGCGTTTGCACGGCATCCGTTCGTGGTTCAGCTCCGGTCTGTCGCGCGACGGCCGCACGGTTGCGTATCTGCAACTGCCCGACTACCGCGCGATGGAAGGGGAGTTGTACACGGTCCAGCCGGGCACGAGTGGAGAGTCCGTCGATACGCAGATCGCGGTATCGCGCTATTCGGAATTCGTGTTGTCGGATGACGGCGCGCGGCTCGCGGTGATCGACGGAAACGGTCTGCTGACCGCGTACGAGCTCGCGTCGAAGAAGGCGCTCGCCTCGGTGCGCGTGCCGAATACGGCACGCACGATGCGCCGGCTCTTCTTCGTCAGTCCCGAGCTGCTGCGTATCTACATTCAGTCGCCGCAGTTCCCGACGATGAAGGTGGCGGAGCACGGTGTCGACATCTACGAGTTCGATGTCCGCGCGCGCTCGCTCGCACACACGGGGCAGCTGCGGACGGACGCGAAGCACCTCGGGCTGGCGGTTTCCGCTGATGGAAAGCGCGCGCTGATGGTTGCAGACCGCGACTCCAGCGCGACTGCACGCATCGTCGATGCGCGTACGGGCCAGCTGATCGCCGAAGCGCCGGCCGAAGGCTTGATGCACACGACGCTGCTCGCCGACGGTTCGATCGCGACTTTGAAAAAAGACGCGTCGATGCAGTGGACGCTCAACACGGGCGGCAAACAGATTCCGGTCGGCAAGTCGACGCAGCTGTTTTTCGCGCGCGAGCTTGCGGGCGGACGGCTGGTGCTGAACGGCGCGTCGAATCTGGTCGTCGTCGATTACGTGCACGGCGCCGTGCTGCGCACCGATTTCGATTCGGCGATGACATCGTTCAGCTATCCGCAGTGGTACGCGGCCGATCCGCGCCGCAGCGTGGCCGATGCGTCGCAGCCGCTCGCGGTACATCAGAAGGGTGTGCTGTACGCGATGCAGCCGCTGAGCGGCGAGAAGAAGGAGATGTTCCGCTTCTAGGTGTCATCCCGAGCGAAGTCGAGGGATCCCCTCCGGCGGCACACGGATCGTGCTTCGGCAGGGGATTCCTCGACCGTCTTCGCGGCTCGGAATGACACGGTAGCCGGTGTACGACAAGCTCTCAGCTTGTCGGGAGCTCTCACGTCGGGACAAGCCGGAGATCACGTCGGGGACAAGCTGAGAGCTTGTCCTACACTCAGAACTGCTGCAGCACGCGGAGATCGTTTTCGAAAAGGGTTCGTATGTTCGGGATGTCGAATTTCAGCATCGCCACGCGATCGATTCCCATCCCGAACGCGAACCCGCTCCACTCTTCCGGATCGATTCCCACGTTGCGCAGCACCTGCGGGTGAATCATTCCGCAGCCGAGGATCTCCATCCAGCCGGTTTGCGAGCAGGTGCCGCAGCCGGCGCCGCGGCAGAAGACGCACGACATGTCGACTTCCGCGGACGGCTCGGTAAACGGGAAGAAGCTCGGACGCATGCGCATCTTCGAGTCCTCGCCGAACAGCTTGCGCACCATGTACTCGAGAGTCGCGCGCAGGTGTCCGATGTGGATTCCCTTGTCGACGATGAAGCCCTCGGCCTGATGGAACATCGGCGAGCGGCGCATGGTGATCTCGTCGCGGCGGAACACGCGGCCCGCGGACAGTACCTTCACCGGCGGTTTCCAGCGCTCCATCGAGCGGATCTGCGTGTTCGACGTGTGCGTGCGGAGCAGCAGCTTCTCGACATCGACGAAGAACGTGTCCTGCGTGTCGCGCGCCGGGTGATCGGGCGTGAAGTTGAGCGCTTCGAAGTTGTACCAGTCACTCTCGATCTCGGGACCGGGATCGATCGTGTACGCCATCTCGCGGAAGATCGCCTCGACTTCGCGGCGGACGATGGTGACCGGGTGGAGGTGCCCGAGGCGGGGCTCGCGCGCGGGGAGGGTGACGTCGATCAGCGAGCGTGCTTCCTTGCGGCGCTGCTCTTCGGCGGCGATGCGCTCGCGCTTCTCGTTGAGCCGCGCCTGAGCGGCCTCGGAGAACGGATTGATCGCCGCGCCGAGCTGCTTCTTTTCGTCAGGCGGGAGATCTTTCAGTTTGCGGAAGAGGTCTTTGACGGCGCCCTTGCTGCCGAAGTAGCGGGTGTGGAGGTCCTGCAGCTCGCGCGATGTGTTGGCGGCATCGAGCTCGCGGTCGAAATCGTGCTGAAGTTGTTCGAGCATAAAAAAACGCGGGCATTGTAGCCCGCGTTCATCATTCATGCGTGATGGAGCCGTTATGCGGTCGCGGGCTTCGCAGCGCGCTTGGTCGCCGTTTCCTTGTCCAGGGCGGCGCGGAGCTGCTGCTTGTTCAGCGCGCCGCGGGCGCTCTCGGCGATGGCGGTGAAGGCAGCGGCGTCCTGGACGGCGATGTCGGCCAGCACCTTGCGGTCGAGCGTGTTGCCGGAGAGCTTCAGTCCGGCGATCAGCTGCGAGTACGACAGTCCGTTCAGGCGGGCGGCGGCGTTGATGCGGGCGATCCAGAGCGTGCGGAACTCACCCTTGCGATCCTTGCGGCCGGTGAAGGCTGCGTTGAGCGCCTTCTCGACCTGCTGCTTCGCGATCCGGTGACCGCGCGACTTCATCCCGTAGTAGCCCTTGGCCAGTTTCAGGATTTTCGAGCGGCGTCTGGCGCGCTTGGGACCTCGTTTGACTCTCGGCATTGTTTCTCCTCGTTTCGTTCGTTAAGAGCGGCCGGGCCAGGAGTGGTGATTGCCTCGGCTCGCTCGGTTGTGATGTGTGTGTGTAGGACAAGCTCTCCAGCTTGTCCCCGGACAACCTGAGAGGTTGTCCTACACGTTTAGTCCCGGACAACCTGAGAGGTTGTCCTACACTTTGAGTACGGACAACCTGAGAGGTTGTCCTACACGTCTAGTACGGAAGCATGCGCTTCACGGTCTTTTCGTTCGCCTTCGACACTTCCGTCTCACCGGAGAGCGCCGCCTTACGACCCGGCGACTTCTTGGTGAGGATGTGCGAATGGAACGCGTGATTCCGCTGCAGCTTTCCGGTTCCCGTCTTCTTGAACCGCTTCGCGGCTCCACGGTGCGTCTTCATTTTCGGCATGACAGTCCTCTCGTGCCTAAGCTGGGGTCGAAACCAGCTCGAACCTTATGTAATTCCAGCTACTTAGTGCTAGTGCCCGGCGGCTTTGACGGGAGCGATGACCATCGTCATGCGGTTCCCTTGGATATCGGGATGCGCATTCTCGGCCGCTCCGACTTCCTTGATCTCGGACAGCAGCCGGTCGAGCACCGCCCGTCCGAGCTCCATGTGCGTCATCTCGCGTCCGCGGAACCGGATCGAGGCCTTCACCTTGTCACCGTGCTGCAGGAAACGAATGATGTTGTTCTTCTTGAAGTCGAAGTCGTGCTCGTCGATGCGGGGGCGGAACTGCACCTCCTTGACGACGATCACTTTTTGCTTCTTCTTCGCTTCGCTCGTCTTCTTCTTCTGCTGGAAGACGTACTTCCCGTAGTCCATGATCTTGCAGACCGGCGGATTCGCCGTCGGCGAGATCTCCACGAGATCGAGCACCTTCTCGCGGGCCATGTCCTGGGCTTGTTGCAGCGGCACGATGCCGACCTGCTTTCCCTCTGCATCGATGAGGCGAACCTCAGGGATGCCTCGGATCATGTCATTGATTCTTGATTCTGGTTCGGCGGGACGGCGATCGAATCTCGAGTTGCGGCGCGGCGGATAAATACGAACTTCCTCCTTTAATTTGAACGCTGAATCTACGGACAAAGGCCTATGAAGTCAACGACCGGGACGCGATCAACTCCTTAGCCTGCTTGATGAATTCCTCGATCGAGACAGTGCTCTGCTCGCCATGCCGGCGTCGCACGGCGACCGATCCGCTCGCCGCTTCCTTCTCCCCGACCACCAGCATGAAGGGCACTTTCTTCAGCTGCGCGTTGCGGATCTTGGCCCCGAGCTTGTCGTTGCTGCGGTCGACTTCGACCCGCAGCTTCTGTGCCTTGAGCTGGCGCGCGACTTCGTCCGCGTAGTCGGTGAACTTCTCCGACAGCGGCAGCACCGTCGCCTGCACCGGCGCCAGCCACAACGGGAACGCGCCGGCAAAGTGCTCGATGATGATGCCGATGAAGCGCTCCAGCGACCCGAGGATCGCTCGGTGGATCATCACCGGACGGTGCTCGTGGTTGTCGGCTCCGATGTACTCGAGCTTGAAGCGCTCGGGGAGCGCGTAGTCGAGCTGGATGGTGCCGAGCTGCCATGGGCGTCCAATCGCGTCGGTCACCTGGAACTCGAGCTTCGGTCCGTAGAACGCACCTTCGCCCGGGTTGATGTGGTACTGCAGTCCGTTCTTCTTCAGTGCGCGCTCGAGGCCACCCTCTGCCGCGTCCCACACCTCGTCGGTGCCGAGGCGTTTCTCGGGGCGGGTGGAGAGGGCGATACGCACTTCCTTGAAGTCGAAGGTGTCGTAGATCTCTTTGATCAGTCGCAGCTCGCGATCGATCTCCTCTTCGATCTGTTCGGGAGTGACGAAGAGATGCGCGTCGTCCTGCGAGAATGCGCGGACGCGAGCGAGGCCGTGAGTCACGCCGGAGCGCTCGTAGCGATGCAGGCGCGCGAAGTCGGCGATGCGGATCGGCAGATCGCGATACGAGCGTCTCTCCATCGCGTAGATCTGCGTGTGCCCCGGGCAGTTCATCGGCTTGAGACCGTACTCGCGCTCGTCGGTCTCGAACATGTACATGTTTTCGCGGTAGTTGTCGTAGTGGCCCGAGATCTTGAACAGCTCGACGTCCCACACCAGCGGCGAGACGACTTCGCTGTAGTTGTCGCGGAAGTAGAACTCGCGCACGAAGTCGATCAGCTCGTTGTAGATCACCGCGCCCTTCGGCAGGAAGTTCGGCATGGCCGGCGCGAACTGCGAGAAGTAGATGAGATCGAGCTCCTTGCCGAGCTTGCGATGGTCGCGCGCCTTCGCTTCCTCGACGCGCTTCAGATGCGCCTCGAGCTGTTCCTTGTCCGCCCATGCGGTGCCGTAGATGCGCTGAAGCATCGCGTTGCGCTCATCGCCGCGCCAGTACGCACCCGCGACCGACAGCAGCTTGAACGCGCCGAGCCGGCCGGTGGAGGGGACATGCGGTCCGCGGCAGAGATCGAACCATTCGCCCTGCCGGTAAACGGAGAGCGGCTCGTCACCGGGAATGCCCTGGATGATCTCGACTTTGTACTTTTCGCCGAGCTGTTCGAAGGTCCTGATCGCATCCTCGCGCGACCATTCCTCGCGCCGCACCGGCAGGTCGCGATTCGCGATCTCGGTCATCTTTTCTTCGATGCGGCGCAGGTCTTCGTCGGTGAACGGACGGTCGGTGCCGAAATCGTAGAAGAAGCCGTTCTCGATCACCGGACCGATGGTTACCTGAGTGCCGGGGAAGAGCTCCTGCACCGCCATCGCCATGAGGTGTGCGGTGGAGTGTCGGATGGTGTCGATCCCTTCATCCGATTTCGGGGTGACGATCTCGACCTTCGCCCCCTCGGGCACTTTCGCGTAAACGTCGACGACTTTTCCGTTGACCTTGCCCGCGATCGCGTCCTTCGCCAGCCGTTTGCCGATCGCTGCGGCGACGTCGGCGACGCTCGCTCCTTCGGGCACTTCTCTCTGCGATCCATCCGGTAATGAGACGTGCATGTCAGACCTCTAAAAATGAAAACAGGGCCGGTTTGCGGCCCTGTCGGAATTTGATCTTTTCGGGATTCAAGCGACGATCAGCGACAGGGCGGAGCGGTGGTCTCCGTCGTTCGAGTCTGCGTGGTCGTCGTCGTTCGTTTCATGATGCAGGTCGCGCAGTATAGCACGCGGAGCGCGGGCGTCCTCGCCCGCAGTCGCTGGCCGTCTCGGCCGGCGACAGGGACACCAGTCATCGGGCGGGACGCCCGCCGACTGCGGGCGGGACGCCCGCGCTCCCCTCAATGAACCGTGATGTGCGTCT
>C688J18823_10002740_pt1 | contig 11055 bp, 13 predicted proteins | sample HopSoiMetagenom1_FD_18823 | JGI IMG/M metagenome (IMG submission 18823) | reverse complement strand
GCTCGAGGTTGACGGGGTCGACGGCCGCGCGCGGCCGCGCCGCCTCGAGCCGGTCGACCTCGTAGCGCGGGCACTCGTCCGTCAGCAGCGCCGCAGGGATCTCGCCGACCGCGTCGCCGTCGACGAACGCCCGCAGCTCCTCCGTCTCGGTCACCTCGCCGATCGGCGCGTGGTGGAGCTCCCAGCGCTGGAGCACGGCCTCGACCTCGGCGAGCCGCTCTGGCCGGACGACTGCGACCATCCGCTCCTGGCTCTCCGAGATCATGATCTCCCACGGCTCCATCCCGTCCTCGCGCAGCGGGACGCGGTCGAGGTGGACGTCGACCCCGGCGCCGTCACGCGCCATCTCCGCGAGGGACGAGGCGAGGCCGGCGGCGCCGCAGTCCTGCAGCGACTCGACGAGCCCCGCCTCGACGAGCTCGAGCGAGGCCTCGATCAGCTTCTTGCCCGTGAACGGGTCGCCGACCTGCACCGAGGGCCGCTTCTCGGCCGACTCGTCGTCGAGCTCCTGGCTCGCCAGCACCGAGGCGCCGCCGATCCCGTCGCGACCGGTGGTCGCGCCGTAGAGGACGAGCACGTTGCCGGTCCCGCGCGCGCCCGCGCGCGTGACGCGCTCGGCAGGCAGGAGACCGACGCACATCGCGTTCACCAGGCAGTTGCCGGCGTACGCCTCGTCGAAGACCGCCTCGCCCCCGACCGTCGGCACGCCGACGCAGTTGCCGTAGTGGCCGATCCCCGCGATGGCCCGCCTGAAGCTCCAGTCGGGGGCGCCGAAGCGGAGCCCGTCGAGCAGCGCGATCGGTCGCGCACCCATCGCGATGATGTCGCGCAGGATCCCGCCGACGCCGGTCGCCGCGCCCTGGAACGGCTCGACCGCGCTCGGGTGGTTGTGCGACTCGACCTTGAAGGCGACCGCCTCGCCTTCGCCGAGGTCGATCACGCCGGCGTTCTCGCCCGGCCCTTGCAGCACGTCCGCGCCCGCGCTCGGCAGGCGCTTGAGCAGGCGCGCCGAGTGCTTGTAGCCGCAATGCTCCGACCAGAGCAGCGAGAAGACCGCGAGCTCGAAGTGGTTGGGGTCGCGCTCGAGCAGCTCGCAGATGCGCGCGTACTCGGAATCGGTGAGGCCGAGCGCCTCGTGCAGCGACTGATCGGAGACCCTCGTCAGATCGCCGAGTCTAGTGTCCTCACAGGACGGGTTGAAGCAACGTTATGAAGATGGTGAGCAGACACCGGAACCTGTCGATGCTGATCGCGCTGGCGCTGATCTGGGGCTCCTCGTTCCTGTTCATCAAGGTGGCCGTCCGGGAGCTGACGCCGGCGACTCTGATCGTCGGCCGGCTGGGGCTCGCGGCGATCACGCTCGGGCTGCTCGTGCCGTTCGTGGTGGGCACCGGCGAGACGGTGCGGCAGCTGCGGGCGAACTGGGTCTGGCTCGTGGTCGTCGCTCTGATCAACACCGCGATCCCGTTCTGGCTGCTCTCCTGGGGCGAGACGCGGATCGACTCCGGCCTCGCGTCGATCATCCAGGCCTCGGTGCCGATCTTCAACGCGGTGATCGCCTTCGTCGCCTTCCGCGAGGTGCGGGTCACGGGGATCCGCCTCGTCGGCGTCGCGATCGGCTTCGTCGGCGTCGCGCTGTTGGTGGGCGCCCAGCCCGAGGGCAAGGTGCTCGGCGCGCTCGCCGTGGTCGGTATGGCCTTCTGCTACGGGGTCGGCGGCCTCATGACCGGGCGCTACCTGAAGCCCGCGCAGCCGATCGTGGTCGCGTTCGCCTCGACCGCGATCGCGACGCTCGTCTGGTTGCCCGTCGGCGTCGCGCAGGCGCCGGCGCAGATGCCGGGCTGGAAGACGATCGGCTCGGTGCTCGCGCTCGGGATTCCGGGAACGGCGCTCGCGTACCTGCTCTTCTTCGGCCTGATCACTGGCGCCGGCGCCGCCTACACGTCGCTCGTCACGTACCTGATCCCGCCGATCGCGCTGGCATACGGGGCGATCTTCCTCGACGAGCGCTTCGGCGCAGCGGCGTTCGGCGGCCTGGCGCTGATCCTTGCGGGCGTGGCGCTCGGCACCGGCGGTCTGCGTCTCAGGCGTCCGGCGTTTCCTGCGGGCTCGCCTGCGGAAAGCGGTGCCGGTGGCGCGCGCGGCGATCGTAACGGCCTCTGACTCCGGCATCGGGAAGGCGACGGCGGTCGCGCTCGCCGGCGATGGCTACGACGTCGGCATCACCTGGCACAGCGACGAGGACGGCGCCAACGAGACGGCGGAGGAGGTGCGTTCGCTGGGACGGCGCGCCGAGGTGCGGCAGCTCGACCTCTCGCAGCTGCCCGGCGCGGCCGACGTGATCGACGACCTCGCCGACTCGCTCGGCGGTGTCTACGCGCTCGTCAACAACGCGGGCATGTCGCACGACGCGCCGGCGCTGGAGCTCGCGTACGACGAGTGGCGCGAGACGCTCGCGGTCGACCTCGACGGCGCGTTCCTCTGCGCACAGCGGGCGGCTCGACGCATGGTCGCCGCCGGCTCGGGCGGCCGGATCGTCAACGTCACCTCCGTGCACGAGCACGTGCCGCTCCCGGACTCGGTCGCGTACGTCGCGGCGAAGCACGGGCTCGGCGGCGTGACGAAGCAGCTCGCGCTGGAGCTCGGCCCGCACGGGATCACCGTCAACGCCGTCGCGCCCGGCGAGATCGCGACGCCGATGACCGGCAACGACGACGTCGACCCGCGGACGGTCGAGCGCCCGGGTGTGCCGGCCGGCCGCCCCGGCGACGCCCGCGAGGTGGCGTCGCTGATCGCATGGGTGTGCAGTGACGACGCAGCGTTCGTGACGGGGACGTCGCTGCCGATCGACGGCGGCCTGCTGCTGGTCGCCGCCCTCCGGAACCAGGAGCAGGCGCCGGACTGACGCCGCCAGCTGCGTCAGGCGCGCCGAGTGGCGACGCGCAGCCTGTTGCCATCCGGATCGACGAGCTCGCACTCCCGCCCGGCCAGTCCCTGCTCGTCCACGGTGACGCCGAACTCGGCAGCGACGCGGTCCACGTCGTTGACGTAGAGGTGGATCAGCGTGTTTGGCCGGGCGTCGCCCTCGTGCTCCGAGAGGTAGAGGCGGACGCCGCCCCGGGTGACGGAGACGAACCACGGGAACCCGGGCTCGAACTGGTGCTCCCACTCCTTCGCGAAGCCGAGCCGCTCGTACCAGCCGACGGCTCGAGCTGCCTCCTCGACGCGGAGGACCGGGACGACTTCCTCGTCCTCACGCCGCTCCGTCAATATCTGCTCGCCTCGTCTTGGAGCGTCGCCGTGCACGGCAGGCAGTACGACCCGAGCTCGTCGCCCTTCTCCCGCAGGCGCCGCTTCGCCTCGGCGGGGCCGAGCACGTCCGCGTACTTCCGCACCAGCGCGATGTAGCGGTCGGTCGCTTTGGCGAACTGCGGCTGGCTGTACGACGCCGTGCCCGTCTCTAGGGTCGACATCTCGTAGTCGAGCCGGTCGAACTTGAGCTCCATTCCCTTCGCTGCGGGCGAGCCGTTATAGCCGCAGCCGACGAGCAGCACGGCCGCGAGCAGCAGGACGCCGGCGATCGCCGTCTGTGCTCTCATCCGCAGGTCAATGTAGATGCCACCTCCGGCGCGGGCAAGCGATCGAGCCGGGCGGAGCTGGGACGGTAGCCTCGGACGCGTGTCCCGCTCGTACGTGATCTACATCGGGCTCCTCGCCGCGTTCTGGGGCGCGTCCTACATGTTCATCAAGGTCGCGAACCGGGCCTTCGAGCCGGCGGCGATGATGCTGCTTCGGCTCGTGCTCGCCTCGCTGATCATCGTCGCGGTGCTCGCGGCGCAGCGCGGCTGGCGCGCCTCCGTCGACGACCTGCGGCGGCTCGGCTGGGAGGGATTCGCGCTCGGCGTCGTCAACGGCGCGATCCCATTCACGCTGATCGCTTGGGGCGAGCAGCACATCGACTCGGGCGTCGCGGCGATCGCGAACGCTTCGATGCCGATCTTCGTCGTGCTGCTCGCGATCCGCTGGAAGCCGAGCGAGCGGGTGCGCGGGCTGCGGCTCGTCGGCTTCCTGGTCGGGCTCGTCGGCGTCGGCGTCCTCGCCGGGATCCACCCGGAGGGCGGCTGGTGGGGCGCCGCCGGCACGCTGGCCGTCGTCGTCGCGTCGGTCTCCTACGCGATCGGCAGCCTCTGGGGGCAGCGTCTGATCCACCGCACGAGCGGTCTGACCCTCGCCGCGGCCTCGATGATCGGCGGTGTGCTCGTCCTGCTCCCGCCCGGACTCGCGCAGCTGCCGTCGGAGGTGCCCGGCTGGAAAGAGACCGGCTCGGTCGTCGCGCTGGCGGTGATCGGCACCGCGCTCGCGCAGATCCTGCTCTACCGCGTGCTGCGCAGCGACGGCGCCGCGCGTGTCAGCCTGGTCACCTACTTGCTGCCCGTCACCGCGCTCGTCTACGGGGTGCTGCTGCTCGACGAGCCGCTGACGTGGGAGGAGCTCGCCGGGATGGCGCTCATCCTCGGCGGCGTCGCGCTCGGGTCCGGCGCGGTCAGGTTCGCGCGCCGCCGCGAGCCGGTCACGGCGCCGTCGCCGTGACGAGCGAGGTGTCGATCCGCCGCGCGGAGCCGGGCGACGTCGACTTCCTGCTCGAGCTGATGACCCACGAGGAGGTCGACCCGTTCATGGCCGTCGTCCGCCCGCGCGATCGCGACGGGCTGCTCGCCGAGATCGAGCGCTCGCAGGCCGAGCCCGAGGAGTACGGCCGCTTCGTGATCGAGGTCGACGGGGCGGCCGCCGGGCTGATGGGCTTCGAGGTCGCCAACCGCCGCAGCAGGATCGCGCACCTCGGCTCGCTGGCGGTCCATCCGGACTTCCGCGGCCGCCGCGTCGCCGACCGCGCCGCGCAGCTCTTCCAGCGGCACCTGATCTACGACCTCGGCTACCACCGGCTCCAACTCGAGATCTACGGCTTCAACGAGCGGGCGCAGCGACATGCCGAGCGCGCCGGCTTCGTCCGCGAGGGGGTGCGCCGGAAGGCGTACGACCGGCACGGCGAATGGGTCGACGGCGTGATCTACGGCCTGGTGCGCGAGGACCTCGAGACGTGAGCTCGCGCTCGGCGACCGCATTCGTGGCCGCCGCCGTCGCGATCGCCTTCGCCGACTCGTCGATCGTCGTCCTCGCGCTGCCCGAGCTCTACACGCGCTTCCACACCTCGCTCGAGGGCGTCTCGTGGGTCGTGACCGCGTACAACGCGGCGGTCGCGGTGACTGCACTCCTGCTCGTGCTGCTCGTGCACCGTTTCCGCGCAGTGCCGCTGCTCGGCAGCGGCCTCGCAGTCTTCTTCGTGGCCTCGGTCGCGTGCGCGGTCGCGGGCAGCGAGGCGTTCCTGATCGGGGCGCGCAGCGTGCAGGGCGTCGGTGCGGCGCTGGTCCTGGCGGGCGCGCTGCCGGTGCTCGCGGCGCTCAGGGGCTCGCCCTCCGCCGGCGCGAAGGCGTGGACGCTCGCGGGCACGTTCGGCCTCGCACTCGGGCCGGCGCTCGGCGGCGTGCTGACGCAGGCGTTCGACTGGCGCGCGATCTTCGCCGCGCAGGCGCCGGTCGCCGCGCTCGCGCTGGTCGCCGTCGTGCGATCGAGCGTCGGCCCGCTCGCCGTCGGGGGCACGCCGGGGTCACTGGCCCGCACTCTCCCCGCCAACGCCTGCCTCGGCCTGCTCTTCGGCGCGCTCGTCGGCGCGCTCTTTCTCGCCGTCCTGCTCGTCATCAGCGTCTGGGAGCACTCGCCGATCGCCGGCGCCGCGATCGTGAGCGTGCTGCCCATCGCGGCGCTCGCGGCGCGCCCGCTCGAGCGCCGGCTGTCGCGTGCCGTCGCAGTCTGCGGAGGTGCGGCGCTGCTCGCCGCGGGACTCGTCGGGCTCGCGCTGCTGCCCTCGGCCAGCGTTCCGCTCGCGGTCTGGGCGCTGGCGCTCTGCGGCGCCGGGCTCGGCCTCGCGGTGCCGGTGCTCTCGAACGCGGCGCTCGAGCTCGGGACGGGGCTGACGCGCAGTGGAGCCCTGACCGTCGGCGCGCGGCACCTCGGGCTCGTGCTCGCACTGGCGGTGATCGCGCCTCTGCTCGCCTCGCAGGTTCCCGCAGCGGGAGACCGGGCGTTGCTGAGAGGAACGGCGGTGTTGCTCGACGCCCCGATCGGTCTCGACAAGAAGGTGACCGTGGCGCTCGACCTGCGCACGGCGTTCGCGCGTGCGCTGGAGGGCGAGACCCCGGACCTACGCGAGCCGTTCAACGCGCACGGCGCTCGCGACGACCCGGCGCTCGCCGCCGTGCGCGACGACCTGCAAGGCGCGATCGCCGCCACGATCACGCGCGCGTCGCGGCCGGCGTTCCTGGTCTGCGCCGGCTTCGCGGCGCTCGCGCTCATCGTGGCCGCCGCCTTCCGTCGGAGGATCGAGGCGTGAAGCCGGCGGCGTGGGTGCTCGTCGCGTTGCTCGCGAGCGGTGCCGTCCTCGTCGGGGTGGAGCTCGGCAAGGGCGCTCTCGACGAGCCGCCGCCGAAGCTCGCTGACTCCTGCGCACCGCGCGAGGGCCGCACCGGCGGGATCGACGCCACGATCCAGCGGATCGTGCTCGATGGCCTAGACGGCGCGGCCTGCCGCCTGCACACGACGCGCGAGGAGCTCGTGCTCTCGCTCGGCGACGGGCCCGGGGTGCGCCGCTGGGACGAGCGCACGGTTGAGGTCGCACTGCGGGCGGGCCTCCGGCGCTCGGTGGACGCGGCCGAGCAGCGCGGGGACGTCCCCGGTTTCCTGGCGCCGGCGCTACGCTCGCTCGTCGAGCGCGCGCCGCTCGACAAGCTGGTCCGCGGTGGCTTCAGCCTGAGCGACCTGCTCGGCTGAGCCCGATCTGACGGTCAGCGAACGAGGTATGCGACGCGGCCGTTCGCTCCGGCCGCCCAGCACGCCGTCGGGCTCGCGCAGTCGACCGTGTCGAGGCTCCCGTCGTCGAAGCGCTGCCAGGAAGTCCCGCCGTCCTGGCTGACGTCGCTGCCGGAGGGGCCGACCGCGAGGGCGGTGTTGCCGTTGAGCCACGTCGCGCCCGAGCGGTACTCGGGCGGCGCGCCCGGAAGCAGCGACCAGCTCGAGCCGCCGTCGCTCGTGCGCGCGAAATTGTCCGGCGATGCCCGCTCGAGCAGGAAGTCGCCGCCGACGGCGAGACCGTGCTGCTGGCTGCGGAACGCGAGCGCGAAGATGCCGGCGGACGGGCCGCTCCGGATCGGCGTGGGCGCGACCGTCCAGGAGGCGCCGCGGTCGTCCGAGCGGAAGACCCGGGCTTGCGCGCCGCCGCCGGTCCCGAGCCACGCACGGTGGCCGTGGTCGGTGGTGATGCACTGGCCGCTGGCCGCGAAGGCGAACTCGCCGGGCAGTGCCGCGGGCATCTGCAGCCCGGTGAGGTGCCAGGTGAGACCGCCGTCATCGGTCGCCATCAGGCGGAAATGCATACCGTCCGGTGGATCCGAGACGGCCAGGCCGCGCCGGTCGTCGAAGAAGGTCATGCAGTCGTAGAACGCGGTCGGCTCCTGGTTCACGAACGTGAGCCTCCAGGTCTGACCGCCGTCGGCAGTCACGTAGATCCGTGAATCCGTGGCCTCGCCGATCGAGAGGATCACGGCGTGATTCGCGTCGAAGGCCTCGATGTCGCGGAACTGCAGGTTGGCGGTGCCGGGCGGGCCGACCTGCTGCCAGGTCGCGCCGCGGTCGGTCGTGCGCAGCACCGTGCCGAGGCTGCCGCTCGCCCAGGCGGTCGTCGAGCTGACAGCGGAGAGACCACGCAGCCGTGCGGCCGAGCCCGTCGCCGTGTCGTGCCAGGCGTACCCCGGCCGGCCGGCCGAGGCGAGCGAGACTCCGACGATTCCCGAGAGGGCGACGAGCAGTGCGATTCGCTTCAGCACGGGGCAAACCTAACGCGCCCGCGCGCCGCTGGCAATGGACTGTCTGGGATCTGCTGGGTGCGCCTTGACCAACCAGCGGGCCGGCGCCTTCTCGTCGGCTACCGCTCGCGGTAGTCCGCGGCGACGAGGTCCTCGTACTCGGGATGGCGTTCGATGAAGCCGGCGATGAACGGACAGAGCGGCACGACCTCCAGCCCCTGACGCCGAGCGTCCTCGAGCGCGGTCGCCGCCAGGCGGCCTCCGAGCCCTTGGCCTTCGAGCGCCTCGTCCACCTCGGTGTGGGTGAACGCGATCCGTCCGTTTCTGCGGTGGTAGGCCGCCTCGCCGATCATCCGGTCGCCGACGCGCAGCTCGTAGCGCGAGGCTTCTGGCACGTTCACCACGGTCGGCTCCTCCGTCGGCTCTGGCCCCGGGCTCGCGCGGAAGTATTCGACGAGGCGGCCAGGCGCATCCGATTCGCGGGCAGCGCGATGGTCCAGGAAGCGGCGGCGATGACCATCGGCGTGCTCCCATGGCTCGGCTTCCCCGAGGTACCCGAAGATCGCCCGCGTGCCGTGGACGAAGCGGCCGTCCTCCGTCTCCAGAGCGGGGATCTGGTCGTCCCCGGAGAGCTCACGCAGCCGCTCACGTTGCTCGGGCCACGGCTCGACCTGCCGCGCCACGAAGTCGATCCCGAGCTCGGTCAGCACTTCGCGCACCGCCGAGGAGAACGGGCACCACTCGGCCTGGTAGAGCGTCAGCATCTGCTCAGCCCTCGAAGCCGATCGTCGTGTGCGTGCCGTCGCAGAAGGGCTTGTTCTGAGAGCCGCCGCAGCGACAGAGGGCGGCCTTCTCGCCCTCGTAGAGGACGTTGCCCTTGGCGTCGAGAACGCGCACGCCCCCGCGGACGAGCAGGGGGCCGTTCGCCGAGGCGCGCACCTCGTGAGGTTCGGTCGGTGCCTCGGCTGCTCCGACGCGGCGCGATCGGAGCGCGCCCGAAGGACATTGCGCCACGGCCGCCTCGAGCTCGTCTGCCGACGCCTGCTCGGGCCGCACCCAGGGGCGCGCGTCGGGATCGAAGACCTGCGGCAGCGCCCGCACGCAGTTGTGCGAGTGGTAACAGAGCCGCGGCTCCCACTCGACGACGATCTCGTCGGTCTCGTAGCGTCGAATCGTCGGCCTCTCGTGCGCTGCCATGGATCCGGCCAGGCTACTCCTCGAGCCGTGGGTACGGTCGAGCGGTAGATTCCGGCCGATGGAGCTGATCCACACCTGCTACCGCATCACCGACCCCGAGCGGTCGGTCGCCTTCTACGAGGCGCTCGGCCTGGAGAAGCGGCGCGAATCGCCGATCCGCGACGAGGCGGTCAACTACTTCCTCGGCGTCCCCGGACAGGAGTTGCCGGAGCTCGAGCTGACCCACAACTTCGGCGTCGACTCCTATGAGCTGGGCACCGGCTACGGCCACGTCGCGCTGACTGTCGAGGACCTCGACGGCACGCTCGAGCGCCTCTCGACGCAGGGCATCGAGCCCGAGAAGCCGCCGTACTCGATCCGCGAAGGCGGCTCGCGCCTGTGCTTCGTCCGCGATCCCGACGGCTACCGCATCGAGCTGATCGAGCGGCGCTGATGCCCGACGAAGCGAGGCTCGACCAGGGCGACAGCGGTCTGAAGCCCGCCTCCGAGGGCTGGTTCGTCGTCAACGTGGCGGACGCGGCGTGGTTCGTGCACGACGCGTTCGGCGCCGGCGCCTCGTTCGAGAGCCGCGAGTTCCCGTTCGGCGACTTCGGGATCAACATCAACGTCCTGCAGCCGGGGCAACCGCTCTGCCTCTACCACGCCGAGCACGCGCAGGAGGGCTTTCTCGTCCTCGCCGGCGAGTGCCTGCTGCTCGTCAACGAGGAGGGGCGGCCGCTGCGCGCCTGGGACTTCTTCCACTGCCCGGCCGACGTCGCGCACGTGATCGTCGGCGCCGGCGACGGGCTCTCGATCGTGCTGGCCGTCGGCGCGCGGCCCGAGCAGGAGCACATCGAGTACCCGCGCTCGGACCTCGCCGAGCGCCACGGCGCGAGCGCCGTCGAGACGACGTCGAACCCGCAGGAGGCCTACACGCGCGCCGGCCACGAGCGGCCGCGGCCGGAGCGCCCGCCGTACTGGGACGACCTTCCCTGGAGCTGACGCCGCCGCTTTAGACTCGGCGGATGGAGGCGGCGCAGCGCGCGGGGATCGCGCTCGAGGGGGTCAGCAAGCGCTTTGGAAAGCACGAGGCGGTGCGCGACGTGTCGCTCTCGATCCGCGAGGGCGAGTTCTTCTCGCTGCTCGGCCCGAGCGGTTGCGGCAAGACGACGACCCTACGCATGATCGCCGGGTTCGAGGTCCCCGACACCGGCCGGATCTACCTGCAGGGCGAGGACGTGACCTCGTTGTTCTCGAACCGCCGGCCGGTGAACATGGTCTTCCAGCAGTACGCGCTCTTTCCGCACATGTCGATCTACGACAACGTCGCCTTCGGGCTGAAGGTGAAGAAGGTGCCGCGCTCCGAGCACGCCGGCCGGATCAAGGAGATGCTGCGGGTCGTCGAGCTCGAGGGCCTCGAGAAGCGCAAGCCGCGGCAGCTCTCGGGTGGACAGCAACAGCGCGTCGCGCTGGCACGCGCGCTCGTCAACTCGCCGGCGGCGCTGCTGCTCGATGAGCCGCTGGGCGCGCTCGACGTGAAGCTGCGCAAGCAGATGCAGCTGCAGCTGAAGGCGATCCAGAACGACCTCGGCACGACCTTCGTCTACGTCACCCATGACCAGGAGGAAGCGCTCGCGATGTCCGACCGGATCGCGGTCATGAACGGCGGCCAGGTCGAGCAGATCGGCAGCCCGCGCGAGATCTACACGCGCCCTCAGACCGCGTTCGTGGCCGACTTCATCGGGTCGCTGAACGTGCTCGAGCTGAAAATCGACGAGCTGGTCGGCGACTACGCGGTCACGCGGCTGGACGACGGCCAGCGCGTGGTCGTGAGCGCGGGCCCCGGCATGCAAGTCGGCGACGCGGTACGCGTGGCCACGCGGCCGGAGCAGGTGCGGCTCTCGCCGGCGTCCGCAGCCTCGCCCGACGGCGGCTCGTTCCTGCGCGGCCGGATCGCCGAGGT
>C688J18823_10002739_pt1 | contig 11055 bp, 12 predicted proteins | sample HopSoiMetagenom1_FD_18823 | JGI IMG/M metagenome (IMG submission 18823) | reverse complement strand
GGGAGATGTCACACACCATTGTGGCCCGCCGATGCCGGCGCGGCCTCGAGCGATTCACACTGCTCGCTGCCACCGCGCTCGTGGCGGTGGCCGCGCGCACGAGCGACGTACGCGCGCAGCCCACGCCGCCGCCGCTCGAGCGCGAATTCCGAGCGGCATGGATCTCACCGACGGAAGCCGGGGATTGGCCATCGCGGCCCGGGCTGAGCGTCGATGAGCAGAAGGCGGAGCTGACCACCGTCCTCGACGCAGCGCAGGCGGACGGGCTCAACGCGGTGCTCCTTCACGTCCGCACCGCCGCGGACGCCTTCTATCCCACGCAGCGCGCCCCTTGGTCGCGCTACCTCACCGGCCGCGACGGCGCGTCGTTAGGCAGCTATGCCGGCTACGATCCCGTCGCGCTCGCCATCGGCGAGGCTCACGCGCGCGGGCTGCAGCTCCACGTCTGGTTCAATCCCTTCCGCGCGATGCCGCCGGACGACCTTGGCAAGGCGGCGGCGGGGCACGTCACGCGGACGCATCCGGAGTGGGTGCGGCATTACGGGAAGTCGACCTGGATCGACCCAGGAATCCCCGCCGCGCGGCGCGCGGTGCTCGACGCGATTCTCGAGGTCGTCGATCGCTACGACATCGATGGCGTCCACCTCGACGACTACTTCTACCCGTACCTCGAGGAAGCGACGATCACCCGAAGGGTCGGCAAGGGCAAGCATCGGCGGCGCATAACGAGACGCGTGACGCTGGCCTTTCCCGACGACGCGTCGTGGAAGAGGTACGGCGCGGCGAAAGGGTGGACGGACCGCGCCGCCTGGCGTCGCGCGAACGTCGATGACTTCGTGGCGACGCTGTATCGCGAGGTGAAGGCGCGGAAGCGCTGGGTGCTGGTCGGCATCAGCCCCTTCGGGATCTGGCGTCCCGGGTATCCGCAGGGCATCACGGGGCTCGACTCCTACTCCGAAGTCTTCGCGGACACGCGAAAGTGGCTGCACGAGGGGTGGCTGGATTATCTCGCGCCGCAGCTCTACTGGCCGTTGGACAACTACCAGCAGCGGTTCACGCGCCTCGACGCCTGGTGGCGGAGCGAGAACGCGCTCGGCCGGCATCTCTGGCCGGGGCTGTTCACGATGCGCGTCGCGTCGCGGAACGATCCCTGGCCGGCGAGCGAGATAGCGCACGAGGTGGACGCGCTCCGCGACGCTCGCCGCGGCACGAGTGAATCGTTAGGCCACGTCCACTTCCGGATGGGAACGCTGCTCACGGCGGTCGAGGGCGATACGATGCCGTTCGGCGCCGAGCTCCGGACGACCGAGTACGCCACGCCCGCGGTGCCGCCGGCGAGTCCGTGGTTGGGCGACGCCGCGCCGGCGATGCCGCGGCTCCTCGTTCCGGGTGATGGGGTGCAGCAGGGTGCCTCAGGCGACGGCGCGCCGAGCCTGGCGAGCAACGCCCTCATCTCGGTTGCGCCTGGCGACACGGTGGCGGTGCGGTGGTGGGTGGTGCAGACGTTAGGCATCGATGGCCGCTGGACGCAGCGCGTCGCCCCGGCGATGACAGGGGCCTTCGCGGTCATGCCGAGCGATGTCGTGGGCGCGGAGTGGATCGCCGTGACAGGAATCAGCCGCACCGGCATCGCGAGCCCGGCGGCGTTGTGGAAGGTGGAGCACTGATCGCTCGGTGTCTTCGCGCCGCGGCTGGTACAGCGCCGGGCGCGGACTCACGCGGAGAATGGCTACGGACACTCGCGGACCGAGGTGGGAGAGATCTGTGCGCGAGGGCCTGAAGAGCAAGGGAGAACGGATTTTACGGACCGCGTGCTGGCGATGACGACCTGGAGGTGGAGCATCAGGCTTGTCGCGCTTCGACTGGCGCGTCGCTCGTGGTGGAGTTAGGAATCGCGTGCCGCACCGCCGGTGCGACAACCGTGCCGAGGAGCTCGATCGCGTGCATCACTCGATCGTGCGGCATCGAGCCGACGGTGAGCTGGGCCATGAACCGCTCGTTGCCGAACAGCTCGTGCTCATGGAGCATCTTGTCGATGACCTCCTGCGGACTCCCGACGAGGAGCGAGCCGCGCGGCGAGCGCAGCACCTCGTACTGCCCGCGCGTTGTCGGCGGCCAACCGCGCTCACGGCCGATGCGCGACATCACGTCCGCATACGAGGGCCAGAACTCGTCCGCTGCCTGACGAGAGTCGTCGGCGATCCAGACGTGTGAGTTGATGCTCACGGGCAGCGTCGCCTCGTCGCGTCCGGCGCGGCGCACGCTCTCGCGATAGAGTGTGATCAGCGGGACGAATCGCTCCGGCGCGCCGCCGATGATCGCGAGGGCCATTGGCAAGCCGAGCGTTGCCGCCCGCACCACGCTCGCCGGCGTGCCGCCGACGGCGACCCAGATGGGGATCTCCCGCTGGAACGGCCGTGGATAGACGCCGAGGTCGTCGAGCGCGGGCCGGTGCTTGCCGTGCCAGGTGACGCGCTCGCTCTCCCGCAGTTTCAGCAACAGGTCGAGCTTCTCGGCGAAGAGCTCGTCATAGTCGCCGAGGTCGTAGCCGAAGAGTGGAAAGGACTCGATGAACGAGCCGCGCCCCGCCATGATCTCTGCCCGCCCCTCGGAGAGCAGGTCGACAGTTGCGAAGTCCTGAAACACGCGCACGGGATCATCCGAGCTGAGCACGGTAACCGCACTCGTGAGGCGGATGCGCTTCGTGCGCATCGCGGCCGCTGCGAGAACGACGGCGGGCGACGACACGGCGAACTCCGGCCGATGGTGCTCGCCAACGCCGTACACGTCGAGCCCGACCTGATCGGCGAGCTCGATCTCCTCCATGAGGTCGCGGAGTCGCTGCGCCGAGCTGATGATCTGGCCGGTGAGCGGGTCCGCGGTCGTCTCCGCGAAGGTGTAGATGCCGATCTCCAATGCGAGCTCCGTCCGTGACTGGGGAAAGATCACTGCCAGTCAAGGCGGTCCGCCTGTCATCCTTAGTCGCGAAGCGACGAAGGATCTACTCGACTTCCAGTAGATCCTTCGCTGCGCTCAGGATGACAAGGCGAGCCCGCTCTCAGTCGATAAAACGCGACCTCTGTTCGGGCGTTGGGAGGAGGCAGGCGTCGGCGGCGAGCTCGTGGCGGTGGCGGGCGATCCAGTCGTAGACCGCGTCGCGGATGGAACCGGGCACGAGCGCGCCTAACGACCCGAGCAGAGCCCAGAGGCCGCCGAGGTAACGCGCGACGCGGAGGGCGCCGCGGGAGCGCCAGAGGAGCTGTTCTGGATGCGATGCCGTGGGCGGCTCGTACCAGAGCACGGAGTCGATCGTCGCGAGCTCCGGGTGACGCCCACGGAGCTCGGTGCCTAACGGGCCTTCGAGTCGCGCGAAGCGCAGCGTGCCGCCGGGCCGCTCGTGCTGCAACACGAACTGCACCGAGCGCGCGCAGAAGCCGCACGTCCCGTCATAGAGCAAAACGGGACCGCCACCGATGCCGGGGGCGCTCGCGTCAGCGGTTGAGCGGGAACTCGTTGATCCAGTGATAGCCACGGCTCACCAGCAGGAACTTTGACTCGTCGAGACGATGAAGGCGCACGTGGAGCGAGTCTCCTTTGACGATACCGTCGAGCCGTAGCGAGTCGTTGCGCGCTCCGCCGCGTGCGTATGCGAGCGGGAGCTTGAACGACGAATCGCGACGGGACGACAGCACCAGCGTGTGCTTCACCGTGTCCGCCGTGACGCGATACCCGCGCGTCGAATCGTTCAGGAGCCGCACCGACGCTCCGCCGGGGTAGCTGAAGACGAGCCGACGCCAGCGCACCGAGTCGCCGACGAGCGCGGGCAATGCCTCGTGCCCACGCACGAAGGAATCTACTTCCCAGATGCCATAGAGCGGCGGGCGTTCGGCGATCTGGCGACGGAATGACTGGGAGGTCCAGAGCGGCGCGAGCACGCCCGCGAGAACGAAACACGTCTTGGCCACGGCACCCGCGATGCGCATCCGCCGCGTCGCGAATGCGGCGCCGAGGTCGGCCGCCGTCATCCCGCGATTCATGACGCACGCGCCGACGAGGCGTCGCGCATCGGGCGCGACGAGAAAGACGGCCATCAACAGCAGGTGCGACGAGTAGAGCTTCACCGGCACGTCGAAGGCGAAGTTGATGACGACGACGTTGCTCAGCACCGCGATTCCGAGGAGAGCGCCGAGCATCACCGTTCGCCGGAAGAAGAGCAGAATTCCGCTCGTCATCTCGGCGAGACCGGCGAAGAGATTGTATGCGTACGAGATCCCCATCCACGACCAGACGACACCCATCGGCGAGAATTCACCGAATGGTTCAACCATCCGGTCGAGCGAGGGGTAGGGGAACTGCGTCTGGATGACCTTGAACGCGCCGTACGAGAGCAGCGCGTAGGCGAGCACGTACCGGACGTAGACGCGAAGGCCGAACGCGAGCCGCGGATGCGACGTCGTGCGCCGGTCCAATAGCGACCAGACGAGCGTTGCTGCCGCCGAAAGAAGCGCGAAGACGAGAACCAGCACGTAATCGTACGTCGTATCGCCGCTTCCATTGCTGAAGACGGTGATCGGCTTCGCGAGGTGCAGCACGTGCGCGGCAAACGAAGGAACGACGAGGTGCCAGAGCTTGTCGTACCACGCCTTCATCGGATCGGTGAGCGGGAGCCCACCGATGGGGAAGGGGAAATTGTAGAGTACGAGATAAGCAAATACGAAACGAAAGCCGAGTCGTGTCGCGATGGTCCACGCGGGCGTGGTCGCGGCACCGGGCGTATAGATGCTCGGCGCGCCCCGTGGGAGGGTCGAATCGAATGGTGCCTGACGAGTGCGATCGAACGCGGGGGTGCGCACGTGTGCCTCCCGACTGGACAAAGGCACACAATGATACGGCCCGGGTGCGCGATGCGCATCCCGGGCCCCGACCGTCCCGCGACAACTGTTACGAGTGGAGGTGCTTCACCTTGACGTCGGCACGCATCCAGGGATGGATGCAGCACTGGAAGTGCTGGATCTCATCGGTGTTCAGCTCCGCGGTGTAGAGCGCCCCGGGGGCAACGAAGTCGTCGGCCTCGAGCGTCTTGCACTCGGGAGCCTCGGTCGTGTTGCCCGTGAGATCGTTCAGCAGCGGAAGAATGCCGCCACCGAACTGGGCGACGCGCGTGAAGGTGTGCACCTCGCCGCCCACGTTCAGCGCGAAGACGTTCTCGCCGGCATTCAACTCCACGTTCTTCGGTCCGAAGCGCCATTGCGCCGCGTTCTGCGTCTGCGTCAGCTCGGCGATGAACCGATCGAACGGGACGTGGCCCTGCTTGATGCAGATCGTGGGATCGTTGAAGACGGCGTTGAACGTCGCGGGATCACAGGAATCGTACATGCGGAGCGTGTGCGCATCGTCCGCCTGGCGATCGGCGCTCGCAAGCCTGCTCGCGAATGGCGCAACTGCAGGAGCGGTGGGTGGAGTAGCGGAATCCGAACAGGCCACCGCGACGAGCGCGAGGGCCGAAAAGCACACAGCGGTGAAACGCATGAAAGCCTCCATGGGGTAGGATTCGAACGTCGTGCCCCTTGAACGTGAATTCCGCGCCGAACGGGACACCGGCTCGACGAGCGGCAACTGGACCGCGGCGTGGCTGAGGGCGACCTTTGCACCGTGTCCGCCACTCACCGCCGCCCACGCTTTCGCCTCGCCAAGGCGTACCGCGTCACCTTTCGCGTCCTCGCGAGCTATCTCGCCCTGCGGCTGCGACGGCCTTTCCTCACGACGGACGGTTATCGGCGACGGCTGATGGACCGGCACCGCGTGAACGCGCGAGGCGTCGAGCGGGCGATTCTCGAGCTCGATGGCCTGTTCATCAAAGTCGGCCAGCTGATTAGCATTCTCGCAAACTTCCTTCCCGAGGAATTCCGGCGAGAGCTCGAAGGGCTGCAGGATTCAATTCCGGCGCGCCCCGTGGAGGAGATCGTCGAGCGGATCGAGCGCGAGTTCGGGCGCGGGCCAGAGGCGCTGTTCGCCTCCTGGAACCCCGAGCCGATGGCGAGCGCGTCGCTCGCGCAGGTGCACGAGGCGCAACTTCACGATGGCCGCCGCGTCGCGGTGAAGGTGCAGCACGCCGACATCGACGAGATCGCGCAGCTGGACCTCGCCGCGATCCGCCGCATCCTTGGGATCGTGCAGTTCTTCACGCGCCTCCGCGGGCTCGAATCGTATCACAGCGAGATCAGCGCGATGATCCGCGAGGAGCTCGACTTCCGGAAGGAAGCCGAGCACATCGCGACGATCGGTTCACATTTTGTGAACGATCCGATGGTTGGCTTTCCCGTCGTCGTGCCCGAGCTCTCCACGGAGAAAGTGCTGACGACGGAGCTCGTCGATGCCACGAAGGTGACGGATCTGCTCGAGCTGGAGCGGCGCGGCGTCGACCGACCCGCGCTCGCGCAGCGGATCCTCACGGCGTACTGCCAGATGATCTTCGTCGATGGCGTCTATCACGCCGATCCGCATCCTGGCAACATCCTCGTGCGCGACGATGGAAGCATCGTGTTCGTGGACTTCGGCGCGGTCGGTGAGCTGTCGCGCGACATGAAGGAGGGCATCCCGCAATTTCTCGAGGGCGTGATCAAGCGGGACGCACCGCGAATCGTGAGTGCGTTGCGACAGATGGGCTTCGTCGCCCGCGTCAGCGACGATGGACGTCCTGCCGCGGAAGAGGACGTGGCGGAGCGTGTCATCTCCTATTTCCAGCGCCGCTTCCTCGAGCAGGTGTCGCTCGAGTCGTTCAGTTTAAAAGACGTTCAGGTCGACATCCGTGCAAAGACCGAGATGCTCGCCGACTTCCGCAAGCTCGATATCTCGTTCCGCGAGCTGACGCAGACGTTCCAGGTACCGAAGGACTGGGTGCTGCTCGAGCGAACGGTGCTGCTCCTTCTCGGGCTCTGCACGACGCTGGATCCCGCGATGGCGCCGATGCGCACCATCCAACCCTACCTGCAGGAGTTCGTGCTCGGCGGCGATCAGGATTGGGTGAGTCTCGTGAGGACGGCGGTGAAGGACATGGCGCTCTCGGTGCTGACGCTCCCCGAAGGCGTGAACCGCCTTGTCGCGCGCGCGAACCGCGGCGAGCTCGAGGTGCGCGTCCAGGGACTGCGCGAGAGCGCGGATCTCGTCTACGCGGCCGCGCAGCAGCTCGTCTTCGGAGTTCTGGCCGCGGGCGCTGGTGTGATCGCCTACCTGGCGCGCGTCCGCGGCGATCGCGTCATGGCGACCAGCGCCGCGGTAGCCGCAGGAGTCTTTCTGCTGGGGGTGCTGCGGTCCATGTGGAAGGGGCGACGGTGATTGGTGGTTGGTGGCTGGTGGTTGGTCACCAATCACCAACCACCAATCACCAGCAACCAGCCTCACCAGATCGACGCCCGCTTCGCCCACGCTGTATCCGTATAGCGTTCTTTGAACTGCCGACCGAGCGACTTGAGCTCACTCGGATCGTGGCTCGCGCTGTACTTCGCGACGCCCGTCCAGTAGAGCGCCTCGGGACCCGCGGCGGTGTCGGGATATTGCGCGACGACCTGCTCGAACTCGTGCTGAGCGGCCGCCCAGTCCTTGCGATTCACCGCGAGAAAGCCGAGCCCCAGGAGGATCTGGCCGAGCAGCTCGTCGCGCGGGAGAAACCCTTCGATGCGTCGTCCTTCGGAGCCGTCCGGACCGAGGACGAGCACCGTCGGCGTCCAGCGAATGTTGAACCGCTTCCACATCGTCGGCTGCTCCTTGACGTGGATGCGAACGGGCACGAATCGCTGCGTTATGAGCTCACTCACACGCGGATCCGGATACACCTCGGCTTCCAGCCGAGCACAGCCCCCTCAGGCAGGCGCGGCCGTGAAGTCGAGCAGCAGCGGCTTGTTGTCACGCGACGCCTGCGCGAGCGCGGCGTCGACGTCGCGCTGCCATTTGGTGGTCTCGGTTGTGGTTGCCATGCCGTTCTCCGATCGAGTTGCTGTCGAAGCACGCAGAGAGCGTTCCAGCGTGTGAGCAGCATCCGGTGAGACGAATCTTGCGCAGCACACGCTTCGACAAGCTCGTTTACCCGACGACACCGTACTGACCAGCATGCGCCAGAAACATCTGCGGTTCGGCAAGGGATTTCGCGTCGCGTTCGGCAATTCACGCGCACAGGCAGCCGAGATGGTGATTCCTCCCGGTGACTGCGAGGGCGGCCCGGACAACCGGCACCGCGGCGCCGACCAGTGGCTATTCGTCGTCGCGGGCCGCGGCGTCGCGATCGTGAATGGCAAGCGCGCTGGCTTACGCGAAGGGTCGATCCTCCTCATCGAGAAGGGCGACACCCACGAGATTCGCAACACGGGACGTTCCGCGTTGAAGACTGTGAATCTCTACGTGCCGCCGGCGTATCGGAGCGACGGCGAGGAGTTGCCGCGCGGGCGCAAATAAGTGCCGCAGGCTGACACGCCTGCGCCCGCACAAAAGGACACACCACACCGTGGCACCGCGGCGCGGCAAAATCCGAAGCGTTGGCGTCGCGCGCAGTTAGGCGATTGCGACGGCGAGGCGGGACACGGCACCGGTCTCGCACTGGCGGGGCGCGAAGAAACCCTACTGGAGAGTACACGCATGCAACGCCTTCTTGCCGCAGCGCTGCTCGTCTTTGCCGTTTCCGGCTGTGTCATCGTCGGCGACCCCGCCTGCAACGGTGGCGGCGCGTCGGTGATCGTCGCGCCGGGAGTGGTCGTCGTCTCGGTCGGTGAATCGTTCACGCCTAACGGGAGCGACAGCTGGTGCGACGGGGGCCATGAAACCCATGGCTCGCCCAGCTGGAGTCTGAGCAAGGCGACAGACGCGGACGTGATCGCCCTCGATGCCTCCACCGGCCGCATCACCGGTCGTCGCACCGGCATCGCAACAGTCGTCGCCCGCTCCGAGCACACCGGCGCTACGTCGACGATCGTCGTCACCGTTCGGTGACTAGTTCCGCGCCCGCATCGCGGAGGAGCTCGGCCAGAAGCGACCGGTGGCAATGGCTGGCGTCCTCACAGTAGCAGCCGATGGAGAAATTCGAGGTCTTCGAGAGCGCGGCGAGGAGGGCGATGAGGCGCTGCTGCTCTGGCGCGCGCATCTCGCGACGATATGCGCGCGCGTACTTCTCCCAGCGTGGCGTCGTCCACGGCTCGGAGAGCGCCCATTTCACGATCGGCGCCGTCGGCGCGAGGTCGGGGAGCCAGAGATCGAACCAGTCGCGGGATGCGAACTCCTCCTTCTTCACCCCACGCGGCGGCCGGCGCACCGTACCGAGGCGAAGCCCTTCCGCGGGCGCGCGCGGCGTGCCGAGTCGGACGACACGGATCGCCATTAGCGTTTACTCATCGCGACGATCGCGTCCCATTCCGCGGACCGCACGGGCGTGACCGACAGCCGGCCGATGCGGACGAGCGCCATCTCGGCCAGCGCCTTGTTGGCCTTGATCTCGGTGAGCGTCACCGGCTTCGCCAGCGGTGCCACCGCCTCGAGGTCGACCGCGTACCAGCTCGGGTCCTTCGGATCGGACTTCGCGTCGAAGGCGGGATGCTTCTTGTCGAGCGCCGTCGGATCGGGATACGCCTCGCGCGCAACCTGCGCGATGCCGACGATCGCCTGCGGGTTCGTGCTCGAGTGATAGAAGAAGACCTGATCGCCGCGCTTCATGCCGTCGCGCAGGAAATTGCGCGCCGCGAAATTGCGCACGCCGTCCCATTGCGTCGTCTGCTTCGGCGCGGCGCGGAGATCGTCGAAGGAGAAGACGTTCGGCTCCGACTTCACCAGCCAGTACCGTTTCTCGTTAGGCCGCCGCGGCGTGAAGACCCACGCCCACGGCCCGTCGTCGTGCGCGGCGGGACTCATGCGTCCGCGACCTGCGCGGCGAGCTTCTTGGGCGCGGTGAGACGGTACGAATCACGCAGCAGCATGTCGAGCTCCTTCCAGTCGATGTCGCCATCGAGGTGAACGCCGATCCATCCGCTCGGCCCGACATACGGCGGGACGAAGAATCGCTCCGGGTTCGCGCGGACCATGATGTCCTGATTGCCAGGCGGTGCCTTCATCCAGATCGCGGGTCGTCCCGCGCCGTGATGGTTTCCCGATGAGGCGTACATGGCGAAGAGCTTGTTCTTGACGCGAAAAGTCGGCTCTCCCCAGGCTTCGACTTCGTGCGCCTCGGGGAGCGTGAGACAGAGTTTGCGAATTTTGGGTAGTGGCGAGCGGCCCATGTGAGAAAAATGTTCTCCGTGTGCGCGCGGGAAAAGGGCGTTACGACAATCTTCGCAGCGCCTCGACTCGCTTCACCCGGCTCTTCGGGCTGTCGAGCGAGAACGATCGCGCGTCGCCCAGCTGGTCGCGAACGAATGCCTCCATCTCGTCGACGGCCGCCACGAGCTGCTTCGTCTTCTTCACGCCGAACGTGCCCCAGGCAATGCTCGATGAATCGGCGTCGTACTCCCAGAGGCCGATCACCCGGCCGCGGTCGAGTATGGCATGTGACGGGAGATCGCTCATCCCACCGAGTGGCTTCGCCGCCGCGTCGGCGATTACTGGCTGATCCTGATCCTTCGCGTCGACGAGCGACGGCAGATTCCGGCGCGCGGCGGCGATCGAGTCGAGGCTGCTCACGAGCGCGTAGCACGGGTCCCGCGGCGCGTCGAATCGTTCCCAGGTGTCGACGTCCGTTGGCAGGAGCAGTCGATCGGCGGCATCCTTCACTGGCGCGAGCTGCAACGGCGCCGTGGCTTCCTTCGCGGCCTTCACGCCTAACGATGAGAACCACTGGAACTCGGCGAGTGTCGCTGGGCCGACCCAGCTGAAGTAGAGCCGGGCGAGGTCGGTGTACGCCTCGCCTAACGACTTGCCATACGCGGCGAGCGGACTGGGCGTCCAGCGCGCGTAGCGGTACCGCTGCTGGTCGAGCCGTCCATTCACGGGCACGCGGCGAATCTCGCCCTTCGCCTGCAGCCGCCCGAGCGCGAGCGGCAGCGTCGTCGTCACTCCCTTCTTCTTGCCTTCCTCGCCGAG
>C688J18823_10002738_pt1 | contig 11055 bp, 9 predicted proteins | sample HopSoiMetagenom1_FD_18823 | JGI IMG/M metagenome (IMG submission 18823) | reverse complement strand
GTCCAGCTGAGCCCGACGTTGCCGCTCGCAGCCGCCATGGTTCGAGCGCCGCTGTCGTCGCCGTCAGCGATGAAGTGATCGTCAACAGTGAACTTGACCCAGTCGTACCGGACCCCGGTGCTGAGCAGCAGTTCCTCTTGTGGATTCCACTGGAGCTGTGCGAAGGGGCCCAGCTCGGTAACCTGCTCGCGCTGGTCCAGCAGAACGGCGGGGGTTTGCTGACCCGCGTCGGAGACGAAATTCTGTCGGTCGTCCCGCATCTTCTGCAAATCGGCGCCCGCAGTCAGGCGAGGGGCACCTTCATCCTGGCCGAGCCGGTGGCTGAAGTTGCCTCTGGCTCCGCCGACTGCACGATCGATGGCGACGTAGGTACCAGCCGTCGGAGGTGCGCCACTGAAGGGCGGAGCGGCAAGCGGGTTGGCGAGATCACGCATGACGCCGAAAACTGTGGCCTGGTACTCGTTGCCGCTGGCGTCGAAATGCCGGAGCCCGAGCGCCAGCTGATATTGCTGGGCATCCTTGTCGGCGCCCCGACGAATGTTGCTGGCCGCCGCGGAGTCGGGATTGGCCGCGTATTCTGAGGCGGTAAGGGCCCCCGGATTCTCCGCTTCCGGGTTGTCGGCCAGGCTCAAGCGGAGCGTGGCCAGCGTGGAGCCGCTGATGGCGTAGTCAGCTCCGCCGTTCAGCTGGCGGAACTCGGCCGCGCTATGCTGGCGGAATCCATCTGCCTTGAATTGGGAAAGTGAGAGCGTACCGCTGATGCTTCCGCTGCGGCCCGAGGTCCAGCTCTGCCACTTATAGAAGTTGTCCTCCTCGCCCTTCCCACTCCCGCCTTGCACTCTCAGCCGCTGGGCAAAGGGTCCGGGCGCCGCCTGCTCCGTCTGGAACGAGATCACCCCGCCCGAGGCATTCCCATACAGCGAGGAGCTGGCCCCGCGCAACACCTCGGCCCGATCGATGTTGGCGAAGTCGATATTCGTCAGCTGACTTTGGCCGTCAGGCAAGGTTTGCGGGACCCCATCGAGAAGGATCTTGAGGCCGCGTACGCCGAAGTTCGAGCGGCTGCCAAACCCGCGGATCGAGATCCGTTGGTCCAGCGAGTAGTTATACCGGTTCGAGACCACCACACCCGGCAGGTTGTTCAGCGCCTCGTCCACGCCCAGGGTTTGCTGGCCCCGCTGCAGGGCGTTTCGGTCCAGAACCCCGACCGCATAGGGCACCCGGTCTAACGGCTCAGGGGCGCGGGTTACGGTGATCTCGGGGAGTTCGCGGACGGGCAGGGAATCACGATACACTGTGTCCGGCGCGGTGGGTTCCTGCGCCATTGCCACAGAAGTCGATGTCAGAAGAAAAATGCCCAACCCAAACAAACACACGCTTCGTTCCGGCATACCAGTCTCCTCGTTTGCCGGAAAAATACACTCTTCCATTCGGCCGGACACGCTTGAATACCCCTCGGTGCCCCCCTACCTTCACCCGCGTATGCACGCTCCTCCTGCTCCCGGAACAATGCCCGATTTCAGTCAACCGCCTTTCGCTGGTGCGCCGGAGGCACGGTTTGCCCCCCTCCCAGCCGACGGCGTTCTGCCGGAAGGCTTCTTCTCGACTTCAAACCTGCCGACCTACGTCCGGGTCAACGGAACCTGGCTCGCCCCAACGCGGCCCCGTATGGATTGCGTCGTGGTGAAACGAACTGGGGGCCTCGAAACCATCGAACCCCGGCGACTCAAGCGGGGTGAGCTGATAGCTATGGGTGAGGCCGAGGACGGCACCGAAGGTATCGTGGTTCACGCCCAGGGTTTTCTCGGCGGCGGTCATGGCGCCAACGAATTCCGCTTCATGGCAACCGAGGTCAGCCGGGAGCGCCCGGTCAACTACGAGGAATTGGCGGCCAGAATAGGAGAAGAGAAGCGGCGGGGCGGGTATCTGGTATGGGTGGTCGGTCCGGCGCTGGTGCATTCGCGTGCGCGGACGGACTTCGAGTGGTTCATCCGGAACGGCTACGTTCAGGCTGTGCTGGCCGGCAACGCCGTCGCCGTGCACGACATCGAGGCCGCTATTTTTGGGACTACGTTGGGGATGAGCAACACCGGCCAGCCCACGGAGGGTGGTCATGGCCTGCACATGCGCGCCATCAACCGCGTGCGGGCCGCGGGGTCCATCGAGCGGGCGGTAGAGACCGGCCTGATCAAGAGCGGGATCATGCATGCGCTGGTGACCAAGCGAATTCCTTACGTGCTCGCCGGCTCTATCCGGGACGACGGCCCCCTCCCCGGGGTCTACAGCGACAATCTCGCGGCACAGGACGCCATGCGGGAGCACACCGTCAAGGCTACAGGGGCGATCTTTGTGGCCACCGCCCTCCATGCCATTGCTGTCGGGAACATGCTGCCGGCCTTCTACCTCTGTGATGGGGCTCCGCTGCCGCTGATGACCATCTGCGTCGACCAAACTGAATTCGTGGTGAACAAACTGCGCGACCGCGGAACGCACCAGGCGTACGGTGTGGTTACCAATGCCCAGGACTTCATGCACGTGTTCAGATTTTACACTGAACGCTGGGAGCAGGGCGCAGCATGACCGCCAAAGGGCTGACGTCGTCTGGATCAGGGTGGGAGCGCCTGGCCGAGGCGGTGGCTCAGGTCATCCCGGTGGATGAAGTTGATGGCGTGTGGATCTTCGCCCCGGTTCGCCGGGACTCCCGCGAGTGGGGCACCGCTGTGCTATCTCGGGTCGATGGTGAGCGCCGCCGGATCTATACAGCCGGCTACGTTCTGGCGGTCAAGGGCAAGGAGCGGGGCAAGTTCGAGTCTACCATACTCGAAGTTGGCACCGGGCCGCTCGAGGCGTTAGCTCGCGTGCTGCAGGAGGCTCAAGCCCGACTGGACGACGAACATCCGCCTATCCCGGTTGCTCCCGAGTCCTGGTTCGCCGCCAGCGCCTTTCCCGGCGCTGCTCACCATGGCTCGTCTGGATAGGGCGGACGGAGCGGTCCTTCTCGAACGGTTTCGCCGTCACCTTCGGGAGCACCATCAGCCGGTCACCCGCCAGCGGGATCTGGTGGCGCAGATCGTCTTTCATTCCCACGATCATCTCTCGGTAGAGGGCATCCGACGCCAGCTCCATGAGCGCGGCGAGCGGGTCGGCCTGGCCACCGTGTACCGCACCCTCGACCTCCTGGTCGAGAGTGGACTGGTCCGCGCTCATGAGTTCGGTGAAGGCTTCAAGCGTTTCGAGCCCAGGGTCGCTCAGGCCGACCATGAACATCTGATCTGCGAGCAGTGCGGCAGGGTGGTGGAGTTCGCCAACGAACGTCTCGAGCGGATGCTTCCTGTCCTGGCCGACGAGCAGGGGTTCCAACACCGGCGGCATCGCGTCGAGATCTACGGAGTGTGCCGTTCCTGCAGGCAGCGTGAGCTGGGTTCACTGTGAACGAGCCTGCCACCCTCGGACTTCTCGTCGCTTTTGCGGCAGGCCTCCTGAGTTTTCTATCCCCATGCGTGCTTCCCCTGGTACCCAGCTACCTGGGATTTCTGACCGGCATGACGCTGCCCGAGGTGGAACAGCGCCGCCGGGTTGCTTTGATCCACGCCATCCTGTTCGTTAGCGGGTTCTCTCTCGTATTCATTTTGCTGGGTGCCAGCGCGACCGCACTCGGGCGTGCGCTCAATTACTACCAGGTCTGGGTGCAGCGAATCGGTGGGGGACTCATCGTCGCATTCGGCCTGATCTGCCTCGGTGTATTTCGGAGGCCGTTGCTGTACCAGGAGCGACGGCTGCAGCTGCAGCACAAGCCCGTCGGATACCTTGGCTCAGCACTAGTCGGGATGGTGTTTGCGGCGGGATGGACGCCCTGCATCGGCCCGGTTCTCGGAGGGATCCTCAGTTTAGCGGCGAGCTCCGGCGACCTCCACCGCGGCGTGCTGCTCCTGGCGGTTTACTCGGCGGGTCTGGCTCTGCCCTTTCTGGCGGCGGCTTTGGCGATCGAGTGGTTTCTCCGCTGGTTTCAGCGTTTCAGGCCACTGCTCCCCTGGGTAATGCGGATCAGTGGAGCCTTGCTGGTGCTGGTTGGCGTTTTGTTGATGACTGGGCACTTCACTCGGCTGGCCGCCTGGCTGCAGGGCCTCACGCCAGCCTTGCTCAGATCAAATCTCTGAAAATGAATGGTGAACTGCGAGCGGTGAACAGGTAATCCTACGCGCGTCCGGTTGACGTTTCACCGTTCAGTGTTGACGCCTTCCTCCTCCAGCTCCTCCTCCATCTGCTGCCGCCGAAGCAGCTCCCAATAGCGACCACCCTTGGCCAGTAGCTCGGCGTGGACTCCCTGCTCCACAATGCGGCCAGCATCGAGCACCAGAATCCAATCGGCATCCCGAACCGCGGCGAGGCGGTGGGAAACGATAATGCTGGTCCTTCCGGATAGTGCGCTGCGAAGTCCCGCCAGAATGCGAGCCTCTGTCTGCGCGTCTACCGCACTCAGTGCGTCATCCAGTACGAATATCGGCGGGTCTTGGGCCAGGGCCCGTGCTATGGCTGCGCGCTGCTTCTGGCCCCCCGAAAGGTTGATGCCTCGTTCACCGATCAGGGTCTCGTATCCATCCGGCAACGCTGGTAACGCCTCGGTGAGCTGCGCCACGCGTGCCACTTCGTCCAGGCGCCCGTCGTCGGGCGCGCCGAGAAGAATGTTGCGGCGCAGCGTTTCGCCGAAGAGAAAGGTCTCCTGTGGCACGAATCCGACTGCACGTCGAAGGTCATCCAGGGCCAGCCGTTGGATGTCGATACCGTCAATCAGCACCGAGCCTCGGTCAGGGTCGTAGGCCCGGACCAGGAGATCGACCAGAGTGGACTTGCCCGAGCCGGTGGGCCCGACGACCGCCAGCGAGGCTCCAGGCTGTACGCTGAACGAGATCTCCTGCAGTACCCACCCCCGCTCTTTGGCCCCAGGATAACGAAACCAGACATCGCGAAACTCCACGGTCCGTGCCCGCTCTGCTGGCGGGAGAACAGCGGCAGACCGAGGGCTGGTGATGGCGGGCTGTTCCCCAAACAGCTGATTGATCCGGCCCATGGAAGCAGCCCCTCTCTGCACCAGATTGACAGCCCAGCCGAGCGCAATCATCGGCCAGACCAGCATCGCCAGGTACACCCCGAAGGCCACGAACTCGCCGGTTGAAACCGACCCCGACATCACCAGCCTCCCACCGGCGTACAGCACGACCAAACCGCTGGCGCCGCCCAGCAGCGTGAGCAGCGGGTAAAACGCACCCTGTACCCGAGCCAGCCCCAGATTGCGCTGCATATACTCGTCGCTCAGCTGCCGGAAGTGCTCGATTTCGGGGCCCTCCTGCCGGTAGGCCCGGACCACGCGCACGCCCGAAAGGTTTTCGTGAGCGTGAGTGGTGAGCTCACTGAACTGGGCCTGAATGGCCTGGGAACGAGCGTGAATCATGCGCCCCAGCGAGAGCATCGCGACCGGAAGACCGAGGAGTGGTATCAGGGCGAGCAGGGTCAGCCGGGGACTGATTGTGAGCATCGCCGGCGCCACCAGCAGGGCGCGAATAGTGGTATCGACCAGGTACATTAGAGCGGGGCCCGCCACCATTCGCACCGCGAGCAGGTCGTTGGTTGTGCGGGCCATCACATCACCGGTCGGATACCGGTCGTAAAATTCGGCCGACATTCGCTGCAGGTGGACGTACAGTTGGTCTCGCAAATCGGTCTCAACGCGACGGCTGCCGCTGTTGAGCAGTTGGCGCATTCCGTACCGGGCCACCCCACCTGCTAACGCAACGGCGAGCAGGAGACCAACCGCGGTTTGGACCTCGCGAAACTGGCCCCCGGCTCGCAGGGCGTCGATGCCATGTTGGAGAAAACGGGGACCGAGTGTGGCGAAGAAGTTCGACACGACCACAAGGGTCAAGCCGACAAGGTAGGCTCGACGGTATGGCTTGAGATAAGGGAGGAGGGTTCGCAGTTCACGCATAACAGAGCTGGAATGTCACTGAGCTGCGAAACTGGAGCAAGTCACATCAAGGAGGCTTCGATGTCGAGAACGATGATTGCAGCGCTGACCTTAGCCGCCATCGCGGCTTGCGGCCGGGGTGACCGGGAGAACACCGCCACCGCGGACAGTCTCGGCCGTGACCTTCAGCTTGCGCCGGTCGACACCACGGCGGAGTTGAACGATCGGCCAACCGCGAGCACCTCCACTCCGGCGCCGGCCCCGAGCACGCCCACGAAACCCATCCGGCCGACGACCAGCTCACCGAGCACTCCTCCGGCGACCACTTCGAGGCCCACCACCTCTGCTCCGGNGCCGTCCACTCCCACCAGCTCGCCCGCTAGTCTGGCCGCAGGCACCAGTCTCACCGCTGCCACCACCGGTGAGATCCGTTCCAACAAGAACAAGGTGGGTGATACGGTCATGGCGAAGATCGCCAATGACGTGAAAGACAACTCAGGGCGCGTGGTGATTCCAGCCGGCTCCGAGGTTGCCCTGAAGGTGACCGCAATCAAGGAATCCGAGAACAAGAGCGACACCACCGGTACGTTGACTCTGCAGCCAACCTCGGTCACCATCAATGGCCAGTCCTACCCCATAGCCGCGAGAATCGAGCACGTTGGCAGCAAACTCGAGGGCCGGAAGACCAGTGCGGGTGACGTCGCCAAGGTGGGCGGCGGAGCCGCGGCCGGCGCGATTCTGGGTCGGGTCATCGGCGGGAGCGCCAAGGGAGCCATCATTGGCGGCGTGATTGGCGGAGCTGTGGGAACCCAGCGCGCGGTTGAAACCAAGGACCGCGACGTAGTGGTGCCCGCCGGCACCTCGGTGACACTGGTCCTGGACGAAAGCTTCCGAAAGAGCTGAAGAAAAAGCGTAAGCGAGAACTGCCAGAGGCGTGAGCGGTAAGCGGGATTTGTTCCCGCTCTCCGCTCACGTCTTTTGTCGAGCTAACGCGCATCTAATAGCCTGCTCCCCCTCCACCCAACCGCGGATCGCTGACGCCCTCCCAGCCCTGGCTGGTACGGATGATCCCTTCGACGTCCCCCCATTTCCCATCCTCCAGCACCGCGTGCCCGCGACCCCGAAGACTATCGAGGGTTTGAGACGGGAACCCCTTGGTCTCCACCATGAGAGTGTCGGGCAAACCCTGGTGATGCATTCGGGGAGCCATTACCGCGTCGGCCAGAGACATCCGGTGGTCGATGACGTTGGAGATCACGTGATATACCATGGTGATGATGCGCGGTCCGCCCGGCGTGCCTACGACCAGATACAGTTGTTTCCCCGGATTCAGCACGATGCTCGGCGTCATAGCTGAGAGCATCCGCTTTCCCGGGGCTATGGCGTTGGCCTCGCCCTGGACCAGGCCATACATGTTTGGCTCGCCCGGTGAAGTCGCGAAGTCGTCCATCTCATCGTTCAGCAGGAATCCCGCCCCGGTTACCGTCACCGCGCTGCCATAGCTGTTGTTGAGGGTGGTGGTGCAGCTGACGGCATTTCCTTCGGCATCTACCACCGAATAGTGGGTGGTCGAGGATCCCGCGGCCGGCGCAGGCTCGAACACCGGAGTGGGAGATGCGCGCTCTCCGATCTGGCGCCGCAAGTCGGCGGCGTATTGCTTGGACAGCAGCCGGTCTATCGGGTTGCGCACGAACGCCGGATCGCCCAGGTAGGTGTTGCGGTCGGTGAAGGCGCGCCGCATCGCCTCAGCCTCGCGGTGGATGAGAGCGGCTGACCCGAACCGAGGCAGCGGGTCGAAACCTTCCATGATGTTCAGAATCTCTCCCATCGTCACCCCGCCGGANGAAGCGGGCGGCATGGAATAGATGGTGTAGCCGCGNTAACTGATCTCGATNGGGTTGCGCCAGACGGCCCGGTAGTCGGCCANATCCTTGANGCTGATAATTCCCCCCCCGCGTCTCATCTCTGCTGCCAGCAGCTCGGCCACCCGCCCGCGGTAGAAGCCGGCCGCACCGCTGTCGCGAATGGCTTCGAGCGTCGCTCCGAGCTCCGGCTGGCGAAAGGTCGAGCCCGGCTGAGGCGGCCGGTCGGCCGGCAGGAAGGTGGTGCGTGAGGCGGGGAAGAGCGCCAGGCGGGCGCTGTCCTCACCGATAGAACGACTCCGGTAGTCATCCACCGTGAATCCCTCGAGCGCGAGGCGGATGGCTGGCTGGAGCACCGCGGCCAGTGGAAGTCGGCCGTAGCGCCGATGTGCTTCGGTCAAACCTGCCACAGCCCCTGGCACCCCGGCCGAGAGATGTCCCGTTACACTGCCGTCCTCGCCGGCCGAGCGGTACATGTCGCGTGTGGCCCGGGCCGGGGCGGTCTCGCGATAGTCGAGCGCCTGCACCTTCCCATCGCGGGGTCGGATGATCATGAAGCCACCACCGCCAATGTTCCCGGCTTCGGGGTGCACGACCGCCAGGGCAAAGCCCACCGCAACCGCCGCGTCCACTGCGTTTCCGCCCTGCTGCAGAATATTCCGGCCTACCTCGCTCGCGATCGGACTTCCGGACACCACCATCGCCTGCCTCGAGGCTGTCACCCTCGACTTTCCCAGATAGGGCCAGTCTTGAGCGACACCAGATACCGGCGACGCTTCCGGAGTGGCGGAAGGATGACCACAGGCCAGGGTGAATGACACAATCAGCAGGGCAGCGGGAACTCGCACACTGGCTCCGGAGTAAGTGTCCTGAAATGAGAGAGTTGCCCCGAACATCGGAGTGGTCCTAATTTAGCCCGACGCTGACGGCTGGATACTCCCATCCTTAGCTTGCGTGGCTGACGACTACCTCGACACACGCCTGACCGAACGGCGTAATCCCCGCAGCACTGCCATCGATACCGCCTCAGCGCTCGAGATTGTTGATCTCATCGGCGCCGAAGACGCCACCGTTCCCGGCGCCGTTGCCCGGGCCCGCGTACATCTGGCGAAGGCAATCGATCTTGTCGAGGCAGCGTTTCGCGCCGGCGGCAGGCTCGTGTATGTCGGCGCCGGAACCAGCGGCCGCCTCGGTGTGCTTGACGCGGCGGAATGTCCGCCCACCTTCGGAACTCCCCCCGACATGGTCGTGGGGTTGATTGCGGGCGGATCTGCCGCGCTGGTGCGCTCGGTCGAGGGCGCCGAAGACGACACCGGTGCCGCTGAGGGGGCCCTCGATTCGTTTGGCATCGGGGCAACCGATGTGGTGGTCGGCATCGCGGCCAGTGGCACCACTCCGTATGTGAGGGCCGCCCTGGTTCGGGCTCACGCGCTCGGCGCCGGTACCGTTCTGGTCTCCTGCTCGGAGCCACCCTCGCAGCTGACCGGGGTTTGCGACGTGTTCATCACGGTACTGGTTGGGCCCGAGATCGTCACCGGCTCTACCCGGATGAAGGCGGGAACCGCCACCAAGCTGGTGCTCAATACCCTGACCACCGGAGCGATGATCCGCCTGGGAAAGATTTACGGCAATCTGATGGTCGATCTCCGCGCCTGGAACGACAAGCTCATCGATCGGAGCCAACGCATCGTGATGGAAACCACCGGACTGGACCGGAGTGCCGCGCGGGCCGTGATCGAGGCGGCCGAGGGAAGTGTCAAGACGGCAATCGTGATGGCGCGACGTGCAGTGAGTAAGGAAGAGGCCGAACGGCTGCTGGTTCAGCACGAGGGCCGCCTCCGTCCTGTGGTCGGCGATCCGCCACCGGTGCGCTCCCGATGACTGAGCGACCCACCCTGGCCATTGGCCTCATGTCGGGCACCTCTCTGGATGGAATGGACGCAGCACTGGTCCGCTTTCAGGGTCCGACCCATGTGACACTGCTGGACTTCGTTACTCGCTCCTATACCGACGAAGAAAGAGCCCAGCTCCGGCAGGCGCTGAATGGNGCCACCGCGGCCACCCTGGCTCGCCTCCATGTGCAGCTGGCTGAGTGGGCATCGGACGCCGTACAGACCTTGCTNGAACACAGCAACGTACCCGCGTCCGAGCTGTCCCTCATCGCGTTCCCGGGACAGACCATCTGGCACGAGCCGCCGGTGGTCTCCTGGCAACTGGGTGAGCCGGCTATCCTTGCCGAGCGGTTTGGTGTACGCGTTGTCAGCGGCTTTCGCGCCCGCGATGTGGCAGCAGGAGGGCAGGGGGCCCCGCTGGTGCCGATGGCCGACGTGCTGCTCTTTGCCGCAGTGGACGCGCCNCGCATTCTCCTCAATCTCGGTGGCATGGCTAATCTCACGTATGTCGAGCAGCGCGCGCTGGAGCAGGGTGTCCTGGCTTTCGACACAGGTCCGGGTATGGCGCTCATCGATGCCACTGCGCGCCTGGTGGACCGCAGCTGCAGTTACGATCGGGACGGCAAGATTGCGGCGCGGGGACAGATCAATGAGCGGGTCCTGGGAGAGCTGCTCGAGGACGATTTCTTTGCCGCGCCTCCACCCAAAAGCACTGGTCGCGAGCGCTTCGGAGACGCTTACGCTGAGGCGTTGCACCGTCGGCTCCCCGGCGCGGACGCCGTTGCCACGGCAGTGGAACTCACGGCTCGCACCATCTCTGAGGCGATTGGCCGGTGGACACCACCTCACGTGGAAGTGGTGGCGTCAGGTGGGGGATGCCATCACCCCGGCCTCATGGCTGCGCTCTCCCGTTCCCTGATGAGCCGGGGCGAGCATCAGCTCCGACGGTTCGACGATCTGTTCTTCCCCGGCGACGCCAAGGAAGCGGTCGCGTTTGCCCTGCTCGGCTACCTGACACTGCACGGACAGCCGGGAAACCTTCCTGCGGCTACTGGGGCCGGTGGTCCTCGCGTGCTGGGAGCGGTAACCCCCGCATGACTCCGGACGCCACCAATCGAATAGCAGCCCGGCTGATCCTTCCAGCTCTGCGCTCGGAAGCGCTCAGCGGCTTTGCCCACGAGGCCGGCAGAATCGCCGACGCCCTGGAGATCGGGGTGGGCGGCTTCATCATCTTCGGAGGAACCGCGGAAAGCGTACGCCGGCTTACCGCCGACCTGTTGCGCCGGGCCGGTCGGCCGCTGCTCCTGGCCGCGGATCTGGAGCGCGGAGCAGGACAGCA
>C688J18823_10002737_pt1 | contig 11056 bp, 10 predicted proteins | sample HopSoiMetagenom1_FD_18823 | JGI IMG/M metagenome (IMG submission 18823) | reverse complement strand
CATGTGCTGCAGCAGCCCGCGTCCGTCCTTGCTCCAGGTGTCGATCAGCGCTCCGGCAGCCCCGGCCTCGATCGCGGGCTCCAGGACCTGCTCGGGCGACAAGCTCCGGGCCCGATCGTAGTCGGCATACGATGCGGCGATCACCTGCACCGAAGGGCCGAGCTCCCGTGCGCGCTCCACCACCCGCCGCAGAACCGCGGCGACCTTCCCCACGTGGCAGGCTCCGGCGAATCCAACCTTGAGGAAGGTTCCGCTCACGCGGGCCGGCGGCGCGAGACGGTCGAGCACGCGCCCGATCTCGTCGGGCACGGTCGCATCGCCCAGCGCGACGCCTAGCGGCACGTCCAGTGGAAGTGCCAGATGGATATCGCGGAGCACCGACCTCGCAACGGCGCCGAGTGGGCCCGCGTCCGGCTCCTTGGCATCGACGATGTCCACCCCGTTGCTCGCGGCCAGCGCCGCCTCGGCGGCCGACCGGACGCTCACCAGCAGTCGCATGCGACTCCCTTGTGAGAAGCTAACGCGCTGATATGTTAGCATTTATGAAGCTAGCGCAGAGTCGGCACGCGCGGGAGGCAAGGTGAGTCTGGCAGGAAAGGTTGCGGTGGTGACCGGAGGGTCCAGCGGAATCGGACAGGCGATCGCTCTGGCGTGCGCCCGGGCGGGCGCCGATCTGCTGGTTACGTATCAGAATAACCGGCGCGGGATCGACGAGACGGTGCGCCGTGTACAGGAGGCAGGCCGGGTCGCGGTGCCCCTTCAGGTCGACATCAGCCGGGGCGACCAGGTGGAGCACTTGGCCCGAACCGTCCACGACCGCTTCGGGCGGGTCGACGTCTGGATTAACAACGCGGGCGCCGACATCCTGACCGGCCGCGGGGGCAAACTCTCCCGGGCGGAGAAGCTCGAGCTGCTCCTCGCGGTGGACGTCCGTGGTACCGTGCAGGCGTCCTGGGCCGCGGTCGGATTGATGCGGGCGGGCTCCGGGGGTGTGATCCTCAATATGTCGTGGGATCACGTCACCCAGGGGATGAAGGGGGAGAACCCGATCCTCTATTCGGTCGCCAAGGGGGCGATCGCCAGCTTCAGCCGGTCACTGGCCCGCGAGGTGGCCCCGGCGATCCGGGTCAATATCCTGGCTCCCGGCTTCATCGAGACCGCCTTCGGCGAAGAAGCCGACCCGACGTGGCGGGATGAGGTGGTGGCGGGGACCCCACTGGCCCGGTGGGGTGTTCCCGAAGATGTTGCCCAAGCGGCGGTGTTCCTGGCTTCGGATGCCGCCGGGTTTCTCACCGGGCAGACCCTCGCCGTCAACGGCGGCGTGGTGATGTGACCCGGACGCAATGGTTGGCAGGCACGCTCAAGGAGACGCATATGCCGGCAACGAAGGAACGGACCTACTCCGAAGCGGAAATCACCGAGCGGCTCAAGGAGCTGCCGGGCTGGTATTACGAAGACGGCTGGATCCGGCGGGTGTACAAGACCGACGGCTGGCCGACCACGCTGATGCTGGTGAACGCCGTCGCCTACTTGTCGGAGGCGGCCTACCACCACCCCGACCTGACGGTCACCTGGGGCCGCATCGTCGTGAAGCTGCAGAATCACGCGGCCGGCGGGATCACCGACAAGGACTTCGAGCTCGCCCGGAAGATCGAGGAGGTCGCGCTGTGGCGTCCCCACGGCGGGGCGCTTGAGGGAACCCCGAACAAGTGGGTCCGGTCGGGGGACCCACGGTAGAGCGGGAGCGGCGCCGGATTCTCTTCGTCACCGGAAAGCTCGCCGAGCCCGCGCTTCGCGAGGTCCTGCGTGAGATGGACCCCCCGTTCGAAGCGCGGGTCGCGGTGCTCAAGATTACGGTGGCGGCGCTCATGACGACGAGCTGGATCGCCAAGTTCCTCGAGGTTCCCGAAGGCACTGATCTCGTCCTTATCCCGGGGCTGTGCGAGGGCGATCCCGCCCTGATCCAGGAGCGCGTAGGCGTCCCGGTCGAGAAGGGACCCAAGGATCTTCGGGAGATTCCCCGGTATTTCGGTCAGGCGGCCTTGCGCGCGGAGTACGGCGCGTACACCGTCGAGATCCTCGCCGAAATAAACAACGCCCCCCGCCTGACCCGCGAAGCCGTTCGCGCGACCGCCGACTACTACCGTGCCGGCGGCGCCGACCTCATCGATATCGGCTGCACGCCGGGCCTGGCGTATCCGGACCTCAGCGCCGTGGTGCGCGAGCTGCGCGATGCCGGCATGCGGGTCAGCATCGACAGCTTCGACCCGGATGAGATCCGCACCGCCGTCGCGGCGGGCGCGGAGCTGGTGCTGAGCGTCAATCGCAGCAACCTGGCCGTGGCCCGTGAGCTGGCGGACACCTCGGCCCGGGTCGTGGTCATTCCCGATCTCGGCGAGGGCCTCGACAGCCTGGAGCCCAGCATCGCCGCGCTCGAGGGCTGGGGCGTCGGCTATCTGATCGATCCGATCATCGAACCGATCGGCTTCGGCTTCATGGCCTCGCTCGAGCGGTACGCCGAGGTCCGCCGCCGCTATCCCGGTGCGGGGCAGCTCATGGGCATCGGGAACATCACCGAGCTCACCAGCGCCGACACCACCGGCGTTCACGCGATCCTGCTCGCCATCTGTGAGGAGCTGGGCGTGAGGGCGGTGCTGACGACGGAGGTCATTCCCTGGGCCCGTGGCGCGGTCCAGGAGATCGACATCGCCCGCCGCCTGATGCATCACGCGGTGAGCCGCCGGACTCTTCCCAAGGGAGTGGACGATCGGCTGGTCACGGTCAAGGACCCCGCGATCCTGGAGTACGACGAGGCCGAGCTCCGTCGGCTCCACCAGGCAGTGAAGGACCCCAACTTCCGGATCTTCACCGACCGCACAACCATCACCGTCTTCAACCACGAGATCTTCGTGCGGGGGACCGATCCGCAGGAGATCTTCGGCCGGCTCGGAGTGGAGGAGGCGACCCACGCGTTCTATCTCGGCCGGGAGCTCATGAAGGCACGCCTCGCGATCACGCTGGGTAAGACCTACCGGCAGGAAGGCGCGCTGGCCTGGGGATACCTGACGCCGGCCGACGATGTCAAATCCGACCATGTGACCCTGACGCAGCGGAAGCGGCGCGGCGGTCGCACCGGGTGACCGGGACCGCGCCCGTCATCGAGCGCCTGGAGCCCGCCGGCGATCCCGCCGAGCTCGCGGCCGCGCTCCAGGATCTGCCCTACCCGATCTTTCTCGACAGCGCCACCGGCATCGCGTCCGGCGAGCCGCACCATCTCGGTCGCTACTCCTTCGTCGCGGCCGATCCGGTGCTGGTCGTCCGAAGCAAGTCGCAGGTGACCGAGGTGCTCGAACGTGACACCCGGCGCCGCGTCCAGGGTGATGCGTTGGAAGTGGTGCGGGCGGTCCTGCGTGAGTGGGCGGCGCCCGCGGTGCCAGGACTGCCCCCCTTCCAGGGCGGGGCCGCGGGATACATCGGATACGATTACGGGGCCGTCCTCGAGCGGGTACCGCCCACGCGGTACGACGACCTGACCGTGCCCGACGTGGTGCTCGGCCTCTACGATTGGGTTTTGGCATGGGACCACGACCGCCGCGAGGCATGGCTGATCTCGACCGGCCTGGGTGCGGGCGGGGGGCCGAGCGAAGACCGGGCGAGAGCCCGGGCGGCCATGGTCCGGGAACGGCTGTCGCGAGGAGCGGTCGCACCCCACCGGCCGGCGTCCCAGCCGCCCCGGCCCATGGCGCCGTCTTATCCCGTGACCGAGCTCGGAGCGGCGCCGGAAGGGCTCCGGTCCACCTTCACCCACCGCGGCTACCTCGACGCCGTAGCCCGGGTGCGTGAGTACATCGTGGCCGGCGACATCTTCCAGGCCAATCTGTCCCAGCGACTGCAGGCACCGCTGGGCGAAGCGCCTTTCGACCTCTACCGTCGGCTCCGCCGACGGAACCCGGCGCCGTTCGCCGCCTACTTCGATTGCGGCGACATCACGCTCCTGAGCGCCTCCCCCGAGCGGTTTCTTCGCCTGGATGAGCGCGGATCGGTGGAGACCCGGCCCATCAAAGGCACCCGGCCCCGAGGCCTGGGTCCGATGCACGATGCGGCCCTGGGCCGGGCGCTGGCGGAGAGCGAGAAGGATCGGGCCGAAAACGTGATGATCGTAGACCTGCTGCGGAACGACCTCTCCCGGGTCTGCCGCCCCGGAAGCGTACGGGCCCCGGAGCTGTTCGCGCTGGAGCACCACCCGACCGTGCACCACCTGGTCTCCACCGTAGTCGGCGAGCTCGCGCCCGGCGCCGATGCGGTGGACCTGGTCCGGGCGACCTTTCCCGGCGGGTCCATCACCGGGGCGCCAAAGGTCCGGGCCATGGAGATCATTGCCGAGCTCGAGCCTACCCGGCGGGGTGTCTATTGCGGCTCGGTGGGCTACCTGAGCCGAACCGGCGCCATGGACACCAGCATCGTGATCCGGACCTTCGTTCGAGTCGGGGATGAGGTCTACTTCCAGGCTGGCGGAGGCATCGTGGCGGACTCCGACCCGGAGCTGGAGTACCGTGAGACGCTGGACAAGGCGCGGGGGCTGATCGCGGCGCTGGAGGAGCAGGGATAGTTTCCCCCCATGATTCTGCTGATCGACAACTACGACTCGTTCGTCCACAACCTGGCGCGCTACGTCCAGGAGCTCGGCGAAACGCCTCTCGTCCGGCGGCACGACGCCTTGACGGTCGATGAGGTGCTGGACCTCGCGCCCTCGCGAATCATCATCTCCCCCGGTCCCTGCTCGCCCGCCGAGGCCGGCATCTCCACCCAGCTGGTCCAGCGGGCCGGGCCCACGATCCCGATCCTGGGGGTCTGCCTTGGCCACCAGTGCATCGGGGCCGCGTACGGCGCGGAGATCGTGCGTGCCGGGCGGCCGATGCACGGGAAGACCTCCCGGATCCACCACGACGGGACCGGCCTTTTCGAGGGTCTCCCATCGCCGTTCCTCGCCACGCGCTACCACTCCCTGGTGATCTCCCCCGGGTCAGTGCCGCCGGAGCTGGTGGTGACCGCGCGATCTGAGGACGGCGAGATCATGGCGGTGCGGCACGCCGGCTACCCGGTCCACGGCGTGCAGTTCCATCCCGAGTCGGTCCTCACGGAGCACGGCTATCGGCTGATCGATCACTTCCTGCACGGACCGGGGGCGGCGTTGCGCCCGGGTGTTCCCGCCGGCGCCGATGGTGCGCCTGCCGTGCGACCAGCGGAAGTCCCCTCGCTGGCCGCCGCCCCGCCGCCGGTGGATCTGGTCCGATGATCATCGAGTGCATCGTCACCACGTGCGATGCGGAGGGCGCGGCGAACTTCGCGCCCATGGGCGTCGAATGGGGCGAGGAACGGATCGTCCTCAAGCCCTTTCTCGAGACCACCACGTTCCGCAACGTGGTCGCAAGCCGAGCGGCGGTGGTCAACCTGACCGACGACGCCATGCTTCTGGCCCAGGGGGCGATCTCGAGTCCCCAGTTCCCCGCGTTTCCCGCGGAGGTGGTCCGGGGTGTCGTTCTGGAAGCGGCGTGCTCCTGGCGCGAGCTGGAGGTTCTGTCCATAGACGACACGCCGCCTCGCTCCCGGGTGGAGGCGCGGGTAGTCCACCGGGGCTTCCGGCGGGAGTTCATCGGGTTCAACCGGGCGCGCCACGCGGTGCTGGAGGCGGCCATTCTGGCGACCCGGACGCACCTTATTCCAAAGGCCGAGATTGCGGCCGATTTCGCACGGCTCCAGGTGATCGTCGACAAGACTGCCGGTCCGCGCGAGCGGGAGGCCCTGGCGATGCTCGCGGAGTATGTCGCCGGCAAGTAGCGTCTTCGTCGCTGCCGCCGCGCGACTGCACTTCGGAGTGCTCGATCTCCGAGGCAGCCTCGGCCGGCGGTTCGGCGGGCTGGGGGCCGCCATTCCTTCCCCATCGCTGCTGCTCGAGGCCGAACCGGCTCCCCAGGTGATCACGGCCGGGCCCGACGCCGCCCGGGTGGACGCATTCGCCCGGCGCTTTCTGACCCACCACGGGGTGAGCCGGGGGGCGCGGCTCACGGTTCATCGCGCGATCCCGCCGCACAGCGGGCTCGGCTCGGGAACCCAGTTGGGGCTGTCGGTCGCCCGGGCCCTGGCCGAGCTGTACCGGCTGCCCACCGACGCCCCGAGCCTGGCCCGGGCGGTCTCCCGCGGCCGACGCTCGGCCATCGGGACCTGGAGCTTCGCCTATGGCGGATTCATCGTGGAGGGTGGGCACCGTCCTCAGGAGGTGACAGTCGCGCCACTGTTAGGACGGTATGAGGTCCCGGAAAGCTGGCGCTATGTGGTCGCGGTGCCGCCGGGGGAGCCCGGATTGAGCGGAGAGGCCGAGTCTGCGGCCTTCGAGCGGCTTCCAGCCCCACCCGAGCGCGAGCCCGAACGCGTGGCCCATTTGGTGCTCATGCAGCTGCTCCCATCTCTGGTCGAGGGTGATCTGACCGGATTCGGGATAGCACTTACCGCGATTCAGCGACTTACGGGGGCCTGGTTCTCCGCTTCCCAGGGCGGGATCTTCGCGCCGGGGGTGGGGCCCGAGCTGATCGCGCGGATGTCCGAATGGGGCGCAGCCGGTGTGGGCCAGAGCTCCTGGGGACCGGCGGTGTACGGGTTGGTGGAGGGCGCGGAGCGGGGACGAACGCTAGCCGAGCGTGTCGCCGCGGCACTCGCGGGACAGGGGCAGGTTTTCGAGGGGGGTTTCGCCCGGCATGGGGCCCGCGTCAAATGGGGTGGACCCCCGGCCAACCCTGATTGACAGTTCATTTTGCAGGCTGTATACTGGCCCACCTAAGCCTCCCGTATTCGGCGACTTGGCCGGTTTCCGATTGCGAGCGCGTTGCTCCGGATAATGGGCGCGTCGCGGCACCGACGGATGCGGTAGCGGCTCAGGTGGTTCACGAGGATGTGAATCGCCTCCCCAGCAGCAGTCCTTTACAGACACACATTGCTGTGCAGCGGCGTCGCTGAGGGGTTTGATGGCCCTGTTCCCGCTGGCCGAGACCATGACTTGTCGTTCTCTCGATCCGTGGAGCGATTGCCCCGCGCCGGTGCGCGCGCGCGATCGCCGCACGAATGTCGTCTGGTGGTGGCGTACCGCCCTGCCGACCATACCCCTGACCGACAGCTTACCGACGATTTCATCCGACCACGCTTTCCACTCCCATCATCAGGCGCGGCGCTCCCGCACCCGACCGCCGGCTCGCCCGGCGAGCGCGGCCCGGTGCATCCGGCGGGCGGCGGGCCGACGTAACTCTCGTTGGACCGTCGCCGCAATCGCCGAACGCGGACCCCCGTCGGCCGCCTCATGCTTCACGTAGTCGGCGCCTCTCGGCCCGCGGCACTCGAGTCCAGTGGCCGGACCGGCGTCCCCAGCAGGTGACACCCGAATGCAGTAGAGCAGTAGAACCACCCTTCATCCTGAGGTCAGTTATGAACCGCTTTACCCAGAAGGTGATGTCCGGCGGTATCGCGGCGGGGCTGAGCGTAGCCTTCGCTGTGTCCGCCAACGCCCAGGCGGCTCGGACAGGGGCATGGACCCTGGACGGGAAAGAGGGCGAATGGACGATGACCGGCCGTGACTACAGCCTGCAGCGGTTCAGCCCGCTCAAGCAGATCACGACCTCGAACGTCGCGGAGCTGCGGCCGGTCTGGTCCTTCTCCACCGGCACCCTGCGGGGCCACGAAGGCAACCCGCTGGTGGTCGGCAACGTGATGTACGTCAACACGTCCTTCCCGAACATCGTGTACGCGCTCGACCTCTCCAAGCCCGGCGCGCCGATGATCTGGAAGTACGTGCCCAACCAGTCGCCCGACGCGATTCCTATCGCGTGCTGCGACCTGGTCAACCGCGGGACGGCGTACAGCCCGAGCGGGAAGGTGTACATCCAGGCGCTGCAGGGTGAGCTGATCGCCCTCGATGCCAAGACCGGCAAGGAGCTGTGGAAGGCCAAGCACCCGGATAAGTCCAACGCCGGCGTCGAGGCCAACGGCTACAAGCAGGGCGCCACGATGACCAATGCCCCGATCTACATCAAGACCAAGTCGGGCAAGGAAATGGTCATCGCCGGCATCTCGGGCGGTGAGTTCGGCGTGCGTGGCCGGGTTACGGCCTTCGACGCCAACAGCGGCGCCCACCTCTGGACCGCCTATAGCACCGGCCCGGACAGCGAAGTCCTGCTCGACGGCGACGCGAACGCGAACTATCCGTCGCACAAGGGCAAGGACCTCGGCGTCAGCACCTGGCAGGGCGACGAGTGGAAGCGGGGCGGCGGCACCACCTGGGGCTGGTACTCCTACGACCCCGAGCTCGACCTCTTCTACTACAGCGTCGGCAACCCGGGGACCTGGAACCCCGACCAGCGGCCGGGCGACAACAAGTGGTCGATGACCATCTTCGCGCGCCACCCGGACAACGGTCACGCCGTGTGGGCGTACCAGATGACGCCCCACGATGAGTGGGACTACGATGGTGTGAACGAGAACGTCCTGTTCGAGAACGGCGGCAAGAAGCTGCTCGCCCACTTCGACCGGAACGGCATCGCCTACACTATCGACCGCACCAACGGCAAGGTCCTCGTCGGCAACGCCTATGGCCCGATCAACTGGGCCAAGAACGGTGGCACCGGCACCCCGGTCGAAGGCATCGTTTCGACCGGCGTTCCGGTCAAGGATCCGAAGTACGGCACCTCCTCGAAGAAGAACGGCGAGGGCATCTGCCCGGCCGCCATCGGCTTCAAGGATCAGCAGCCCTCGGCGTACTCGCCGGTCACCGGCCTCTTCTACGTCCCGGCGAACCACATCTGCATGGACTATGAAGGCGTCGAGGTGAAGTACACCGCCGGTCAGCCGTACGTCGGCGCGATCGTGCGGATGTTCCCGGGCCCCGGCGGCCACCGCGGCCGGTTCATCGCCTGGGATCCGATGAAGGGTTCCGTGGTATGGGAAATCAAGGAGAACCTCGCGGCGTACGGCGGGGCGCTCACCACGGCCGGCGGCCTCGTCTTCTACGGCACCATGGAAGGCTGGCTCAAGGGCGTCGATGCCAAGTCGGGTAAGGTCCTCTGGCAGTACAAGACCCCGTCCGGCATCATCGGCAACCCGATGACCTACAACGGCCCGGATGGCCAGCAGTACGTGGCCGTGTACTCGGGTATCGGTGGCTGGGCCGGCATCGGCGTGGCCGCTGGTATCGGCGCGGAAGACCCGACCGCCGGTCTCGGCGCGCTCGGCGCCTTCGGCGACGCCGGCAGCTTCTCGACCCAGGGCGGCGTCATGACCGTCTTCGGGCTCAAGAACATCGCGATGGCGCACTAAGCTGGACCCACGACGGGCCGGAGGGTCTCCCCTCCGGTCCGGAGGGGGGTAGATTTAGAAATGAGCAGAGCGCCGGGGCGCCATTGGGCTCCGGCGCTTTGCCTTTCTCCAGAAGGGGTTGTCCATGCAGCGCTGTGTCACCTTCCGTCGCGTCGCCACCTTGGCAGGCCTCGGTCTGGTCGGCTTCGTCCTGCCCGCCCGGGCCCAGCGACCCGCCCCGCTCGACCCCGAGAAAATCCGGGTCTGCGCCGATCCCGACAACATGCCCTCCTCCAACGACAAGCTGGAAGGGTATGAAAACAAGCTGGCGACCCTCATCAGCCAGGAGATGAAGGCCAGACTGGAATACGTCTGGTATCCCACCCGGCGCGGCTATTTCCGGATTCTCAACGGGATGTATTGTGACGTCGCCATGGAGGTCCCGGCTGGCCTCGACATGGCCGGGTCCACCAAACCCTACTTCCGCTCCGGCTACTATTTCGTGACCCGCAAGGGGAGCGGCCTCGAAGACATCAAGAGCCTGGCCGATCCCCGGCTCAAAAAGCTCAAGATCGGCGTCAACATCTACACCTCCGACGCCGAGAACTCCCCGCCGGCCATGGCCTTGAGTCATTACGGCGTGGTCGGAAACCTGGTCGGCTACAGCACCTTCTTCGACCAGGACAACCGCCCCGAGGACATCGTCAACGCCGTGTCCAAGAAGGACGTGGACCTGGCTATCGCCTGGGGGCCGCTGGCGGGGTACTACGCCAAGACTTCCTCCGTGCCGCTGGTCCTGACCCCGCTTCCAGCCAAGGACTCGCTCAGCGACTTTCCCTTCCAGTACAACATCGGGATCGCCGTCCGCCGGAAGGACAAGGAGTTCCGGGATAGCCTGGAGGCCGTGCTCACCCGCAAGCAGCCGGAGGTCCAGGCCATCCTGAAGGAATACGCCGTCCCCACATTGCCCATCGAGCAGGACCGTGGCGGAGAAAAGGGCGAGGCCAAAGCCTCGAGCTGACCCGCGCGGCGGCACGCTGGTTGCGGAGAACGCCAGCGAGCGGTATTACAAGTTCAGATCCGAAGAACGAAGCTGCCCCGTTCCGCCGGCCCCCTCTCGGGGACCGGCGGTCTGTCGCCCTCTAAGCTTGACTTGAAAGGACCGTCCCCCAGCATGCGTATGCCGCTTCTCGCCGTTCTCCGCCGGGCGGTCCTGGGGACCGGTATCGTCGTCGGCGTTCTTGCGATCGCGCCCGGAGCGGAGGCGCAGGAGCTCCGCGACGCCTACCACCAGGCGCCACGCGACACCGTGTCTCAGGAAGTGTACGATGGATGGAAGCAGTTCAACCTGAACTGCGCGCGCTGCCACGGCGAGGACGTCCTGGGTACCACGATCGCGCCGCACCTCATCATGTCACTCAAGCCCGACGGCCCGATCAATACCAAGGAGCTCTTCATGCAGACGGTGTGCGCCGGGCGGCCCGAGAAGGGGATGCCCGCCTGGTGCGCCTTGGGCATGGAGATCCCGACGATCGAGAAGATCTACTCCTACGTCAAGGCTCGGAGCGATGCCAAGGTCGCTCCCGGACGACCAGCGGTCAAACGCGAAGGCTGACCGACGTCGCCGCTTCCCAGGCCCCCGACACCGCCGGGGGCCTTCGCATGTCCTCCCACGAGGTGACGGACGGAGCGGGCGGGCGTATGTTCCCGATATCGGCTC
>C688J18823_10002736_pt1 | contig 11063 bp, 11 predicted proteins | sample HopSoiMetagenom1_FD_18823 | JGI IMG/M metagenome (IMG submission 18823) | reverse complement strand
TCGGCCATCTGAACGGGGCGCAAGGCTCCGACAAGCGGCTCGATCGTTCCACCGACAGGCTATTCCCCGCCAGAGGCAGTTCTTGAGACCCTGCCGTGTCGGGTGAAGGCGAACTACAAGCCACGACATCCCTGCCTTTACGGCCGGATGATCAGGTTGAGTGGCGAGCCTGGGTTGATGCCGAATCTAACTGACAGACCGGCTCCATTCGACAGGCACAGGTCTTTGGAGGCCATCATGAATGACGCATTCTCGTTCTCAATCTCGCTAGGTATCATTGCCTTTGGAATTTGGATTGCCGCCGGCACGATCGGCGCTGGCGCGCATTTGGCCTGGATACTGATCGGGCTGCTTCCCGTCATTGTGGGCTCGATCAGCCTTTATCTGGCAATTCGCGAAATCAGAGTTGCGCCGCTGAATTGAGATTCTGAAATATCGTCAGCCAGCGCGACAAGCAGCGATTTGACCAACGAGTTTCGGCAACAGGCGGCGTCACCTGCTGCAGCCGGCCGCAGATGGTTTTCCTTCCTGAGCTGGAATTTGTAGCAAAGTGCTGCGATGAATGCCGTGAATGCAGGCAACGCCTGCCGCCGACTGGCGGTGATGGAGATAGTAGCCGGGAAAGTCGGACACCCCTTCTCCAGCATTCGTATGAGCCCGGCCTTGATATCGGCCGCCACGTCATCGTCGTAGACATAGGCGAGCCCCTCTGGAGCCCTGGCTTCACGAAATCAGGACGGCCCCCCTTGCACCCGATACGCTGCGAGTGGTCAAATCGCTGATCGGTATGCTCCTGCACTGTTGGAGAAAACATGATGCTGAAGAAGATTGCGATTGTGGCCGGTTTGGGACTGGCACTCTCCGCCGCGGCGGAGGCCCAGACACCACGCAAGGGAGGCGTCATTCGCATGACGGCGCCCTATGGCTCAAGTTTCACCAGCATGGACATTCATACGACACAGCGCGCACAGGACGAGATCTACGCCAAGGGTCTGCATCGGTCGCTCTACATCTGGGACGCCGCCGAGGGGAAGCCGGTTCCGGAGCTTGCCAGGGAGGTTACCGTCTCGGGTGGAGGTCTTGTTCAGACCTTCAAGCTGCGCGACGACGCTTATTTCCACCATGGCCGCAGGATGACGGCCGACGATATCATCTGGTCCTACAATCGCATTATGGACGGCACCAAGGCCTATCCCGGCGCGCGCTTTGTCCGTGTGATCGAGGGCGCGGCCGCGGTCGAGAAGGGAGAAGCCAAGGAAATCTCCGGCCTGAAGAAAATCGACGACTTCACGCTCGAAATGAAGCTGACCGAGAAAGTCGATCCGGGTTTCTACTTCTTCACCGCGCTGACTTCGATCTATCCCGCCGACGAGGCCGCCAAGGAGGGCTTCATCCAGAAGCCGATCGGTCTTGGGCCGTTCAAATTTGTCGAGCACGTGCCGGGATCGCGCGTCGTCCTGGAGCGCTTTGACAAGTTCTACAAGCCCGGCAAGCCCTACGCCGACAAGCTCATCGTGTCGCTGATGGGCGAAGCCGCGGCACGCGATGTCGCCTTCCGCAACAAGGAAATCGACACCTCGGTGCTGGGACCTGCGCAGTATGTCGCCTATCAGGCCGACCCCAATCTCAAGGGCACCATCGTCGAAGTCGCGGAGGTCTTCACACGTTACATGGGGATGAATCCCGGATTCAAACCGTTCTCCGACAAGCGGGTTCGGCAGGCCATCAACCATGCGATCGATACCGATCTGATCATCAGCAAACTGGTGAAAGGCAAAGCCTACCGCGCCACGAGCTGGTTGCCGCTGACCTCACCGCTCTACGACAAGACCATGAAGCCCTACGCCTTCGATCCCGCGAAGGCGAAGGCGTTGCTCGCGGACGCGGGCTATCCCACGGGCTTCGAATTCGAATGGACGGCGAGCCAGAATGAAAGCTGGGGCTTGCCGATCGTCGAGGCCATTATCCCGATGCTGGACCGAGTGGGTATCAAGGTGAAGGTCAAGCAGGTCGAGACCGCGGTGCTGGCGGAGCTCGCTCGCAAGGGCGACTTCCAGGCCTATATCTATTCCCAGTCGACCGGTCCGGATCCCCAGGCAGCCCTCAAATGCTTCTACTCGTCGACGCCGCAATCGGCCTGCAACTACATGAGCTTCAAGAACGCGGACTTCGACAAGATGATCGATGAGGCCGGGCAGACCGACGACGCCGCCAGGCGCGTCCAGCTGCTGCAAAAGGCCAATGCCCTGCTCTACGACGAAGCGCCGGTCTGGTTCTTCAACTACAACAAGGCGGTCATGGCGGTGCAGCCGTGGCTCAAGGGGGTTCAGTTGAACGCGACGGAACTGACCCATCAAAACGTCGAAGACCTCTGGGTCGATGAGACCTCGCCCGCGAAGTGACACGTGCTCTCGCCCTCCCCGTCGCAAAAGATGATGGAGGGAGGGAGGAACAGTTCCAATGCTCGCCTTCCTGATCCGTCGAATCCTGCAAACCGTTCCGACCGTGCTGGCTGTCGTGCTGGCGATCTTTGTGCTGTTCAGCGTCGTTCCGGGCAGCATCGTATCGAGCATGAGCGATGACGGCCGGGGTGCGGCGGACCCGCAGGTCATGGAGCGCATGAAAAAGCAGCTCGGCCTCGACGATCCCGTCTACATCCGCTTCGGCGCCTACATTGCCAAGCTCGCGACAGGCGATCTGGGGACGTCGTTCCGGACGCGCGAGCCGGTCACGACCATGATCGCCAAACGAATGTGGCCAACGCTGCAACTGATATTCGCCGCCATGATGTTTGCCATCGTGATCGGCGTGCCGCTCGGTTTCATCGCGGCGTTGCGGCCGGGCAGCATCGCCGACACAATCTCGATGGTCGTGGCGGTGTCGGGGTCTTTCGATGGCCAAATTCTGGCTGGGGCTGCTGCTGATGTACCTGTTTGCGTTGAAACTCGGCTGGCTGCCGAGTTTTGGCTATGGCGATGGCGGGCTCAAATATCTGATCCTGCCGGCGGTGACACTCGGTGTTTCGCCGATGGCGCTGCTGGCACGGACGACGCGCGCCGCGGTTCTCGAGATCATGACCGCGGATTTTGTCCGGACGGCGCGCTCGAAGGGCATGAGCGAGACCCGGGTCGTGAAGTGGCATGTGATGCGCAATGCGCTCGTCATCATTCTCACGACGATCGGCCTGCAATTCGGCGCGCTGATGGGACAGGCCGTCGTGGTCGAAAAATTGTTCTCGTGGCCGGGCATCGGTTCGCTGCTCGTCGACAGTGTACTGCAGCGCGACATTCCTGCCGTCCAGGGCTCCATTTTCGTGGTGGTGCTGTTCTTTCTGGCGATCAATATGTTGATCGACGTGCTCTATGGCGTGATCGATCCCAGGATCAGATACGCATGATCGCCGGCCGGCTCTATCACGCCCGTGCGCGATTAATTGAACCGCTTGCCGCGGCGGGGCGGCCGCGATGAAGCTCGGCGCCAGTTTCGTGATCGGCGGGGCGTTGTTCGCGCTTGCGATCTTCGTCGGCCTGCTCGCGCCCTGGCTGGCGCATACCGATCCTGTGATGGATGCCAATCTGCTGAATGCGGAAGAGCCGCCGAGCTGGATCTGGTGGTTCGGCACCGACGCGCAGGGCCGCGACATTTACTCCCGCGTCGTGCACGGCGCGCGCATCTCGCTGACGGTCGGCATCGTCTCGCAGTTCGTCAACAGCGTCATCGGCGTGACGCTGGGCGTGACCGCGGGCTATTGGGGCGGCTGGTGGGACGACGTCGTCAATGGGCTGACCAATCTGATGCTCGCGATCCCCTCGCTGATCTTCGCGCTTGCCATCATGGCGGTCCTTGGACCCGGCCTGACCAGCCTGCTGATCGCGCTCGGGTTGACCAACTGGTCGTTCACGTGCCGGATCGCACGGGCGTCGACGCTGTCGCTCAAGAGCCAGGGCTATGTGCAGGCGGCTAGAGTGCTCGGCTACGGCGATTTGCGCATCATGATCACGCAGCTGCTGCCGAACATGCTGGGACCGATCATTGTCATCGGCACGCTGGGCATGGGCGGCGCGGTATTGGCCGAAGCCTCACTTTCGTTCCTTGGCCTCGGAATCCGCCCGCCCTATCCAAGCTGGGGCAGCATGCTGTCAGAGGCCCGCGACCAGATCACAACGGCGCCGTGGCTCTCGATTTTCCCCGGCCTCGCCATATTCCTGACGGTGCTCGGCCTCAATCTGCTCGGCGATGGTTTGCGTGACGTTCTCGATCCACAGTCGCGGAGCCGGCGCACATGACGAGCCCTCCCCTGATCGAAGTCGAGGATTTGCGCATCGATCTCGATGACCGATCCAGCCATGTTGCGGCGGTCGAGGGCGTTTCATTCCGCATCGATCGTGGCGAGACATTCGGCCTGGTCGGCGAATCCGGCTGCGGCAAGAGTATTACGGCGCTCGCGCTGATTGGCCTGTTGCGCCAGCCGCTTTCGATCGGCGCCGGCGCCATCCGATTTGACGGCCGCGAGATCCAGGGACTTGCCTCAGCCGAGCAACGCGCGCTGCGCGGCAATCGCATCGCCATGATCTTCCAGGAGCCGATGACCGCGCTTAATCCGGTCTCACCTGTCGGCCGGCAGATCGCGGAGATGTTCGTGCTGCACAAGGGCAAGAACTGGCGGGAAGCAAACCAGTTGGCCGTCGAGGCGCTGGCGAGCGTCCGCGTCCCCGCACCTGAGCGACGGGTGAAGGATTACCCGCACCAGCTTTCGGGCGGCATGCGCCAACGCGTGATGATCGCCATCGCCCTCGCATGCGGACCGGATCTTCTGATCGCCGACGAGCCGACGACCGCGCTCGATGTGACGGTGCAGGCGGAGATCATCGAGCTGATGCGGAATTTATGCGCCGAGCGAGGCACGGCCATCTTGATGATCAGCCACGATCTGGGCCTGGTCGCCAATGTCTGCCGTCGCGTCGCCGTCATGTATGCCGGTCGCATTGTCGAGGAGCGCGGCTCGGCCGATATCTTCCGCGCATGCGCGCATCCCTATACGCAAGGCCTGGTCGACTCGCTGCCGCGGCTGGGCAGCCGCGCAGCCCTTGGCCGGACGCGGCTCCAGGAGATCGCAGGCGTGGTGCCGGCGATCGCGGATTTCCCGGACGGTTGCCGATTCAATCCGCGTTGCGCGCGGGCAACCGAGATTTGCCGAACCACCGCGCCGGAGACGACATTGCTCGGCGCAGGCGGACTGGTCAGGTGCCATCACCATGCATGAAGGCGCTGGGAAACCTGGCAACGATCTCATCCTCAGCGTGGAGGATCTCGCGGTCCATTTTCCGGTTGGCGGTGGCTTGCTGGGCGGCGGCCGGCGGCTGTTGCGCGCGGTCGACGGCGTCGATCTCGAACTGAAGCGCGGGGAATGCCTCGGCCTCGTTGGCGAATCCGGTTGCGGCAAGTCGACTCTGGCACTTTCGATCCTTGGCCTGCAGATGCCGACGCGCGGCCGCATCGTGCTGGACGGCCAGGTCGTGACCGGCCGGCCATCAGGCGATCGAAAGGCATTGGCCCGCATCGTACAGATGGTGTTTCAGGATCCCTACGCCTCGCTCAATCCGCGCCAGACCGTTCGTCGCACGCTTGAAGACCCGCTGCGCCTGCATGGCGTGACGGCCAAAAGCGAGATCGAGGAACGCGTTGCGACGATGCTCAGGCATGTGGGTCTGCGGCCCGAACAGGCCGGCCGCTACCCGCATGAATTCTCGGGCGGCCAGCGTCAGCGCATCGGTATCGCTCGCGCGCTGATCCTCAATCCCAAAATTGTCATCTGCGACGAACCGGTGTCGGCGCTGGATGTCTCCATCCGGGCCCAGATCATCAATCTGCTGCTGGAATTGAAGGAAACGCTCGGCCTCTCCTACATCATGATCAGCCACGACCTCGGCGTTGTCGAGCACATGAGCGACCGGGTCGCCGTGATGTATCTCGGCCGCATTGTGGAGACGGGCGACTGGCGCGAAATCTTCGAACGAGCGGCGCACCCGTATACGCAAACCCTTATCGCCGCCATTCCCGATCCGCTACGCCGCGCACCACTTGCGACGACAAAGGGCGAGCTTCCCAATCCGCTCAATCCGCCGGACGGATGCGCGTTCGCTCCGCGCTGTCGTTACGCCGAAGCCGCGTGTCATCGCGAGCCCAGGCCGTCGCTTGAAACACGGCCCGACGGACACGCGGTCCGGTGCTGGCGAGCCGACGAGATTGCCGGTCGGACGGCGCTGGCCTCGACCGAAAGCGGGCATCCTTAGGACGGAGTAAGTCTGCCATGGGTCAAATGCGTCGACGTTGGCCTGTCCGCCACATGTCCGGCGCCCTCGGTGGAACGAAGGCGCCACTCCTGCACGATTAGCCCTCGGCTGCGAAGACGTAGCCGTTGCCATCCCTGGCCAGCGTGCCGGCGTTCGGCATCAGCCAGTGAGTACCCGAAATGGTGAGCTTGTCGGCGACCGCGCGATCGAAGATCTTCCTTCGCGTTTCGACGGCCGTTTGCGGATCCTGATCGATGGCAAGCTGCCAGTCGGGATTTGTCGAAATGTGGGGCGCAAGATTGACCACGTCAGCGCTGATCAGAAATTGTTTGCCGCCGGAGTTGATCAGATGCGCGACCATTCCCGGGCTATGGCCGGGCGCCTGAACGGCGTGCACGCCAGGCAGGAGTTCTGGTTCTCCCTCAAAGGTCCTGACGTTTTTCCAGGTCGCTATGGTAGCCTGAATGCGCTGGGCGAGGCCCTTGCGCGTCGGTCCGAGATCGAGCGCCTCGACTCCCGGGCGCGTCCACCATTTCAATTCCGCGGCGGGCACCACGATGTCGGCATCCGGGAAGACCTGCGCATTGCTCTCATTGTTCATGAGGCCGTAAATGTGGTCGCCGTGGAGATGGGAGATGAGGATTGTTTTGACCGCCTTGGGGTCCAGGCCTGCCGCCGCCATGCTCTCGAATAGCCGGCCGTTCCCCTCACCGTAAATCGGATGACCACCCGTGCCCGAATCGATCAGGACCACTTGATCGCGCAGCCTCAGCGCCATGACGATAAACCGCAGAGGCGTCTGATTGTCGGCAAAACCGGCAGCGCGCAACGCGGTCTTGACCTGTTCGACGCTGACATTCCTGACCATGCCCTCCCGCAACGGAACGTCACGCATGCCATCGATCAGCGAGAAGACTTCAATGTCGCCGACCTTGTATTTACGGAACGGTTGCGTGACGGATTGTTGGGCGTAAGCCGCGTCGACAAACGTGATCGGCTTGTTGAGTCCAAACGCAGCATAAGCACCGGCTGCGCCAAGTGTCAGGTCCCTGCGCGAGATATCGAACATCGTTCGGCACTCCCCGCTGACTGAAAGAACGAGCGTATCAGAGGGGGTGTGCACCGCACAAGGTTTGCCCCGGATCAAAAGCTTCGATTTCGGTATGTCCGGTTAGCGCGAGATCCCGGAAAGGCCGGACGCCACGCGGAATTGTTCGCACTGCGGAACAAGCCTCGCTTTTGCATGATGGCGTTGCCCCTGATCCCTGCCCTGCCCGGTAGACTTTTGCGGGGGGTGACGGCATCCTGCCGCTCGAAATCTCACAAACGACGCGCGCGGACCTCCTGCGGGCGTAAAATGACAGGAAGAGCATTTCCAACTGGAAAATGCTCGTGGAAACCAGAGGGCAGACATGAAGACGCGATTTACCGAGCTTGTTGGCGTTGAACACCCGATCGTCCAGGGCGGCATGCAATGGGTCGGCCGCGCCGAGCTGGTCGCGGCCGTCGCCAATGCTGGCGCGCTCGGGCTGATCACCGCGCTGACGCAGCCGACGCCGGAGGACCTCACCAAGGAAATTGCGCGCTGCCGCGACATGACCGACAAGCCGTTCGGCGTCAACCTCACCATTCTCCCCGCCATCAAGCCGCCGCCCTATGCCGAGTATCGCCAGGCCATCATCGAAGCCGGCATCAAGATCGTCGAGACCGCCGGCAACAAGCCGCAGGAACACGTCACCGAATTCAAGAAGCACGGCGTCAAGATTATCCACAAATGCACCAGCGTCCGTCACGGCCTGTCGGCGGAGCGGATGGGCGTCGACGCGCTTTCGATCGACGGCTTTGAATGCGCCGGCCATCCCGGCGAGGACGACACGCCCGGCCTGATCTTGATCCCGGCCGCCGCCGACAAGATCAAGATTCCGATGATCGCCTCGGGCGGGTTCGGCGACGGCCGCGGCCTGGTCGCAGCACTCGCGCTCGGCGCCGAGGGCATCAACATGGGCACGCGCTTCATGTGCACCAAGGAAAGCCCGATCCATCAGCTGGTGAAGGAGCGCATCGTTGCGAACGACGAGCGCGAGACGGAACTGATTTTCCGCACCATGCGCAACACCTCGCGCGTCGCCAAGAACACGATCTCGACCAAGGTCGTCGCGATGGAGAAGGAAGGCGCAAAATTCGAGGACGTCCGCGAACTCGTCGCCGGCGCCCGCGGCAAGATGGTCTACGCGACCGGCGATGCAGATGAAGGCATCTGGTCGGCCGGCCAGGTCCAGGGCCTGATCCACGACATTCCGACCTGCGCCGAACTGGTGTCGCGCATCATGCGCGACGCGGAAGCGATCATTCAAAGCCGGCTCGAAGGCATGATGTCGGGCGCCCGGCGGCAGGCCGCCGAATAGCGGTTCTCCCTCGCCCCGCCCTTGCGGGGAGAGGGTTGGGGTGAGGGGCTCTCTCCGCGAGAGCGGTGTTAGTTGATAAACCTGTACCCCCTCACCCGGATTGCATCTGCGATGCAATCCGACCTCTCTCCGCAAGCGGGGCGAGGTAAAGCCGAAACCGCTTTGCGATTTTTGCTCCGTACGTTTTTCGTCTCATCGAACCACGAGTGAGCCCATGAAAGCCTATGTCTACGGCGCCAACGGCGCCGAAATCACCGAAATTGCCAAACCGTCGCCAAAAGGCACCCAGGTGCTGGTCAAGGTTCATGCCTGCGGCCTCAACCGCGCCGATCTCGGCATGACCAAGGGCCATGTGCATGGCGCGGCCGGCGGCGTCGGCACCGTGCTCGGCATGGAATGGGCCGGCGAAGTCGCCGAGCTCGGTCCTGACGCCAAGGGCGTCAAGGTCGGCGACAAGATCATGGGCTCGGGCGGCGCGGCGTTTGCCGAATACACGCTGGCCGATCACGGCCGGCTGTTCCGCGCGCCCTCGAACATGAATTTCGAGGAGGCCGCCACCCTCCCCGTCGCCCTTGCCACCATGCATAACGCGGTCGTGACCAACGGCGCACTGCAGAAGGGCCAGACCGTCCTGATCCAGGGCGCCAGCTCCGGCGTCGGCCTGATGGCGATGCAGATCGCCAAATTCAAGGGCGCCAAGCTCGTGATCGGCTCGTCCACCGACGCGATGCGCCGCGGCCGCCTGAAGGAGTTCGGCGCCGATCTCGCGGTGGATTCCAAGGATCCCGGCTGGGTCGATCAGGTGCTGCAAGCAACCGGCGGCGAAGGCGTCGACCTGATCGTCGATCAGGTTTCAGGCCCGGTCGCGAACCAGAATCTGAAGGCCACCAAGGTCAAGGGCCGCATCGTCAATGTCGGCCGGCTCGGCGGCACCCACGGCGATTTCAATTTCGACCTGCACGCCGCCCGCCGCATCAACTATATCGGTGTCACCTTCCGCACCCGCACCATCGAGGAAGTCCGCGAAATCTTTGACGAGGTCCGGAAAGACATCTGGAGCGCGGTGGAATCGCGAAAGCTGCAACTGCCGATCGACAAGGTCTATCCGTTCGCCGAAATCGGAACCGCGTTCGAGCACATGGAAGCCAACAAGCACCTCGGCAAGATCGTGCTGACGCTGTAGCCGATGACGATGCAATGCGTGCTTGACGGCGGACGTTATTTCGAGGGGCCGCGGTGGCATGCCGGCCGGCTCTGGTTCGTCGACTGCATGGATCGGACGCTGCTCAGCCTCTCTCCGTCCGGCGAGCGCGTGCAGCACGCAAAATTCGACGACGACACGCCCTGCGGCACAGGCGTCCTGCCGGACGGACGGCTTGTCGTCCTGACGATGTTCCGCAAGCACCTGATGAGCTATGCCGACGGCCGGCTTTCGCCCTACGCGGATCTTTCCGGAATAGCCACCGGCACGATCGACGACATGATCATCGACGGGCTCGGCCGCGCCTATGTCGGCGATCTCGGTTTTGATATGCCGCCGCCGCCCGATCGCGGAGCCTGCGGCCGCATCATTCTGATGATGCCGGACGGCGCGGCCCGCGTGGTCGCCGAAGGCTTGCGGTTTCCCAACGGCATTGCGGTCTCGGCCGACCACCGCCGGCTCGTCGTCGCCGAGATGGATGGCGCATGCCTCGCCGATTACGACATCGAGCCGAATGGCGACTTGAAGCTTCGCGGCCGCTTCGGAAGCATGAAGTCTCCCGATGGCATCTGTCTCGATCAGGAAGGCGCCGTGTGGGTCGCAGCCTTCGAAGAAGACGCCTTCATTCGCCTCGACCGCAGCGGGCGCGAGTTGCAGCGCATTGAAGTCCCCGGCCGCCGCGCCCTCGCCTGCGTCCTCGGCGGACCTGAACGGAAAACGCTGTTCTGCCTGAGCGCAGCGACGTCCTACGAAGAACTCCGGCAACGCAAATCGTCCGCGCGGATCGACGTGGTCGGTGTAGAAGTTGCGGGCACTGGCTATCCCTGAGGTCACGTAGGATGGGTGGAGCGACTTGTCCGCCGTAGCTTAACGAGCGAAGGCGGAAGCGATACCCATCAATGCCGATGGGTTTCGCAACGAGCTCAACCCAGTCTACGCATTGATGACGTGCCGCAGCTCGAAGGTCGGATCGCGTGGCCTCGGCACAGTGTCTACGGAGAGATCAATTGATTGGCGAGACGGTCAAATTCACCGCAGGCGATGGCAAGTATGCCATCGTAATTGAGGACGATGGAAGGGTCGGATATGCTTACCTCATGGATTCTCGGGGCGAGATTTGCGGTGACGTATGGCTTTACAATCGTTGCCCTGCTCCGGACCTGC
>C688J18823_10002735_pt1 | contig 11063 bp, 10 predicted proteins | sample HopSoiMetagenom1_FD_18823 | JGI IMG/M metagenome (IMG submission 18823) | reverse complement strand
GAGACGGGATGAAGGTAGTGCCTTCGAGATCGAGCGAATGGGTGAGACCGGTGACGCCGCAAAAACCGGCTTCTGCAATCATCGAGATCGAGAGCGTCTCGCAGGTATTTCAGACCTCGGCGCGCAAGGATCATGTAGCGCTATCGGACATCTCGCTGGCGATCGACGAAAGAGCCTTCGTCTCCATCCTTGGTCCGTCCGGCTGCGGCAAGTCGACACTGCTTTACGTCGTCGGCGGCTTCGTCAGCCCGACCAGCGGTTCAGCGAAGATCAAGGGACGGACGATCACGGGTCCAGGGCCGGATCGCGGCCCGGTGTTTCAGGAATTCGCGTTGTTTCCGTGGAAGACCGTGCTGGGCAATGTGATGTATGGCCCTCGCCAGCAGGGCGTGCGCACCGCCGAGGCGGAAGCACAGAGCCGGGCCTTGATCGAAATGGTCGGGCTCAAGGGCTATGAGAACTTCTATCCCAAGGAGCTGTCCGGCGGCATGAAGCAGCGCGTAGCGCTGGCTCGAACGCTGGCTTACCATCCTGAGGTTCTGTTGATGGACGAGCCGTTCGGCGCGCTCGATGCTCACACGCGAACTCGCCTGCAGAACGATCTGTTGAATATCTGGGAGCGTGATCGCAAGACGGTGCTGTTCGTCACCCATTCGGTGGACGAAGCGGTGTTCCTGTCAGACAAGGTCGTGATGATGTCGAAGTCTCCCGGCCGCATCCGCGAGGTCATCGACATCGATCTGCCGCGGCCGCGCCGACGCAGCGAGTTGCTGCTCGATCCACGCTACCAGAAATACGTTGTCGATATCGAGCGGATGTTCGACGAGACCGACCCTGTCGGGTCTCCGTCATGATATCGCTCGCCGCTTTGGCGAGACGGGCTGCCCCGGTGCTTGCCTGCATCGGATTGCTCGCGATCTGGCAGGCGGCGTCCCTCGCGTTGAAGAATGACAGCTTTCCGACGGCGATCGAAGCAATTCGTGCAATCCCGGACATTCTCGGGGACAAGGAATCGCTGATCAACATCCTGGCCTCGCTCCGCCGCATGGCGGTCGGGTTTGGCATAGCGGTATCGGTTTCGATTCCGCTCGGCCTGTTGATGGGCCGCAGCCGGGCCGTCGCGGCCTTCTTCAATCCGCTCCTGATGGTAATCTACCCGGTGCCGAAGGCCGCCTTGATGCCGATCATCATGCTGTGGCTCGGCGTCGGCGACATCACGAAGACGCTGGTGATCTTCCTCGGCGTCAGCTTGCCCGTGATCTATCACAGCTTCGAGGGCGCCAAGGCGGTGGAAGAGAAGATGCTGTGGTCGGGTGCCGCGATGGGGCTTTCGCCTGCGCAACGGCTGGTCCGGATCGTACTGCCGGCGGCGCTGCCGGAAATTCTGACCGGTTGCCGCACCGGACTCGTGCTGGCGCTGATCACGATGATCACCAGCGAGATGATCGCCCGTCAGTCCGGCGCCGGCAACATCTTGTTCAACGCTCTCGACATGGGCCAATACGACACCGTCTTTGCGATGATCATCATCGTCGGCGCGATGGGAATCTGCCTGGATGCGATCTTCGAGCGGGTCCGCGCAAGGCTGGTGCGCTGGTCCGAACCGCAGTTCGACATGCCGCTGAGCTTCTCATGATGCCGCAGCTTCGCTCCACCAGCATCATCCTCGGGCTCGCGCCGATCGTGCTGGTGATCGCGCTGTGGCAAGGCCTTGTATCATTTGGCTTTGCGCCTGCGGTCTTGCTGCCGCCGCCGGGATACGTATTCAGCAGGCTGCTTCAGCAACTCCTGACCTGGACGTTTCAGCAGGAGATCGCGGCGACTCTGATCCGGCTGTTTGCCGGCTTCGCGATTGCGGTCGTGCTCGGTGTCAGCATCGGCATCGCCGCTGCCGCCAATCCGGCTATCAACGCCGTGGTTCGGCCGATCGTTCGCGTGCTTGCACCCTTGCCAAAGGTCGCGCTCTATCCAGCATTGCTGCTGCTGCTCGGCTTCGGTCACGGATCGAAGATTACGCTGGTGGCGGCGGATGCACTCTTTCCCATTCTGTTGTCTACCTATTACGGTGCGTCGACGGTGGAGCAGAAGCTGATCTGGTCGGCCATGGCGGCGGGAACGCCGCGCTATGAGATCCTGTTCAAGGTGGTGCTGCCGGCCGCGATGCCGTCGATCCTGACCGGTTGCCGGATCGGCCTTGTCATTTCCTGCATCGTGGTGTTTCTGGCGGAGATGATCACGTCGAGCGACGGGCTCGGACATGTGCTCGTCACGGCGGCCCGGACCTTTCAGGCCGTCGACATGTTCGTGCCGCTGATCACGATCTCGCTGCTGGGCCTGATCCTCAATGGTCTGCTGGGGGCAGTGCGCGCGTATCTGCTGCGGGGTTTCCCCGAAGCATGAACTGACGAAGAAGAAACAGAAAGACGGGAGTAGACATGCTGGCTGATCGCATTGAGGCAAAATGGATCGACGCATTTTGCGAGATTTTTGAGCGATGCGCCGTCAAGGCCGGCGATACCGCGGCGATCCTCTCGGAAACCCAGTCACGTGCGTTGAACGTTCATCTGGCGGAGCTCGCGCTGTTGCGGATGGGCGCCCGACCGTTTCACGTGGTCATGCCGACCCCGCGTAACCGGAATATCGTTCCGGTTCGCTCGACAGGGGCGAGCGAGGCGATCCAGCGGCTCGGCCCGGTCATTACCGCGCTTCAACAAGCCGGCTTTGTGGTGGATTGCACCATAGAGGGCTTGATGCATGCGGTGGAGACACCCGAGATCCTCAAAGCCGGCGCGCGCATCCTGGTGATCTCCAACGAGCATCCCGAAGCGCTGGAGCGGATGGTGCCGGATTCCGCGCTCGAGAAGCGCGTTCGCGCGGCGGCGAAGATGCTGCGCGGGACCAAGCGGATGCGGGTGACGTCGAAGGCCGGCACGGCGCTCGACGTCGATATGGTCGGCGCATCCACGGTCGGCGTGTGGGGGTGGACGGACAAGCCCGGTACGCTGGCGCATTGGCCCGGCGGGATCGTCGTCAGCTTCCCCAAGAGCGGAACGATCAATGGCACGCTGGTGATGGCGCCAGGCGACATCAACCTGACTTTCAAGCGGTACCTGACGTCGCCGGTGAAGATGACACTGAAGGACGATTATGTCGTCGAGCTGGAAGGCGAGGGCACGGATGCCGCAATGATGCGTGCCTATCTTGCCGCCTGGGGCGATCGAGAAGCCTATGCGGTGTCGCATGTCGGCTTCGGCATGAATCCCGGCGCGCGCTACGAGGCGCTGTCGATGTATGACCAGCGCGACACCAACGGCACGGAAATTCGTGCCGTCTCCGGCAACTTCCTGTTCTCGACCGGTGCCAACGAATTCGCCGGCCGTTACACGGCGGGCCATTTCGATCTGCCGATGATGGGGACGACGATCGAGCTCGATGGTGCCGCCGTGGTGAGTGAAGGGGTGCTGCAGGACGTGTTCGGCTAGTTCCGATCGAGCACCGGCGGGCGAGCCAGGTCAAAGTGACGGAGCAGGTCGACCATGGCCTGAAGCCGTTTTGCCCGATAGGCGTCGATGTCCATACCTGAATAATCGAGAAAGCCTGCGCCCGTTCGCAGGCCGATCCGGCCCTCGTGCATGTTCCGCGAAATGACCTCGGGTGCACGATAGCGGTCGCTGCCGAGTGCGCTTTCAAGATAACGACTGGCGTAGTAGAGGATGTCGCCGCCGCCCCAGTCGATGAATTCGAGCAGCCCGAGCACGGCATAGCGGAAGCCGAAGCCGTAGCGGATCGCCTTGTCGATGTCTTCTGCGCTAGCGACGCCTTCCTCGACCATGCGCGCGGCCTCGTTCATCGCCAGCGCCTGGATGCGCGGAACGATGAAGCCNGGNGTCGCNGCGCAGACCACCGGNACCTTGCCGATGCCTTCGAGTAGCGCCTTGACCNCCTCGANGATGCCTGGATCGGTGGCCTTGCNTGGCGAAACCTCGACCAGCGGGATCAGATAGGCCGGATTGAGCCAGTGCACATTGAGGAAGCGGCGAGGATTCACGATCGCGCCAGAGAGATCGTCGACAAGGATGGTCGACGTCGTCGATGCGATGATCGTATCGGGGCCGACTTGTTTTGAGGCCGCCCCCAGCACATCCCGCTTGAGCTCGACGATCTCTGGGACCCCTTCGAAGACTATTCCCGCATCGGACAGTGCCGCATCGCTCTGGCTGGCCGGCACCACCGAGACCCGCGCGATCAGCGGATCGACATCCGCCTCGGTCAGTAGCCCCAGCTTCGCCAGGCTGGCAAAGGTCTTCCTGACTTCGCCGAGCGCATCTGCCTCCAGCCTGGCGAAATCTTCGGCTGAACGGGCCTTGATGTCGATCATCGTGACCATATGCCCCGCGTAGGCGAACGCGACGGCGATGCCGCGGCCCATCCGGCCGGCCCCGAGACAGGCGATTGTGGCTCGGCTGGTCATCGGTCAAAATCCCTTGCGAAGAAGCGTCTGCAAAGCGGCCTTGTCGAGATTGCCGAGGCCCAGCGTCTCGAGGGTTCGGCCGCCTTGCGTAAAATCCTCACCGCAGATTGCGCCACCGATGGCCAGAAATCCTTTGGCCAGCGGCGTAGCCACGCCCGCCAGGCCGGCGACAGAGACCAGCAGCGATAGCCCAAGCCGCAAATCTTCTCTCATGTAGCGGTGCTCGGTCAGCACGATCCGCTCGCGCCAGTCGCCGGAATCGGTCAGCCGGTCGTGCGAGCCGCGGCCATACATCCAGATCTCGCCTTCCTTGGCATAGTGATGGGCGAGCGGAAAATGCGGTGCGCCATATCCGAGCGCCTCACGCACGGCAATCCGTTCGGCATCGAGCGCGTCGGTGACACGGCGGATCGCGGCTTGCGTTCCTTCCTTGTGGATGTCCCACTTCTCGAAATGCTCGATCGGGCCAGCATTCATCACGATCAGGGGCGGATGGATAATCGGACCTGCGTTCATCAGTGCGCCGGACAGAGCATCGCCGCACGGCTCGATTGCGCCGGCGAAAGCCTGTCCGATCACCTCAAGTGCGCGCGGCGCCTGATCGAGCGGGAAAACGCCGACGGGCAGTCGCTTGGCGCGGATCGTGATCGCGACCTCGAATGGCCCGTGCTTGCGGGCCAGCCAGGGCAAGGTCCCGGTTTCGGCAAAGCACGCGTTGGCGGGGTTGCCGGCATCCCGCGCAGCCTGGGCGAAGATCATCGAGCCGAACGTGGCCGGCGGCAGAAACACGACCTGTCCATCCTGCAGATGTGGAGCAAGCAGGCGCGCAATATCAGACTGCGCGAAGGCGGGGGCGGGGCACAGGATCAGCTCTGCGCCGTTGACGGCTTCGGCGATGGCAGCGGTGACCAGCGCGAGCTTGACGTCGTGACGGCCGTCATGATCCTTCACCAGGATGCGCGAGCCGGCGGCGCGATGGGCTGCGACCTGATCCGCGTCGCGGCGCCAGAGCCGGACCTCATGTCCCGACAGCGCAAAATCGCCCGCGGCCGCGAAAGAGCCGTTTCCCCCACCCAGAACCGCAATCTTCAAGATGCTTCTCCTTGCGCGCGCGATTGCGCATCAAGCTGCTTCAGCAGGAAATGCTGGACCTTGCCCAGCGCTGTGCGCGGCAGGTCGGTGACGAAAACGATGTCGCGCGGAACCTTGTAGCGGGCGAGTTGGGCTTGAAGATGCGCTTTCAACGCGTCTGCTTCGAGCCGACAGCCGGATCGCGGGATCACGTAGGCGATGGGCACCTCGTCCCAGCGTGGATCGGGCCGGCCGATCACGGCGCATTCGCTGACATCGGGATGTTCCAGCAGGACGCGTTCGACCTCCGCCGGATAGATGTTCTCGCCGCCGGAAATGACCATGTTCTTCTTGCGGTCGCGCACCCAGAAATAGCCGTCCGCGTCGCACAGGCCGATATCGCCGGTACGATACCAGCCGTCGTGCAGCGCATCGCGCGTTGCGTCCGCATTGCCCCAATATTCGAAGAACACGTTGGGGCCGCGCACTGCGATCTCCCCCGGCGCTCCCGTCGGCACCTCGTTGCCGGCCTGATCGATCACTTTCGCTTCGCAGCACAGGCCGGCAAGTCCGGTCGATCCCGCGCGCGAGAGATCGCCACCAAGCCGGGTGTAGACTGCGATGGGACAAGTTTCCGTCGAGCCGTAGACCTGAAGCACGGGTACGCCGCGCGCCACGAAGCGGTCGATCAGATGCGGCGGCACGATGGTCGAGCCGGTCGCGACGGCTTTGAGTGACGAAAGGTCGGTCGTGGGCCAGGCGGGATGCTCGCTCACCGCCTGGATGATCGCCGGCACCATCACGGTCAAGGTCGGCCGTTCCCGTTCGATGGCTGCAAGCGCGGTGTCCGGCGTGAAGCGTGCGTGAACCGTGACCGTCGCGCCCAGCTGGAGCGCCGCCGTGGTCTGGATGTTGAGGCCGCCGACGTGGAAGAACGGTAGCAGCGTCAGCACATGGTCATCGGACGTCATGTTGTGCATGTGCTGGCTCATGACGCCGTTCCAGAACAACGCCTCCTGGCGCAGCACTGCGCCTTTGGGCCGTCCGGTCGTTCCCGATGTGTAGACAATGAGGAGCGGACAGGAGAGATCAGTGTGCGGGTTGCGGCCGGTGCCGCGGCTTCGAGCCAACAGGTTTTCGAACGTCATGCTGCGGGCCGGCTCGAAATCGAGCCCGACGATTGCGGTCCCCTCAAGCTCGGCGAGTACCCCCTCAAATGCCTGCTCGAGCACCAGGACCTTGGCGCCGGCATCGTTGAGGATGAAGAGCTGCTCGGCCACAGCGAGCCGCCAGTTCAGGGGCACCAGCATCGCGCCGAGCCGCGCGCAGGCATAGAGCAGAACCAGATAGTCCGGCCGGTTCAGGCTGAGGATCGCAACGCGGTCGCCCCGGCCGACGCCGAGCTCCTGCTTCAACGTCGCCGCCGTCCGCTCGATGCGTGCAGCGAATGCCGCATAGCTCAACCGTTCGCCCTCGAAGGCGATGGCCGTCTTGTCTGGCGCGAACGCCGCGTTGCGATCGATCAGACTGCAGAGATCCACCGTCAGTCGTCCGTTTCGCCGGCCTCGTACAGCGCCTCGCGCCCGATCCGGTCGAGGCAGAGCTCGGCTGTCCAGGGCAACATCAGCGAGCCGCAGCGGCTATCGCGATAGATGCGCTCCAGCGGCAGCGAGCGCAGCATGGCCTGTCCGCCGCAGGTGCGGATCGCGAGCGCGGCGAGCTCATTGGCACCCTCCATCACCGAATATTGTGCGGCATAAGCGCGAAGCACCTGCTCCTTGCTCGGATTGGCGCGCGCTTCGGTGACGGCCTGGAACCAGATCGCCTTGATCTGCTCGAGCTTGATCTGCATCTGCGCGACCGCAATTTGCTTGGTCGGATACATCCTGCGCTTGACCGGCGGCATGCCCGGTACTTCGCCGCGCAGATACCGCACGGTGAAGTCATAGGCGGCTTGCGCAAGGCCCATATAGGTCGGCGACAGCGTCAGGAACATGTGCGGCCAGCGCATCGCGGCCTGGAAATAGACGCCGCGCGGCATCAGCGCCGAATCTGCCGGCACGAACACGTCCTTGAACAGCAGCGTGCGCGAGACCGTCCCGCGCATGCCGAGCGGATCCCAGTCGCCGACGACCGAAACGCCTTCCGATTTCGCAGGAATGGCGAGGTAAAGCGTATTGCGGCGCGAAGCCTTCTCGCCTTCCTCGATCTCCGTGCAGAGAACACCGTAATAGTCGGCATGGCCGGAGAGCGATGCAAAGATCTTCTTGCCGTTGACGATCCAGCCACCCTCGACCGGCCTTGCTTCCGTGCCGAAAGCGACGCCGCCTGCCGCTGCCGCACCGCCCTCGGAGAAAGGCTGCGAATAGATCGCGCCATCCTCGACGATGCGCTTGTAGTGGACTGCACGCCGCTGCTCGTGCTCGGCGCGGGTTTGAGCATCCATGTCGAGATCGTCGGCGAGCGGACCGGACCACAGCGTCGAGCAGACATGCATGTTCCAGGTGAGCGCAGTCGCGCCGCAATACCGGCCGATTTCGGCTGCCGCCAGTGCGTAGGTTTGATAATTCGCGCCGAGCCCGCCATGCTTCTTGGGTACGGCAATACCGAGCAGGCCGACGCGATGCAGGTCGCGATAATTCTCAGACGGGAAGATCGCCTCGCGGTCGTAAGTCGCGGCGCGGCCGGCGAACACGCTCTGGCCGATCTCGCGCGCCCGCGCGATGATGCCGGCCTGCTCGTCGCTCAGTCGGAATGCGACGGGATCGAAGATCGGCGCATCCAGCGCGACCTTGTCACTCGCGCCGATGGTCTTGCTGACTTGCATGGTCATTGCGCAGTCATCCTACGTTTTCGTCGCGACGGAATTCAGGAATCGGCCGAGCGCCTCGTTAAAGGCATCGGGGCGTTCGAGGTTGGCGAGATGGCCGACAGCGTCGAGCTCGACATATTCCGCGGAAGGAATGTAGGTCGCCGTCTTCGCCATCATTGGGGCTGGCGCGTTGTTGTCCTTGGAGCCGGACAGCAGCAGCGTCGGGATGGAAATATCCTTGAGGGTGCTGCGTTGGTCGAAGCCGATCAAGGCCAGCATCATGGCGCGATAGCTCGCCTCGGGCACACTTGCCATGCACTCGCGTGCAAGCTCCATTCCCCTGGGATCAGGATCGTCGCCCACCAGCTCCTTCACCAGAGAGGGAGCCAGCGACTTCATCGTTTCGCCGCGATCGAGCGGCCCGAGCCGGGCGGCGATAAACGATTTCTGCCAATCGCCGTCGGCCTTGCCGAACGCCGGGCTGGTCTGCGCCAGCACGACCGCGCGCGCCAGTTTTGGGGATTGCACCAGCCATTTCTGGACGATCATGCCGCCGATGGAATGTCCGACCAGAATTGGCTTGCTCGCCCCAAGCTGCTCGATGAATCGCTGAAGCGCATCCGCCAGGGCAGCGATGCTGACGCTGGCGAGCGGCGCCGAGCCGCCATAGCCCGGCATGTCCCATGCAATCGCGTGAAAGCGGTCGCCGAATGTCGCAAGCTGCTGCCGCCAGGCCCGTGCCGCACCGCCGATGCCATGCAGGAAAATCAGAGGTGTCCCGCCCGGATCGCCCGCTGCTTCATAGGCGAAGCGGCCGTCCTTTGTTATCATTGGCGCAGGCTGCGACACGCGACATCCTTTTGCTTGGCCCTTCGATGCTAACAGGCCTGTGAGGGATGGGAAGAGATAATTTTATACTTAAAGCAATTTTCAGGCCGGTCTTTGGCGTGCGGCTGTTTGCGAGGCCAAGTCGAGCTTTGTTTGCAAAAGTTTGAAGGTTAAAATATATCGAGAAGAGCGATCAGCAGAATGCAAGGAAGCCAGCGCATGTCCGGATTACCGCATTCGCCGCACGCGCTGGTGACCGGTGGCGGTCGCGGCATCGGTCGCGCCATCGCAGCAGCGCTCGTCGGGGGCGGTGCCACCGTGACCGTCCTTGGGCGGAACGCTGCGACGCTTGAAGATGCTGTCAGCGCAGGGGCAGCGCATTTTGCGGCCGTCGCCGACGTCTCGGACGAAACCTCAATGAAAGTCGCCATCGCTCAAGCGAGTGCGCGGCAGCCGATCGATATCCTGATCGCCAATGCGGGAAGCGCCGAGTCCGCGCCGTTCGCCAAATCCGACAGCGCACTGTTCGCGCGCATGATGGACGTCAATTTCATGGGCGTGGTCCATGCTGTCAGCGCTGTGCTGCCCGGGATGAAGGATCGTCCCTATGGCCGTATCGTCGCGATCGCGTCGACGGCGGGGCTCAAGGGATATGCCTATGTCAGCGCCTACACCGCGGCCAAGCACGCTGTGGTCGGTCTCGTGCGTTCCCTCGCCATTGAAATGGCCGGCAGCAATGTGACCGTCAACGCGGTGTGTCCCGGTTTCACCGACACCGATCTGGTCGCCGGCAGCATCGAGAACATCATGAAAAAGACGAGGCGTAGCCGCGAGCAGGCCATTGCCGAGCTCGCAAAGCATAATCCGCAGGGACGATTGATCTCTCCTCAGCAGGTCGCGGATACCGTGCTCTGGCTGTGCGGCGAGGGTGCCGGCGCAATCACAGGGCAGGCGATCGCTGTTGCCGGTGGTGAGATTTAGCGCGCATGGCACCGGCACGGAACAAGAAAGCCAAGGAGATCGTATGAGCAGACCAGCCAATCCTGTGACCTTACCGCTTGCGGACTATTCGCCGCAGCACTTCCTGCTGGCCGTCGTCGATGGTGTTGCAACCGTGACGCTCAATCGTCCGGAACGGAAGAATCCGCTGACCTTCGAGAGCTATCGCGAACTCACCGATTTCTTTCGCGCCTGCGCGTTCGACGATGCGGTCAAGTCCATCGTCGTGACCGGCGCTGGTGCCAATTTTTCGTCCGGCGGCGATGTGTTCGAGATCATCGGTCCGCTCGTGAAGATGGACACCAAGGGGCTGACGGCGTTTACGCGGATGACCGGTGACCTCGTCAAGGCGATGCGGGCCTGTCCGCAGCCGATCGTTGCTGCGGTTGAAGGCATTTGCGCCGGCGCGGGCGCGATCATCGCCATGGCGTCGGACATGCGGCTTGCTGCGAGCGGGGCCAAGGTTGCCTTCCTCTTCAACAAGGTGGGCCTTGCCGGTTGTGACATGGGCGCCTGCGCGATCCTGCCGCGGATCATCGGACAGTCCCGCGCTTCCGAGTTGCTCTACACCGGCCGGTTCATGACCGCGGAGGAGGGCGAGCGCTGGGGCTTCTTCAGCCGTATCGTCACGTCGGAGCAGGTGCTGCCCCAGGCACAGCTACTGGCCAAGCAGATTGCTGAGGGACCGACCTTCGCCAACACCATGACCAAGCGGATGCTGGCCATGGAATGGGCGATGTCGGTGGAGGAGGCGATCGAGGCGGAGGCCGTTGCTCAAGCGCTGTGCATGACAACCGCCGATTTCGAACGGGCCTTCGAGGCCTTTGCCAACAAGGTCAAGCCGGTCTTCAGGGGCGACTAGGCCGGCCTTTGCCGGCAGCC
>C688J18823_10002734_pt1 | contig 11066 bp, 10 predicted proteins | sample HopSoiMetagenom1_FD_18823 | JGI IMG/M metagenome (IMG submission 18823) | reverse complement strand
GGGCATATTACCCTGAAATGTCCAGCTTACTTTTACTTGCTCTGGTAATGGGCTCTCTATAATAAAAGAACTATAAGCGGTATTTTTAAATGGTTTTTCAAAACGTAGTTCAGAATCAATTCGCTCGTTTTCTTTTAATTTGATGATTTCCTGAGCTCCTACACCAGCATTTTTACCACTACTTTCCCAGGCATAGATGAAACCAACAGTTCCATCTGTTCCGGTTACTATTTTTTTCATATTGGGATCCATCATCACCCATTTATTATAGTGTTCGCCGTTTTTCAATATTTTTAAATAATTAAAAACATCCGGTTTTGATTTTTTAATAACAGTACTGCGTTCAATATGGAATTCTTTTTTTAGAAATAATCCAAGAATTAATAAAAGAACGATGATGCCGATAAGGGCCAATAAAATAGTTAATAGTATATTCATGGTTGAACAAAATTAATATTACAACTTATTTTTATTTCTAATAGGATTAGGAATCGATAAATGTTAACAATAACTGCCATTTTATAAATTTTCTGCAGTAGCCTTTAGCTTATCCATGGCTTTATCCAACGTTTTGGACATGCTGTTGAAAAGTTCTTTTGAGACCACTTCCGCTGTCATCTTTAAGAGTTATTTTACTGTTTACCTTCCAATCTGTTAAGACATAGGCTCCTTTCATGAACTCAACATACCATTCGCGATTATATTGACCCTCAGCCAAAACTCCGAACCTTTTCTTTGGGATTGATATCAGTTGTTTTTTTATTGTTTTCATGATTTTTATTCCTATTTTTTTGATAATAATTTTTCTGTAATTCTATGCTGCTAAAGTAGATACAACGCAGAATACAGCAAATGCATAAATACGACATGTTGAGGGGTAAATTACGACAAAAAAAATAGTTTGTTTTGACATATTAAACCTTTTAAAGTCCACGCATCTGATCCGTTATTCTATATAATATTAGCCCTCAAAAACGATTAATAAAAATCATTTGCAGAAAGGAAAAAAACACTCATCTTTGACAATCAATTTTATTGAAGTAGCAATATGATTCCCCGGCTCAGCACAATGAGCACATATTGTGGTGGCGGCGATTTATGTAATTTAAAACGCAAGCATGAAATCAGTACATTCCATTAGCATCTTGGGTTGCGGTTGGTTAGGTTTACCTTTGGCTGAGCAGTTGGTTAAGAAAGGATTTAGCATAAAAGGTTCCGTAACAAAAGCAGAGAAATTATCGGTATTAAAAGAGAAGGGAATCATTCCTTTTCAACTTGAATTAACGGATGAACGTATAATAGGAGAGAAACTTCCTGATTTTTTTCATTCAGATTTGCTCATTATTAATATTCCTCCGGGAAGAAGAGCGGATGTTATTTATTACCACAAGGCGCAGCTTCAACAGTTAATTAAAGCCTTGATTGAAAGCACAATAAAACAAGTGCTGTTTATTAGTTCATCAGCTGTATATCCTGATTTGAATAGAGTAGTATTTGAGACTGAAACAGAAGAACCCTTAAAAGATAGTGGTAAAGCATTATTGGAAGTGGAGCGTTTGCTTTGGGATCAGAAAAAATTTACAACCACTATTATTCGGTTTGCGGGACTTATTGGGCCGGATCGTCATCCTGGAAAATTTTTGGCAGGTAAGCAAAATATTGCCAACGGCGAAGCTCCTGTTAACCTTATTCACCGCGATGATTGCATTGCATTGATTTCAGAAATTATTGATCAGGAAGCATGGGGAGAAATTTTTAATGCTTGCGCAGATCATCACCCCAGTCGGAATTCATTCTATACAGCAGCAGCGAAACAACTGGCATTGGAACTTCCTTCATTCGCTGCAGAGGAAGGAAAATTTAAAATCATTAATTCAGACAAAATAAAAAAAAGATTAAAGTACTCATTCAAGTTTCCAGACCCCTTGATATCGCTAAGTCATTTACCTACCGGGTAAAAAAGATTTCAACAATGTAGAGCTAAGCTTAATGTTTAGGGTAAAATTTACACAAGGATTGTATCTAAAATGAAACCTAAACACGTATAAATAAGAAAATTAAAAGTTTAATACAAAAAGTAAAATCTGAAACCCAGCATAGATTGATATAATAGATTACAATATTTGGATTGCGATTAAGACAGAAAGGAAGTATGTTGATGGAGTGAATGATCGGTGCAAGGGCAGCACGGTTGTTGGAAATGGGAACAAGGAAATACTAGTTTATGACAGAAGGAAAATTATTTACCGAAGAAGATGCTTTGTTGCTGGAAGAGATTATTCTAAACAGAAGAGATATTCGAGGGAATCATTTTATAGATAAACCATTGACAGATGAATGTCTGGATAGATTAATTGAGGCAGCAGTGAATGCTCCATCCGTCGGCTTTTCCCAACCCTGGGAGTTTGTTGTGATAAAAGATAAAGTAATTAAACAACAAATAAAAGAAAGCTTTGAAATTGCTCATTTAAATGAATCTGAATTTTTTAAAGACGAAAAACAACGTGTTTATGTTCAACTGAAGTTGGAAGGGATATTGGAAGCCCCAGTTAACATTGCTGTTTTTTACAAACCAAGTCTGGAACCTGTACTTGGACAAACCAATATGAAGGAGGTTGGACTTTACAGTGTTGTTTGTGCCATACAAAACATGTGGTTAACTGCCAGGGTTTTAAATGTAGGGTTGGGTTGGGTAAGTATATTAAATGAAAAAGATGTAAAACGAATAGTGAAGGCGCCAGAAGAAAATCAATTGATTGCTTATCTATGCATTGGTCATGTAGATAAATTTTTAGAACAACCGGAATTAGAGGCATTAAAGTGGGAGAAAAGAAAACAAAAAGAAAACGTAATTTTTTTAAACCAATATAAATAAGTATGCATTACATTGTTGTAGGTATATCCAATAATTCAGAAATTGAATTGAACGATGAAGTGAAGTCGCTTCTTCCCGTTCATAAGGTTTTTTCAGGTCGACAAAAACATTACGAGATGGTAAAGGATTTTTTACCTGAAAATCATCGTTGGATAGAAATTAAAAACGATATGCAACAGGTGTTGGATGAATATAAAAAATCGAATGAGTCGGTTGTTGTATTCACCTCCGGAGATCCCTTATTTTATGGTGTTGCCAATACATTAAAAAAATTACAACCTGAAGTTATTCTAAAGGTATATCCGTATTTCAATAGCTTACAATTACTCTGTCATAAATGTAATATCGCGTATCAAAATAGTTGGAACACTTCTGTTCACGATCGCTCCTGGGATGAACTTGACGTTGCACTTATTTATCAAAAGGAATTAATTGGTGTACTTACCGATGCAGAAAAAAATCCAGCTATGATTGCACAACGTATGCTTACGTATGGTTTTGACAATTATAAAATTATTGTGGGTGAAGCATTGGAAAGTAAAGCGGAAACAATTAAGTCATTGTCTTTGCAACATGCTTCCAATACGCATTTTAATCCGTTGAGCAGTGTATTACTCATTCGCACAAGTCAGCGGAAAAAACCATTTGGTATTCCCGATGAAGAATTTGATACTATAGAAGATATGCCTAACCTGGTTGTGAAGAAACCAGTTCGCTTAATGAATTTATCTTGTTTGGATTTATATAATCGCAAGACATTTTGGGATATTGGATTTGGTGCGGGCTCTATGAGTATTGAAGCAAAAAAACAATTTCCTTTTTTAAATGTTTTTTCTTTTGAGAGCAGGGATAAATGTGATGAGCTCCTAGAAAGCAATACAAAGAAAATGGGTACACCTGGGTTAACCAAAGTAATAGCCAATATTATCGGTTGTGACTTGAGTATCATTGCTCCACCCGATGCTGTATTTATTGGCGAGCACGATTACAATCAGATGGATTTAATCAAGTTGATGGATAAATATTTATTGCCAAAAGGCAGAATGGTTATCAATGTAACGAAGGATGAAGATAAAAAACAATTTATCGATATTGTGAAGTTGCTTAATTATAGTGTGGTTGAATCCAGTGCGATGAAGACTGGGAAAGGCGAGACCGTAACGATTGTGACGGTGGAGAAGAAATGATCCTACGCTAAAGCTACGGATCACGCGGTAATCCTTAATATGATATTAACCCGACAGGTTTTTCAAACCTGTTGGGTTTTATTTTTATAATACGAAAAGTTCTCGTTTTATTTATCCGATGGTGTCTAAGAATTCGATTCCGCATACTTCTTAAAATTAGTCAGAATTGCCTGCCAGCCTCCTTTTTGCATTTCAACTGGATTTTGATTCTCTGCATCAAATACAGTTGTAATCTTTGTTTTACCATCTAGATTTTCAAAGTTAGTAGTAGCCTGTCTACCATCCAACATGGTATAGGTGATTTTTTTTTGATCAACGATTTCATCATAAATGGCTTCAAAGTCGAATCCGAAACTTCCATCTTTGGCTTCCATTCGGGAACTGTATTTTCCTCCAACTTTTAAATCATTTTCTGCTTTTGGGCAATGCCAGTCGTCAGAGGCGAAGTTCCATTTTGTAATGTGTTTAGGTACTGTCCAATAGTCCCACACTTTTTTATTGTCAGCAGAAATTACTGTTTCTACTTTAATTTTTGTTTTTTCCATGTGATTATTTTTTTGATTATGTCATTTGTTTTGTTGTTATGTCACTTTGTTTTAAGTTGTTTCAATATGTTATCTAAATTGCTAAAGCGGTCCTCCCATAATTTGCGGAATTGTTGCAGCCATTTGTCTACTTCTTTCATTTTTTTCGGATTAAAGTGATAATAAATTTCCCTCCCGTTTTGTTCTTGTTTCACAAGTTCGCATTCGGTTAAAATTTTTATGTGTTTGGATACAGCTTGCCGGCTGCTATCGAAATGCTCGGCAAGTGCATTTGGTGTCATGGCTTGTAAAGCGATTAGGGTAAGAATCGCGCGTCGTGTGGGATCGGCAATGGCCTGGAATACATCTCTTCTCATGGTCTTTATACTTATTTAGCAAGTATTCGGTTGCAAATATATGTGCAGTTATTCGGTTGCGCAAATTTTTTTGAAGAAATTTTTGGAATGGAGGTAGTTAAGGAAATTAATTTATACCAAAGAGAGGACTATTAGTATTTATAATGGATCATTTATTTTTTAGATCGATTGGCGACTATACCTCCAAAACCAACTCCGAATGATAATCCCCCTGTGTATTTTTAATTTTCAATTCATATCGATCTTTATAAAGGGCATCCAACATTTGTTTTACGTTTTGATAGTTCGGCTCTAATCCTTCTAGTCGCTTTGCCAAGCTCTTTTTATTTTTAACATTAAAAATAACCTGATGGCTGTCTGCAAATAAATAAATTTCTATGGGGTGTAGTTCATTGTTTATTTCACCGTACTTAAACGCATTTTCAACAAATGTTACCAGGACGCGTGGTAAAATCGACTTCTCATGGATTTGCCCTTCATACTGAAAATTAATACAAACCTTAGTGGTCAAGCATTTTTGAACGCGAATAAAATTTTCAAGGTATTCTATTTCCTTTTTCAAGGGGACATGTTCCATTGGTTTTATTTGTAAAGAATAACGCAGCATATCCGAGAATGCTTCAATTGCATCTGCAGCATTTAGAGAACTTTTATGAACTTTACTGTAGCAAAAGTTTAGAAAATTAAAGATGACATGTGCATTGAATTGGTTTTTCATGAAGTCCAATTCCTTTGTAATAATTGCATTTTCTTTCTTCAAGGATTCTAATTCTTTTTTTAAAAATTCTTTTTCCGAATCAATCATTCCTGTTGAGCTTGTTACTTTTTTCAAATAGCGAGCTCCAAAGCCAGCAATACAACCTAACAGACACATCGTAATTAGAATACTAATTAGAGGTGCGTCCCATCTACTGAGAAAGAAAACGATGAGCGCAACACCAACCGAAAAGAGTGCCCAGGAAATAAAAAGGCTATTTTGCTTATTAATAGAATGCATCAGTTAGAGAATTACGATACCTGAATGGTATGAACATTTTTACAAAAGCAAGGATAAAAAGAAAAAAGCAAATGAGACGTTTAATTATTGAAAATTACACCAAATATGTGTTTTGCAGGACGAAATTAGGATTCACTTATTTGAAATTCATTAATTGCGATATGAATACTCTATGAAACGCATGCAATTCCATTTTTTTAATATACTTTCGAAACCTGGAGGACGTTAACAGCCTATATGGTGGGTTTTAATTGTGTGAAATAATGCAATTCTTTAAAATTTGTTTAGATTTAAAAAACGACTAGTTATTAATTGAGAGTATAATAGATTAACCACATAATTAAACAGAAAATGGTGAAATGTATCGTTATTGATGACCAAAAGGATGCAATAGAATTGCTTACCCATCACATTGAAAACACAAGCGACCTGGAATTAGTTGAATCATTCACAAACCCTTTAAAAGCCCTGACATTTCTGGAAAGCAATACGGTAGATCTGATTTTTATTGATGTGCAAATGCCCAATCTAAACGGAATTGAGTTTATTGAAACCATGCGGGATAAGTATGGTAGTAAACTCCCTCATTTCATATTAACCACAGGTTTTCACGAATATGCACTAACCGGCTTTGAGCAAGGCGTTGCCGATTACCTGTTGAAGCCTATCGGAAGTAAACGCTTTAAAATAGCAATGGATCGTTTTTTTAGCAAGAAGCAACCAATTGAGCCTGCTGCTATTGAAAAGAAAAACGATTATTTTTTCGCAGATAACAACGGAAAAAAACAAAAAATAAATTTTAAAAATGTGGCTTACTTTGAAAGTGCTGGTAATTATGTAATCATTTATGGGGATAATAACTTAAAAGCAGTTGTATATACTTCCATGAATGGTATGCAAGAGCTGGTCCCAACAGATAACTTTATACGTGTTCATAAATCCTATATCATATCCATTGATCATATTTTAGCCATTAAAGGAAATGAATTGATTATGAATAAAAGCGGAACGGAAATACTGATACCAATTGGTGTGACGCATAAAGCGGCTACATTGAAGAGGTTAAGGGTGAAACAATAAGTTTTACTAATAAAACCAAATAATAAGGAAAATCACTCCAGCCTTTAACCTGATTATAGCGACCGTATAATAAATATCCCGTTTTTATGATAATTAACTACCCCAACCTTCCTATCTTTACTTGTCCTTTTCAACCAGGGGTAGCTGCGGTTGACGAAGAGTGTAGGCCAGATAATAGGTCAGAAAAATCAATAACTACTTTTTAGTATAGCCATAACTTGGAAAACTACAATTACCATAGCGATTTTATTTTTCGAACTCCTCAGTTGCCGTTAAATTTAAATGGGCTGAGCAAGGATGAGTTGTTCCGTTTCACGCAGCAAACCTTTTTTAAAGAAGCCATTTACATTGCCTCGCCAGTGCTTTATACCGAACTCATTAAATGGCACAACAACGAATTAAAAGAGGAGAAAGAACAGGAAAAATTAATTACCTCCCTCTATAAATACTATGTACGCATGCAAAGTCGCTGTACTCCATACGGCCTATTTGCTGCATGTGGGAGCGGGACCTGGGGCGATGAAAGTAAAATCGAATTAAGCGATAAAGAAAAGCGTCATACGCGCTTGGATATGAATTACCTCTGTGCCCTTGCACAACAGCTCAACTCACATCCTGCCCTGATGCCACGCTTGCAATTTTTTCCAAACAACAGCTCCTATATTGTTGGTGAAACCATGCGATATGTTGAATATAGCTATGTCAACAACAAAAGGGTACATCAAATTACAAGCGTACACTATTCTACTTACCTGGAGCATATTTTAAAATTGGCTGAAAAAGGTGCCCGCATCAAGGAACTGTCAGACGCTTTAGTAAGTGATGACATTACAGAAGAGGAAGCAGGGGAATTTATAAAAGAATTAATTCAAAGTCAATTGTTGGTGAGCGAACTAGAACCTGCTGTAACCGGAGATGAGTTTAGTTATCAATTGATCAATTCCCTAAAAAAAATAAATGAGGATCATCATCCGGAAATTGAACAAATTATCCAAGTGTTAGAATCTACACAATCACAAATCAACGAGCTGGATAAGAAGGAGAGCAATGATGCAGAACTATATCGTTCTATTTATAAGCAATTGCAGGAACTCAAAACACCCATGGAGGAAAATCAATTGTTTCAAACCGATTTATTCAGAAATGTACAAATTGCTACCTTAACGAAATCCATTCAAAAAGAATTATCAGGCGCCCTTACCTTTTTAACTAAATTTTCAAGTGATGTAGAGCAAAGCAACCTGAAAAAATTCAAAGAAAATTTTTACAATCAATATGAACATACCGAACTGCCTTTGTTGCAAGTATTGGATACGGAAACCGGAATTGGCTATACAGGAAAGGATTCTTCAGGGGTAAACAAATTATTGGATGACTTGTATATTCCGGGAAAACCTGTTTCGAATTATGACATTAAATGGAACCGCAAACAGGAGTTTTTACAAGGCCGCTTGTTGAATGCATTGAAAGAAGGGAAATATTCGGTTGAATTTACAGATGAAGACGTGAAAGACAGTGAAGCCACAACCAACTTTTTTCCCGATTCCATACCCGTTATGTTTCGTGTGATTGATGATGAAAAAATTTATCTTCAAAACTGTGGAGGATCCAGTGCTGCCAATTTATTAGGACGCTTTGCACATGGTGATAAACATATTCACAACATCATAAAAAATATTACTGCACACGAGCAGGAACTAAATAAGAATAAAATTTTAGCGGAGATTGTGCATCTACCGGAAAGCCGAACCGGAAATATCTTGCTGCGCCCTGTGTTGCGTGAGTATGAAATCCCATACCTGGGAAAATCAGCCTTACCTTCTGAACAACAAATTCAATTGCAGGATTTAATGGTTTCCGTCAAAAATGATAAAATCGTTTTGCGTTCGAAACGGCTGAATAGGGAAATCATTCCGCGCCTGAGCACAGCTCATAACTATACCTATAATGCATTGCCCGTTTACCAGTTTTTATGTGATTTACAAACACAATACTTTGAAAAATCAGGACTTGGATTTAGTTGGGGCAATTTGCTTGGCAATTATAAATTTTTACCAAGAGCGATCTATAAGAATGTAATCCTCGAACGTGCCAAATGGCAACTGAATAAGGATGACCTGTCTGTATTATTGAAAGAGAAAAATCCAAACCTACAAGTCATAAACGCCTGGCGCAAAGAACTTAATATACCAGCACAAGTAATATTGGCAGATGGGGACAATGAACTCCTCATTAATTTTGAAGATGAGCAAAGTGTGAACATGTTGCTGAGCAGTATTAAAAAAAGAGATCGTTTTGTACTGGAAGAATTTTTATTCAGTGAGCAAACACTTTTTATCAAGGACAAAAATAATAATGGATATGTAAATGAATGCATCGCATTGTTGGTAAAAGATAAAGCAGCATCTCAAAAAATAGCTCAACCAGTACCTGTAAACGAAGTCAAAGCGCCGGAAAAGCAATCAATTCAGCGAAACTTTAGCATAGGAAGTGAATGGCTGTATTATAAATTTTACGCAGGAATAAAAACTGCAGATAAATTTTTAGCAGAAGTTATTCGTCCGCTAACACAAGAACTAACGGATAAAAATTATATCGATCAATTCTTCTTTATTCGTTACTCGGATCCGGATAATCATATTCGCTTACGTTTTCATTTTACAGATCTTACAAAAATAGGATCGGTTATTAACTTAATTCATAAGGCCGTTCACCCTTATTTAGAACAGGGTATGATTTCGAAAATTCAAACGGACACCTATAATCGTGAATTGGAACGCTATGGTTCAAACACTATAGAACTTTCTGAATCACTGTTTTTTATTGATAGCATTGTAACACTTAACCTACTTGATTTGATTGATGGGGAAGAAGGTGAAATCATCCGCTGGCAATTTGCTATTCGCAGTATAGATGATTTATTGACCAACCTAAACTATAGTGCTTCCGATAAATTACAATTGCTGGATACGATGAAAACCAATTTCTTTCGTGAACATGGAGAAAGCAAAGAACTGAAGTTGCAATTAGACGCCAAGTTTAGAACAGAACGTAAATTAGTAGAAGATATCCTGAACAGGGAAATAGATAGCACACGAGAAATACTTCCACTCATTGAACTGCTGGAATGGAAAAAGGAACAAGTACAGCCACTTGCAGAAGCAATTTCGGAACTGAAAAATAAAAATCAATTACAAGTGAACCTGCATGAGCTTACTTCCAGTTATATCCACATGCTGTTGAACCGAATTTTTATGTCACGTCAACGTACCTATGAAATGGTAGTATACGACCTTTTGTATCGATATTATAAATCCGTAGCCGGAAGAGAGAAAAGCAAGAAGACTGTGCAGGAAACAATTAAATCATAAAAAGAAAATACTATAAATAAGAAATTTCCTTTTGAGATTTTAAATCATCCCTTATAAAAATAATAAACATTCATGAAGATTATTAGACTGGTAGCGATTTACTTATTTTTAACAACATCCATTTCAGCACAAGAAGAACCACAAGTTGAATTTGGTAAAGTAACCCCACAGGATTTTCAGGATAAATATTATGCAAAGGATTCAACTGCAAATGCAGTGGTGCTATATGAAGTGGGAGAAGTGTCATTTCCAATTGATTTTGTTTATCAATACAGAGCCGCACTTTATACAAGGGTTCTCTATTACCATGTACGATTTAGAATTTTTAAGAAATCAGGAGTGGATCAAGGGATTATAAAAATTCCATTGACAAAAGTAGGGTTTGCACAAACAGAAGAAATACAGGAATTAGAAGGATATACCTATAATCTTGAAAACGGAAAAGTAGTGACTTCAAAATTAACGAAGGAGTCTATTTTTCATGAACATGTTATTGATTATAATTATCAGGATAAAATAACAATGCCTAATGTTAAAGAAGGATCTATTGTTGAATTAAAATATATGATTGTCACACCCTTTACACTTGGATATAACCCGAAGACCTGGAAGTTTCAACGGGATATACCTGTTGTTTGGAGCGAATACAGGNNTC
>C688J18823_10002733_pt1 | contig 11068 bp, 13 predicted proteins | sample HopSoiMetagenom1_FD_18823 | JGI IMG/M metagenome (IMG submission 18823) | reverse complement strand
TCAGGAAGCGGCGTTGGTTCACGCGCTCGATCCTCGCCGGAGGCCGGCGGATTTGTCGCCGAGGAAGCAAAGTCGTGGTGACGCTCGATCAGTTCCTGGCACTGCATCGAGAAAACCAGGTCCCCGCTGGAAGTAAGCCCGATAGGTCTGCAGCCCCCGGCAGGCGCGGCATCGCCCTTGTCGCTCTTGGCGGTTTTGCCGTCCTTGGCGTCGACAGCTTTTTGTTCCTGAACCGGCTTATCCGAGCCTGCTGACGGAACCGAGTTGGCGGCGGTTCCCGAGTTCCGATTCGATGGGGAGGCTGACGGGGCCGACGGGGCGGTCCCGGTGGTGCTGGAGGCGGTTTTTTCCGGCGCGCTCCTGTGTGCGACGGGTTTTGCCGGGCGCGGGTCCGGAGCGGCTAACCACTGCAAGCCAGCGTACCCGCCTCCCAGCAGGATCGAAAGAGCGATGAGATATCCGAACAGTGCGGGCATACGCATACGTCCCAAGCCGACCAACTACCGCAATATCCGAAGCCCCGACTCGTTCCGCCTGGAACCAGGTTTCGCGGCTCGACAAGTCAGAACCGCGTGCAGCGCTCGCTCCGGATCGCCCGTATATAAAGTGGCAGGTGAGATAATGAAGTGCCCCGGATGCATGTCTTGCAACGGAGGACGTGGATGGCCGGGACAGGCCCGGCCATGACGTATAGTGCGGAAAAGTCGACGCGAAGAAACTGTCACGGACGCACCACCCCATCACCGTCATGCCCGGCCTCGTGCCGGGTACGTTCTTGCTGGCGGCGCAGAAGAACGTGGATGGCCGGGACAGGCCCGGCCATGACGATGTTTGACGACGGTCGTTCCATGCGCGCGCTTTGAACGGATGCGAACAACTCGGCAAGTGACGCACCACCCATCACCGTCATGCCCGGCCTTGTGCCGGGCATCCACGTCCTTGCTGGCGGCGGAGAGAGAACGTGGATGGCCGGGACAGGCCCGGCCATGACGATGTTTGACGACGGTCGTTCCATGCGCGCGCTTTGAACGGATGCGAACAACTCGGCAAGTGACGCACCACCCCATCACCGTCATGCCCGGCCTCGTGCCGGGTACGTTCTTGCTGGCGGCGGAGAAGAACGTGGATGGCCGGGACAGGCCCGGCCATGACGGATAGTGCGGAAAAATCGACGCGAAGAAACTGTNACGGACGCACCACCCTATCACCGTCATGCCCGGCCTTGTGCCGGGCATCCACGTCCTTGCTAGAGGCGGAGAAGAACGTGGATGGCCGGGCATATCCAGGCCTGTCCCGGCCACGTCACTGCTTTTCTGGTCCGACCGGGAATGTGCCGCTCGCTCTCCGCGAGGGGTAGCGATCACGCCTGTGCTCTGTTAGTTACTTGCAAATACCCGCCGTCTCGGGCGGGTTTCGGTCCCGTAGCTCAGCCGGATAGAGCGACGGTTTCCTAAACCGTAGGTCGCATGTTCGAGTCATGCCGGGATCGCCAAGCTAAGTTCTGCATTGAGAGAAGCTTTCGCTCCAGGGAGCGTCGCGCAACGGAGAGGAGCTCCACGGCTGCGGTGCGCAAAACCTCCTCTGGCGCGAACCCCACCGATTGCGCAACGCCCCGGCGGAGTTCGCTTTTCAAAAGCGCATCTTGACAAGACTGGGTGTAGGCGACGTTCTCGATGGCTGCATGCGCGTGTTATCGAGACCGCGTGGCAGCGCAGCTTTGCTTAGGGCAACTCCGAAACCATCTTGAAATATTCTTCTTCCGTCCACGCGCGGCTGATGCGTGTGCGCACATTCCCCGACGAACCAAGTGCGAGCGCCATTTTGGCGATGTTGTCGCCGCTCGATGTCTCGACGATCGATACGAGGTCGTATTCGCCCGTAGTGAGATAGAGCTGCTTGATCTCAACGCCCAGCTTTTTGGCGAGTTCACGGGCAGCTTGCGTGCGTTTCGGCGCGTCCTTGATCGTGCGAATTCCCTGGTCAGTAAACGACATCGAAATAATGAACTGCATGACGTCCTCCCTTTTTGACCACTAACAATCCTGATCTCGCGCGTTTTAACGGTCAAGCTACCAACCGGCTTTGCTTAGCCGTCACGCGAGACCACTGCTGGCCTAGTTCGGACCAAGAGATAGGTCCACCTGGCTGCCGTATTCCCAAATGATGCAGATAGTCGGCAGCATCGCGTCCAATTATCCTGATAGCCGTGAACGATAGTTCTGCTCCGGCAACTCGGGTTGCGCTTCCGCCTTCTTCCGCTTTCTAACCTCGACGCCCAAAGATATGCTCGAGTAGCCTAGGCAACTCTGCTGCGGAAGACTTGCAGCGCGGAGGCGGCGATGGGATCAACTCTGGTTGGTAAGCAGGCTGTCGTAATCGGAGCAGGGATGGCCGGGCTCGCCGCGGCCGGGGCGCTCGCCGAGCACTTTGATCAAGTTGTTGTTCTGGAGCGCGACAGTTTGCCTTCGGAGCCGATGCACCGCGCGGGCACGCCGCAGGCGCGGCATGTGCATGCGCTGCTGCTCAGCGGCCAGCGCGCGCTTAGTGAGTTGTTCCCGGGGTTCGAGGAGGATCTCGCGCGTGCGGGAGCCGTACCGCTCAGGGTCGGTTTCGATGTCCGCATGGAGCGGCCGGGCTACGACCCATTCCCGAAACGCGATCTCGGCTCGTCCAATTTCGCGGTGTCACGCCCGGCGATCGAGCACACCGTGCGGCGGCGCGTTGAAAGCCGCGCTAACATCTCGCTGCGCCAGCGATGTCGAGTTCTGGAAATGTTGGCGCTGCCGAATGGCGAGGCGGTCACCGGCGTTCGCTATGAGAATGACACAGGCGACGAGACGATTGCGGCGGATCTCGTCGTTGACGCGTCCGGACGCGGCGCTCCAACGCTTGCCATGCTGCAATCGACAGGCCGACCAGTTCCGGATGAGACCACAATCGGCATCGATCTGGGCTACGCCTCATGCATCTTTGCCATTCCGGACGACGCCTCGACCGATTGGAAGGGTGTCATGACTTTCGGCCGCGCGCCGGACGATAGTCGTGGCGGCCTGGTGTTGCCGCTTGAGGGCAACCGGTGGATGGCGACCATCGGTGGCCGCCACGGTGACGCGCCACCCGGCGATGCCGAAGGCTTTCTGAACTATGCCCGGGGGCTGCGAACAACGACCATTTACAACGCGATCAGCCATGCCAAGCCCGTGAGTAACGTCGCGCGGTACGGCTTCCGCGAGAGCGTGCGCCGCCATTTCGAGCGCCTCGACTCTTTCCCGCGCGGGCTGCTGCCCATGGGCGACGCAATCTGCCGGTTCAACCCCGTCTATGGCCAGGGCATGAGCGTGGCCGCGCAGGAGGCCTGCCTGCTCAAGAAACTTCTCGAGAGACTAGCTGGAGAGAGCGATCCGATGGCCGGCCTGGCGCCGACTTTCTTCGATGAGGTGCAGCCATTGATCGAGACGCCGTGGTCGGTAGCCACGCTTGACTTCGTTTTCCCCCATACACGCGGAGAACGTCCTGCGGATTTTGAGATTACGCTCCAATTCGCTATCGCATTGACGAGTCTCGCCGCCGAGGATCCGGCCATTCACAAGCTGACCGCTGAAGTGCAGAACTTGTTACGGCCACGCAGCGTGTATCGCGATCCCGCCATCGTGCAGCGCGTAGTTGCGAAGATGGCCCCGGCATGACCACGAGGCGAAACTCAAGCACCTCAAGGTCGAGCGCGGCCCCCGAGAATGCGACGCCTTATCCGTTGACCCGGCACGGCGGTGAGCGAGAACGGGCACGGTGGTCAAGGCGAGAAGACTGTGGACGGCTGGTGGAAAATCTTTCGACCGCCGCATTTCGCCCCTCATAAGTCGTGACAGCTTATCGCGTCATCGGCTGGGACACGGACTATGGGCATGGTCGCGCCACAGGCGATGCGGACGGTCTGGCTCGCCTTATTGTGCTTGATCGGCCTCGCGACGACTCTCATCGTGAGAATGGCTGTTTCGAGTGCAGATCTTTCGAAAGCCGTCCCATCCACGAAAGCAGAGGTTACGCGGGGAGCCGCCCTGACCGATGCCGTGGCGCGTTTGTCCGAAGACCTGACGGCGAGGACAAAGCTCCAAAACAGCCCCTCCACCAAGCTAGATACGCTCGAAGCTCCCAAGCAGACTGCTCCCGATATTAAACCGGTTGAAACTGTTGCGACCGGGTTGCCCACAGCGGAGCCGAAGCAGCTCTCTAAAACAACGGAGAGGATCGTCACCAGGCATTGGCACGACCCTTTCGACAAGCGAAGAGCCGCCGCTCAGCCTACTCCCAAGCGTAAAATCTCTCAGAGAGCACGATCCGCTGACGCGTCAATAACAGCGGGCACCAAGACGCCCACCCCGGAGCGATAGAACGGCGCCACTTAAAAGCGCGGCGCTCAGCTGACGTGCGATGTTCTGGTCCGGTCCGCTTTCGATGGCAGGTCGCGCCGGCGTGGTTGGTTTGATATGTTCGGCTGAAAGCTGAAGCAGGGAGTGGGCTCCATGACCGTTGACAATCCCAACGTCAAAAACATCTGGACGACGATTGAAATCGACAAAGATGGGGTGGAAACAGTCCTGGTGGTGGAAACCGATCTTGAACTGAATGCTGGCAATCCCGGCTTTGATGCGCTCAAGGTTGATGCTCTGATTGACGCCGCAATGAAGAGTTTTCCTGCGAGTGGCGGAACGATAGATCGCGTTCATCTGGTTCCGATCCGGTGAGACCCCAGGCGAGGCGCCCGTTCGAAATAAATCTCACCGCCCGAAGACGCACGATTACGGGCCGACCTGTGTGGACGGGTTTTGGCGTTTGATCCTTCGCCAATAAACGTCGGACCGTCGAATAACACGAGTTAACGCCGACTCAGAGCTGGCGCTCCCCTAGATTGCATTCGTGTAATTTTGCACGTGACCTGCGCGGCACTTGCCCAGTAGAATACGTCTAAGGCGGGGTGGGCGATGGCTGAGCTTTGGTATTATGCGGAAGGCGTCGAGACGCGCGGACCACTCTCGGTCGGCGAACTCATACCGATGCTGGGCCGCATTGCCGACCCCCGCCGCGTGATGATTTGGCGGCAAGGCTTCGAAGATTGGAAGCCGGTCGAAGATGTCTTGGAGATCGCACAGCAGGTCATTCGATCCCCGCCGGTTCGCGGTGAGCCCTCGTTGTCACCCGTTCCGGGTGAGCCGGCGGTGGATGCACCAGACACCAAGGCAGTCAAAAACCTGAAGCCGAAACTGACAGGTTTGGGCGGCTGGCTCGCGATCGTGGTGATCGGGCAAATTGTCGGGATTTTGCGTCTGCTGTCGGCCATGGCGCAGTACTTCGCCACCCTCGACCATCAGGTTTTGGCAGAATTTCCAGTGATTATCTGGGGCGAGGCGGCATTAAATGCGGCCGTGCTCTGCCTTGCGATCTACACCACCATTCTACTTTTGAGACGCTCGCGGCCTTTTCCTCGCTTCTTCACATTGCAGATGATCGCGATCATATTGATGCCTTTCCTGGATCATCTCTGGGCGGCGTCGATGATTTGGCTGCGGACCGGCGATCCCGTTTCCCAATTGCTGACGCTCGATGAAAGTGAGACCCGCCAACTCATTCAGGCGGTGGTCGGCGCGATGGTCTGGATTCCGTACATCCGCCGATCGCGCCGCGTCCGGAATACGTTCACCAGGTAAGACGACCTGATGTGACTGACTTATCAGGAATAGCGATTATGCGTTGCCGCGATCTTCGCGGAACAGATCGAGCTTCTGCTGCACCGGGCGATCCGAGAAGCTGAACAGCACGGAGTCCTGATCGGCCTCGTGCGTGACCCACTGCCAGCTCGGCACCACGAACAGATCGCGTGGACCCCACTCGAAGCTCTGCTCGCCGATCCGGGAACGGCCCCTGCCTTCGATCGCGGCGAACACGGTGGCGTCGGTGGAGCGGTAGCGGGCGGTCTTGAAGCCCTTTGGCAGCAGCTGGATGAAGGTGCCGATGGTCGGCATCGCAAAGTCACCGGTCTCGGGATTAGAAAATTTCAGCTTCAGCCCATGGCAGGCGTCCCACTCGTCGCGCGCCTTTGCCTGTTCCAGCGCCTCGCGCGTGTACTGATACGGATAGTTGAAGATCGGCGACGTCTTTGATTTGCGCTTCTCGTCGAGCGGCAGCAGGTTGTGTCCGTAGCGGGCGAAACTGTCGCCGGCGGGCCGGGTGATCTTTTGCTGGTCCTCGCTCCCTCCTTCGGCGAATGAAGCATCGAAGAACTGCACCATCGGGATGTCGAGCCCGTCGAGCCAGAACATCGGCTCGGAGGTTTCGTTGCTGTGATCGTGCCAGGTCATCGACGGCGTAATCACGAAGTCGCCCGGCTCCATCGCGGTACGCTCGCCGTCGACGGCGGTATATGCGCCCTTGCCCTCCAGTATGAATCGCAGCGCCGATTGGCTGTGCCTGTGCGCCGGCGCGATATCGCCGGGGACCACCATCTGCACGCCGGCAAACAAGGACGTCGTGATCTTCGACTGACCGCGCAGCCCCGGATTTTCCAGCACCAGAACCCGCCGCTCGGCTTCCTTCGCGGTAATCAGCTTTCCAGCTTCGGTCATGTAGTCGCGGATCGCATCGAACTTCCACAGGTGCGGCCGGCATGCGCTCCTGGGCTCGGGCGTGATCAGGTCGCCCATCACGTTCCACAGCGCCGAGAGGTTTTCGCTATCGATCTTGCGGTAGAACGCCTCGCGCTCGGGTGTCTTCTGTACGGCTTCCATGGCGCGGCTCCCGTTGTTTTTGTTGGCTTTGTTTGTTCGTGGCCGCGCTGCCGGCGGCACGTCAGATTGACAGCATACTTACTATATGGATAGCGTCAATGACGCCGAGCGCGACCAACGACGAAATGTGAGGGAGGTTCCGATGAAGCTGCACGGCTATTTCCGCAGCAGCGCGTCCTACCGGGTCCGAATCGCCTTAGATATCAAGGGGCTCAGTGCGGAGCACCTGCCGCATCATCTGCGCAAGGGCGAGCAGCGCGAGCCATCCTACCTCGCGATCAACCCGCAGGGGCTGGTGCCGACGCTGCAGGATAATGACGTCACTATCACTCAGTCGCTGGCCATCATCGAGTGGCTGGAAGAGACCCACCCGCAGCCGCCGCTGCTGCCGCAAGATCCGCTGCGCCGTGCCCACGTCCGCGCCTTTGCGATGGCGCTCGCTTGCGACACCCATCCGGTTCAAAACCTCAAAGTGTTGGCACGGTTGCGCCAACTGGGCGTGTCGGAACAGGATGTAACGGACTGGGCGGCATGGGCCAACCGCGAGGGCCTTGCGGCCTGCGAAGCGTTGATCGCAACTGAGGCCGGCCCGTTCTGCTTTGGCGCAAGCCCGGGGATGGCCGATCTGTGTCTGGTGCCGCAGCTTGCCAATGCGCGGCGCTTCGGCGTCGACCTCGCGGCCTTTCCGCGCCTGCTGAGGGCCGAAGCCGCCGCGAAAAACATCAAGGCGTTCGCGGACGCCGCGCCGGAGCGGCAGCCCGATGCGGAGTAAGGTCCCGACGGCACTGACGATGGATGCGGTCTACACCAGGCCGGGTTACTTGTTTCGCCGAATGCAGCAGATCGCGGTCGCGATTTTCGTGGAGGAGTGCAGGGCGTACGACCTCACACCCGTGCAGTTCGCAGCGCTGGTTGCGATCCAGACCCATCCTGGCATCGACGCGACGCGGCTCTCGGCCGTGATTGCGTTCGACCGTTCGACGCTTGGCAATGTGATCGAGCGGCTGGAAACCAAGCAGTACATCGAACGCAAGCCGTCTCCCGAGGACAAGCGGATCAAGCTGCTTTATCTGACGAGGGCGGGCGCGGCGCTGCTGCGCCAAATCATGCCGTCGGTCGAGCGCGCGCAGGCACGGATGCTGCAGCCGCTGAAACCGAGCGACCGCAAGCTGCTGGTGGCGCTGCTGACGCAATTGGTCGATCTCAACAACGAGGCGTCGCGGGTGCCGCTGCGTGCCGAAGACGCGCTCGAGCATCTAGGAAGATCAGGCTGATGGCGCGCGCCGACGCCCGGCCTGTGTTGATCGCCGGCGGCGGCATCGGCGGGCTTGCGGCGGCACTGGGGCTGGCGCAAAAAGGTATCGGCTCGATCCTGCTGGAAAAGGCCGCCGCGCTCGGCGAAATCGGCGCCGGTATCCAGCTCGGGCCGAACGCCTTCCACGCCTTCGATTATCTCGGCGTAGGCGAGGCCGCCCGCGGCATGGCGGTCTACATCGATCAGCTCCGGCTGATGGATGCGCTCACTGCACAGGAGATCACCCACGTCGATTTGCGCGAGCCGTTTCGGTCGCGCTTCGGCAATCCCTATGCGGTCGTGCATCGCGGCGATCTGCATGGCGTGTTGCTCAAAGCCTGCCGGGCTCATGAGCTGATCGAACTGCGCGTCAGCAGCGAAGTGAGCCGGTACGAGCAGGACGGCGCATCGGTGACGGCGCATCTCGCCTCCGGCGAACGCGTTACCGGCCGGCTTCTGATCGGCGCCGACGGACTGTGGTCCAACGTCCGCAAGCAAGTGACCGCCGATGGTCCGCCGCGGGTTTCCGGTCACACCACCTATCGCTCGGTGATCCCGACCGAACAAATGCCCGAGGAATTGCGCTGGAACGCGGCCACGCTCTGGGCCGGCCGAAATGCCACATCGTGCATTATCCGCTATCGGGCTGGAAGGTGTTCAACCTCGTCGTCACCTACCACAACGACGCGCCGGAGCCGGTGGCCGGGAAGTCGGTCAGCGAAGACGAGGTTATGCATGGCTTCACCCATGTGCATGCGCGCGCGCAGAACATCATCCGCCACGGCAAGGACTGGAAGCTTTGGGTGTTGTGCGATCGCGACCCGAACGAGCGCTGGATCGACGGCCGGGTCGCGCTGCTGGGCGACGCCGCCCATCCGATGCTGCAATATTTCGCGCAAGGCGCTTGCATGGCGCTGGAGGACGCGGTCTGCCTGTCGCACATGCTACATGCCCATGGCGATTATGCGGAAGCGCTGGAGAACTATCGTTCACAGCGTTTTCCGCGCACCGCTCGCGTGCAGTTGTTATCGCGCGCCATCGGCGAGCACATCTATCATCCGGCAGGTGAACACGCGCGCATCCGCAACGCGATCATGAGCGCGAAGTCGTCTGAGGATTACTACCGTGACCTGGCTTGGCTTTATGGCGGCACGGGACTGGGAGGCTGATCTTAGTTTCCGGATTGCACAGCGGCGCGCGCACCAAGGCCGACGATAGATGGCTTGCAGGGAAGCGTGCTAGATCCTCAACAGCGCCTGGCGGTCTATCTTGCCGGTGCCGGTCTTCGGCAGTTCGTCGATGAAGGTGATCTCGCGGGGATATTTGTAGGGCAGGAGCTTGGCCTTGACGTAATCCTGCAGCCTCCTGGTCACGTCGCGCTGGTCGAATCCGCGTGCGTTCATCACGACGACGGCCTTCAGCGTCATACGCCGGTCCGGCAGTTCGGCGGCGAATACGGCGCATTCGCGCACCTCGGGATGATCTGCGAGGCAAAGTTCGACCTCCAGCGGATAAACCCATTGACCGGAAATTTTGATCAGGTCGTCGGCACGCCCTCGAAAGAAGTAGAAGCCCTCGCTGTCGCGCAAGAAGCGGTCGCCGGTATAAATCCAGCCGCCGTCGCGGATGGTTTCGGACGTTTTGTCAGGCCGGTTCCAGTACAGCGGGGTGCTGGAATCGCCGCGCACCCACAGGATGCCTTCCACGTCGTCGCCGACTTCCCGGCCGGCGCTGTCGCAAAGCATCAGCTCGTAGCCGGGCACGCGAAGCCCCGCCGCGCCGAGCTTCTTGCGGTCGGTGCGGTTGCACAGATAAATGTGGAGCACTTCGGTCGAGCCGAGCCCCTCCATGATCTCGACACCGGTGAGGGATTTCCAGCCGTTGAACACCTCGGCGGACAGCACTTCGGCGGCGGAGACCGCCATGCGCAGCGAGGAGAAATCGGCAGAGCCCGCGCCATCCGCTTTGGTCAGCGATGTATAAAGCGTCGGCAATCCGAAAAAGACGCTGGGCCGGTACTTCCCGATCGCCTCAAAAATCGTCGCCGGCTTCGGCTGGCCCGGCAACAACAGCGTCGTTGCACCCGCCGCAAATGGAAAGGTGATCGAATTTCCAAAGCCGTAGGCAAAGAATATCTTGGGCACGGAAAGACAGATGTCGTCCGGCGTCAGCTTCAGCACGTTACGCGCGAACGCGGCTTCGGTATAGGCCATGTCGTGCTGGAGATGGACGATGCCCTTGGGGCGCCCGGTCGAGCCGGACGAATACATCCAGAATGCCATTTCGTTGCGGTGGGTGTCCGCCTCGGCCAGCTCGGCGGAAAATTTTCCAGCCAGCTCTCCGCGATCATCGCATTCGGCGCGGCATGATCGCCTGGGGCGCCGTTGACGACGATCAACGTGCGGAGCGAAGTGTCGTGGCAGGCCTGCGCATCGAACCTGGAGCAGTACTCGGCGTCGCTGATGGCGACGGCGGCGCCGGAGTCCGCGAGATAGAATTGCAGCAACTCGGGCGGGGTCAGGGTGTTGATCAGAAGCGGTACGAACCCGGCGCGAACCGCGCCGAAAAACGCGGCCGGGTAGGCCGGCGTGTCGTCCAGGAACATCAGCACGCGGTCGCCGCGCTCAAGGCCAAGCGAGATCAAGCCGTGGCCCCAGCGCGAGGCGTCCGCGCATAGCTCTCGATAGCTGCGTTCACCAAGCGGTCCGGTCAGCGCCCGCTTGTCGCCCCGGCCGTTCACGAGATTGTCGAACAGAATGCGGCTGGCATTGTATCGCTCAGGGACCGAAAAGCCGATCTCCCTTGCCGCGGCATTGTCGGGCGGCACGGGGTCTGCGATCGGGCCCGTTTCGCCCGGCTTCGGGGCGCTCATGTCTTGCTCCCGCTTTGCTGTAACGGTGTCCTCGATTCCTCGTATTGTTTCATGAAGGCGGGCGACATCGCACGTAGCCGCGCGTCATCGATCCGGCCCGAACGCGTAATGTAACTGTGCGCG
>C688J18823_10002732_pt1 | contig 11069 bp, 11 predicted proteins | sample HopSoiMetagenom1_FD_18823 | JGI IMG/M metagenome (IMG submission 18823) | reverse complement strand
CGCCGGTGATGCCCAGGACGGCGCCGCCGACGCTGAGCTCACCGGCAAAGCGCGCGGCGGCCATGATGCGGGGGTCGTGCCCCATCCGGCTCCCGATCAACGCCACCATCCCCACACCGAGCGCGGCGACGCCAACGAGCACCATGGAGGCCCCCAGCGTGCGTGCGATCTCGAGCAATGCCTGGTCGACGAAGCTCACCCGACGACCGTACGAGCGCCGAGGGCCGGCGAGAAGCGGTGAGATTTTCTCCCCCCGACCGGTTGGGGGTGTGCTGCGGTGGTACCCTGGACAGAGCTGCTGACTCGCGCAGGTCCATGTCTCCCGCTTGTGTGCAGCCGGTCGTTGGACTGTTGGTTGACCGGGGAGACGGTCTCGAGAAGGCCTGATGCGCGAGCCGACCGCAGACGCGGCAGAGGCACGGCTGAACCGGCTGCTGAACCTGATCCTGGAAACGGCGGTGGAAGCCATCCAGTTCGATGCCGCAACGATCACCACACGACATTCCGGAGAAGGGGTGGCGACCATCGCTTCGACCGACCCCCGGATGGTCGCGCTCGACGATGCCCAGTACGAATCGGGCGAGGGCCCGTGTATCTCCGTGCTCGACGAGCCAGGCCCGATCTTCATCCACGACGCGAGCGACGACGACGGGCGGTGGGAGCACTTCAGCCGCACAGCCGCGTACCTCGGTGTGCACTCAACCCTGTCCCTGCATGTGCCCCTGGATCCCGGCGAGGTCGCAGCCTCCCTGAACCTCTACGCGCGACGGCAGCTCGTCGAGGCGGAGGACCGCACGCGGATGGCGCAGACGTACGCCGTCCAGCTGGCGGCGACCATCCAGAGCGTCGACGCGTACAAGTCGACGGCCAGGCTGGCCCGTGACATGGCGGAGGCGATGCGGTCACGCGCCGTGATCGAGCAGGCAAAGGGAATGCTGATGGCGGACGAGCGAATCAGCGCGGACGAGGCGTTCGGGAAGCTCCGCGAGCTGTCACAGCGTGCCAACCTCAAGCTGCGCGACGTCGCAACACGCATCGTCGAGGAGCGGACGCATCCGCCTGAGTGACGAGCTGAGCGGGCGCCGTGGGGGTCCGCTGAGTTAGCGGCGCGACCCGGGCCGGCGCGCGTAGGCCGTGAGATGGCGCGGTATCACGACGAGCACGAGCCATCCGATCAACGCCCACAGGGCCACGCTGACCACGGTCCCGATCACCAGACCGAGCGACAGGCCGATGACCGTGGGGTCGCCCATCAGTCGAGTCTACAGCGTCCGCTTGTCGAGGTATGCATCGAACCAGTGGGGATTTGGCTGCGTCCGGGCCACCCGCGCGGTGTGGCTAGACTCGCCTGCCAGACGTGCGCGGACGCCATGTCGGTTCGGACAACGATCAGCTAAGGGGGGCGAATGCAGTACCGAAGTCTGGGACGCACCGGCATCGAGGTGTCTGTGATCGGATTCGGCGGCTGGGCCATCGGCGGAGACGCCTGGGGGCCCGTCGAGGACTCCGAGTCGATCGCCGCCATCGAACGGGCGGTGGAGGACGGCATCACGCTGTTCGACACTGCCGACGTTTACGGCCGTGGTCGCAGCGAGGAACTCGTGGGGAGGGCTCTCGCCGGCAAGCGAGATCGGGTGGTGATCGCGACCAAGGTGGGGCTCTGGCATTCCGGCGGCGATCGCCCGAACAGCTACACGGATCCGGCGATGGTGATCGACAGCTGCGAAGCGAGTCTGCGCAGGCTCCGAACCGACCACATCGACGTGTACCAGTGCCACCTGTGGTGGGATGAGAACACCGAGGTGTTCCTGGAGGCGTTCGACCGGCTCAAGGCCGCCGGCAAGATCCGGGCCTACGGGGTCAGCACCAACGAGGTCGATCACCTGCGCCACTTCGACCAGAACCGGACCTGCGAGATCCTCCAATTCGATTACAGCATCTTCCACCGGGGCGCTGAGCTCGAGCTGCTCCCCTACGCACACGAGAGGGACATCGGGACTCTCGCACGGGGCAGCCTGCGGATGGGCATCCTGACCGGGAAGTTCGCGCAGGGCACCGAGTTCCCTGAGGGTGACATCCGCAGGGCGTGGCGGGAGGAGGACTGGTACCCCGACCAGCTTGCGAAGACGGAACGGTTGAAGACACTGGCCGACGACGACCGGACTCTCTCGCAGGTCGCCCTGACATACGTGCTGCGTCACCCGGCCGTGGACGCGACGATCCCAGGGGCCAAGAGCCCGGCGCAGGTGGATCAGAACGCGGCGGCCGCCGGCGTCAGCCTGACGGAAGATGATCTGCAGATGATCGACGAGGTCGCGCCGGCGCCGGTGCCCGGCTAGTTGATGAGGCAGGAGCACGACCCCGGAGGCCAGTCGTCGTCTCGAGAACGAAGCAGGGGTGGCAGGATTCGAACCCGCGACCTACGGTTTTGGAGACCGCCGCTCTACCAACTGAGCTACACCCCTTTAGACCGCCTGGCTGAGCCGAAAGGGCACCGCAAGCTCGAACAACCGGGACGGAGTCGCCATTCTACTCGACCGCCTTTCGCGACCGCCCTTGGGCGACCGCTCCGCCTGGCACAGATCAGCGCTGGGCAGTGAGGAGAGCGCACCGTCGAACGGCGAGCAACGAAGGACCCGGCTGCGGTGGTCAGTGACACTTGATGGTGCCAGAGTCGAGCATTTCCACGGAAGTGGACCCCGTCCTCGCCGCCCAGTATTCGAAGACCAGATGATCGGGGAACAACGTGAGCTTGAGCGCGCCCCACCGACTGTTCTGACGGAAGTCTGAGTACGGACTACTCGTCTGCCAGGTCTGGGCCAGCACGTTGCCTGCCGTGCCGTTGACGAACTCCGTGATCCCGGTAGGCAAACCCGTCGCGCTGACGGACGCTTTGGTGCCCGAGTTGCTCATGTTGGTCCACCGCTCATATGCGTGCGAATGCGCGTTCAGGATGACATCGGCGTGGTATGGATACAACTGGCTCCAGAACGACGAGGCCGAGGGCTTCCGAAGGGAGATGTCGCTGTACCGGGCGGCATGCCAGAAGGCCAACGTGCAGGGATGCCCGGCCAGTGGCCTTGCGAGTTCGTCGGCGGCGATGTCGTTCTTCAGCCAGGCCCCCTGCACCCCGGTGGAACTCATGTCCACGTTCGAATTCAGGTTGATGATGTGCCAGCCCGCCACATTCATGGCGTACCAGCCTCCGCCGCCGCCAGCAACCACCGGTGAGCCCTTCGGGTAGTTCCAGTACCAGAAGTACCCCGCTCCGTCCGTTAGCTCCTTGTACTCATGATTGCCGATCGTCGGCAACGTCTTCGCCCAGTCGCCTCCATAGAGCGGGTTGTAGAAGTTCATGAACTCGTCCTTCATCCCTCGCTGATACACGTCACCTAGGTAGAGGACCATGCCAGGGCTCCAGCTATGAGCGAGGTTCGCCACAGCCGTGGTCTGCACCGAGCCGGCCGGTCCGTCACCGAAGGCCGCGGCCACAAACCCGCCCGTCTGCCCACCCGAAGGCAGGCCAGTCGGCAGCCGCCCGTTGTTCGGGATCGGCGAGGGAAACGAGGCCGGCGACCCATTCGTGATTGACACCGGAACGTTGACCTGCACCGCCGTACCGTTGTTCTGGATCTGGGCCGACAGCGTCCGCGTGCCGTTGGGGTACTGAGACGTGCCCCAGGTCCAGCTGTAGACGCTGCGCTTGGTGTTCGTGGCCACGTCGGTGCTGGAGGAGTTGAAGTACAGCCGTGTCAGGGTGTATGCGCCGTTCACGTAGAAGGACATGCAGCCGGACGGCGTCCGGCGCTCGCCGCCACAGCCGCGCTCCTCACCGCTTGGCACCTGCGCGGGCGTGTAGGACACGACCGCCGTGACCAGGGTGTTCCCAGAGACATTGACCGTCAGTCCAGGGGAGGGAGACACGGGGGTGCCGCCCTGGGGCTGGATGGTCGTGATGCAGATGGTCGAGGCGGTCGTCTGCACCTGGCTCGAGGTGCACACATCCGCCCGTGCCTGAGCCGGCAGCACGAACCACATCGCGGCCACCATCATCGTGGCGACGTAGGCCTGCGCCCCGAGGCGGCGGCTCGATGTGCCCACTTTCATCCAGCCGTCACCGCCCCCCGCACTGCACCGATTCTCGACTCGGCAGAACCATCATGCTATAGATCCCCTCTGTGGTCCGACGGAACCGCCAGCTCCTCCTTGGCCTGTGGGTCATCATAGTCCTCGCTCTGCACGCAGCAGGGGCCTCCGCGGCTGAGGTTCTTCCCAACGGCACATTCGAAGGGTCAGGCAGTGGGTCCCTCTCCGGGTGGAAGGGAACGAACGCATCCTTGGCACTCGGAACGGGCCACACGGGATCGTTCGGCGCCGACGTTTCGCTCTCCGCGCAGGCTGCCACCTACGCCATCGTGGCCTCACCGCGGCCCGTGAGTTCGGCGGTCGCCGGATCCCTGACATCCGCCACAGCATGGGTCCGAAGCGACACGCCCGGCAAGCGCCTCTGCATGAAGATCCAGGAATACAACTCGTCCGGGTCGGTCGTGGGCACCGGCGCGTCATGCGTCACGTCCGCGACTTCATGGACACAGCTCGCTGCTCAGTACACCGTCCAGGCGTCGGGAGACTCCGTCGCCCTGATTCTGGTGCAGTCGGCCGCCGCATCCGGGGATCGGTTTTCGGTCGACGACGTCGGGCTCGATGTGACGACCCCGACGGACGCCGGCCCGCCCACGACGCCGCAGAACCTCACCGGATCTGCCACGTCGAGCAGCGTGTCACTCGCGTGGGATCGGGCTGCCGACGATATTGGCGTCACCGGGTACACGGTCTACCGCGATGGGCTGCCCGTCAAAACCGTAGGCGGAACCTCCTGGACAGATGCTTCGGTGTCGCCTTCGACGTCCTATGCCTACACCGTCGACGCGTTCGACGCGGCAGGGAATCACTCTGCCCAGTCGACGCAGCTCAGCGTCACGACGGCGGCCAGCAGCGCGATTGTGGCGCTGTGGCACATGGACGAGACGTCAGGAACCGTAATGGTGGACTCGGCCGGGTCGAACGACGGAACTTTGCACTCCGTGCAGCTGAACCAGCCCGGCGCGCTCGGCAAGGCGTACGGCTTCAATGGGAGCTCGTCCTACGTCTCCGTGCCCTCCTCCGGTTCCCTCAACCCGGGCTCGCATGACATCACGCTGTCCGCGAAGGTGAAGTTCAGCCTGCTTCCTCCGGGCGGAGGAGCCGCTGACTATGACCTCCTCCGCAAGGGGCTGTCAACAACGGCAGGCGGGGACTACAAGATGGAGATCGTGTCATCCGGAAAGACGCTGTGCCTCTTCCGCGGCTCCGGTACACAGGTGCAGCTCACCGGCGGGCCGAACCTCGCCAACGGAGCCTGGCACACGATCTCGTGTGAGAAAACCGCGACCAGCGTCCGGTTGATCGTCGACGGCGCGGTCAAGGCATCGAAGTCCGCCACCGTCGGAACCATCAGCAACAGCTCGCCGCTCTATGTCGGAGCGAAGCCCAACGACGACTGGTACATCGGGCTGCTTGACGAGGTCTTCGTCAAGGTGCAGTGAACGGCGTCCGCTCCGACGTCAGCGGTGGCACACAGACCTCCTGCAGCAGTGACCTGAACCGCTTGCCGAGCACGTAGCGAGCGGCCGATGCACGCCCGTTGGAACCCTGGCAAAAGGTATGACGCCTGGTCCACCGGCGGAGCAACTCGTCCACGAGCGTGAGCTGCAACACCACTGGGTCGGAGCCCGTGTCTCCGTAACCGTCCATCAGCGCACCGATCAGCGACCGGCGAAACCGCTCCAGCGGCACCGCATGGGGCCACATGAACGGCCGGTCGGTGCTCAACATGGCGATGAATCTGGCAAGATCCCGCTCGACCAGCGAGACGCTTCGGAGCCCGAGGTCGATACCGACCAGTCGTCCGGTGGGCCGCAGAATAAAATTGACAGGAGCGAAGTCGCCGTGCAGCGTGGCGGTGACCGCGGGCACGGGGTCGGAGGATGCCGCCTTCAATGCGCCGAGCACGCCTTGCGGAACCGTCAGGCCCGCTGAGGCGAATGGCCCCGCGACGAATTCCTGGATCTCCGCCGCCAAGCGCGCCGGCACCACGGTCCCCTCGTGCCGTTCGTCGATCTCGTGAAGATGTCGAAGGAAGCGCCCGCACGACGTCACGACCTCACGGAGCGGTTCAGTTCTTCTTGGCCACGCCTTGTGCAGCAGGCGATTGACTTGGGTGCCGTGAACGAACCGTTCAACGAACCCGTGCCCGTCCGGCAGGAGGTCCACCGGTGCCGGCACGGACATGGAGGCGGAGACCTCACGGAAATGGCCATGGAGGCGTATGAGCGCCGCGAACTCAGCGGCCGCGTCCAGCGGATCTTGGAGGTCATCCTGGTGCGCCTGTGGGTTCGACCGCTTCACCACCCACTTGCATCCTTCTTCGGGCTCTTCACTATCGCCCACAAAATGAACGACGGACCTGGGAAGCACGCGCGCGGGTGCCGTCGCCACGGCGTGTCCCTGGAGCAGGTCAAGCGCGCGAAGCACCTGATCGGTGCCGACCGGCACCGCCCACGCATTGTCTCGGCGCGCCCGGCGAGCGGACACCACATCCGGGCAACCAAATGTTGTTCCCTTGTCGGAAACGAGACGATCCGGACCTCGGTCCATCGACCGACCAACCCCCCCAGGGTCATTATCACCAGAACTTCACACGCTGGTGTGTCAACATTATTCCTTCTGAGAGGACCCCGTCAACCCGGCCAAAGGTCCTACGTCGGGAGATGTCGGTGGGGGAACCGCTATGTATAGAGTCGCCGGCAGACGTCCAGCACGTCGTCCACCGTCGCATCACCGCCCTCAGAGACCACGACCCCCATACGGCGACGCGCCTCAATCCGCGACCTCGCGACCCTGACTCCACGAGGCTGAAGCTCCCGCTCGACGCCTGAGGCAACCTGCACCACTGGTCCGGGCCCATCGACGTAGCGTCGTAAGGCGGTTGCGCGCAGGAGTAGCGCCCGAACGGGCTGTCCGCGGAATGACCGAGATACGACGTCCAGGGTACCCTCCGGCTCTTCGAGCGCGCGTCGAGCGACCGCCTGACCCGTCACGCTTCCGAGGTCGGAGATGAACCGCTCAGGGTCCGCGGTGGCGCACTCGAGAACCCGCTTCCGGTAGCGGTCGGGCATCGCCCGGCGATCGATGGCGCAATGGAGCATGATGGCAGCCGCCTGTGTGCCGGGGCGGGGACGCCACCACGAGCCTGCCCGCAGGCGCTGGTCGAGAACCCGGGCGGCCGGGATGGAGATACCGCGGCGGTGCGTCACGCCGGGCTGGATGTCCACGACCACCGGTTGCGTGCCGGTCAACGCGGTGCGGGGAGCGAGCGCATGGATTCTATGCCAGGTATGCCGAGCCACCCGGATGGGGACAAACTGTCGCTCATCTGCCACGGCGTGGAGAAGGCGACCGGCCGCTCCAACGTCGGCCGTGACGACGTCGATGTCTCCGACCGGCTCGTCAGGAAGGGTCTCCCAATTGCGGAGAACCACATACGCCACATTGGCGTCGTCCAGTCGATCGAAGAACGCGGTGATGAGGCGGCCGTGCGGGGTCTCGGGGTAGGGTGATGGCATGTCCGAAGCGGAATCGGGAACGCTGATCGTCATCCTCGGCCCGGACGGAAGTGGGAAGAGCACGGTCGCCGAAGAACTGGCAGCCATTCTGACGCATCACGGGGTCGTGTGCGAGCGGTTGTACATGGGAGCGGGCACGCCAGGACTCCCCACGAGACGCCTGCGGCAAGCGCTGCGCCGCCGGCGACCGGGAGGCGCCCGAAGGCTCAATCCCGCCCGCCCGCACACCGTCCGTGAGCTCCTGCACACCTGGCTCGATTTCCGCTGGCGTCACCGGACTCAGATCCGGCCCCGCCTCCGTTCTGGCGCCACTGTCATATGTGATCGGTACGCCTATGACATGGCGACATGGAACCTACCGAGGCTGACCGAACAGCGCCTACTCGGCCTGTTGCGCCAGTTCGCTCGCCGGCCGGATCACACCATTTTGCTCGACGCACCGCCCGAGGTCGTTCGCTCACGGCGTGACGAGTTGACCATCGCTGAGATTCGCCGTCAGCAGCGACGACTGCACGANTTGATNGAGGGGCTCCCGGGCGCCTTGGCAATGGATGCCACGCCGAGTGCCCGGGACATCGCGGCGGCGATCGCAGCTCGCGTGCGAGCCTGCGACTGAGGTCATTGCGAGATACGGATCGACGTGACGGCGCAGTCGTTCGACGGGTCGGGATCGATCGTGCTGCCGAGGCTGTCGGTACAAACGGTCACTACAGCGCGTGAGCCCGGATCGCCGGTGAGGCGGACCTTCAAGATCATCCGTCTCGTGTTCCCGACCGGCACGAATCCCCATTCGCAGTAGGGAGTGTCGGGGCTCACGCCCTGACAGCGTTGTCGGAGGATCTCCGCTCCCCGGATGCTCTCGACATTCGCATTGAGCTCCCCGGCGCCGGGGCCGTTGTTCACGGCATAGCTCGTGAAGTAGACGATCTGGCCCTGCTGCGCGACGCGCACGTTCGCCGCCTGCATGATCAGAAGGTCCGCACGTGCGTTGGACGCGGAGGCCACGGCCGCTGAAACTGAGCAGAGGACGACCCCACAGATGAGAAGCGCACGGAAGAGCGACACGGTCCCTCCAGTTTGGCGACGGAAGACACTTTTTCGCATCCAGTCGCACAAGTCAACGGGTGGCGCTCACGACCGCCGTGAAGGAGCACTTCACCATCGACGCGGCGCGGCGACGGACGAGGTTCCTCAGCGCCCCTTCGGACGTCCCGCGGTGCGGTGTCCATTGAAGCCGGCCGCGCAGGCAAGCCGATCGAGCGTGCCGACGTTGTCGGCGGCGGCGACCAAGCCGGTGAAACCCATACCGAGGATCGGCGTGCGCGCCCTCACCTCCGCGATCAGGCTCGCCACCTCGGACACCGTGGCACCGTGCGGCTCCGGCATGAAACAGCGGATCTCACCGGGATCGAAGACGTCGCAGTCCACGGCGAGATAGGCACCGGTCACCCCTTCGAGCACAGAGCCGATCCGGGCGCAGTCCGTGGCCAAGCCGACACGCTCGATGAAGTCCTGCTCCGGCGGGTCGAGGTTCCTCGAACCGAACAGCGCAGCGTCTGCCGGGGCAACGTCGCGCGCATCGAGCAGCATCCGGTAAGGCATGCCCCACTCGTTCCCCGACGGAGACGTCTCGGCAGTATTCAGGTCGCCGTGTGCGTCCAGCCAGATCACGGCGATCCGGCCATGTCGGCGGGCCAGGCCGCGCGCGGCGCCCACATGCGCGCAACAGCAGCCGCCCAGCACGACGGGCCACTCCGGCAGCGCCGCGGCAATCTGCTCGTGCTGCTCGTCGAGGTCGTCGGTGCGCACGGTGGCCACCTCGTCGAAGTCCAGCGGCATCTCTGCCGCCGCCTCCATCGGTGCGCCGCCGGCGCCCCACGCGCGCGGGACCCGAATGAGGCCCGCGGCCTTCACGCCGGCACCAGCTCGTCGACCGTGTCCGCCAAGGCTTCCAGGTCGCGCAGCTCGCGGGTCGGCTCCGGCCCCGGGCGCTCTCCGAGCCGGTTGATCCAGACGCTGCGCAGACCGAGCTCGGTGGCCGGCGCGATGTCGTGGAAGAGGCTCTGGGCAACATGGACGTGGTTCTCCTCGTCGACGCCCGTCCGCCGCGCGAACTCGGTCCAGTGGGCATGTCCAGGCTTGTACGAGCGCACGTCCTGCGCCACCACGACCTCGTCCACCGCCACTCCCAATCGCGGCAGCGACGAGGCGATCAGGTCGCGGTCACAGTTCGACAGGATCCCGATGCGCCAGCCGCGACGGCGAAGCTCGGCCAGGCCGTGCGGGACATCGGAGAACGCCGGCCAGTCTTGAAGCGACTGTGACATCGCCGTGCGCTCCTCGGCGGAAAGCTCACGCCCCTCCTCCCGGGCGATCTCGGCCGTCGCCAGATCGAGCACGTCTCTGTACAGCCGGTAGCCGTCCGACTGGATGCGCGGCTCGACCTCGTGGTAGCGCAGCAGGAGCCGCTCACGGTGTTCCTCGCCGAACAGCCGGGCGAGCACATCCCCGATGCCGCGGTTCCAGTCGATCAGCGTGCCGTAACAGTCGTATGTCGTCCAGCGCTCCGCCATCCCGCCGCCACCCTACCGGACGGGTTCAGGGGTGTGAGACCATTGAGTCATCCCGCACCCACGCCGGTAAAGTTCGCAAAGGGATGCGAGCGGCTGGGATCACAGCACTCGGCGCGCCTGTCCGGATCATCGACGTGGACGAGCTGACGATGCCCGCCGCAGACGAGGTCCTCATCGACGTCGTCGCAGCGGGCGTCGCCAACTGGGACGAGCTCGTCAGGATCGGCAGCTGGCAGATCGGCGGCCCGGCTCCGATGGCGCTTGGGACCGAGGCGTCCGGGACGGTTGCAGCGGCAGGCGCCGGCGTGACCCACCTGCGCGAGGGCGACGCCGTGATGACACATCCGCTGCCGCTCCGCCGTCACGGGACGTGGGCTGGGAGGGTGCTTGCGCCGGCGGCGACCGTCGCCGCCCGGCCGCCAGAGGCGTCATGGCAAGTCGGCGCGGCGTTTCCCATCCCGGCGCTCACTGCGGCTCAGGCACTCGACGAGGTTCTTGGGATCGAGAGTGGCGGCTGGGTCGTCGTCAACGGAGCGGGCGGAGTGACGGGTGGCCTGCTCGTCCAGCTCGCGGCGGCTCGAGGCGCCCGTGTGATCGCGACCGCGAGTGCGAGCAAGGCCGAGCGCATCCGCAACTACGGCGCATCGGAGGTGCTCGACTACCACGACGACTGGCCTGCGCTCGTTCGCGAGATCACCGGAGGCGGTGCACCCAAGGCCGTGAACGCTGCGCCCGGGCAGGCGGCGACCACCTTGAACGCGGTTGCTGACGGCGGCCGCCTCGCCACGATCACGGGCGACCCGCCGCGTGAGGAACGGGGCGTTGCCGTATC
>C688J18823_10002731_pt1 | contig 11070 bp, 12 predicted proteins | sample HopSoiMetagenom1_FD_18823 | JGI IMG/M metagenome (IMG submission 18823) | reverse complement strand
ATCGCGAGCCCGATGAGCGCGCCTTCCACGCTGGGATGCATGCGCGCGACTCTAGCAAATCAGCGGTAAAGAAGCACGGACTCGCGCTCCTCGCGCCAGGATTGCTCCTGCGGCCCCGCGAGTGCCTCCAGCTCCGCCGGCCCGGCCGCCCGATCGTCGACCCACCGCCGCAGCGCCTCGCCGCCGTTGATCACGTCGATGGCCAGCCGATCGCGCTCATACTCGTACGGGAAGTCGCGCCAAAGCGGATAGTCGCGTTTTAGGTTTCGCAGCGCCTTGAACGCCCCGGCCATGAGCCGCCACGGACGGAATTCGTGGGCGCCGTAGAGCGGCGCCTCGGCGTGCAGCTGCAAGCCGGCGCACAGCTTGCCGACGTGCTTGTGAAAGGTCGGCTCGAACCAGCACTCACGCAGTACACAGCCGCGCAGCCATTGCGGCGCCAGGGTGCGTAGCGTGCGCGCGAGCTGGCGGGCGTCGATGTCCGGCGCGCCGAAGAGCTCGAGCGGCCGCGTCGTGCCGCGTCCTTCCGAGAGCGTGGTGCCTTCCAGCATGACGGTGCCCGGATAGCAGCGCGCCATGGCGACGTTGGGCGCGTTCGGGCTCGGATTGATCCAGACCCGCTCGCCGCTCGGCCAGCCGTCGGCCGCCCAGCCCTGCATCGCCACCACCTGCAGATCAACATCGAGGCGCAGCGTGCGCCGGTACCACTGCGCAAGCTCGCCCATGGTGAGCCCATGGCGCATCGGCAGCGGGCCGGCGCCGACGAAGCTCTCCCACCCGGACGCGAGGCGCGTGCCTTCGACGGCGCGCCCGACAGGATTGGGCCGGTCGAGTACCCAGACGGCCTTGCGATGCGCCGCGGCCGCCTCGAGCACGTAGCGCAGCGTGGTAATGAAGGTGTAAACGCGGCAGCCAAGGTCCTGCAGGTCGACAAGCAGCACGTCGAAGGCATCCATCATCTGCGACGTCGGCCGCCGCACCGCGCCATAGAGGCTGAACACCGGGATGCCGTGTACCGGGTCGGCGAAGTCCGGCGACTCGAGCATGTTGTCCTGCTTGTCGCCGCGCAGGCCGTGCTGCGGGCCGAACGCCGCGCTCAGCTTCACCTCGGGCAATGCGGCGAGCGCATCAAGGCTATGCACGAGCTCGCGCGTCACCGAGGCGGGATGCGCGAGCAGCGCGAGCCGTTTCCCGGCGAGCGGGCCGCGCAAGCGCGCGTCCTCGAGCAGCCGGTCAATTCCGAATTTCATCGAGCGCTAGAGCAAAGGCGTGCTCGTGATGGAAGTCTGGCTTGCCGGGTGCATGGCGCAGAGCCCAGTACGCGTAGCCGCCGCTTTCTTCCTCGATGATGACCGAGAGCCCGAGGCGCAGGCGCGCCTTGCGGTAGTCCGGCGACAGTCGCGCCAGATCGACGAGCGCGTAGAGATCCAGGCGCTCTGCGCGCGCTTCGATCGCGATCTGCGGATCGAGGGCCTCGTCGTTCAGCGAAGCGCCCTCCCGGTAGCGGCTGAAGGCGTAGGCCGTCCATTCGCTCGACGGCGAAAGGTTGAGCTCGTGGTACGCATCGCTGCCCTCGGCACGCACGAACACCTCGCAGCAGGTATGGCGCCACAGCTTCCAGCCGACACGCGGACGCGCCGGCGGCGGGATCTTCATGCCCGCCACGTCGCCGTGCAGCTCGTAATGCAGCGACAGCTTGTCCGCCGCGGTTCGTGTCGCTGTTACGGCGACCGCGCGCGCGGCCCGGGTCGGGGAATGCGGATGCGAAACCAGTTCCGGCATGACGGGGCGTTACTTTACCGGGCATCGATCCTGCAGGGGCTGGCGCGTGTCACAAGTCGAGCTCAACACGGCCCGGCCTGAGCGGCGACTGGAAGGCGCGTTCCGCCTGCCGCTCGAGATTCTGCCGCAGCCCGACGAGACCACGTGCGGACCCACTTGCCTGCACGCGGTATTCCGCTACTGGGGCGAGGAAGAGCCGCTCGAAAGGACCATCGGTCGCGGCGAGCGTCTGGAGCACGGCGGCACCTTTGCCGTGTTCCTGGCCTGCGATGCGCTACGCAAGGGGTATCGCGCCACCCTCTACACCTACAACATCACGGTGTTCGATCCGACCTGGTTCGCCGCCGGCGTCGACATCGGCGAGCGCCTTGTGCGGCAGCGCGAGCTGAAAGCACAGGATCTGCGCCTGCTGCACGCGACCGACGGCTACCTCGAGTTCCTGCGGCTGGGCGGGGTGCTTCGCTTCGTCGACCTCGGTGCCGAGCTGATCCACGGCATCCTGCGCCGCCGGCTGCCGATCATCACGGGCCTGAGCTCGACGTATCTCTATCGCGGGCCGCGTGAATACGGCGTGCAATCGCGGCCGGACGATGTCGCCGGCTACCCGGCCGGGCACTTCGTCGTAGTCGCCGGCTACAACGCCGAACGCTCGAGCCTGCTGGTGCTGGATCCGTATCAGCCGACGCCTTATGGTCCGTCGCTCGCCTACTGGATCGGCGCCGAGCGGGTGCTTGGCGCGGTCATGCTCGGCATCGTGACACACGACGCCAACCTGCTGGTCGTGCATCCCACGCCGGTGAGCCCGCCCGAGGGAAAAGTCTCTCCGGTGCATTTCGAGCCGTTATGAAAGCGCTGATCGTCGTCAATCGGGAGGACGACTGGCCGCACGCGATTCCCGGCGCGGCCGTCACCACGGCCAAGTCGTATCTCACCGGCCCGGCGGCGAACAACGAACACTATCGCCAGGTAGTAAATCTGTGTCGCTGCGCCCGCACCGACGATGCGGGGTTCTATGTCTCGCTCCTCGCCGAGGCGCGCGGACAGCGGCCGCTGCCGACGGCCAAGGCGCTCGAGGACCTGCACGCGAGTCCGGCCAATGCACCGGCGATGCGCGAAATCGAGGAGCTCGCCGCGCAAGCGGCGCCAACGGCGCGCAAGCTCGAGCTCGACGTGTACTTCGGCGCCGACGCGCGCGGCGAGCACGACGCGCTCGCCGGGCGCTTGTTTTCCCTGGCGAAGGCGCCTTTGCTGCGCGCCGACTTCCGCCGCACACGCGAAGGGTGGCGTCTGCAGAAGTTGCGCGCGCTGAGCGTCTCGGAAATCGGCAGCCCGGACCGGCCGGCGCTGATACGCGCCGCGACCCGCTTCATCAATGGTCATCCCGATGCGCCCGCCCGGCGTGCCGGGCAGCCTTCGCTCGCCATCCTGCACAACACGGATGCCCCGCTGCCGCCGTCCAACCGCGCCGCCCTCGAGGGATTCCTGCGCGCGGCGAAAGCGCTTGGCTTGCGCGCGGAGATCATCGATCGGCAGGCGATCGAGCGGCTGGGCGAGTTCGATGCGCTGTTCCTGCGCGATACCACGTTCCTCGACCACTACACGTATCGCTTCGCCAAGCGCGCCGCAGACCTCGGGCTCGTGGTGATCGACGATCCCGATTCGATCGTCCAGTGCAACAACAAGGTCTTTCTGAACGAGCTGCTCGCCCGCCATCACATCTCCATGCCGCGCACGGTGATGGTTCATCGCGAAAACATCGACACGATCGTGCCGACGCTCGGTCTGCCCGTCGTGCTCAAGGAGCCCGGCGGCGGCTTCTCTACTGGCGTGCACAAGGCGCACACCCCGGCGGAGCTCGAGACGCTCGCGCGGCGAATGCTGGAGAAGTCCGAGCTCATCATCGCGCAGGCCTACATGCCGACCGAGTACGACTGGCGGGTGACGGTGCTCGACCGGCGCGTGCTGTTTGTGTGCCAGTACTTCATGGCGCCGGGTCACTGGCAGGTGCACAAGTACGAGCACGACGCGCACTCCGAAGGGCACACCGTCGCGCTCTCGATCGGCGAGGCGCCGCGCCTGGTGGTCGACACGGCGTTGCGCGCGGCCAACCTGATTGGCGAGGGCCTCTACGGCGTCGACCTCAAGCTGATCGGCGAGCGCTGCTACGTGATCGAGATCAACGACAACGCGAGCATCGACGCCGGCAACGAAGACCAGATTCTCAATGACGCGCTCTACCGCGAGGTGATGGGCGTGTTCCTGCGCCGCATCCGCGAGCGCTCCGGCGCCGTGGCGGCCGCCGCGCCATGAGCGTCGCACGCGCCTTGCGGCCCGCGGCGTTCGGTGCCTTCTCCGTCTACGGCCTCGAGGTCGAGTACATGCTGGTGCGGCGCGATACGCTCGANGTCGCGCCGGTTGCCGAGCAGTTGCTCGCCGCCCGTCAGGCCGGCACCGGCCTTGCCTGGTCGAACGAGATCGTCGCGCATGTCGTCGAGCTGAAGAACCCGGCGCCGACCCCCAATCTCGCCGCGCTTGCCAACGCGCTGCAGCGGGAGGTGCGCGAGATGAACGCAGCGCTCGCCCCGCTCGGCGCGCGGCTCATGCCCACCGCCATGCATCCGTGGATGGATCCGGCGCGCGAGACGCACCTGTGGCCGCACGATAACGATATCTACCGGACCTACGATCGGATTTTCGGCTGCCGCGCGCACGGCTGGGCGAACCTGCAAAGCGTGCACATCAATCTGCCCTTCGCCGACGACGGCGAATTCGCGCGCCTGCACGCGGCGGTGCGACTTGCGCTGCCGATCATTCCGGCGATCGCGGCCGCTTCACCTTTCGCCGACGGCACGGCGACGGGCTGGCTCGATTACCGGCTGCACGCGTACGCCGGCAACGCGCCGCGGCTGCCGCAGATGAATGGCGAGATGATTCCGGAGCCGGCAGCAAGCCGCGCCGAGTACCAGCGCGTAATCCTCGCTCCGCTCTACGCGGCGCTGGCGCCGCAGGACCCGGAGGGCTTGTTGCGGCACGAATGGGCGAATGCCCGCGGCGCCATCGCCCGCTTCGAGCGCAGCGCGATCGAGATCCGCCTGGCCGACGCGCAGGAGTGTCCCGCCGCCGACGTCGCCATCGCGGCGGCGATCATCGACCTCGTGTGGCTCCTCTACCGGGACGGGGCGGCGGCGCTTCCGACCGGTGAGCTCGCCGCGATCCTGCGCGCCTGCATGCGCGATGGCGAGCGGGCACAAGTCCACTCACCCGCCTATGTCGCCGCGCTTACCGGCGGCCGTAAGGCCTCGAGCGCCGGCGAGATATGGGCGCAGGCGGCCGAGCGCATGCCCGACGCGCCACACCGTACGCTGTGGCAGCCGGTGCTCGACAAGATCCAGGTGCGCGGGCCCCTCGCGCGCCGGCTCGTGCGCGCGGTGGGCGAGACGCCTTCGCGCACGGCGCTCGCCGGCCTCTATGAGCATCTTTGCGAATGCCTCGAGAACGGCGTCTTCTTCGACCCGACCAGCTATTGATCACCTGCGAGCACGGCGGCAACAGCATCCCGCCGCGCTATCGCACCGCCTTCGCCACCGCCGGGCGCGCGCTCGCGAGCCATGAAGGCTTTGACGACGGCGCACTCGAGCTGGCGCGCCAATTCTCGCGCCGGCTGCACGCGCCGCTCGTCTACTCCACGACCAGCCGGCTACTGATCGAGCTCAATCGCTCGCTCGGCCATCGGGGCGCCTTGTCGCGCTATTCGCGCCGGCTGCCGCCCCGCGCGCGAGCCGAGCTCGCGCAGCGCTACTACCTTCCCTACCGGTACGCGGTCGAGTCGAGCGTCAAGTCCTCGCACGGCCGGCGCGTGGTGCACGTCTCCTGCCACAGCTTCACGCCGCGCCTGGCGGGTGTGGTGCGCAACGCGGATATCGGACTCCTGTTCGATCCGCGGCGCCGTGGCGAGGCCGAGCTGTGTGAGCGCTGGCGCGCAGCGCTTAACGCGCGCGAGCCGAAGCTGCGCGTCAGGCGCAACTATCCGTATCGCGGTTGGGCGGACGGACTGACGACCGACCTGCGACGCCGCTATGGCGAGGGGCGTTATGTCGGCATCGAGCTCGAGGTGAACCAGCGCTTCCCAAAGACCGATGGCTCGCGCTGGCGCTCGCTACGCGCGGCGCTCATCGCAAGCTTCGCCGAGGCGCTCGGCTAGAGGACGATCTCGCGCGCGGCGCCGCGCACGTCCATCTCGAACTCGAGCCCGACCACCGGAGGCCGCGCGAGGTGCCAGGCGAGGCCGCCCTCCATCGCGCCGCGCGCGGCCATCTCGGGACCGATCAGGGGACCGAATGTCGTGCACGGTGTAGGCCTGCGTGCTGATCGCATCCGCCCATGAGAAGCCGAGCGCTTTCAAGCGTCCCGCCATCAGCTCGACGACGAAACGAACCTTGTCGCGCAGCGCGTCGGGCGACGTCTCGCCATGGCGTACGGTGCGCTCGGCGTAGCCCTGCGGCCCGCCGCGCACCTCGGCGCCCCCGGCGACGATGAAGCTGCCGCGACGCGAATCGCTCGGCACGGTGTACGAGAAGGCGTACAGCAGCGGCTCGCGCGGCTTGTCGTACTGCGGGCAGACGTTGGTGCGAGCGACCGGATTCGCCTCGTCGCGGTAGACACCCCAGCGCTCGAGCGTCTTCACGTATTCGCGGTTGAAGCTCTCGAATCCCTGCTCGCTGAAGGGCTCGGGCGAGCGCAGCTCGCACGCCGCAAAGGCGGTGCTCGCCCGCCCGAGTGCTTCCAGGTGCGCCGTCACCGCGGCGAGGCCCGCCGCAAGCGGCAGCGGCCGCGCGAGGCGCGCGCGCTCGATGGCGAAGCCCCGCTCGGCGGCGACGCCGCTCGAGAACTGGAAGCCGCCCTTGATGTAGCGGTAACCCCCGCTCTTGAATACGATCACTTCGGACATGACCCGAATCTTAGAGGAGGACCGATGAACCGCCGCAATTTCCTCACCGCCGCCGGGGCGACGATCGCCGCCGGGCCCGTGCTGGCGCAGGCGCCGAAGGTGTTTCTCGACTACGACCAGGCGGCGCTCGACGCCGCGTACGACCAGTCCAGGTACGCGCCCAACCTGCAGCAGGTGATCAAGCGCTACGCGACCAATAGCGAGCTGACCCGCTCCCGACTCGGTGCGCCGCGGCGCGTCGCCTACGGCTCGCAGCCGATCGAGCAGCTCGAGATCTACCGCACCGAGCGCGCGAACGCGCCGGTGCAGGTGTTCGTCCACGGCGGTGCCTGGCGCAGCGGCGTCGCCAAGGACTATGCATTCCCGGCCGAAATGTTCGTCGCCGCCGGCGCGCACTACGTCGTTCCGGACTTCGCCTGGGTGCAGGATGCCGGCGGCAGCCTGGCGCCGATCAGCGATCAGATCCGGCGCGCGCTCGCCTGGGTCGCGCGCAACGCGGCGAGCTTCGGCGGCGACGCGAGCCGGATCTACGTCTCCGGTCACTCCTCCGGCGGCCACCAGGCGGCCGTGCTCGCCACAACCGACTGGAAGCGCGACTTCGGCCTGCCGCCGGAGGTCGTCAAGGGCTACGTGCTGGTCAGCGGCATCTACGAGCTCTATCCGGTCTCACTCTCCGCACGCGCGAGCTACGTCAAGTTCGACGAGCGCACGCTCGCCGAGCTGAGCGCCATGCGCCATCTCGAGCGCATCGGCGCGCCGGTCACGGTCGTGTACGGGACGCTGGAGACGCCGGAATTCCAGCGGCAGAGCCGGGAGTTCGCGCAAGCGCTGCGAAAGGCGGGGATGCCGGTGCAGCTCATCGTCGCCGACGGCTACAACCATTTCGAGGTGATGGAGACGCTCGCGAATCCGTTCCAGTTCGCCGGCCGCGCCGCGCTCGAGCAGATGAAGCTAAAGGCGCCGCTCTAGCGGCGCCGCGAGACAATCTCGAGGAGCTGCAAGAAGGCGGCGTCCGGCGGCACCTCGCGCCCGGCAAGCCACTCGTTGACCTGCTCGATCGGGCGGCCGAGCGCCGCGGCGAGCGCTTCTGCGCCACCCACCGCTTCGAGCGCCTTGCGCGTCGTGCGCGTGTAGATCGTCTGTTCCGCCACCCGGCCGCCAGTCATGCGGCGGCGAGTGTAGCTAACGCGAAATGCGCACGGGAGTCACGAAACCGTCGATTTTTTGTAGTGGTCTCGCGGCCTGCGCGAGCACCGCCAGCAGCGCGCGCGCCGCGACCCGGCGGCCCTTCTCGTTGAGGTGGCCGCCGTCATCCGTATAGGCGCTCGCCATCGCCGGCGCAACGGCTCCGTCCCAGGCCACCGTCACGGCGCTGCCGTCGGGCGCGGTCGATTCAATGCGCGCGAGATCAAATAACGGCTCGCGGCCGACGTAGGCACGCCGCATGAGTGCGTTGTACTGCTCGCGCCGCACGTTCTCGATCGTGCCGTACGGCGCGCGGCCGAGGAGGCGCTTGGCGAGCGCCTTCCAGCCGCTCTGTGCCGTGGTCAGGGGCAGGGTTACGTGCACGAAAGTGGTCCGCGGATTTGCCGCCCGCAACTCGGCGAGCGTCTCCTGGTAGTGCGCGAAAAGCGCCGACGCATCGGTCGCCGCATCGATGTCGACATAGCAGAACTTGATGAGCGCGATATCGGCGGCGGAGCCGCCTCCCAGCGCCTTCTTGAAATTGGCGAGCTTGCCCAGCGGGTCGCCGTTCTCCGGCACGAAGAAGTGCGCGAGTGTGCCGGGGGCGAGACCGGCCGCATTCGACGCTTCCTGGATGCGAAGCGGCACGCCGGCTTCGCGGGAAAGCATCGCGACGCCCTCGAGCAGGTTCGCGCCGACCGACTGGTGTGCGAAGTACATGCGCTTCTCGGCAAGGAGCGTGAGATCGGAACGCAGGACCGCATCGGCAGCCTGGGCAAGCGTCGCGGCAAGGGAGAGGAGCGTCATCGCGAGCAGCTTTCGCACGCGGGGATGATATGCGGCGCACCGCAAGCGCACGTCGCCCGCGCCGTGCGCCGGAGGAGCTATGCTGCGCTGCCGATGAGCCACGTCTTTCATCGCCACGCCCGCCACGACTATCCGGTCGCCGTTTCGGGCGACGGCGTCTACCTGGTCGATCGCGAGGGCCGCCGTTATCTCGACGCGTCGGGCGGCGCGGCGGTCTCGTGTCTCGGCCACTCCGATCGCGCCGTGAGCGACGCAATTGCGCGGCAGGTCGCGAAGCTGCCCTACGCGCATACCTCGTTCTTCTCTAACGAACCGATGGAGGAGCTCGCGGCGCGCCTCGTCGCCACCGCTCCAGCGCCGCTCGACAAGGTCTACTTCACCTCAGGCGGCGCCGAGGCGATGGAGGCGGCGCTCAAGCTCGCGCGCCAGTACTTCGTCGAGAAAGGCGAGCCGGGGCGCGTGCACTTCATCGCGCGCCGGCAGTCCTATCACGGCAACTCGCTCGGCGCACTGGCCGTCGGCGGCAATCGCTGGCGCCGGGCGCCGTTCGAGCCGCTCCTCGTTGGCGCTTCGCATGTCTCGCCCTGCTATTCGTATCGCGACCGGCGCACGGACGAGACCGCGGACGCGTATGTCGAGCGGCTGGCGGCCGAACTCGAGCGTGAGATCGCGCGCCTCGGGCCGAAAACGGTGATCGCCTTCGTCGCAGAAACGCTCGCCGGCGCGACGCTCGGCGCCGTGCCGCCGCTGCCGGGGTATTTCCGCCGCGTGCGCGAGATCTGCGATCGTCACGGCGTCCTGCTGATCCTGGACGAGGTGATGTGCGGCATGGGCCGCTGCGGCACGACCTGGGCCTTCGAGCCGGAAGGCGTGGCGCCCGACATCGTCCTTATCGCCAAGGGCCTCGGCGCGGGTTACCAGCCGATCGGCGCGGCGGTGGTCGCCGGACCGATTCACGAGGCGATCCGCTCCGGCAGCGGCTTCTTCCAGCACGGCACCACGTATCACGGCCACGCCACCGCCTGCGCGGGCGCGCTCGCCGTCCAGCGGCGCCTGCATGACGAGGGGGTCCTGGCGCGGGTAAGGCCGATGGGGGAGCGGCTCGAAACGGGGCTACGCGAGCGCTTTGGCAGCCATCCCCATGTCGGCGATATCCGCGGCCGCGGCCTCTTCTGGGCGCTCGAGCTGGTCAGCGATCGTCAGAGCAAGGCGCCTTTCGACCCGGCGTTGCGCCTGCACGCGCGCGTCAAGGCGGCGGCGCTGCAGGCCGGGCTCCTCTGCTATCCGATGGGCGGGACGATTGACGGCCGGCAAGGCGATCACGTGCTGCTCGCGCCGCCCTTCATCATCGAGCCGCGCGAAATTGAGGAACTGCTGCACAGGCTCGCCTCGGCGCTCGAATCGGCACTACGCACTAATTAATACCGGTGCGCTTCTCCGCGGTCTACGCTTTGACTGCGGCCATGAGAACGCACACCACGCTGGTCATCAATCCGAAAGGCGGTTCGGGCAAGACCACGGTCGCGACCAACCTCGCCGCCTACTTCGCAGCCACGGGTGTGGCCACGGCCCTCATGGACTACGACCCGCAGGGCTCCAGCCTGAACTGGCTTCGCCAGCGTCCCGGAAACCTCCCCCGCATCCACGGCGCCAACGCCGCCCCCGCCAAGGCGGGCCGCATGCGCAGCATTGAAATGCGCGTCCCGGACGACACCCGGGAGCTGGTCATCGATGCGCCGGCGGGCGCGAGCGGCCTGCTGCTCCAGGAAATGCTGGTGCGCACGCACTGCATTCTCATCCCGGTGGCCCCGTCCGCGATCGACATTCATGCGACGGCCAATTTCATTCGCGACCTGCTGCTGGCCGGACGCATTCGTACCTCCAACATCCGCCTGGGTGTGATCGCCAACCGGGTGAGGAAGACCTCGCCGGTGTACGCGCCGCTCGAGCGTTTCCTCACCTCGCTTAATTTTCCGCTGCTCGGTCGCCTGTCCGATTCCGAAGTGTTCGTGAGCGCCGGCGAGACCGGCGTGGGCGTGAGCGAGATGGACTTCGTTGCCTCGGCCGCGGAGCGTCAGCAGTTCGTGCCGATCGCGCAATGGGTCGAGAAGCGCGCCGCCGCCACCGAAGCGAAAACTCCGCCGATGGCGCCGTTTTATCCGGGCGCTTCGATCCCCGGACGCGCAGCGTTGCGCGTCATCGGCAAGCACGTCCCGGCCGCCTAAGCGTTATCTGCAGGTCCGAAAAAGCGCGACAGCGCTTGCTTTTCTTTTTCGGGCAACGCATCATCCGCCGCGTAATCAACAAGAAAGGGGCGCCAACCTCTAAAGGACATGAAGACCACGCTC
>C688J18823_10002730_pt1 | contig 11072 bp, 12 predicted proteins | sample HopSoiMetagenom1_FD_18823 | JGI IMG/M metagenome (IMG submission 18823) | reverse complement strand
CACCCATCGACATTTTTTTAGGGTCACAAATTACGCCGCCCTTAGCGCCGCCAAATGGGATATTAACGATGGCGCACTTCCAGGTCATCCAACTGGCGAGAGCGCGCACTTCGTCGAGGGTGACGTCGGGCGCATAACGAATGCCGCCCTTTCCCGGTCCGCGGGCGATCGAGTGCTGTACCCGAAATCCGGTAAATACCTCGAGCTTCCCGTTGTCCATTGAAACCGGAATGTGGACAATCAATTCACGATTGGGGTACTGGAGAACCTTCCAGAGGCCTTCATCCAGATTGAGCTTTTGCGCGGCAAAATTGAAGCGCGCAGATTGCGCCTCCCAGGGATTGATCTCCTGCTCAAGAGAAACAGTCTTCATAAACTCTCCGAATTATGGCCAATTATCAGCTAGCGAGGATGGGGACTGGCGCCAGCAGGCAAACTCTCAGATTTTAGACAGCGACAAGCGCGGAAGCAAGCATATGAGCGTGGTAAGTAACCGCAAGAACTATTTCTTGTCTGATTTTTTTGCGGGAGTTTCCGTTTTTGTTTTCTTATCTTTACCGTCTTTACGGTCTTTGGTGTCTTTGCTTTCTTTACGTTCTTTACTGTCTTTATTTTCGGAGCTTTCGGCGGATTCCCTAGCAGACTCAGACTTCTCGCCAGGGTCGGAACTGGAAGACGATCCCGACCGTTTTGCATAATCCGTAACATACCAGCCGGAGCCCTTGAATTGAACTGCGGGCGCCGAGATCATCTGCTCAACCTTGCCGCCGCAATCCGGGCACTTCTTTACCATCGGATCCGAGAACTTCTGAATGCGCTCAAAACGATGACCGCATGTTTTGCACTCATATTCGTAAAGGGGCATAGGAAGGAAGAATTTTGATTTTAGCAGGATGATTGAGAAACGTTCAAAAAGGCAGGTTTCAAGGATTCAAAGTTTCAAGGTTTCACCGGTTCGGAGGTTGCGATATCTCCGATGCTTGAGAGGAGTCTATCGACATCGCCTGATCCGAGATTCGAAACTTTGAAACTCTGAAACCGTAATGCCACATCCTGGAACTCAAATCTGCATCCGATGCTACACTCCCGCTCATGGCCTCAGCGGAAGATCTCGCGCCCGGGCTTTACCTCGTTGCCACGCCAATCGGCAATCTTGAGGACATCACCCTGCGAGCGATCCGCGTTCTAAAGCAGGCCGACGTGATCGCTTGCGAAGATACCCGCCAAACTTTGAAACTGTTGAATCGTTACGGGATCAACACGCCTACTGTCAGCTATCACGAACACAATGAGGCTGCGCGCGCCGCGGAATTGGTTGAGAAGTTAGCGCGAGGATCGCGCATTGCAATAGTCACCGATGCTGGGACGCCCGGCATTTCCGATCCGGGATTTCGCCTGGTGTCACTGGCGATTGAACGCGGACTGCCGGTGGTTCCAATCCCCGGGCCGGCGGCGTTCGTCTCCGCCTTAGTTGGGGCCGGACTGCCCGTAGAGTCGTTCTCTTTTCGTGGATTTCTGCCGCCAAAAACCGGTGCTCGACGGCGAGAGCTGGAAAAAGCACGAAACTCCATGCAAACCGAAGTTTTCTACGAGGCCCCACATCGAATTGCAGCTACTTTGGAAGATACGCTTGCCGTCCTGGGGCCGAACAGGCGAATCGTTGTCGCACGCGAACTGACCAAAATCCACGAGGAATTTTTGCGTGGAACAACAGCGCAAGTTCTTGATGTTGTCAACAGTCGCGGAGAGATGAAGGGCGAGATCGTGTTAATGATTGGACCGGCGGAGGCGGGAAAAAATGCAGCACCGACAATCTCCATTCGCGATCGCATCGAGCAACTCATGCGCGAAGAAAACTTGGATGAGAAATCGGCTCTGAAGAAAGCAGCCAAAGAGCGCGACATATCGAAAAGTGAAGCGTATCGAGAGTGGCAAGTCAGCAGTAAATAGCCACGCCACGAACCGAACGCATTCGCTCAGTGCGACGGCTCCTGGTACAAGCCGATGATGTTACCTCCAGGATCACGAAATCGCGCGGTGATCTCGGGAGCATCGACGCCGATGGGCTGCACTATTTCGCCACCGCTGGCTATCACAGTCTTAATCGCCTCGGACACACTATTAACCATGATGTAGAACAGCAGACCAGGCGCGGAGGCAGGCGGCCGTCCCAGAACCCAGGCACCACTCACTTCGCCAGTAGTGTCGTCAAAGGCTGTGGCGCCGTCGCCTCGCTTGCGAATGTTCCAACCAAAGACTTTCCCATAGAACTCCGCCGAGCGTGCAATGTCATTGGCCGGTAACTCCACGTAGCAGATCTTCCCATTGCCAAGAGTTGGAGCCATGAATCTATCTCCCAATTTGTAATGTTGTTCGATTCGAAGAACGACAAACAATCAAAACGGGATGTTATTTCCCTGTCAATTCTTTCTTCACCGCTTCGCTTACCACTTTCCCATCCACTCGCATGCCTTGGCTGGCGAATTTTGCCATAACATTCTTCATTACTGTGCCCATGTCTTTCATGGTGGGCGATCCCATCTCAGCGATGACGTCTTTCACTCCAGTGATGATATCGGCTTCGCTGGCCGCTTTGGGCATGTAGCTTTCAATGACGACAATCTCGGCCGCCTCCTTGTCGGCCATTTCCTGACGGCCGCCTTTGGTGAATTGCTCGATGGAGTCTTTGCGCTGCTTGATGAGCGTGCTCAGCACCTGCTGAGCTTCTTTGTCATCGAGCGGGGACATTTTTTCGATGGCCCGATTCTGCAGCGCGGCCTTGACCATCCGCAATGTCGAAAGCTTGGCTTCTTCGCGAGCTTTCATCGCGGCGGTGATGTCTTTCTGAATCTGTTCTACGATGGGCATGGAAGGATTATATCTACGTCGCTACTGCCCGACGATTTTCCATTTTTCCGATACACTAGTAAGTAATCGCTTCATCCCCGATTTCATCTCAAAAGGACTCATGCCATGCTGCTGAAAAACCGTCTTTTCACTCCAGGCCCTACTCCTCTGCTGCCGGCGGCGCAAACCGCGATGGCGGCATTCACGGCGCATCATCGCACCGCGGATTTCAAGGCTCTTTACACGCGAGTTCTGACCGACATGAAGGATTTCATCGGCACTGCTAATGACGTTCTAGTGATCGCATCGTCGGGAACAGGTGTTATGGAAGGTTCAATTTCAAACCTGACTTCGCCTGGCGACAGGGTTTTGGTGCTCACCGCGGGCAAATTCGGCGAACGCTGGCGCGACCTGGCAAAAGCGTACGGATGCAATGTTGATTTAGTCGAGAAACCTTATGGCGAGACCTTCACCATGGACGAGGTTCGTGCCAAGCTGACACCCGAGACGCGGGCAGTCTTTATACAGGCCAACGAAAGTTCCACCGGCGTGCGGCACGACGTAAAAGGGATCGCGAAACTGGTGCGCGCGAATGGCGACACGCTGCTCATCGTCGATGCCATAACCGGCCTGGGAACGACGCATTTTGATGTCGACGGCTGGGGCATTGACGTGATCATCGGCGGATCGCAGAAGGCACTTATGATTCCTCCTGGATTAGCCTATTGCGCAATCAGCGAACGCGCCTGGAAGCGCATGGAGACGACGAAAAACCCGCGCTACTACTTCGATTTCCGCAAAGAACGCAAAGCGGCTGCGAAGGGGGAATCGGCATTCACACCCGCAACGTCGTTGTTCGCTGCTTTAGGTGCGGCACTGGATTTCATTCGCCAGATGGGTAACGGTGATTTGGCTGCCGGTCGCAAGGCGCTGGTGGATAACGCTGAACTTGCAGCCGAAATGACCCGGGCAGGCGTAAAGGCGCTTGGACTGAAGCTGTATGCATCCTCACCCGGCGCGGCACTTACGGCTGTAAGCGCACCCGCTGGACTTGATTCTGGGAAGATTGTGAAGGAGTTCCGCGAGTCATTTTCAGCCGTCGTTGCCAACGGCCAAGGCGATATGAAAGGCAAGCTCTTCCGCATTGCGCATATTGGTTATTACGACTTCCTGGACACCATCGGCATTCTGGCGGCGCTCGAGCACGTGCTGGCGGCGGTCACGGACAGGCCTGTCGAGTACGGAGTAGCGGTACGGGCGGCGCAGGAAGTATTTGCGCACGCCCGCAACGCTGAAGGGGCGGTAGTGGCCGCCGCGAAGAACTAGCTGCTTCCGCCTTTCGACATAGGGGAGGGCTGGAAGCGTCTAGTTAATCGTGAAATTCATTGCCGCAGAAGTTGCAGCCGCGGTGCCACCGCCGTACAGTCCGCCGGGCGTACCCGGATTGGTTACTGTAACTGGAACGGCTGGGTTGGCAGTCGCAACCGCGCTGGCCGGAATAGTAGCTTTAACTTCAGTCGCGCTGTCAAAAGTTGTGGCCATGGCTGCGCCATTGAATTTCACGACTGCGTTCGAACTGAAATTCGTGCCCTGTACAGTGAGCGTGAAGTCCGAACTGCCAGCCGCTGTGCTAGGCGGCGTGAGCTGGGCGATAGTGGGCTTAGTGCCGGGTGCCGGTGGAGTGGTTGCATGGCTTGAGTAGCCGCATCCAACGCCAGTAGCAGCCACAGCCGTCAACAAAACAACCATTAATAGCTTCATAATTTTTCTCCGGGATGTACTTGCAAACTGAATTGAGTGTAGGAAATGCAGTAACGTGGAGTGTCTGAAGGCTGTAACTTTCTTGTAAAGGAATCATTGACATGAAAATTGTGATTGCGGAAAAAATGTCCTCGTCGGCGGTGAATCTGTTGCGCGAACCCGATTGGACGGTCATTACACCCGACCAATTGAACGGCAGCCTGGCGAAAGAACTAGAGACGGCAGACGCCTTGCTGGTGCGCTCGGCAGTCCAGGTGGATGCGGCCCTGCTGGCGAATGCTTCGAAGCTGCGGGTGATTGGGCGGGCCGGGGTTGGCGTGGACAACATCGAGCTCGAACCGGCCACCCGTCAGGGAATCGCGGTGATGAACACGCCTGGCGCGAATGCCGTGGCCGTAGCCGAAATCACGATTGGGCTGATGCTCAGCATGGGACGATTCATCCCTCGCGCCAACGAGCTGATGCATGCTGGCAGGTGGGAGAAGAAGTCTTTGCAAGGCACGGAGCTTCGCGGAAAGACGCTTGGAATTGTCGGGCTGGGGAAGATTGGACTGGAAGTCGCGAAACGCGCCCGGGCCTTTGGGATGGAGATCGTCGGACACGATCCCTTCGTTTCCCCGGGCATCGCTAAAGATGGCGGCATTCGCCTCACATCACTCGATGAGCTGTATGGCGCATCAGACTATCTAAGTCTTCACGTTGGACTGACTCCGCAGACCGAGAACATGATCAATGCCGAATCGCTGAAGAAGATGAAAAAAGGCGTGCGGCTGATCAATTGCGCGCGCGGCGAATTGGTCGACGAGGCCGCCCTGGTTTCCGCGCTGAAAGAAGGCCAAGTCGGCGCGGCCGCTCTGGATGTTTTCGTTAAAGAGCCATTGAAGGACTCGCCGCTGCAGAAAATGGAGAATGTCATCCTGACGCCGCACATTGCTGGGTCCACGAATGAGGCCCAGGAAGCCGTCGGTCAGCAGATCGCAATGCAGGTCAAGGAGTATTTGAAGCACGGCGTGATTCAAAATGCGGTAAACGTCCCCTCGGTCTCGCATGATGAATACGTTCAGATGAAGCCCTACATCGTGCTGGCCGAAAGACTGGGATCTTTTCTGGCGCAGATCAGTGGCAGCGGAGTTGAGGATATTTCCATCGCTTATACGGGTCATATCACGGAGTGGAAGACTGAGCTCATCCGCAATGCCGCCATCAAGGGCATTCTGAATGTGGCAGTGGATGAGACTGCGAACCTGGTCAACGCGGCTAGCCTGGCGTCATCCCGTGGACTGCGTGTTCATGAGGAGCGAAAACCCAAAGCGTCAACTGGCGGCGCTGGCAGCGTTCTTTCAATCGAGATCCGTACGCAAAAAGAGACGCATATCGCCAAGGGTGCCGTGCTCAGGGAAAACGCGTTGCGGCTGTTGCACGTGGATGACATCGACGCCGAGGCGCCGCTGGGGAAGAATTTAATTTACCTGCGCAATCAAGACGTTCCCGGAGTGATTGGCAAAGTTGGCACCATTCTGGGGAAACACGGCATTAACATTGCGAATTTTTCACTGGGCCGCAGAAGCGGTGAACCGCAACCTGGCCAACCGCTCGACGCCATTGCGGTTGTTCAGGTGGATGGCAATGTGCCGGAAGCAGTGGTTTCTGAGTTGCGCGGCATACCCGCCATACACCAAGCTAAAGCGATTCGTCTTGAGTAAGTTAGTACGCGACGCGAAAGGAAATGAATGCTGAAGAAAGCGCTGTCGGCAGCAGCCCTGGGTTTCTTGTGCGTATCGTTTGCGGCCGCACAGGAAGATGTCGGTCATTTTAATGTCAGCTTAGGATGGGGCGCGGTTTTCAATAAGACTTCAACAAGTGCTACTAGCGGAGTCACCGTTTCGCCTACGAATTCCGGGGAGATTCTCGGCACCTTTCGTGTTCGCTTTAACCGGATGAACGGCGTTGAAGTAACTGGCGCCCGCACCGACAATTCCCAGATTTTCATTTTAGGGACCAACGATTACCGGGCCCAGACCAGTGTCACTGAATTCACCGGCGCTTACGTATTGAGCCCGTTTCATTTTGAAAAGATAGAGCCATTTCTACTCGCGGGAGGCGGGGCTCTACGTTTTTATCCCAGTAATCAATACATCAATGGCAACGCCTCTCCCTTTGCCGCTGCCCAGCAGACCTCCATGGCTTTTCTGTACGGCGGAGGAGTGGATTATCGCGTTTGGAAACGCATCGGGCTGCGGCTGCAATACCGCGGGCTGATTTACAAAGAGCCCACATTCCACGTGACGCAGTTTTTTACCGGCTCCAAGGGCCACATGGCTGAACCCTCAATCGGAATAGTTTTTAATTTCTGATTTTGATTCGGGTCAGGATTCGAGCGCCGCTTTGCGCAGCTTGCGGGTCTCTGCCAGCAGGGCCATGGAGTGCATCAGGTTCTGTAATGTCACGATTCCCACCAATTGCTGGTTCTCTACAATCGGAATGATACTCAGATTGCGGGCGCTTAACTTGCGAAAAGCCGAAGAAAGAGACTCGGTTTTCTGCGCCACGTCGAAGAGACGATTCATCACCGCCTGCACGTAGCCGTTCCCTTCTCTTCGCAGAGTTTGCAGGATCTTCTGGCGCGAAACCACACCCACCATGTCTGCGCCGCGAATGACCGGGAAGTCGTCTTGCAAAGAGTGCACCGCCTTATCCAGCGCATCTTCCAGCGTGTCCGCAGGCGAGAGCGTGGCAAAGTCCGTAAGCATAATATCTTCCAGCCTCACGGCTTCTAGTACCGAGCGAAATACTGCTGAACGATCCTCAATTTGTGCAGCGATGAAAAGAAAAATGCCGATGATCGAAAACCAGTAATTCCACCAGCCGGCAAACATGAAGGCAATGGCGAATCCCCGGCCTATGCTGACTGCGCGGCGGGTCGCGCTGACTGGATCCATGGTGCGAGAGAACACCGCGCGCAGGACTCTTCCCCCGTCCATGGGATATGCGGGCAACAGGTTGAAAATCCCCAGCCACAGGTTGGCCCAGACCAGACTGTGCGGCAGGTTCAAAGAGGTGACGTATGGGTCAGTCCACAGTCGGTCATGGGGTAGCGCCACACGAAGCACCACCGCAGCCATTCCAGCGATCAGAAAATTAACGATTGGGCCGGCCGCCGCAATGCGTGCATCGCGTTTCCAATTGATTGGGACTTCAGGCTGGGCCTCATCGAAAATTGTGACTCCGCCAATCGGAAAAAGAATAATGCCTTTGGGAGGCACTCCGGCATGACGGCCGACCAGCGCATGCCCCAACTCATGCAACGCGACTGAGCCGAACACAATGGCCAGCAATGCGGTGCCGCGCCATGGACTTATAGTGTTTCGCGCCAGCTGCTCGTTTCCCCACACAAAAACCAGCAGCAAGAGGAAGGAAAGATGAATTCGGATTTCGACTCCGAAAATTCGCCCCGCGTGAATGGACCAGGTCCGCATCTGTATTCTTTAATCTTATATCGTTAGACGCCATGCCGCGGGCTGGCGTTGCGGCAGAGTTCAGCGCCAGAGTGCAGATTGCGAATGTCGTGGCCTGAATAAACGCTATGCGCATCATTGCCGGAAAATTTCGTAGCCGAAAGTTGGTCTCTCTTAAAGGCGATGAGATCAGGCCGACGTCGGACCGAATGCGTGAGACTCTGTTTAATGTGCTCACCGGCGGAAATCCTTCTGCGCTCGAAGGTTCGGTGTGGCTTGATTTGTTTGCCGGAACCGGCGCGGTGGGAATTGAAGCTCTTAGCCGGGGCGCGGCCATGGTTTATTTCATCGATTCATCCAAGGACGCGGTCGAACTAATTCGCCGCAACCTACAGCCATTAGCAGTCAGCGGCTCGTTTCAGGTTCTGCAGGAGAAATCGGAGCGAGCAATCTCAGCTTTGGATCGACAGCAGCTCCGGCCGGATTTCATTTTTCTCGATCCGCCGTATGCGCTGGGAGACGCGTACCAGAACGCCCTTAAGGCACTGGGAAACTCCGCAGTGGCTGAAAAAGCTCTGGTGATCGCAGAGCATGAAAAGAAAAATGATCTCGCTGAGGAATACGGGGAACTTCGAAGAATTCGCAAGCTGCAGCAAGGAGACGCAGCACTGAGTTTTTATCGTCGAACTTAGTGCAAAATCAAAAGCCCCACCATCCCCTTCGGGGAAGGATGGGGCACCCCCATGTCAAAAACTGAAACCCACTTACATTAACAATTCGTTCGTACGCCGCACGATCGGATGCTGCATCTCCTGCAGTTCGTTCTTGACACAATTCAAGCCATATACGCATTGTTCAAAATGATCGGACAATCGCTCGAACAGTGGCGCCACTTTCGTGTATTCGAAGCAGTCGAACTTGGAGACAATGTAATAACTTTCCTTACCCGCCTTCACCCAGTCGATAAGACCCTCAAGGCGATTGCGGCGCAGCCGAAAATGATTGATGCTCTCCGGGAACATGCCGGTGAAGAAGAGAGTGTAGTCGCCGATGTGCTTGCGGACCTGGCGCTCGCGATCGAACGATGGGGCTGGCCCGAATACGGGGTTCGATTCCACCAGCATCTCGCCCACATCGGTCAATGGCTTGCCGGCTTCATCACGTACTTTGAATAACTGCTCGGCATCGCAGAATTCAGCCATGAGGTGGGCGACATAGCCTACAACTTCGGAATCCCGAATCCCGATCTCGTGGGCATAATGCCGACCCACCATTTCGAGAAAAAGTTTCTGCAGCGGATGATCGTCCGAAATCATTTGTCCACCTCGCTCCACATTACTTTGGATGCGCTTCAAATTCGCATTCTGCCTTGAATACCGCATTAAACATTCGAAAGCAAGTAACTTCCGCCATAGGAACTACCGCGCGTTCCTTACTAGTTACAAACCCCTGTATCGATGGGGCGTTTCGGCGATCGAAGTTGCTGTCACTCGTGAGTAGTGGCTGCTAATAGCTGTAGTTACCCGCAAGCGGAGCAGACTCCAATTCTCAGACGGCAGCGACTTTCGAGTACAATTCCGGCTACGAGGAAGCGCAATTAGGCTCAGTTTTATTGAGCGAAGACGGTCAAACATGAAACGGAAAAATATTTCCAGCGGCACACCGTGGGAGCCAGTGGTCGGTTACTCGCGCGCAGTCCGGACCGGCATCTACGTGCATGTTTCTGGAACCACCGCCACCGGGTCGGATGGGAAAATCATATCCGGTGACGCTTACGCGCAAGCCATACAAACCTTGAAAAACATCGAATCCGCGCTGAAGAAAGCTGGCGCCAGCTTAACCGACGTGGTGCGTACCAGAATGTATGTAACCAATGTCGCGGACTGGGAAAAAGTTGGGAAGGCCCACGGCGAATTTTTCAACAAGATACGTCCGGCTACAGCGATGCTCGGGGTTACCGCGCTGGTCTCGCCAGATATGCTGGTTGAAATTGAAGCAGAAGCCGTGATCACCGCGCCCTCGCAGCGAAGGAGCTCGCAACCAAAATCGCAAAGGAAAAAGAAACGATGAACAAGTTCGCAACGAAACTGTGGCTGTTGATTGTCATCCTACTCGCGCTGGGTGCTGCGGCATCAGCCCAACCCTCGGGCAAGCGCACAGTTATTCACGCCGGGAAATTGCTTGATGTTAAGACCGGCAAGATCGAAACCAACCAGGCCATCGTCATTCAGGGGGACAAAATTGTCAGTGTCGGCCCTGCCTCGGCGGCGCAGTCCTCCCCGGGCGACCAGGTCATCGACCTGCCCAGCGCCACCCTCCTGCCGGGCCTCATCGACGCGCACACGCACCTGACTTTCAATCCACATTTTGGTTACGAAACTTTGGCGATTTCGGTTCCGCGCGAGGCCTTGATTGGGGCACATAATGCGCGGGTGACACTTGAAGCAGGCATTACGGCGGTGCGCAACGTTGGAGCAGACGGTTACGCCGACGTCGCCCTGCGCGATGCGATCAATGCTGGCGACGTACCCGGCCCTCACATGCTGGTGAGCGGCCCTCCGCTCGGCATCACCGGGGGCCACTGCGATAACGACCTGCTGCCGTTTGAGTTTCACGCCACCGAGGGCGGAGTAGCGGATGGCATTGAACAAGTGCAACATAAGGTTCGTGAGGTCATAAAATACGGCGCCGATCTGATCAAGGTATGCGCCACCGGCGGCGTGTTATCGAGAGGCGACGATCCGAATGCTTCGCAATACACGCTCGAAGAGATGAAAGCCATTGTTGCCGACGCGCACCGCTTGGGCAGAAAAGTTGCGGCGCACGCGCACGGAGCTCAGGGCGTGATCTGGGCCTCAGAGGCAGGAGTGGATTCCGTCGAGCATGGTCATCTGATGAATGATGCTGCCATAGCCACGTTGAAGAAGAATGGCACCTATCTGGTCCCGACCCTCTATCTGGTCGATTGGCAGCGAGAGCACGCGGTTGAAGCTAACCTTCCAGATTACG
>C688J18823_10002729_pt1 | contig 11073 bp, 8 predicted proteins | sample HopSoiMetagenom1_FD_18823 | JGI IMG/M metagenome (IMG submission 18823) | reverse complement strand
CAGCGATTTCGATCCCTCGACCACCGCCCTTCCCGCTTCGCGCAACTCACCGGCGAGTTCGGCGCCGTGGCGCGCCATCCAGACATTGTGCCAGGTCAGCATCACGACCGCGAGCGCGAGGATCGCGGCGTTGAACACTTCCTGCCCCATGCCGGCGAACAGGTTCGACAAGGCGCCGGCAAAGGCTGCGACCACGCAGGCCGCGAGAACGCCCGCAAGCACGCCGCCGGCGATCCACTGGTTGCGGTGCGGCACCGTGCGCGTGACCGCAAGCACGATGCCGACGATCAGGCCGGCCTCGAAGACTTCACGGAAGACGATGATCAGTGCGGCGATCACGATTTCTTCTTATTTTACAACGAGCGCGCCGCGGGCGATCTTCTCGTTATATTCGTCGAAGAACTCGTAGCGGCCCGGCTTCTGGGCGCGGACATTGATGGTGGCGTCGCTGGAGCCGGCGACCACCTTCTCCACCTTCAGGGTCTTGCTTTCGAATTCCATCGCCTTGGCATCGAGGTTCTTCAGCTTGATCACGATCGGCGTGTTGGCGGGGGCGCTGATTTCGGCCGGATCGAACTTCTTGTCCTTGTAGCTCAACTGTATCTCGGTGGCGCTCTGCGCGCTGGCTGGCACGGCGGCGGTGATGGCAACGAGTGCAACGGCGGCCAATGTGGCCTTCGAAAGCGCGCAAGAGAGGAGCATGTCGGTTCTTTCAATGATGGCTGGCGATATCGAGCGATGGCATACGCCGCCGGTAGCCATGCCGTGAAGTGCCAAACGTCCGCGGCAATTTGGAGGAGTTCTAAACGCCAGGTTCCGGCCTACCGCCGATCATCCGGGCGGTTACGTGGTCACGCCGCACAAAGTGGTGCCACAGCGCAGCCCCGAGGTGGATCACGATGAGCGCCAGCAGCACATATGCGAACAGGATGTGGCGGTCCTCCCAGGCACGGGCCGCTTCCCGGTCGGGCGAAGTGATCTGCGGAATGTGAAACAGCCCGAACCAATCCGAATAGTTCGGCGTGCGGGCGCCGGAATGCGCCCAGCCAAGCACCGAAACCAAAATAGTCACCGCGTAGAGCGACCAATGGCTGAAGCTCGCCGCCATCCGTTGCCAGCGCGGCGTGTCCCCCGGCAAGGCCGGGGTTGGGTTGAGGCCACGCCACATCAGCCGCAGCACCATCAGCAGCAGCACGAGATAGCCGATATCGGCATGGATCGAGCGATAGAAAAAACGGTCCGGGCGCGCCGGGATGTGGTTCATCCACCAGCCGAAAACGATCATGCCGATGATCGCAGCACCGAGAAGCCAGTGCAGGCAGCGCGCCAGGCTGCCCCAGGCGGACGAGGTATTTCGTATCATGATCGTGCGGGCCTTTCGCCGTTCGGATCCACCGCGCCGACGCGGGCTTGCGCGTCGGTTACGGGCCGGAAGTCGTAGCTTTCCGGTCTTGCCAAGGCGATTTGAATCATTCCAAACTGCTGCATCCGCTCGCGACTGCCCGAAAACCGGGACGCCGGCGCCATCAAAGCAACTCAAACGTAACCGCAGATCGGCTAAGGTCGCAGCGTGTCAGCCCCGCCCACCATCCTCGTCTTCGACTCCGGCCTTGGCGGCCTCACGGTCCTGCGCGAGATCGTCGGCGCCCGACCTGACGCGCACTACGTCTATGTCGCCGACGATGCGTTCTTTCCCTACGGCCACCACAGCGAGGAGCAGATCATTGCCCGCGTGGTGCCGCTGGTCGGCGAGTTGATCGCGCGCCATGCCCCCGTTTTGGTGGTGATTGCCTGCAACACCGCCTCCACGCTCGTGATGTCGCATCTGCGCAACGCCTACAGCGTGCCGTTCGTCGGCACCGTGCCTGCGATCAAGCCGGCCTGCGCCANTTCGAAGACCAAGCGCGTGTCGGTGCTGGGCACCAANGGCACCGTCAAGCGCGAATACACCAGGCGNCTGATCGATGATTTCGCGCAAGGCTGCGACGTNACGCTGGTGGGATCGGCGNAACTCGCCTCGCTCGCCGAGTCCGCTCTCAGCGGCCACGACGTGCGCGACGAGGATATCGCCGCCGAGCTCGCCCCCTGCTTTGTCGGAGACGGCGGGAATCGCACCGACACCGTCGTGCTGGCCTGCACCCACTATCCGCTGCTGCTCGACCGGCTGAAAAGGCTCGCGCCGTGGCCGGTCGACTGGATCGATCCCGCGCCCGCCATCGCCCGGCGCGTGTCCGACCTGCTGGGGTCTCCAGGCCGGGAAAGCGACAAGGCCGGGGCCGAGATGATATTCACCTCGCAGCGGCCGCACACGCTGAGCCGGTCGCTGATGCCGTTTTTCGGCGGACGCGTCCCGGCGTAAGGTTGCCATGCGAAAAGTAACCGAGCGGCCGCGATAACCTATGACCGGCTTTAGGGCAAAGCGGACCTCGAAGGCCGAGGTCAGACATGTCTATTATCGCCCGAAGCCGACATTGGGTACCTCGTGCCAAACGCACTCCTCCTCAGCCAGAAAGACATCGGCCCGATGATTAGGCTATATACGCCACATGATTGCGAAGGATCGAAAGATTGATGTGGAGCAAGAGTCATGGTCGCGAGCGAAGCGGAGGGGCGAGCGGAGGCATTGAGGCGCATCGCGGCATGCCGCACTGCTCAGGCGGAAGAACTCGATCTTGGCGGACTGCAGCTCACTGCGCTTGACGGCGAGCTGCTGTCGGGACTGTGTCAGCTCGGGTGGCTGCGTCGGCTATTCCTCGGACCGGATGCCGAAGCTCGACTGCAATCGAATTTCAGTGAATACTCAACGAACGCGCTTCGTGCGCTACCCAACGCTCCATTCGATGCGCTGACCCAGCTTGAGCAGCTCGATCTAGCCAATAATCGGTTACTCGGCTTGCCGACGACTATCGCAAACTCGACCCGACTAACCAGCCTCGACTTGACCAGTAACCGCATCGGGTCAGATGGGGTGCAGTCGTTGAAAGGGCTCGTCAACCTCACCAGCCTCGACCTTAGCTACAACGACATCAACGACGAAGGGGCACAGGCGCTCAGGGGCCTCGTCAACCTCACCAGTCTCAATCTGCGGTTCAACATCATCGGGGCCGCGGGAGTGCGAGCTCTCAAAGGCCTCGTCAATCTCACCAACCTTGACCTGGCGTTCAACGGCATTGGAGCTGAGGGGGCGCGGGCGCTAAAGGGCCTTGTTAACCTCACCAGTCTCAACCTGGATCACAACGAAATCGGGGCTAAGGGGATCCAGGCGATCAGGGGCCTCGTCAATCTCTCGAGGCTCGAACTGTACGACAACAGCATTGGCGATAACGGGGTGCACGTGCTCACGGGCCTTGTCAGCCTCACTAGCCTTGGCTTGACCAGGAACGGCATCGGGGCCGAAGGGATGCAGGCGCTGAAGAGCCTCGTCAACCTGACCAGCCTCACCTTGGCCAGCAACGACATCGGAGACCAGGGGGCGCAGTCGCTCAAGGGCCTTGTCAAACTCACCGAGCTCAATCTGGGCAACACCCGCCTTGGGGACGATGGGATGCAGGTGTTGAAGAGCCTTGTCAATCTCACCAGCCTTAACCTGGCCGGCAACAAATTTGGGAGCAAAGGAACACAGGCGCTCAGCGGTCTCGTGAACCTCACCTATCTCAGGTTGACCGAAAACCATGTGACGGCAGAGGGTGCGCGGGCGCTCCAGGATCTAGTCAACCTCGCCCACCTCGAACTAGAAGGCAACCGGATCGGGAATGAGGGGGCACAGGCCCTCAAGGGCCTCGTCAACCTGACCAGCCTCGACCTGAGCCATAACGACATCGGAGCCGAAGGGGTTGAGGCGCTGAAGGGTCTCACGGCCCTAACCAGCCTCGACCTCAGCAGAAACGTTATTGGAGACATGTCCCCGCTTGTATCGCTGTCTAATCTGCGCGACATCAACTTGTCGAACTGTCACCTTGATCATGACGTGCCGACTCTCTGGATGCTTCCATCCCTGCAAAGGGCCATCCTTCACGACACAAATCTACCGGGGGTACCGGTCGAAATCCTGTCGAAGGGGCCTTTCGACAACTGCCTAGACCGGCTGCGAGCGCATCTTGCGGATCTCACCGGCGAGGACGTTGCTGTACGCGATGTCAAGCTCATGATCCTGGGTAATGGGCGGGTCGGTAAGACGCAAATCTGTCGGCGGTTGCGAGGCGAGAGCTTCGATGAAGCGGTTCCATCGACCCATGGCATTCAAATCAGCTCTCACCCGTTGGCGCAACAAGTATTAGATGCGCCAGTGACGCTGAAAATATGGGATTTCGGTGGGCAGGACATTTACCATGGCACGCATGCGCTTTTCCTGAAGTCTCGCGCGATTTTTCCGCTCGTTTGGACACCCGGATCAGAGGCGGAGCTATTCCACACCCATGGCGGCTTCACGTTTCGCAACCAACCACTCGCCTATTGGTTGGCCTATGTGCGCACCTTTGGTAGTGGGCAGTCACCAGTGCTCATTATCCAATCCCAGTGTGACCGCCCGGAAAACGAGCGCGAGCTGCCATTGCCGCGTAGCGCGCTCGACGGCTTTGGCTACAAAAAGGTTCTGCACTACAGCGCCAGGGGTGACGGGACGCATGCTCGAGGCCACGCGGCGCTCGAGGAGACATTGCTCGACGCTGTGCGATGGATGCGCGACAAAGAGGGCATTGCCACGATCGGTCCCGGCCGCGCCGCCGTGAAGCAGGCCCTTGAGGCGAACTTGGCGGCAGACCAGCGGCTCATATCGCATCAGAGCTATCTCGACCTCTGCTCAGAGGTCGAACAGACAGGAAAAGGCCGTATCAGCGATCCAGCGCTGCTGCTTGACTACCTGCACAACACCGGCACGGTGTTTTATCACCAAGGTCTGTTCGACGATCAGATCGTTCTTGATCAAGCATGGGCGCTCGCCGCCATTTATGCCGTGTTCGATCGTGCCTCGCAGACCTTCAAGAAGATCGAGCGCAACCATGGACGCTTCCGCCGCTCGGAGCTGGCGGAGTGGATTTGGCAGCAGCACGGCGCGCCGGAACAGGAGCTGTTTCTGAGTTTCATGCAGCAGTGTGGCATCTGCTTCACCATCCAAGAGGAGGACCACGAGAAGCGGGTCGAGGCCGAGTACATCGCTCCCGATCTGCTGCCTGTGCGTACCGATGGCGAGACGCAGGCACGGCTAAAGCTGGTATGGGACGAGGCAAATCCCGATGCCGAGGCAGTGCTGACATTTGGCCTTTTACCGCCCGGTCTCATGCGCGCGCTGATTGCGCGTATCGGCAGCGGTGCCGGCCTCGCCGCCGAGTATTGGCGCGACGGCGTGTGTTTCTACGATGAGGAGACTGCATCTCGCGCACTGATCGATCAGCGCTGGACGGAGGGCTGGGCCGGCGAGATTCGCATCGCCGCCAAGCGCGGACAGGCCGGCGTGCTGCTGCAACGGCTCATCGAGTTGGTCGAGAACGACCACATCTCGCTCGGTGCGCGGCCAAGCGGGAAGAACGTGACGGGTATTGAGAAGGCAGAGGCACGCGGGGCCCCCAACACCAAGGCCGACGAGCTATCCGTTCGTCCGGCGTACGAGCCATCTAAGGTGCTGGAGTACTACGTCTCCTATGCCTGGGGCGACGACTCCACCGAGGGCAAGGAGCGCGAGGGCGTTGTCGATCGGCTGTGCTCGGAAGCCGAGGCCCGAGGCAAACGCATCATCCGCGACAAGACCGCGATGAAGATCGGCGACCGCATCTCAACTTTCATGGATCGCATCGGCAAGGCCGTCGTGAACGGCCGCGTGTGCATCCTGCTGTCGGACAAGTACCTCAAGTCCCCCTATTGTATGCATGAGCTGTTCGACGTATGGCGCCACTGCCGGGAGGACGGCGGCACGTTCATCGACAGGACGCGGGTGCTGGTGCTGCCAAGCGCGAAAATCTCAACGGCTGTCGAGCGGGCGCAATACGTCATTCACTGGCAGAGCGCGTTCAAAGCGCTTGATGCCCTTGTCAGGGAACATGGTCAATTTGTTCTGTCCGACAAGGACAATGCTGAATTCCGGCTGACGAGTCGGTTCGTCAGTGAAGCGGCAAACGTCTTGCAGTTGGTCCAAGACACCTTACGCCCGCGCGAATTTGACGACTACGTACACCATGTATTCGATTGAGTTGGTTCGGGTCCGATCTAGTTCGCTTTCGACCGTCACTAAAGAGCAGCGTGATCTCCCTTTTGGCACTTAGCGAACATGTCGACCACCCGACTGATGTCTGCAACGCCCCCACGGAAGTCCGTGATCCATTTTGGATGAAACCACATGGTCCCTCACGTCGCCGCGCGTAAAACACATCAGCGGCTCCAGAAATTTTCATTCGTCACCCCAAAAAGACTTTTGCAACAATATCGAGGGATAAGCCGACATGCGGCCTGACGCGCTACCCACGGATTCATAAGGCGATTGCTGGCCCGCCATTCGTCCGATCTTCGGCGGGCGCGTGCTGGCGCAACGTCACCTCGTGCGTGCTCGAAGGCCGTGGCCGGCATGAAGCCGACCTGGCACTGCAAGCTTTCTACCGCTCGGCGTTGACGAGCTGGTAGGCGCCGCGTTCGAACGCGTCGTAGACGGCCAGCGCCTTGGCGTCCGCGAACGGCAGATACTGCATCATGATCACGCCGGCGATGCCGCGTGCCGGATCGATCCAGAAGAACGTGTTGTTGATGCCGCCCCAGCTCAGGCTGCCGGGAGAGCGCTTGCCTTGTACCTGATCGGCCGTGATGAGGAAGCCGAGCCCCCATTTGTCGCGGCCATCAGCGATGAAGGTGAAGTCGGCGCTACGCGGCAGCGCGCTCTTGAGTGCGGGAACCGAGACCGCGCCGATGTGGTTCTGGCCCATCAGCGCCACCGTCTCGGCCTTGAGCACCCGCGCCCCGTCCAGCGTGCCGCCGTTGAGCAGCATGCGCACGAANCGCCCGTAGTCATCGGCGGTCGAGGCGAGCCCGCCGCCGCCGATCGGCGCCGCGATGGTGAGCCCGAGCTGCGGCTTTTGCAGTTCGACGGCGCCGTCCATGCGCTCGCCGCCGCGCTGCTGCTGGGCGACGAGGCGCGGCCCCTTTGCCTCCGGCACGTTATAGGAGGTGTCATCCATCTTGAGCGGGGCAAAGATGTGCTGGCGGAAATAATCCTCGAGCTTTTGGCCGGACAGCGCCTCGACCAGCTTGCCGACCACGTCGGTAGAGGTGCTGTAGTGCCAGCGCTCGCCCGGATCGAACAGCAGCGGTCCGCCGAACGGATAGGTTTCGCCGGCGCGCGGCTTGAGATCGCGCCAGATCTCGCTGGTGAACGGATAGGCCAAGCCGGACGTGTGCGTCAGGAAGTGCTTGACGGTCGGCGGTCGCGACGCCGGGCGGACCTGATAGGCGCCGGTCGCCTTATCGAAGGATTCAATGACTTTCAGTCCCACCAGCTCCGGCAGGTATTTTTCGGCCGGGTCGTCGAGACCAAGACGGCCCTGCTCGATCAGTTGCATCAACGCCACCGACGTGATCGCCTTGGTCATCGAGGCGATACGAAACAGCGCGTCTGATGTCAGCGGGCGCCCGGTCGAGACATCGGCGACGCCGAACGCGCTCTGATAAAGCACCTTATCGCGATCGGTGACCAGCGCGACCACGCCCGGCACGTCCTTGCGCTCGACCGCGCCGCGCAGGCTTGCGTCAAGGGCCAAACTCGCTGGTGAATTCTGTGCACTCGCAGTTCCGGTCAACGCAGCAACTCCAACGCTTATGGTGAAGAGAATTTCGGCAGTCTTTTTATACATGGAAGCCTCCCTGTTGCGCATGGCGCGGGTAACCGCGCAGCTCTCCCGAAGCTATTTTTTTGTTCGAAGCCGAATAGACGACGACGACAGGCGCGGCGCATCGCGTCGGCCTGTCGCGTCGTGACATTAGCACTCGCTATTCGTTGAGTCCCGAATTCTCGCGATCGTGCGTTACGCAGGCGCGAGCAACGCCAGACAGACGTGTGGGCATCAGCCCATTTGCCGGCCCACCATCCGTCCGACTTCCGCAAAGATGGCTTCGAACTGCGGCGGCGTGGGCGAGCCACCTTGCGTGTAGACGCAAATCAGCACGGGCCCGCCAGCCGTTGGCCAGGCAACCGCGATATCCCCGGAGGCGTCCTTGCCGTTGTTGCCGGTTTTGTCACCGATCTTCCAATCCTTCGGCAGGCCACCGCGCAAGCGGTTGTTGCCGGTCTTGCAGCCCACAAGCCATTCCGTGAGATGTTGGCGTGAGCCCGGCGACAGCACATCGCCGAGCACCAAGCGGCGCAGATTTTCGGCCATCGCGGCAGGCGTGGTGGTGTCGTGGGGATCGCCGGGCGGTGAACGATTCAGCTCCGGTTCGTTATGGTCGAGACGCGAGACCATGTCTCCCGTCGCACGCCAGAACGCGGTCAACGCTTCCGGGCCGCCGGAGCGCGCCAGCAACAGATTGGCGCAGGTATTGTCGCTGAGCTCGACGGTGGCCTTGCACATGTCCGAGACCGACATCGCGCCCGCCGCAAGGTTCTGTTTGGCGACCGGCGCATAGTCGAGCAGGTCTTTCTCGCCGTAGTTCACCGTCGCGCTTAGTTGATCCTCGCCGCGATCGACCCGCGCCAGCACAAAGGCGGCGAGCGAGGCCTTGAACGTGCTGCACATGACGAAGCGCTCCTCGGCACGCCAGACCATCTTCGTGCCGCTTGCGAGATTTTCGGCGTAAAGGCCGATCCGTCCACCGGTTTCGCGCTCATACGCCGCCAGCGCCGGCGGCGCCTCCTCTGCGAATGCGGGCGAGAGCACGAGGCTAGACGCCGCGGCCAGGAATGTACGTCGATTGATCGTCATGAAAGCATCCTTCGCGCTGAATCCTTGGGCGTTGCGTTGCTTGCCGCTTGCGCCGGAATCATGGCGAGCCAAGCGCGAAGCGTTCAAAACCAGGTGCGATTGCGTTAAAAACAATGTGGCTCGATAGGCCAAAGATTTATCCGTATGATCCGGTCAACAATTTTTGAATCGGCCGTTTGATTAGGGAGCTTCCGCCTTGACCTCCGCAAAGCCTGCGCCGCTCAACCGTCTGCGCCAGTTATGGCGGGAGGGACGCCCGACCTTCGGCGCGATCGCAACCATTCCCTCGATCCAGACGGTGCAGATCATGGCCCGCTCCGGGATCGACTGGATCATCGTCGATCTCGAACACGGGCCGATCGACCTCGGCTCGGCACATGCGATGATCACGGCCACCGCAGGCACGCCCTGCGTGCCGATGGTGCGGATTGCCGCCAACGAGCCTTGGCTGGCGAAGGCGCCAATGGACCTCGGCGCGCTCGGCATCAATTTTCCGATGATCTGCAGCCGCGTTGACGCCGAAAAGGCCGTGCGCAGCGTACGCTACCCGCCGAAGGGCGATCGGCTGTGGGGCCCGTTCCACGCGCCGTTNCGCTGGGGCGTGTCGATGGCGGATTACATGGCNACNGCNGATGACGACATGATCTGCATGATCACCATCGANCANGTCGANGCNGTCGAGCNCATCGATGAGATCATGGCTGTGCCAGGCATCGACCTCGCGGTGATCGGCCCCGGCGATCTCGCTACCTCCATCAACAAGCGCGGCCTGCCCGACGATCCCGAGGTGCTGGAACTGATGGCGCGCGCCGAGGCCGGCATTCTCAAGAGCCGCGTACCGATCGGTGGCGTCGCCCGCACGGCCGAACAGGCCAACCGGATGATCGCGCGTGGCTACGTCGCGCTGGCGTTGGGCTTCGACTGGTCGCTGTTCCAACGCGGCATCGCCGCGAGCTTTGACGGGATCAAGCGATAGGCCCGAGACGGCGGCAAGCCCTTCTAAGTCCTGGTAATTGCGGCGATGCCTCGTTCATCCTCGATGGTGCCGCCCAACATCGGCGCAAGCGTCAGAGCTTGCGCCGATGTTGCGATCGACAACACGAATCCAGCAATCGCAATCAACCTGTTACCTGCTCTTTCCCACCGTATCGACGGACTCGTCGAGCAGCGACTGGTTACTGATCGACGTGCAGACTCGTGGAACAGGGACACCAGGCGATCCTGAAAAGGTAATTTTCTGGACGAAAGGCTTGTCTATCGCAACTGTAATCTTCTTTCGGTCATCGGAGACCCGGAACAGCCTGCTTTCCCCCTCGATGGTGAATTGCTGTCCAGCATTTGGCCCGGCATTCAGCATGCCCTGAAAGGTGCCGGGCTTGGCGGCCATACGATATGCGCGATCTCCCTCGGCCGCGTAAGTGAACGAGTAAGAGATTGTGCCCGCACTTACTGCTTCTCCAAAAGCACTGGGTGCTGGAACGATCGTCACGAACGTGTGCCTCGCCTCACCAGTCCCATCGCCATGGTAGAAAACCAGCCCTTCGTTGGTGAGCAGGCTGAGGTTGGTCGCGCCGATTGGGATGGTGAAGTTTCCATTGCTGTCTTGCTTGAACCCGCCCGGTGCGACCAGGCAAACCTGAGTACCTACAAACGAGTACGTACCCTTGAGATTCTCAGCAGCAGCCGCAGCCACCGCTGCCGTCGATGCAATGGCAATCGTCGACCAGAATATTGCAGCACGCATGGGCCTTCTCCTCAGATCTGGGAGCCCCATGGATTTTGCCTGTACCTGGAGTAGAGCTTTGACATTGACTTAGATCAAAGGGTGCAGGCGTTTTAAGTATCGCGATGGCATCTATCACGTCACCACCCCAGGTGGCGTCCAGGATCGGTCGGATCACAATGCACGCGGTTTGGAACATGCATGGGCCGGCATCCTCAGGAGCGGTGTGCCGATCGGCGGCGTCGCCCGCACCGCGGAAGAGGCCAGGATAATCGAGCGCGGCTATATCGCCCTTGGCGCTCGGCTTCGACTGGTCGCTGTTCCAGCGCGGCATCGCGGCGGGCCTTGACGGGATCAAGCGTGAGGGCGCCGAGACGGGAGGCGCTTCCAGCACCGCGCAAGCGCTGCTAGGCTTTCCCGACAGGGAGAAAACACATGATCAAAAAACTTCTG
>C688J18823_10002728_pt1 | contig 11077 bp, 12 predicted proteins | sample HopSoiMetagenom1_FD_18823 | JGI IMG/M metagenome (IMG submission 18823) | reverse complement strand
TGCCTCGCTTGGGCTATGTAGGGGTGGAACACCCTACGTATGCAGTATGGTGGGATTGGAAACGTCAAAAAATTGTACGTGGAAAGTTTCGTCAACTGGCTGGTGTAAATGAGTCATCAGGTCAAAAAAAAGAGAATTCTTCGCCTCAAGAAGAGTTCCTCCTAAATAGTATCTAAGGTTATATAACTTTGGGTAGATTTAATCAATTTAGGGAAAGCGGTCATGCTGTTCATGAGGAAATAAAGGAAAATGAACTTTATGAAAGAAGCTTAGGTTATCGGTGGACGATCGGATTGACTAGTATCCTTTTACTTCCCTTGCTTGTCCTTTTCCTAATTTATGAGTTTTTTGCATGGTTTGCTTTTACTCTTATATTCTTATTCGTTGTCATCATTTATGCCTGTTTCTATAGACCAAAAACCTGGAAAGGCTTATCGATCTCCTATGAGTGGAATTTACTCAAAGAGCATTTAAAGGAGTGGAATGTTAACGAATGGAAGGATCTACCAGAGGATGATAAAATGCGTGCCTATATTTATGGATTAGGCATCAAGCATAAGGATTTCATGAAGAATAGTGAGAAAATCGTAAATTCCTTTGAAGTCCCGCCAAATCAATCATCCTATCCGCACGGAGCTTATTCTCCTGTAGATTTTGCAACGATCGCCTATTTCGGTCCAATGGCTTCCACCCATTTTTACTCTGCCCAACAAAGAACAGCAAGTAGTTTAAATAGCAGTTCAACGAATTCAAGTAGTAGTAGTGATGGTGGCGGTGGTGGTGGGTCTGGGGCTTTTTAATAACATTCATATTGATTTCTTTACGGAATGTACTTTTTTGGCAAGTTTTTAAGATTTGAAAACAACTATACTATTTTAGTTGGAAGAATACTCCAACGTCTCGGGCTCATTATGGTCCCCCATTTTTTTGTTCATACTATCTTCAATGTAAAAGACCGCTTATAGATTCTCTAAAAGCGGTCTTTTAACATATATTTATCGTTTTTCAAATAGGAGAACCGTCCCTACGTCTCTTTTTACAGGTAGCGTTTGAAAAGAACGCTGTTTTCCTTTGCAATATGAAGGTAAATATCATCTGCCAATTCATGAAGTTTCGCATAAGCGGCCTTCATAGTAGGGCAAGCAAACTCCGGAGTCGTGAAATCGTTAGTCTCTTTCATTAGGTGCTTAATTATCTCTCCAGCGCCATCGTGTTCACCCTCCAATTCGACGATATTTGACCGTATCGCTGTTCTTTCTTCTAGCGTTTTATCAGGTTTGCGCATGGCCGGAAAAAGTTCCTTTTCCTCTTTAGCAAAGTGTTCCTCCAACTCCATCTTTAACTCGCTGAAGTTTCGGTGCAGCATCAAAACCAATTCTTTGTCATGATCATAGTGCGCAAGCAAAATCTTATTCACGAGCTGATCCAATTCCTTCAATAGAGTCCGCTCTGGTTTGTGATGAATTTCCATGATAAGGTCAATAAGCTCTGCATCAGATAGCTCCGTCACAGGTAATTCCTTGTCCGGTCTAGCTAAATAGTTACTGTATTCATTCTGTACCTCTGTAATAAAATCTGCTGTAAGACCCGCTTCGTGTACGGCTTCTTCAAGTGTTCGATCCCCTTGACAACAGTAGTCGATGTGCAGTTCATTCAAGCGTGAAGTAATGGCAGGGAAATACGTTACAAGTTCCCCAAGTTGTGTTTGACTATCGATAGAAATGATTTGTTTCATTAGAATTCCTCCTCGTTAATTGTGTAACTTAATTGGCTAACTTCTTGTAGTCATTCTTTCTATACCTTTATTCTAGTTCATACCGAAGCACAATTCCTTGACCAAAATCAATTTTTTAAAACAAAGGGACGGTTCTCCTGTTTCCACGGAGAACCGTCCCTTGTCTTTTATTTCTTAGTTGTTCCTAATGGTAATGGATCCATACTTTGATCGTTTGCTGTTAAATCGATGCCGTAATCTTTTGCGAATACCATATGTGTTTCTACTGATACATCTTCCGTTTTTGCATCTAAATTGAATACTCTGGCACCACGAAGTTTGTTCTTATCTGCACCTGAAAGGCCATACGTACCAAATCCTGCACTACCACCATAACCAAGTAAAACACCATAGTAATTTCCGTGGTACGTATTAATATGATCATGTCCGCAGAAAACGCCTTTTACATCACCGCGATCTAATATAGCGGAAAACATTCCACTATTAAACGGTCCCGGACATTCATCTTCATTTCTTTCACCGACAATATTGTGTTTTTGGACTGCGCGCTCATGTGCAGCAGTTGATCGATCATCCACACTTGAAAACCACATAAAGCGATGTTCCCATAGTGGAATATGTATAAACATTAAGGAAGGTATTTTACTTTTATATTTCTTTTCAATTTCTTGAGACGTTTCAAAGTACCAATTGATTTGATTCCCGCGAAGCCAATCCCAATCTGGGTAACCATCAAAATTTTGCCCTGCAATCGTTTCTGGAGCATATCTGCCGCTGTCTAATAACCAAATATTGAATGCCGGTTTATTCCCTTGTGAATTATGAATTAGAATATTGGAATTACCAGTTCCTGTTATGCCCTTTTCACTTGGTTTATTCAAGTTGTTCGGGTATGACATATTGAATTCAAGCATGCCTTCTTCATTAATCCCGCTTTTTGATGTAGAATCCTCATCATGATTTCCAAACGTAATGGCCCACTTAATCCCTCTTTTTTCCATCGGCTGTGCTAAATTATTAAGTGCTTGTTTGTTTTCTAAAGGTGAATCCACCCCACCCGTGATATTATCACCATTCAGAACAACAAGGTCTGGTTTTTCTGCATCAAGCACTTTTTCCATTAACTCAACCGTTCTGCGGTCAATTCTTTCATCGTCCTGCGTGTCGTTGAATTGTACAATTTTGAATTTCCCATCTGCATTAAACTTTAAATTTTTGTCATAGTTTGCTTTTGCAGAGGCAGTTGGAGTTGCCTGACCGAATAGTTCCCCTGGAATCCCCGTTGCACCAAGAGTTATAGCTAGAGTACTAACCCCACCAATTTTAAGAAATTTTCTTCTGTCAAACCCATTTTTTTCATCAAAATTACTCATTCTACATCCTCCATTTTCAAAATATGACATGTCCTCTTTAATATAATTTGTCAATGATAAAAACGAGTGGAATAAACATGAAGGATGTGTAAAANATTATAAATATTTCCATAGTGGATAAGGATTGAAGTTCACCATCCACTATGAATCTTTGTAACTATAAAATATGAATCTAAAATCCCCTTTTGTATTTTATCTAGCTACATCAATCACAATTATATTTCCTAAAACGTGAAAATAAGCCCTGAATTTTACCAATATTACCCATTATTTTTATTTAAGGTCTTAATATAAGTTAATATTTGATTTACAAAGGATACTGGCTGACAACCCAAATAAAAAGAGGTAATCACATGATAGATGATTACCTCTTTTTACAATATTCATTATGATATTGAGATTTTAAATCCCTTATTGAGCAAATAGCTCCTATACAATATGTACTGCAGAGANAGTAAAGATTCNTTTNCATCNCTTTAGGTAAAGGAAACAGAAGAACCGTCCCCTTGTCTCCAANTTAGCCATTGGTATTTACGTGTTTTTCTTGGGATAAATTGNCGNATTTCATCTGCATGGAAGCCTACTTGAAGTCTTTTTTCATCCATTATGATGGGGGTTTTGACTAGTCCCGGATGATCGTGTATTAATTGGAATAGNTCCGTCAAAGGTAGATCATCTAAATCTCCATTTAANTCTTGAAAGGTTTTGGATCTGGTAGCNATTATTTCGTCTGTTCCCTCTATCGTCATTCGAAGAATATTATTAAGTTCACCAATCGTCAACGGTTCTCTTACTATATTTCGNTCAACAAAAGGGATTCCATTTTTTTCAAACCATTGTTTTGCTTTTTTCGTTGATAAGCTCGTTGAACCNGTTATTATTGTAGCAATCATCTATTATTTTCCTCCAAATTTTCATTAATATGTTTTGATTACTTTTTACTAGTAAAATTGACGTTTAGGATCATTCTTGCTTGTAAAGACCCCTTTTTAATAAATCGATTTCCATTTTAAAGTTATGGATCGCCTCGTCATCCGTTAACTCCTTTGAAAATTTTTCAATAAAATTACGAAATACAACTGCCGTAATTATTTGCAAAATATAGTACAATTCTTTGTCTTCTTTAATGTTTAACCTTTGTTTATTTATTAATTTCGTTATTTCCTTAAAATGTTCGTTGTTATCTGCAGCCCCAAACACATCCGTTAGAGAATAATCGGCCTTGTGGGTAAGGTTTAAGAAGGCATTTTTCAAAAAAGTATGTTCGTACTCATCTGGGAGTTGAACTAGAAATTGATAGTACATTTCCGTTATTGCATCGATAATATCGCCATCATGTTTTTTTAATAACAAAATAAAATTTTCTTTACTTTTCTTTGTTGTTTCATTTAATAAATAAAAATAGAGATCTTCTATGTTTTCAAAGTATTGATAAAAACTCCCTCTTGGAATTCCTGCCNTTTTGATAATATTCGAAATGGANGCTTTCATTAANGGTACTGTTGAAAACTCCTTTTCTGCTGCTTCGATCAATGTTTTTCTTTTATCCTCAGGTAGGTTAAAAAACGTCTGTTTCGGCATCGTTCTACCNCCAAATCCANCCATGTGACAANGTGTCACCNTATATACTATATTTTATATGACATAGTGTCACTTGTCAAAGATTTTAATGGCATTGTGTCATATATTTCCCTTTTTGCGCTCTAACATACCATTGTTTGGCAACAAATAATTAACTTGTAGGATAGATTACAAACGTCACTATTTTCGATCTGCATTAAGGATTATAATTAAAGCACACGGTAATTTTGAGAACTTTTTATAGCAGATGAATTAAGTCTGAATAGATATATCATTTTTCTACTTTCTTAAAGAGGAATGATCGGATTAATGGAGGTCCTTTTAAATGGCAAATACACATGTTTTTTCTAAAGAAGAAGAACTGTCGAATTCTATCACACATGGAATTGGAATGATCCTAAGTATAGCGGCACTCGTCATTTTAGTCGTTTTCGCCTCTCTTTATGGCAACGCTTGGCATCTTGTCAGTTTTACGATATTTGGCGTAACGATGCTTCTTCTCTATACATCTTCAACCCTTCTTCATGCATTCCGTCCTGGACGTGCGAAAGACTTTTTCGAAATTATGGATCATACCTCCATTTATTTCTTTATTGCCGGAACTTACACTCCGTTTCTATTCCTTGCAGTTGATGGATGGGTCGGATGGACATTGTTTGGAATCGTGTGGGGACTAGCTATAGGGGGAACCGTATTTAAATCCTTTTTCGTAAAAAAATTCCTTTTCACCTCTACACTGCTTTATGTCGTCATGGGTTGGTTAATTGTCTTCGTCTGGAAAGATCTGGCCGTCAATCTACCTCCAACCAGTTTAGTCTTATTAATCATTGGTGGAATGTGTTATACGGTAGGTGCCATTTTCTATATGTGGAAATTATTTAAGCACCACCACGCTGTTTGGCATGTATTTGTACTCGGCGGAACGGTATGTCACTTTTTTGCAGTGCTTTATTTACTTCCTTAATTAAAAAAGCGACAGGAAACCTCCATTTTATGGATGATGCCTGTCGCTTTTTTTGTTCCCTTGTAATCCCTTTAGAGTACACCTTCAAGGTATGATCAAAAGGTTGGCAAAGAATTGACGCTAATACTGAATCCTATTGGATCCTTTACTACAACTTGACTTTCATAGAAATGGAGTCGCTTTTCATGCAGACACGAATGGTTAGAAAAACAAAAAATAAATGATCCAATTGACAAATATTAATTTTTATATGATAATTATTATGTAATTAGAATTATTTTAAATAAGATAAATTAAACCTAATACCAGCCATTCGTACATTCAATGTTCACATTCACCGAAGATAAGAAAGTCAGTTAAATAGTATAATTCTATTAGAACACCTAAAAAACATAGATCTTTTGAAAAATAAGGAGGACACTCATTATGATGTTAGATGCAGAAATCAAAACGCAATTATCTCAATACATGCAACTTATGGAAGGCGAAGTACATATTAAAGTAAGTGTAGGAAGTGATGACGTTTCACGAGATATGCTAGCTTTAGTAGAAGAGTTAGCGACGATGTCATCCAACATAAAGATAGAGAAAACAGAATTAGAAAGAACGCCAAGTTTTAGTGTGAATCGTCCCGGTGTAGACACTGGAATTACTTTCGCCGGCATTCCACTTGGACACGAATTCACTTCATTGGTGTTAGCCCTATTACAAGTTAGTGGAAGAACTCCAAAAGTAGATCCGAAAGTGATGGATCAAGTAAAAGGCCTGAAAGTTGACTATCATTTTGAAACCTATGCTAGTCTTAGCTGCCATAATTGTCCAGATGTTGTACAGGCATTAAACGTGATGAGCCTTTTGAACCCTGGTATTACGCATACGATGATTGATGGAGCTGTTTTTAAAGAAGAAGTGGAAGCAAAGGATATTATGGCTGTTCCATCCGTCTACTTAAATGGAGAATTCTTTAATAGTGGTCGTGTTTCATTGGAAGAAATTCTTGCGAAGCTTGGAAGTGGTCCAGATGCTTCAGAATTTGCCAATAAAGAACCTTATGATGTACTGATTGTCGGTGGCGGTCCAGCAGGTGCAAGTGCTGCGATCTATTCAGCCCGTAAAGGCATTCGTACAGGAATTGTCGCGGATCGTTTTGGCGGACAGGTCTTGGATACAGTTGGCATTGAAAACTTAATAACGGTGAATTACACGGAAGGTCCTAAGCTCGCAGCCACTCTTGAAGAACATGTTAAGCAGTATAACGTGGATATCATGAATTTACAGCGTGCCAAACGAGTGGAAAAGAAAGACTTCGTCGAGGTTGAATTAGAGAACGGTGCTGTTCTAAAAAGTAAAACCGTCATCCTTTCAACAGGTGCCCGCTGGCGTACGGCTGATGTACCTGGTGAAGAAGAATATAGAAATAAAGGAATTGCCTACTGTGCACACTGTGATGGTCCATTATTTTCTGGAAAAGATGTTGCCGTCATTGGCGGGGGAAATTCAGGTGTTGAGGCAGCGATTGATCTCGCGGGACTTGTTAAACATGTAACCCTTTTGGCTAGATCCAAGGTAACGGCAGACCCTGTCCTTCAGGATCGTGTTTACAGTCTTCCAAATGTAACTGTAATTGAGAATGCACAAATAAAAGAAATTACCGGAACNGATAAAGTAAACGGTATTACCTATANCGATNGTGAGACCGGAGATGAGCATCNTATTGAACTACAAGGGGTATTTGTTCAAATCGGTACGGTCCCAAATACAGAATGGNTAGGCGACACGATTGAACGTAATCGTTCTGGTGAAATCGTTGTTGATAAGAATGGTTCTACGAGTATGCCAGGCGTTTTTGCGGCTGGAGACTGNACAGATACTTCTTTTAAACAAATCATTATTTCCATGGGATCAGGTGCCACAGCAGCCTTAGGGGCATTCGACTATCTGATTCGCAACTAATAGTAAGTACTGCTGTTACTGTTCGTTATAGACTGTTCAATCGGACGAAAGGTTTATGAAATTCAATTATAACGCACGAAAAATGCTTAGAGAATGTCTCTAAGCATTTTTACTTATTTATAGTTGCCCGATTTNTGNAAACCTCTCAGGCACACTACTTGCTATAAACAGAGACTCACGTTAAAATGAAGTTTTGTAGAAAACATATACAATTATATTTTTCTTAGTCAGTCTTTAGGGGGATCTTAATGAACGTCATTGAAGTGCAAAATTTACGGAAAGAATTCAAGTCTTTTTCAAGCCGCTCTGGTTTATCTGGGGCTTTTCGAGACTTGTTTACAAGAAATTATAAAGTCCATGCTGCCGTTGATACTATTTCCTTAAATATAAAGCAAGGAGAAATGGTCGGCTACATTGGGGAGAATGGTGCTGGAAAATCTACGACGATTAAAATGTTAACAGGCATTCTGACTCCCACATCAGGTTCCATAATCGTCAATGGAATGAATCCGCATAAACAACGCGAAGAATTCGTGAGAACCATCGGTGTAGTGTTCGGACAACGATCACAGCTTTGGTGGGATATTGCTGTGCAAGAATCCTTCCGGTTATTGAAGAAGGTCTACCGTGTTTCAGATGAAGATTATAACAGTCATATGGGCCATGTAATTGAAACGTTAGAAATTGGTCCATTATTAGATAAACCTGTCCGAAAGCTTTCACTTGGACAACGGATGCGTTGCGAATTAGCTGCTGCACTTATCCACAATCCTCCCCTCCTCTTTTTAGACGAGCCGACGATTGGACTTGATGTATTAGTTAAATTAAAGATTCGTAAGTTTTTAAAAGAAATTAACGAGCAATATAAAACAACCATCCTGTTGACGACACATGACTTAACTGATATCGAAGCCCTTTGTGAACGAGTGGTCTTATTAGATGAAGGAAAAATCATTTATGATGGAAAACTCAATCAACTTCATACGCAAGCGGTTAAAGGAAGAAAACAAGTAGAATTCGAATTTTTGGCCGAAATTTCAAAGGACAAGCTACCTATCACAGAAAATGTCCAATGGGAACAAAAGGATGCTACAACCTGGCTTGGTTCGATCAATGGGGATGAACAACTTGTCTCCCGATTAATTAGTGAGGTCGTGCAGAAGAATCCCATTAAAAATGTTCGAATCAATGAAGTTTCGACTGAAGAGATTGTCCGTAAAATTTATGAAGAAGGAATGGCCTTCTCATGAGTATGTATATCGAAATGATTCGAATTCGTTTTTTAATGATGCTTGCCTATCGGACAAACTATTACAGCGGTATTTTAATTTATTCTATTAACATTGGTGCCTACTATTTTTTATGGTCTGCGATTTATGGCGGGAAAGAGGAAATTCAAGGGTTATCCGTCCTGCAGATGACCACTTATGTGGCAGTGGCTTGGATGGCAAGGGCTTTTTATTTTAACAATATTGACCGTGAAATTGCCGCTGAAATTCAAGAAGGGAAAGTGGCCATCGAAATGATCCGTCCTTATAACTATTTAGGGATGAAAACGATGGCGGCCTTAGGAGAAGGAATCTTTCGTTTTTTATTTTTCTCGATCCCTGGGATGATCATTGTTGCCTTAATTTTTCCGATTAGCTTTTCTGCAAGCCTTTCAACATGGATATACTTCTTTATCTCTCTTTTGTTTAGTTTTATCGTCAATACACAAATCAACTTATTAACGGGTATTATGACGTTCTTTATCTTGAATAACACAGGGTTAATTCGAGCGAAACGTGTCGTCATCGATTTGTTCTCAGGTCTATTACTCCCCCTCTCTTTTTATCCAGTATGGGCTCAAAATCTGATGTCGTACCTACCGTTTCAAACGATCAGCTATGTTCCTAGTATGATTTTTACTGAAGGCTTTGTCGGTCATGAGATTTATAACGCGGTGTTCTTACAAGCGTTCTGGGCTTTGATCCTACTAATTCCGATTAAACTGTTATGGTCTCTAGCAAAAAAACAATTAATCGTACAAGGAGGCTAACAGAGTGTTTTACGTTTCGATGTTTTTTCAATACGCCTCTCAATATTTAAAGACAAGGTTCACATATCGTGTTGATACCGTAATTGAAATCCTTTCAGACTTATTAAATCAAGCCGTAAATTTAATATTCATTTTAGTCGTATTTGGTCACACGTCTACTTTAAGCGGTTGGAACCGTGAGGAAATTATTTTTATTTATGGGTTTTTCCTTGTTCCTTTTGCGCTATTTTCGGCATTTTTTAACATATGGGACTTTAATGAGCGCTATATTGTAAAAGGGGAAATGGATCGAGTCTTAACTCGCCCCATTCATAGCCTTTTCCAAATTATTATGGAACGCATGGAGCTAGAATCATTATTTGGTGCGATTACCGGCCTAGTGATCATGGGATATGCTGGGAGTAACCTTGGATTAACGTTTGCCTGGTATGATGTGTGGATCTTTCTGGCCATGGTGATTGGCGGGATGTTGATTTATGCAGGTATTTTTATCTCCATCGCCACAATTGGATTTTGGTCTGATAGCCGTACCGATATTATGCCGATGATGTATAATATCAGCAACTATGGACGCTACCCCGTTAATATCTATCACAAAGTGATTCAATTTGTGTTAACTTGGATTTTACCCTTCGCCTTTGTTGGTGTGTATCCCGCTTCTTACTTTTTAGATAGAGAAGAATGGGTTGGGTATGCCTTTTTCACACCTGTCATGGGAATCCTATTTTTCGGTTTAGCGATTCTTCTTTGGAATGCGGGAGTAAAAAAATATCGTGGGGCTGGAAATTGATGAAAGGTGGCAGTGCACCATCCATTTTTTTGGATGGTGCACCGTCACTTTTTTTGTCCTTGTTGGTTATTTTTTCTCGGATTGAATGAGTTCTATGAATTCTGGATTAAAGCCCTTCACAGCACGGTCACCTACCACGGTTACAGGAACACCTAAAAAGCCATATTTTTCAACTTCTTTTTTATAGTCTTCACTTTTGGTAATATCTCTTACCTCAAATGAAACGCCTTCTTCGGTTAGCATCTTTTTTACAATCGTACACTCCACACAGTCCTCCATTGAGTAAACAATAACTGGATGATTCATACATTTTATCCTCCTTAAAAGCAGCTTGTCAGGGATCAAGAAACTTTTCTTAAAAAACCCAATCAAATTCGCTCCGTCGAATTTGCGCCCGGATAATACCTGAGCTCGCTCAATAAATTCCCCTTAAAATCCGAGGCATCCGCCGGAGGCTTAACTTCATTCAATAGGAGTTTAAACCCCTACTGAGTGAAGTTAAAGTGTTTCCGATTCTAGTCGAAATCCTTCTACGACTACATCTTCATCGATTTCCAGCAATAAGCAGCGTTTTCCATCGTAAGTAATATACTTGACATATTTTAAGTCTGTCGGACTGATCGATACATTGGCTACCTTCGTT
>C688J18823_10002727_pt1 | contig 11077 bp, 12 predicted proteins | sample HopSoiMetagenom1_FD_18823 | JGI IMG/M metagenome (IMG submission 18823) | reverse complement strand
GAATGACGGGCGGGCTAGGACAACGGCTTGGCCTAGTTGCATTTTGTGGGGCATGGCGGCCCTCAGAGCGGGTGCGAAGATGGTCAGCATAGAGGACGGGCGGCTTCCTGCCCCACTGACGGCTCCGGCGAGCGGCAACAGTCACAAGTTCCAGCGCGTTCAAGGCCGGACCTACAGCGTTTGCACCGTCTGTGGGGTGCTTCAGAGAACGCCAGCAGAGAACGCTGCGGTCCCGTGCACCCCCAAGGCTCAGCCAATCAGAGAGGAGGAGCCGAAGCTCGGGTCACCGGCGAAACCTTTTGGGAAGTGAAACGGGCTCACGGGATTAGACACTCCGCCCAGAAAGCCTTGGAAGCCAGCGTGATGCTCAAGGGGCTTAGACACTGCTAAAGCGCTGAGCCCGTGGCGCTGTGGCAATCCTCCCGGGACCGCCACGCGCTTAAAACTCGCCCTTGTTCTCAGACACTTGCCGGCGGGCCTGGCGAACCTTCCGCCCGGGGTCGCCAGCGGTTGTTCACTTTTCCCCGTCGCGAGCCGGGCCGGCGCCGATTCCGCGAGTGGCTCGGGCACTCCCTGTGGTGCCATATGCCCAGCAATCCAGGCGAAAGCGGTTCCGTGGGCAGGCGGGTCGATGCTCAGAGCGCTGCAGCGATCGCCGCCTGGATGCCGCGGATGTTGGCGCCGCGCTTGAGCGCTTTCTGGATCGGATCCGCCCGGCCGGAGGTCCAGATCTTGAGCTCGGAATCCATGTCCAGCGTGCCGGCCGTCTCGATCGAATAGGAGGTGATGGCTCGGTAGGGCACCACGAGGTAATCGACCTTGCGGCTGGTCACGCCCTGCTTGTCGACCAAGATCAGCCGGCGATCGGTGAAGACGAAGAGGTCGCGAATACCCTTGAAGGCAACCTCCACTGGCTCCTCCGGCAGGAGGATGCCGTCGAGCTCCTCGCGCGTTTGCTCGGGCGTGAGGTCGCTCGCATGACCAAGCAGGCGGCTCAACAAGGCCATCGCCTCCTCCTATCGACGCCCGACATCGGTAGGCGCGCCGGTCACGGCCGTGCCGGGGCCGTTGCGCGTCGCCAAAAGCGCGAGAGCCGCGCCGGCAAAGCCGAACAGGTCTTCCGTTCGGACCCTCGCCGGCGCGTCGGGATCGGAGTTACTGGCGCCGTTCTTGACGCCTCTCGGTGCGGCCGGTGCGCCGCGCCTGCCGCCTGTCGTGGCGGCCTCCGCGTCGCTCCTGACGGCGCGTCATGCCCACCGTCTGCGCCTCAGCCTCCGGTGCGGCGACAACGCTCCCGGCGGCAAGAGCGGCGGTAGCAAGTCCGAATAGGGCAAGCGCCTTGCGCCGCGAGATCGGCCCGGCGGTGATGATTTCGGTCATGGGTAGCTCCCCAAAACGAGTGGTAAGCGCCCCATCATGTCGGTCGGGGCCGGACGTGACGCTATCGAACCGCGCTCCCGCTGCTTGATCGATCGGGCCAGGACTCTGCCGACACTCCGGGCGAGGCTCGATCCGCTGGCGCCGAAACGTCTCGGCCGGGCGAGCGCGGCAGCTCGCGGTTCGGATCAGGATGCCGATGTCTCTTTTCGCCCCTGCCAGGCCCACCGCATCAGCGCCCACACGCTGCCGCCGGTCGCCATGCCCAGGAGGTAGAGAACGACGGCGACGACTGCGAGCGGCGCGCTGATCCTGAAGCCGAGAAAGGACATCGTGACGCTCTCGAGGTTCTGAAGCGCGAAGATCAGAATCACCGCCACCAAGGCGACGATCACGCCTATGTTGACCCAGCGCATGGTTCGCCTCACTTCCCTTGTCGAGTCCGTGGCTCAATCGGCCCGCTGTTGCGTCGTCCGCGTCGGATGGCACTGACCGGCTGCCGTGAAGCCCTTGTCTGCGGTTTCGGTCAGCTTACCCGCGACGGCCTCACACGCGGCGCGGTCATGGAAATAGACCGGCGGCGGCGCGATGATCGTCGTGCCGAGCTCGCTTTGGAAGATCATCCAAATCAGCACCCACTCACCCATTGCCCGGATCCTCCCGCGTCGTGAGCTTTCGCAGCAGCCTTCGAATGCAGGTGCGCAATCGGGCGCGCCGGAGTGCGGACGGCGCGAGCGACGCAACACGACAAAGTGTCAGTCCGGAGCGGCCAGTGCTTGATTAGACGGGACGGGCGCGAGCGCGCTGGGGAGCGGCCAGCCTCATGGCGCCGCTTGCCTCACCGGGCCTCGCCGACAAACGTCCGCTGAAGCGCGGCGAGCCGGTCGAGCGCCTCCGGAGGCAGGGGACCGCGCCGTATGGCGGCGAGCGCCTGCTCGAATTCTGCCTCCGTGGCCATTCCCACGAGAAGCGTGCTGATCGCCGGATGCGCCATCGCGAAGCGGATCGCCGCTTCCGGCAGGCTGCCTGCATGTCCCTCGTCGAGGAGCGGCCGCAGTCTTCGTGCACGCGCGAGGTCCGCCGCATAGGTGAGAGCCGAACCGATAGGCTCCGGGGGCGGGCTTGCGATCGGGTGGCGCTCCGCGGAGCCGGACAGCGCGCCGCCGGCAAGCACGCGGATTGCGACGACGCCGACCCCGGCCGCCTGTGTGCGATCGAGCAGCCGCGCATAGTCCTGCGCCGGGTATCCGGCCGGGAGCGCGCCGGCGGCGGATGGGTTGAGCATGTTGTAGGTGACCTGAGCGGCGCCGAACATGCCGGTGTCGATGATGGCGCCGAGCACGTCCGTGTCACCGATCGCCGTGAACCCCGCGATCCGGATCTTGCCCTCGCGGCGCAGCCCGTCGAAGGCGGGCGCGACCTCCTCGACGACTTGTCGTTGGCTGAGGGCATCTCCGCCCCCGGCGAGGGTGATCGGGTTGTGGAGGTAGAAGACGTCGACGTGATCCCGGCCGAGCCGCTCCAGGCTGCCCTGGAGCGATTGCCTGATCGCGTTCTCGATGCGGTTCGCGTCGGTGGCTTGCAGGCGCACCTTCGTGCCAACGACGGCGTCGGCCGGCTTGAGCGTCTTCAGTGTGCGGCCGAGGTTTCGTTCGGATGCGCCTTCGCCATACTGCACCGCCGTATCGAAGTAGTTGACGCCTGCCTCCAGAGCGCGGGCGATCGTCCGTTCCTGGTCGGCCGGATCGCCGCGGACCATGAGCCCGCCGACCGCCCCACAGCCGAAGCCGAGCAGGGATAGGCGAATCCCGCTTCGGCCGAAGTCCCGCATCTCCATCATCGTGCTCCTGGACCAGCACCCCCGCAATGGACAATACCAGTTCCGGAACATCCGCGGGGATTGGGTTGGTGACGGCGAGAGATTCCATGCAGCCGCGCGGTGCGGACGTCGTGGCGCGGGCGCTCGAGCGCGCCGGCGCCCGCATCGTGTTCACGCTGTCGGGCAACCACATCATGCCGATCTTCGATGCGGTTCTCGAGACCGGCCTCAGGCTCGTCCACTGCCGCCACGAAGCCGCCGCCGTGCATATGGCCGATGCCTGGGCGCGTGTGACGGGCGCGTGCGGCGTCGCTCTCGTCACCGGCGGACCCGGGCACGCGAACGCCGTGCCGGCCCTCTATACGGCGCTCGCGGCGGAGTCGCCGGTCGTCCTCCTGTCCGGGCACGCAAGCCTCGGCGAGATCGGGCGCGGCAGCTTCCAGGAGATGCGCCAAGCCGAGCTCGCGGAGCCTGTCGCCAAGGCGTCCTGGACGGTGCGTTCCGCGTCCGAGCTCGAGGGCGACGTGGAAAGAGCGTTTCGGCTCGCGATGTCCGGCCGCCCCGGTCCGGTTCACGTCAGCCTCCCCTTCGACGTCCTGGAAGCCGCGCCCGCCGTCGCGGACCAGCAGATGGGGCTCGCTCCGGCCGATTCGGCGGGGCGAACGCTGAGCGAGCTCGAACTCCGCAGCGTCCTGGCTGCTCTCGCGAGCGCCGAGCGGCCTCTCATCCTCGCCGGTCCCCTGCTATGCCGCCTGGCCGCCGGCGAGGGTTTGGCGCGCCTCGGCGCTGCCCTCAAGGTGCCGGCGATCGGGATGGAAAGTCCGCGCGGGGTGAACGATCCGAGCCTCGGAGCGTTCGCGGACCTGCTTCCCCGCGCCGACCTGATCCTGCTGCTCGGAAAGAAGCACGATTTCACGCTTCGCTTCGCGGAGCCGCCGTTCGTCGACGCCAACTGCCGGTTCATGGTCATCGACCCGGAGGCGGAAGCCGTCGAGCGGGTCGCTCGCGAGAAGCGCGACCGGCTGGTGCTGAGCGTGCTCGCCGACCCGGCCTTCGCTGCCGATCAGCTGTCGAAGGCCGGATCGAGCCGCCATCCCGGCGACGCCTGGTACAGCGAGGCGGCCCGGGCGATCGCCTATCGGCCGCCGGAATGGGAGGCGCCCCGCTCGTCCGACGGCGGAGGGGTCGATCCGGTGACTCTCTGCCAGACGATCGACCGCACGCTGCGGGAGGCGGAAAAGCCGCTCTTCATCTGCGACGGCGGCGAGGTCGGCCAGTGGGGGCAGTGCCTCGTCAGCACACCCCGGCGCATCATCAACGGGGTCGCCGGCTCGATCGGCGCTGCCATCCCGTTTGCGCTCGGAGCGCGAGCCGCCGACCCGCAGGCGACGATCATCGCGCTGTCGGGCGACGGCGCGTTTGGATTCCACATGACCGAGTTCGACACCGCCGTCCGCTACGGGCTCGCCTTCGTGGCGGTGATCGGAAACGATGCGGCTTGGAACGCCGAGCATCAGATGCAGCTCCGAACCTATGGCGCGCAGCGCGCCCATGGCTGCGAGCTCTTGCGGACCCGGTACGACGACGTCGTCAAGGCGCTCGGCGGACACGGCGAGCTCGTGACGACCGCCGATCAGCTTCTCCCGGCGCTGGAGCGCGCGATAGGGAGCGGCAAGCCCGCCTGCGTCAATGTCCTCGTGCCACGCGTCGCCGCGCCCGTCGTGCGGCTTCCGGCATAGAGCGACCCGCCGGCCGATCTGCATTTCGTTCGTTGTCGGGCCGGTAGCATGCGGGTACGCTGATGATGTTTGAGTCCGACTCCGTCCCATGAGGAGTGTCCGACATGTCCAAGATCGATTTTTCCGTTTCCCGCCGCGACCTGATTGCCGGAGCGTCCGCCGCCGGCGCGCTGGCGATCAGCTCGTTCGATCGCGCTTTCGGCAAGGCGCCGCTGCTCAACACCCCGGCGCCGTATTTCTATCGGTTCAAGCTCGGCAGCGCCGAGGCGACGATCGTATCGGACGGCACGCTGCCGCTCGGCGACCCGCACACCAACTTCACCGGGCTGAGCAAGGAGGAGATGGACCGCCAGCTCAACGAGAACTTCCTGCCGATCGACAACGCCGTCCTCGAGCAGAACGTGCTGGTGCTCAACACCGGCGACCGGCTCGTCCTCTTCGACACCGGGATGGGCAGCCTGAAGATCTTCGGCCCGACAACCGGCAAGCTCATGAGCACGCTCAAGCAGGCCGGCATCGATCCGAAAGACGTCGATGCGGTGGTGATGTCGCACGCGCATATCGACCATTGCGGCGGCTGCGTCGCCGACGACGGCTCGCGCAACTTCCCGAACGCGCAATACTACATCACCCAGGCCGACTACGATTTCTGGACCGACGAGACCAAGGTGCCCCAGGCGTTCAAGGTCTTCCTCGACACGGCGCGCAAGAACCTCACGCCGGTGCGCGACCGCATCCACTTCATCAAGGACGGCGAGGAGTTCCTGCCCGGCATCCAGGCGATCTTCGCGCCCGGGCACACGGTCGGCCACACCATCTTCATGATCAACTCGGGCGGCAAGACGCTGTGCTACATCGGCGATCTCGCGCATCATCCGGTGCTGCTGCTCGAGAAGCCGCTGACCGAGTTCATGTACGACACCGATCCGAAGCAGTCGGCGCAGACGCGGGTGAAGATGCTCGGCATGCTCGCCGACAAGAAGATCCCGCTCCTCGCCTATCACTTCGCCTGGCCCGGCATCGGCCACGTGGCGAAGCGGGGCGACGGGTTCCGGTACTTCCCGGAACCGATGAAGATGGAGCTCTGACCTCCGGGCAGAGACCGGGCAGCGCGTCTACGGCCCGGTCGCCGCTCCCGGCCGGGCAGCCTCGGTGAGCGCGACCTCGCCGCGCTCGATCGTCAGCGTCGTGTTGGCGAAGGTGGCGAGCAGCTTCGGGTTCGATTCGGTGATCAGGAGCGTGATGTCGCGATCCTGCGAGCGAAGGCGGCGCAGCGCCTCGGCGTAGCGCTGCGCGAGCACCGGCGCGAGGCCCTGGAACGGCTCGTCGAGGATGACGAGCTTCGTGCCGAGCATCAGCGCGCGCCCAAGCGCGACCATCTTTCCCTGACCGCCGGAGACCGATCCGGCCGGGCGCGCACGCAGCTCCGCAAGCTCGGGCATCACGCCATAGGCGCGGTCGAGTCGGCGTCTCGTCTCGGCCGGCCCGAGCCTCGCGACGCGCGCCGGCAGCACGAGGTTCTCCTCGACCGAGAACGCAGAGAACAGGCGCCGGTCCTCCGGCGCGTATCCGATCCCGAGCCCCGGTCGCCGGTGCGGAGCGACGCGAGTGAGATCGGCGCCGTCGAACCCGATCCTGCCGGTCGCCGACGTGAAGCCCATCACGGTGCGCACCGTCGTGGTCTTGCCGGCGCCGTTCCGCCCGATCAACGCCGCCGTCGAGCCGGCCGCGACGGAAAAGCTCAGGTCGCGCAGAACCGCCACCCCTGCGATCGACACCCGGATGCCTTCGAACGAGAGCATCGTCAGATCCCGATCACCTGGCCGATCACGGCCGGGTCTTTCAGCACCTGGGCCGGCGGGCCGACGGTCTGGATCTTGCCGCTGCTCCACACTGCCACCCGGTCGGCGTAGCGCTCGACCACCTCCATGTCGTGCTCGACGAAGACCGAGGTGACGCCCTGCGCGTCGAGCGCCGCGACGAGCACGTCCATGATCGCGAATTTCTCGGCCGAAGCGACGCCCGAGGTCGGCTCGTCCATGAGCACGAGCTTCGGCCTGAGCGCGAGCGCCATCGCGATATCGATGAGCTTGCGCTTGCCTTCCGGAAGCACGATCGCCCTCTGATGCGCGACATCGTCGGCCCGGACCAGCGCCAAGAGCCGCATCATCTCCTGCCGTTCCGGCAAGTCGTGGAGATCGCGCATGGTCGCGAAGCGGCCGGCGCGCGAGGCGGCCGCGATCAGGAGGCTCTCGATCACCGTATGGTCGAGAAAGAGCTGAGGAATCTGGAACGCGCGGGCGATCCCCAGGCGCGTGATCGCCCGCGGCGAGTGCGCCGTGATGTCCTCGCCGAGGAACGTCACGCGACCGGCCTGCGGCTTCAGGTAGCCGGTCGCGATGTTGAGGAACGTGGTCTTCCCGGCGCCGTTCGGGCCGATGATCGCGAGGTGCTCGCCGTCGACGACATCGAGATCGACGCCGTCGGCCGCGATGACGCCGCCGAAGCGGATGACGAGCCCGCGCGCGCTGAGGACGATGTCGGCCGTCATCCGCTGCGAGCCGCCCGGTCGCGACGTCCGATGAACCCGATCAACCCTGCCGGCGCGAGCAGGATGATCGCGATCAGCACGCCGCCAAGGATCATCTGCCAGGCGTCGGCGAGCTGGGCCGAGGCGTAGAAGCGGACGAACTCGAAGACGGCCGCTCCGGCGAAGGCGCCAAGCGCGTGGCCCGCCCCGCCGAGGATGGCGATGAACACGAACTCGCCGGACTTCGTCCAGTAGGCGAATTCCGGCGTCGCGATCTGCTGAATCGCTGCGACGAGGCTGCCGCCGATCCCGCCGAGGACGGCGGAGATCACATAGCCGGCAAGCAGCACGCGCCGCGCCGAAACGCCGAGATACTCGAGGCGCGTCTCGTTGCTCTTGATCGCCCGCAGCATGTGGCCGAGCGGGCTGTCGAGATAGCGCTGAACCGCGAACAAGGCCGCGAGCGCGATCGCGAAGCTCAGATAGAGCAGCACGTACGAGAAGCCCTCGGGCGTGAAGCTCATTCCGGCGATCGTCGGCCGCGCCACCCGGATGCCGTCGGCGCCGTTGGTGTAGTGGAACATCTTCTCGAGCAGCGACCACAGCACCATCGAGAAGGCGAGATTGAGCATGCCGAAGAAGATCTCGCGGTAGCGCACCACGAACAGCCCGACGACGAGGCCGAGCACGCCGCCGGAGACGGCGCCGAAGACAAGGTAGAGCAGGATGTCGCCGGTGCCGACGTAACGCCCGTAGAAGGCGACCGCATAGGCGCCGGCAGCAAAGAACATCGCGTGCCCGAACGACACCTGCCCGGCCTGCAGCAGGACGATGATGCCGAGAACGACGATGCCCTTGGCGAGAACGAGGGACAGAAGCGTCACTAGGCTGTGCGAGAGCAGCGGCAGCAGAACGACCGCCGCAAGGCCGACGAGCCCGGCAACGAGAAGGAGAGGGAGCCGGCGCGCCATCAGATCCGTCTTACGCGGGCGGCCCCGAAGAGGCCCTGCGGCCGCAGCAGCAGCACCAGGACCATGATCAGATAGGGCATCAGCACCTCGAACTCCGGATAGGTGTAGATCGCAAACGCGCGCGCGAGCCCGATCATCACTGCAGCAACCGCGGCGCCCTCGATCTGCCCGAGCCCCGCCGTCGCCGCGACCGCAAACGACAAGACGATCATGTCGGTGCCGATGCCGGGCAGGAGCGAGGTCGTCGGCGAGGCGAGCGCCCCGCCGAGCGCGGAGAGGATCGCACCGAGGATGAAGGTGGTCAGGAACACGCGCTGGGGATCGATGCCGACCGCGGTCGCCGCCTCGCGGTCCTCCGTCACCGCCAGGATGACGGCGCCGCTCAAGGTATGGCGCAGGAAATAGCGCAGGCCGACGAGCGTCAGGATCGCGACGCCCGGCAAGAGCAGCGTCTGATAGGAGGTGTAGCCGACGCCGAGCACGGTGATGTTGGGCAGGAGCTGCAGCGGCACGGCGGCGAAGATCGGCTGCACGCCCCAGATCAGGCGCTGCAGGTTGTCGAGGATCATGAACACCGCGAAGGTGATCAGGAGCTGGAGGGCCTCGTCCTTGCCGTAGACGAGCCGCAGCAGGAAGCGCTCGAGCAGGCCCCCGATCACCACCCCGATGCCGATCGCGGCGAGAAGCAGGCCCGGATAGGTCAGCCAAGGCGAGATCGGTGCCACCGCGATGCCGATGGTCGCGGCCGCGTAGGCGCCGTAGGCATAGAGGCTGCCATGCGCGACGTTGACGATGCGCATGACGCCGAAGATCAGGCTCAGGCCGACCGAGACCAGGAACACCAGAGCGGCGTAGGAGACGCCGTCGAGCGCCGCGAGGACGGCGATGCTGAGGTTCATGCGCCCCCGCGCGCGCTCGTCAGCCGCCGTGCTTGAACACCGGGACGTCGAGCTTGATGAGCTCGGGGGTCAGGGTCTTCAGCCAATCTCCGGTCTTCTGGGTCGGAGGATTGATGATCTTCGTCGAGTCGAAGATCATCATCTCGTCGAGGACCATGAAGTCGTAGCCGTCCGCCTTCTTGGTCAGCCCGACGAGCTGCGCCTCGATGCCCTGGTTGTCATCCGGCCGCAGCGTCACCGGCCGGCCCCAGGCCTGGAAGGTGAGACCCTGCATGGCGTCAATCACCTGCTCGCGCGACGGCCATTTGCCGCCCGCCGCCTTGCCGGCCTTGTCGTAGGCGGCCTGCAGCGACGAGAAAGCCTGCGCCATGTGATAGACTGGGTAGATCGGCCAGGCGCCGGTGCGGGCCTTGAAGGCCTCGTTGAAGGCCTTGAACTCGGGCTTGTCCTTCATCTCGGGATGGAGGAACCAGTGGTCGCCGCGCGCGCCGACGATAAGCCCTTCGGGGACGTCGCGGCCGAGCCGCTGCAGCGAAGTCTCGCCAATGCCGAGCACGAAGAGCGACTGGCGCAGGAGCCCGCGCTGCCCGGCCTGCCGGACCAAGGTGTCGAGATCGCCGCCCCATGAAGTCGTCAGGACGACGTCGGGACGCAGCGCCAGGAGCCGCGACACTTCCGTCGAATAGTCCGGCGCGCCGAACTTCGGAAAGAACTCGCCGACGATCTGGACGTCGGGCTTGAGCTGCTTCAGCGCGGTCGAGAAGATCTCCCAGCTCTCGCGGCCCCAGGCGTAATCCTGGTTGACGACGGCGATGGTCTTGAAGTCGGGCTTCTTCTTGAGAAGGTAGATGAGGACCGCCATCATCTCCTGCGTGGCGTTCGCCTGCGTGCGGAAGCTGTAGCGGTACTTCTTCGCCTCGAGGATCGACGACGCGCCGCAGTCCCACATCAGGTTCAGGACCTTGAGGTCCTCGGCGAGCGGCACAAGCTGGTTGCAGCTGCCTGACGAGATCGATGCGAAGGTCACGTCGACCTTCTCGTCCTGGACGACGCGTCGGTAGTTCGAGACCAGCGCCTCGCCGCCGGCGCCCTCGTCGATGAAGCTGAGCTTCACCGGCACGCCGAGGATGCCGCCCTTCTTGTTGATGTCCTCGGCGATCATCTCGGCCGCATTCTTGCCCGGCACGCCGAACACCGAGGCCGGGCCCGAGAGGAAGGTCGTGATCGCGATCTTGAGCTCGGCGGGCTTGTCCTGGGCCGCAGCAGGGCTCGACAGCAACCCAGCGAACAGCATGCCGGCGAGCGAGGCCTTCAGTGCACTGCGTATGACCGTCATCGAGCCCTCTCCTCCGAATGGCACGTTTTTGGTGAAGCTCCGCTGCATCTTGACCACCCGCCACGACGGCGGTCAATTCGCGCCTCCCGCAACCTTGCCTCGGACGTGGACGCCGCATGCAGTTCGAGACCTTGTTCGCGCCGGTGCACGCGAGGCCCGTCGTTGCCGCGCTGATCGGCTGCGGCGAGTTCGGCATGTCGCTCATCGCGCAGTCGCGCCGCATGGAAGGGCTCAGAATCCGGGCGGTGGCCGACCGCGACGTCGCGCGTGTCGAGGGCATGCTGCGCGCGGCCGGATTTGACGCCGTCCAGTGCGGCGACCGGCCGGCGGCAGAACGGGCGTTCGCCACCGATGCGATCGCGATCTGCCGCTCGGTCGACGACCTTCTGGCGCTGCCGATCGAGAT
>C688J18823_10002726_pt1 | contig 11077 bp, 11 predicted proteins | sample HopSoiMetagenom1_FD_18823 | JGI IMG/M metagenome (IMG submission 18823) | reverse complement strand
ACGCCGGCGAGCAGCATGTCGAGTCCCGTCGGCTCGGGCAGGATCACGGCGTCCGCGAGGACGCCCCCTCGCGCGGCCGCGAGCGTGCCGTTGCCGGTGCATTCCTCCTCGATCACCGACAGGAACGTCAAGGAACCGGTGATCGCCTCGGGCTCGATCGCAACGAGGGCGTCGAGGGCGAGCGTCGCCATCGCGAAGCCACCCTTCATGTCGCCCGCGCCGCGGCCATAGAGTCGGTCGCCGTCGCGGCGCGGCTCGAACGGCGGCGACGTCCACAGCTCGGGCTGGCTCGCGGGGACGACGTCGATGTGCCCATTCAGTAGGAGGGACGGACCGTCCGCGCCGCCGAGCCGACCGACCACGTCGCCGCGGCCCTCGTACGAGGCCTGCGGCACCCCTGCGAGCGGGTCATCGCCGATGCCAGCGGGGATCGCGAGCCGTTCCACCGCCAACCCGAGCCGCTTCAGTTCCTGCTCGACGACCTCCTGAGCTTCCTGCTCGTCGCCGACGGTGCTCGGGGCGGCCACGAGTTGCTCCAGGAACGCGAACGCGTCCTCGGCGCGCGCTCCGATCTCGGCGTCGAGCCGTTCGGTGTGCAGCGCCCCCCCTAAATGGTCGAATGTCTAGGCCAAAGACCGGCTCGACCGTACACCCCTTTGCCGGATGGCGCTAGCGATGGGGTGCGACAGCTCGCGTGATCCGGTTCAAACGGGCCAGACGTACTCGAGGTCGGCTGTCGCGTCCGGGAACAGTGGACGGTAGAAGTCGGGATCCTTCCGCACGAGTGCGGAGCGGTAGGCGTGGTGGAGGTCTTCCCTCCCCAACCACGGCGGCAGCATGCCGAGTCGAGCGAGCTCCTCCTGCGTCCGGTCCGGCTCTCCGTGCAGATGCGGCAGCAACTTCTCGCGCACGGTGTCCGCCCGCCCCTGCGCCGTCCACTCGCGCACGATCGCGAGACCGTACGCGACGAGCGCCGGCTCGTGCCCACGCCACATCCGCGTGACTGGGTGATTGACCCAGCCGCCGCGCTCCTTGTGAAGCGCGTTGCAGATCTGGAGCGTCTCCACGCGCTGCTTGCCCAGACGCCGGCTGTCCAGCACCGCTGCCGTTCGCTCGAAGTCCGGGTACGGCAGGAAGGCCTGCACCACCGAGACCTAACGTCGGTGGTTGGAAGTTCCGGCGGTTGATCCAAGCAACTCGGGAAGCGTTGCGGTGAGCTCCTCGAGGCTGGCGTAGACCTCGAGCGCGCCGGCGTCGCGCAGCTCGTCCGTGCCGTAGCCGCCGGTCAACAGACCGATCGTCGATACGCCCGCCCTGGAGGCGGCGACCACATCCCACGTCGCGTCGCCGATCATCAGCGCGTCCGCGTCGGGGAGCTGTTCCAACGCCAGATGGATCAGGTCCGGCGCCGGCTTCGTGTTCGACACATCCTCGGAGTTCGTCCACCCGAGACCGAGCCGCCTGGCGTCGAGGAGGTCCAGGTAGCGCTCGAGCTCGCTGGACTTCGCGGAGCTCGCGAGGACGACCTGGGTGCCCAGCGCACCGCATCGCTCGAGGAACCCTTTGGCGCCCGGGAACGCAGGGATGTGCGGCAGGTACTCCGCATACGCCTCTCGCTCGACCTCGCGGATGCGGTCGCCGAGGCGCTCCTCGACGTCCGATCCGGCGACCTCGGTGATCAGCTGGTCTCCGCCCATGCCGACCGCGCGATGGATCCGCCACGACGGCACGACGACGTCGTGCGCACGGAACGCTCGCGCCCACGCGAGCACGTGCTCGTACGCGGAGTCCACGAGCGTGCCGTCCACGTCCACGATCAGCGCGACGTCCATGGCGACCGCCATACCCGTGCGTGGGGCCGCCTACTCCGGAAAGCGCATCACGTGGGAACATCCATCAGACATGCGAGCCGAGATATGGCGAGACAGCCGCTACGTGGGGTTCTTCGTCGTTGCGAGCGGCGGCAGGATCACCGAGGACTTCACGCCGTCCGAACGCGACCGCGTCGCCCCCATCATCAAGGACATACAGGATCGGCTATCCGACCCGGATGCGTGGGCGGATCAGGGTCCATCGCCGACACCGGGCGACGGCGAATGGCTCAGGCGATTCTTGTCCGAGCTCGAACGCGCAGGGTACGAGCATCGACTGCTTGACGATGACGGATACGGGCGCGGCTGACCCTGCAGCTAGCTACGAGCAACGAGCGCCAACCGTGCGACCAACGTGATGCCCGTCGTCACGATGACCACCACCAGCGCAGCAGCCGGTAGGCCGGCGATCGCCAGCACCGCGATCAACAGGAGCCGCGAGTCCCTGCCGCCCAGGATGAGGTTCAGGCGATCCTCGGCCACCTCGGGCAGCCCCAGGGCGCGGATCCGGTCCTTCGTCGCCATGGAGAGGAAGCTTCCGGTCGTGGCGGCGACCGCGAGCCCGATCGCCCACGTGTCGCTGAGCGCGCCGGTGTGGACCGCCCACATCGCCAGGCCCGCCATGATCACCGCGTCTCCCAACCTGTCCAGCACGCCGTCGAGGAGGCCGCCCCACGCCGTCGCCCGGTGCTGGAGCCTGGCGATCTCGCCGTCCACACCGTCGACCACCGAAGACGCCTGGACGAGGACCGCGGCCGCGATGCCTCGGCCGTCCGCCAGGAGCACGGCCCCGATCAGGCTCATCAAGAACGCGACCACCGAGATCGCATGCGGGCTCGGACGGAGGCGGGCGAGCGCCATCGTGATCCGTGTCGAGATCGGGCGGTTGAGGTAGCGCGAGACCGGCCCATCCGTTCTCTTGCTGAGCGATCGACGGAGCGCACGTCGAGCGGCGTGCACATCCTGGGGCACATCCACGTCGCGCCACCACGCGCCGCGCGGCAGCGACACGGCGGCCAGGGCATGCTCCGCGGCGAAGCGCGTGACCGCACCGGCCAGCGACGCATCGTTCTCCACGGCCGCGCGTCGTTGCGCCTCGAAGATCGCCGGCGTCAACACGAAGGCTCCGCAATCGACCGCCGGGTCGGGGAGCTCCCTGTGGAACGCTGTGGCGATCCCGTCCTCGATCCGCACGCGGGTTCCTTCCGACCACACGTCCGGATCCGGGTGCTCGTCCACGAGCACGCATGGTTGTGAGGCCGACGCGAGCGCATCGAGTGCTCCGTCCGAGAACAGATGGTCGCCGACCATCACGAGGAAGAGCGGGTCGTCGACGAGCTCGGGTTCAGCCGCTGCCAGCGACGCACCGTTGCCGTCGTCCCACCGTTCAGCGAGCATCGTTCGCGCACCGTGCGGTGCGACACGCGCAACCGCACGCTCCACCGACGGCGCGTTCGCCCCGACGACGACGATCACGTCTTCGATGCCGATCGAGTGCATCCGCTGGATCGATCGTTCGATCAAGGGAAGACCGCCGAGACGCAGCAACGCCTTCGAGCCACCGGCGGTCAGGCGACCCATCCGCTCGGAGCGGCCCGCCGCCAGGATGACCGCACGACGCGGCCGAACATCGGTCGGAAGGCGGGCGCCTGTGCCGACCCGGAGCGGAGTCACATCGTCGAGTGCCAACCCATCGCTCCCTTTTCCGTCGCCCGCCTGTCTCCGGCGAGCATACCGGTGAGGCCTGTGCCGCGAGCGGGGGTCCAGGCGGGCTTCAGCGGGCGGCTTTTTGGCCGCCGAGCGCCTCCAGGGCTCGGTCGACCGCGGTCTCCCACGGCCGGGCGGGGATGGACGGCACGCCGTGGGTCGCGCACTCCTGTCGCAGCCACTCGCTGTAGTTCCACGAGATCTCGGCGCGCTTCGGCTGGTCCTCTTCTTCTCGCGCGCGGATGTTGGCCGCGAACTGCTCGAGCGTGTCGTGAAGGAAGACGCTGGCCACCCGCCCTTGGGACGCCACACCCGCGAACGTCTCGGAGGCGGCGAACGCCGGCTGGATGAAGTCGCCTTCGAAGACGCTTCGGATGTGTTCGGAGAAGCGGTCGGCGATCACCGGAGCGAGGGCCTGGGCGACGATCTCCGAGACCTGCCGCGTGTGCTCGATCATCCCGGGTCCATCGAGTGCAAGCACGCGTTCGGGATGCAGACGCCATGCGTGCACCGCGGGGAACTGGTCCGGCTCGGTCATGTGCTCGAGCACCGTGTAGAAGTCGTCGACATGCGTCAGGTCCATCGCGAGACGCGCCGCGAGCGGCCGCGCGACACGCGTCTTGCCGACACCCGGCGCTCCGCCGATCAAGACGACAGCAGGTTCCACGACCGGAACGCTAGCCGTTGGCGCACCGGCCACGCAGGTTTGCCCGCCGCAACGTGTCACGCCAGGATGGTCGGGTGGAGCCGCCGAAGACGCAGTACGCGCGCAGCGCCGACGATACCCACATCGCGTACGAGGTCTTTGGGCAAGGTCCGGACCTGTTGCTGGCATGGCCATGGATCTCGCACCTCGAGCTCATGTGGGAGATGCCGGAGGTCGAGTCGTGGCTTCGAAGCCTTGCGCGATCCGCTCGCGTCATCGCGATGGACCAACGCGGTGTCGGTTTGTCAGATCGGATGACGCAGATCATCGACCTCGAGACCAAGGTCGACGATGTACGAGCGGTGCTCGAGGCGGCGGGCAGCCAACGCGCCGTCTTGTACGGACAAGGCCTCGACGGCGGAGCGATCTGTTCGATGTTTGCGGCGATGTACCCGGAACGGACGGCGGGGCTTCTGTTGTGGACCGGGCAGGCGAGTGGCGTTCGGGACGCTGACTACCCGTGGGCACCCACACAGACGGAGACCGAGGAGTTCCGTGAACTCATCGCGAAGACGTGGGGAGACGAGGACCTGATCGAGCCGCTCCTAGCCGCAGCGGGCGCTCCGACGGCCGCGGCCGATCCCGCGGGTCGCCGGCGTTGGGCGCGCCTCCTGCGGTACGCGGCAAGCAGAGGTGACGCGCTCGTCCACGAGCGGGTCTTCGACGAAACGGACTACCGGCGGATCCTTGCCGCGATCCACGTGCCGACGACGATCCTGCAGCCAGGCGACGATCTCGCCGAAGCCGAATGGGTCGCGTCGCAGATCCCGGGCGCCAAGCTCGTCCAACTGCCCGAGTCGCCGGACTTCCCGCCGGAATCGAGTCACCCCGAACTGAACATCGAGGCCGCCCGCGCGTTCATCGCTGCCCTCCGCGCCGAGGAAGAGGACTTCGATCGCGTGCTCGCGACCGTCCTGTTCACCGACATCGTCGACTCCACGGCTACCATCGCTGCTATCGGAGATCGCGCGTGGCGCGACGTCGTCGAGCGCCATCACGCGATCGTTCGAGGATCCCTGGATCGTTTCCACGGCACCGAGGTCGATACGGCAGGCGATGGGTTCTTCGCGACGTTCGACGGGCCCGCACGCGCGGTGCGCTGCGCCGAGCACATCGTCGAGGCGGTCCAGCCGTTGGGCCTCCGGGTGCGCGCCGGTGTGCACACCGGCGAGTGCGAGACGATCGATGGCAAGCTCGGAGGACTGGGCGTCGTGATCGGCGCCCGAGTCGGGTCCAAGGCGCAACCTGGAAGCATCCTCGTTTCCCAGACGGTCAAGGACCTGACTGCGGGCAGCGGTCTCGCGTTCGAACCCGCGGGTGAGCACGAGCTCAAGGGCGTGCCCGATCTATGGCGGCTGTATCGCGTCGTGACCGGATGACCTGGAACTCCATCGAGCACATGAAAGGGACGATGGCATGCGATTCGGTCTGGATATCTCGCAACACCAACTGACGTGGGACGAGATCCTGTCCCGTGCTCGTCTCGCCGAGGACGCCGGTCTCGACGGCGTCTGGGTGTTCGACCACTTCAAGGCGCTGTACGGGGATCCGAAGGGTCCGTCGCTCGAGGGGTGGACGTTGCTCGCCGGCCTCGCACGAGAGACGTCGCGTGTGCGGCTCGGCACGCTGGTCACAGGGATGACGCACCGGCACCCGGCCGTCCTCGCGGCCGAGGTCGTCACCGTCGATCACCTTTCCGGCGGACGTGTCGAGTGCGCGATCGGAGCCGCCTGGAACGAGCCCGAGCATCGCGAGCTCGGCATCCCGTTCCCGCCGACGAAGGAGCGGATGGACCGCCTCGAGGAAGGCATCCAGATCCTCCGCGCCCTCTTCACGGAGGAGGACGTGACGTTCGACGGCGAGCACTCCCGGCTCGAGAACGCGACGTATCGGCCGCTCCCGGTGCAGAAGCCGCATCCCCCGATCTGGATCGGGGGGGAGGGTCGCAAACGGACGCTCCCGATGGCGGGCCGGTACGCCGATGCGTGGCACGGCTGGGCCAACGATGCCGCCGAGCTCCAGGAGATCACCGCGATCATCGACCGGTCCGCTGAGGACGCCGGCCGCGACCCGGCGTCGATCCTTCGCGCGTCGAGCCTGTCGATCTCCGAGCCGTGGGATGAGGTCAAGGCCGCCTACGAGTGGATGACCGCCGGCGGCATCGGCTACCTGGTGATCGATTGGCCGAGCGAAGGCCAACCGCGCCTCGAGGAGTTTCTCGAGCAGGTGCTTCCGACGCTGTGATGCCACGTCCATGTTGCGCTTTCGTCACGTACACATGAACAAGTCTTGAGGGTCTCGCTTCGCTCTCAGGGATGGGCATATCTTCCAACGGTGTTCTCACCGCCTGCCCCACACGAGAGGTGACGGGATGAAGAAGACGATCGCGGTCGTACTCATCGTCGGGTTCCTGGTCGTGGACTTCCTGTTCTTCCACGACGCCTTCAAGCCGGGCGAGGCCATCACGTTCCCGCAGTACCTGACCGGCGTGCTGAGCATCCCGGTCATGCTGATCGCCGCCGGGTATCTGATCCGCGGCGACGAAGAGCTGCAGCGGTCCCGCTAGCGGCGGCGCTCCACGGCCGACCTTTGGCCGGTCGACGCTGGGGCGTTCCGCATGGGAACATCCGTTTCTCTGCACCCCCGGCGGCCCCGCTGCCGCTGCAGATCGAAGGAGAGGAGTTCCGTGCGTCGCCCTGTCGTCCTCGTGCTTGCGGTTCTCTCGTTGCTGGCCTTCGCCGCGCCTGCGCAGGCGACCACCCGCGTCCCGTTCGTCGGCCCCGCCCGCAGCTACCAGCTGGACGGGGTCTGCCCGTTCACCATCTCGGCACAGGAGCGCGCGGGGCACTCGGGGTTCCTGACGCTCGACGACGGGGGCAACGTCATCAAGGTCGAGTATCAGGGCTCGTACGACACGGTCCTTTCGAGCTCGCACGGCGACCTCACGTTCCCAACGATCGGATCGACGGTCGTCACGCAGAACCCCGACGGCACCTGGACGCAGGTTCAGAAGGGAACGGGGATCGCTGTCGTTCCAACGAGCGACCCGGCCGGATCGAAGCTCGTCTGGTTCACCGGGCGGGTCACGTCGGTCGGCACCTTCGATCCGAAGACGCTCGACTTCGTGCCCACCTCGCAGGTCCGTTCGGGCATCGACAGCAACATCTGCGAGATGCTCGTGACCGGGTTGAAGACCCGTCACGACGCGCACTGACGGATCGCCCCGGACGCTGAAAGCCCCTCGGCTACGGTCCAACCGTCACGGTGCCCGCGTTCCCGCTGAGGTGCGCCGTCCCCGCGGCGAACGGCTGACCGTTGATCGTCGCCCCCGCCGTCGGCGGGTCGATCGCGAGTGATGCCAGCCCGGTCGCCACGATGACGCGGATGAGCCCGGGCTCGGGATACGGCTGCGGTGCGAGCCCACCGTAGTAGTAGGCCAAGATCCGGTCCGGCGACCAACCGCGTTTCGCCTTCCCGTGGGCGCCCCACTGCACCATGCCGACCCCGTGGCCCCAGCCTCGTCCCGTCACGGTCGCGCTCGAGCGCCCTGTGCTGACGTCGTACCAATCCGACGGGATGGTCGCCGGCAACACGCCCGTCGGGTAGCGCGCCGGCATGAGACACGGCGCCCACGTGTTGACCGCGTCGCGGAACGTCCCCGCGTCGATCGNCGCNGATCTGCCGNCGCCGGCGACCAACACGTTCGAGCCGGCGCTCCGGGCAGAAGAGATCCGCGCGCCGTCCGGCCACACGCCGGCCGCCGACAGGAACGTCGCGAGGTCGCTGAACGGGATCGGCACACGCCAGCGGGAGGTGGGGGACGCGGCGTCGTCGCGCTCGACCACGGGGCGGAGGTACGGCAGCGGAGCGCTCCCGAAGACCTGGTCGTTCCCGTAGGTGTGCCCGTTGGACGTGGAGTAGTAGACGGTGTCAGCCGGGGTTCCGCCGTACAGGAGCACCTGCCCCTGGGTGTGCCGCACGGCGGCGTACCAACGGTCGATCCCGGTGGTCGGCGGCACGTGGATGCCGCCGTAGACCTGGCAGTCGGTCGTCGCGCAGATCGGCTGCTGCACCGCCGCGCCCTGCTGCCCGCTCCAATCGATGTGCGCCAACGCGTACGTGCGGGCCGCGATGGCTTGTGCCTCGAGCGCCGCCGCCGGCCACGTCGGCGGGACCTCGGCGATCCCGTCCAGGTATCGCTCGAACGGGAGCGTGATGACGAGCGACAATGTGCCGTCATCGGCGCTCTTCACGGACAGCGCCCCTGGGTACCGCGCACGCCATCGCGCCGTGTGCGCGTGCTTGCAGTTCGACTGCGTCGGCGGGTACGCCGCATGGACCAGGAACGCCCCCGCGTCCGACGGTTCGAACGAGACGCGCGTGCCCGACAACGCGGGGACGCTCGGCGTCGGCTCCGTCGGGCTTGCGCTCGGCGGGCGATCACTCGGAGCGACGGGGCTCGAGCTGCCCGTTCGCCACCGCTCGTGCAGGCCGACGACACGGCGAACACGAGCAGGAAGGCCACGGTCGCTGGTCGCACGCCTGTCATGCTCTTCGGCGGCCGCCGTTCACAGGAGATCGTTCGCGCGAAGGAAGTTCTTGGCCACGGTCGGCATGTCCTGCCCGTCGAGCACGACCTTGCCGATGAGCGCGGTGACGTTGTCGGTGGTCAGCGCCGCACTCACACCGTCGAGCAGCTTCCGCACGTCGTCGGTGAGCACCGCCGTGCGGATCACCGGCGTGATGTTCTCGGCGTCCTGCAGGTGCTTGTCGTCGGTCAACGGCACGAACCCGTTCGCCTCGATGCTCGGGTCGGTCGAGAACAGCAGGCCGATCTGCACGTCATCGTTCTTGAGCGCGTCGACGGTCTGGGGACCACCGGCATCGAGCGGCACGAAATCCCAGAACAAGATCCCGTACACGTCGTGCAGACCCGTGAGGCAGTAGGGGCGTTGGGGGCACTCGGGGGGCGCGCCCATCGTGAGCTGGTTGGCCACCGCCGCGAGCGAAGACATCGTCGTGAGGTTGAACCGCTGCGCGGTCTGGGCGTTGGCGACGAACGTGTTCTGATCCTGCGCGGGAGACGGCGTCAGCACCGAGATCCCGCTCGACGCGAGCCGTTGCGCGTCCTGGGCGGCCACCGTTGAAGGGTCGTTCGAGTGCTCGCCGCCCGGATCGAGGTACAGCAACAGCGACGAAAGGTACTCGGGCTTGAGATCGATCTGACCCGACTCCAGCGCGGATTGCGAGACCTCGCGCGAGCGCAGATCGAACTGCCGCTGCACCGTGTACCCCGCGTGCTCGAGGACGTCGGCGTACATCTCGGCGACGAGCTGGTTCTCGGTGAACGAGCCGGAGACACCGACGACGATCGTGCCCTTGCCGCCGCTCGACGGCCGCACGATGTTGGGCGGCGAAGACGTACAGGCCGCCGCGCCGAGGCAACAGACGAGCACGACGGCTGCGATCCGCCGGGCCGTGTGGTTCACGACGGGTCCAGCTCGGCGGCCGCCTCGCGCGACCCGGTCGCGGACGAAACCTCGACGAGCGCGCGCACCGGCGTGGGGCCTTTGCCCTTGATCTCCACCGTGTGCACCGGTCCGCAGCCGTAGCGATCGACGAGGTCGGCGGTCTGTTGCGCGATCAACACCTCGCCGGGATCGGCGGCCTCCTGCAGCCTGCTCGCGAGGTTCACGGTGTCGCCCCACACGTCGTACGCGAACTTGCGCTCGCCGATCACGCCGGCGACGACCGGTCCCGTGGCCACGCCGCCCCGCACCCGGATCGGGTCGCCCGACGGCCACCGCACCGACTCCCGTCCGGCGTTGATCTCCAGCGCCATCCCGACCGCCGCGTTCGCATGGTCGTCCATCGGGACCGGCGCGCCGGCCACGGCCATGTAGGCATCGCCGATCGTCTTGATCTTCTCGAGACCGTGCCGGTCCGCGAGCTCGTCGAACCACCTGAATAGACCGTCGAGCGCCTCAGCGAACGCCTCGGGCGTGGTACGGGCCGCTTGTTCCGTCGAGCCGACCGCGTCGACGAACACCACGCTCACGTCGTCGAACGCTTGCGCGATCCGATGGCCCGACGACGTCTTCAGCTGGTCGACGACCGCCTGGGGCAGGATGTTCAACAGCAAGCCGTCAGATCGCGTCCGCTCCTGGTCGAGCTCGCGCTGGCGTAGGAACAGGTCGCGCGTGAACCGTTCGATCCAGTATGCGGACAGGCACCCGAGCAACCCGAACGAGACGATGTACAGCGTCGCGAGCGTTTCGCTCACCGGAGCGATGTATTTGGCGGTGAACGCGTACGGGAGGTAGAGACCGGCGGCGACCAGCGCGGTCAGCACCACCAGGAAGAAGCGCAGTCGCAGCAGCGTGTATGCGAACGCCGTGATCAAGATCACGCCCACGTAGCCGTACTCCGCTGGAAGCGTGAAGATGTTCGAGGCGTAGAGGACCCAGATCGCAAGCGTCGTCACCGCGATCGCGAACGACGCCCACTCCCATACCCGACCGAACACCCGCGTGTAGCTGAACAGGAATCCCACGATCAGCAAGGGGATGAACACGCCGAACCGGAGCCTCGCGTCCAACTGCGCATCGTGGATCGCGAGCATGTACGGTCGCAGGAGGAGTCCCCATCCCAGCCACAGGCCGATCCCGGCGAGGTACGCGAACCGGACGTTCCCGAGGTTGTGGCGGAACCGATCCTCCAGGTACGCCCTCTCGAGGGCAGGGTCGCGGAAGCGCAGCCGGAGGCTCGCGAGGCGTTGCCTCACGGACCGCCC
>C688J18823_10002725_pt1 | contig 11079 bp, 10 predicted proteins | sample HopSoiMetagenom1_FD_18823 | JGI IMG/M metagenome (IMG submission 18823) | reverse complement strand
CCTCCGCCCCGAACCCCAGCGACTTCCCCTCCTTGCGCTGCTCGACGATGTTCTCCAGCCCGCCGAACGCGCCGCCGCAGATGAAGAGGATGTTGGAGGTGTCTACTTGCAGGAACTCCTGCTGCGGGTGCTTCCGCCCGCCCTTGGGCGGAACGTTGGCGATGGTCCCCTCGATGATCTTCAAGAGAGCCTGTTGCACGCCCTCGCCGGAGACGTCGCGCGTGATCGACGGGTTCTCGCTCTTGCGCGCGATCTTGTCGATCTCGTCGATGTAGACGATGCCCTTCTGCGCCCGCTCGATGTCGTGGTCGGCGGCCTGCAGGAGGTTGACGATGATGTTCTCCACGTCCTCGCCGACGTACCCGGCCTCGGTCAGGCAGGTGGCGTCGGAGATGGTGAAGGGAACGTTGAGGATGCGCGCCAGCGTCTGCGCCAGCAGCGTCTTGCCGCTCCCGGTGGGGCCGAGCAGCAGGATGTTGCTCTTCTGCAGCTCGACGTCGTCCATCGAGACCTTGCTCTCGATGCGCTTGTAGTGGTTGTGGACGGCGACGCTGAGGATCTTCTTCGCCCGCTCCTGCCCCACCACGTACTCGTCGAGGATGGTCTTGATCTCGGAGGGTCGGGGGATGCGCAGCTTCTGGTCGCGCGCCTCCTCCTTGTCGATCTCCTCCGCGATGATGTCGTTGCACAGCCCGATGCACTCGTCGCAGATGTAGACCGTAGGCCCTGCGATCAGCTTCTTGACCTCCTTCTGCGACTTTCCGCAGAAGGAGCAGCAGAGGGTGTGGTTTTCGCGCTTGTCGACCATGGATACCCGAATCTAACCCTACTTTGGCGCTGCGGCCGGTTTCTTGATGACGACCTCGTCGATCAGGCCGTACTCCTTTGCCTCACCTGCGCCCATGAAGTAGTCGCGGTCGGTGTCCTTCTCGATGCGGTCGAGCGGCTGCCCGGTGTGCTTTTGCATGATTTCATTGAGCTTTGCCTTGAGCCGCAGGATCTCCTTGGCGTGGAGCTCGATGTCGCTTGCCTGCCCGCCGAAGCCCCCGGACGGCTGGTGGATCATGATCCGCGAGTGGGGGAGCGAGTAGCGCTTGCCCTTGGCGCCGGCGGTCAGCAGCAACGCGCCCATCGACGCCGCCTGCCCCATGCAGATGGTCGAGACCTGACACTTCACGTACTGCATGGTGTCGTAGATGGCCAGGCCCGCAGTCACCGACCCGCCCGGGCTATTGATGTAGAGGTTGATGTCCTTGTCGGGGTCTTCCGACTCGAGAAAGAGCATCTGCGCGACGATGATGTTCGCCACGTCGTCGTCCACGGGAGTGCCGAGGAAGACGATGCGGTCCTTGAGCAGGCGGCTGTATAGATCGTACGCCCGCTCGCCGCGGTGCGTCTGCTCGATGACGGTGGGATAGGGGATCATGGCCATGGCGGGGAGCCTCGTTACGGTTGCGAGAAGTTGGCCTTGGAGAGCAGGAAAGCAAGCGCCTTGTCCTGCCGCAGTCGGGCTTTCAGGCTGTCTTGCGACTCCTGCCGGGCGAAGGCGGCGCGGATCTTCTCCGCCGGCTGCTTGAGCTCGCCCGCCATCTTGTCGAAATGCTTGCCCAGATCGTCCTCCGTCGCCTCGATCTTTTCCTTCTCGGCGATCGCCTCGAGCAGCAGATAACCTTTGACCTCGAGCAGCGCACGCTGGCGTAGCTCGTCGCGCATCCGATCGAGGTTCAGCCCGAGCTGGCGCGGGTCGATGCCGCGGCGCATGAAGCCTTCCAGCATGCCCTGCAGCATCGCGTCCACGTTCCGCTCCACCAGGGCGGGCGGCGCCTCGAGGGGGTTCTTGGCCACCAGCGCCTCCAGCACCTTCTCGCGCTGCTCGTGCTCGGCCCGCTCCTTCTTCTGCTGCTCCATCTCCGAGCGGACTTTCTGGCGCAGCTCGGCCAGCGTCTTGGGCTCGCCGCCCAGGTCCTGCACGAACGCGTCGTCCAGCGCCGGCACTTCGCGTTTCTTCAGCCCCTTCACCTGTACCTGGAAGCGCGCTTCCTTGCCCCGCAGTTCCTCGACCGCGTAGTCGGCGGGGAAGCTGACGCCCAGTTCGCGCGCCTCTCCCACCTTCGCGCCGAGCAGGCCCTCCGCCTTGTTCTCGAGGATGGAGCCGGGCACCACCTCCAGCAGCACGCCCTCCCGCTTGGCTCCCCGCAGCGGCGCCCCGTCGACGAAGCCTTCGTAGTCGGCGGAGACGAAGTCGCCCGCCTCCGCCACCTCGCGCCCTTCCACCGGGACGAACATCGCCTGGTTGGCGCGCATCTCCTCGACCCGCTCCTCCACCTGCGCGTCAGTGACCTCCGCCTCGATCCTGGGGACGCTCAAGCCCTCGTAGTCCTTCGGGTCCACCCGCGGCCGCACCTCCACCGTGGCGGTGTACTTGAAGGGCTGACCGGCCTCGACCGATCCGTTCTCCACCCGCGGCGGCGCCACCGGATCGAGGCTGTGCTCGGCCAGGGCCTCGTGGATGGAGCCGGTGACCAGCTTCTGCGCCACGTCCTTCTTCACGTCGTCGCCGAAGTAGCGCTCCACCAGCCGCCGCGGCACGTGGCCCTGGCGGTAGCCCTTCAGCTTCACCGTTCGCGAAACCGACGTGTACGCGGTGTCGAGCGCGTCCTTGACGCGGTCCGGTGTCACCTCGACCGACACCTTCTTCACCACCGGGCTGAGATCCTCGACGCGGGACTGGACCACTGGTGCTCCTTGCACGAACCAATGAGTGCGAGAGGCGGGAATCGAACCCGCACGGGTTGCCCCACAGGCTTCTAAGGCCTGCGCGTCTGCCAGTTCCGCCACCCTCGCAAGAGCCATTCTGGCAGGTGGCGGGTCATAGCGCCCGTACCGGGGTGAGTCAACGCGCGGCGTCCGGGTGGTTACGTATTCCCGGCGGGGCTGCCGCTGCGCAGCTTCCCCCCAATGACAGGCTTCACGGGCAAGCGAGCGGTGGTGCTGGGCGGCGCCGGATTCCTCGGTTCGCACCTGTGCGACAGGCTCCTGACCGAGGGCGCTGCCGACGTCATCGCGGTCGACAATCTCCTCAGCGGGTCCGAGCGGAACCTGTTCGAGCTGCGGGCGCGCCGCGGCTTCCGGTTCGTCTTCCACGACCTGACAGATTCGCCTCCACCGATCGGGGGCGAGATCCAGTTCGTCTTCAACCTCGCCTCGCCGTCGTCGAACTGGGAACGGCATCCCATCGAGACCCTCCGGGCCGGCTCGGTGGGCACCGAGCACGCGCTGTGCCTGGCCCGTGAGAAGAGCGCGGTGTTCGTCCAGGCGAGTGGAGCGCAGATCTACGGCGAGCCGCTGGTCCACCCCCAGGGCGAGGAGTACCGGGGCAGCGTGAACGTCTCCGCTGCGCGCGCCTGCCGCGACGAGGCACGCCGTTTCGCCGAGGCGATGGTCGCGGCGTGGCGGCGCGAGTATGGGGTGGAGACCCGGATCGCGCGCATCTTCAACACCTATGGCCCTCGCATGCGGCCGGAGGACGACCGCGTCCTGCCTACCTTCCTGGTCCAGGCGCTCCAGGACGAGGAGCTCACCGTCTTCGGCGACGGCTCGCAGACGCGCTCGTTCTGTTACGTGACAGACGTGGTGGACGGTCTCCTCCGACTCGCGCTCTCCCGCGCGCGCGAGCCGGTGAACCTTGGCAGCGCGCGCGAGATCGCCATCCTCGAGCTTGCGGAGAAGGTGCGCGCGCTCTCCGGCACGCGCGCCCCGGTCGCGTTCCTTCCAGCCCGGCCGGACGAGGTCCGCCGCCGCCAACCCGATCTCACCCGCGCGCGCGAGCTGCTCGGCTGGTGTCCCCGGGTTCCCCTGGAGGAGGGTCTCCGCCAGACCTCGTGCCACCTGCGCGGCGCCTTGGGACTGGCGGTCGAGCGCTCCAGCTCGAGCGCGCCATGATCGGTCTCTTCCTCGTCCAACCGTGCTAGAAGGGGGGCGATGCCCAAGGCGCGCCCCGCTCGCCGCGACCGAAAAGACGACACCGACCCGGTGATCGAGCAGGTTCTGGAGCAGATCAGGCAAGCGCGCAACATCGACTTCCGCAACTACAAGCGCGCCACCTTGCAGCGCCGCATCCAGCGGCGCATGGACGAGCGGAAGTGCAAGACCATCCAGGACTACCTGGGATTGCTCGACCGCGAGCCCGGCGAGTACGACGCGCTGGTCGAGTCGATGCTGATCAAGGTCACCTCGTTCTTCCGCGACTCGGAGACCTGGGAAGAGCTGTCGCAGCGGGTGATCCCGCAGATGCTCTCCGAGAAGCGCCCGGGTGAGGACATCCGCATCTGGTGCGCCGGCTGCGCCACCGGCGAAGAGGCGTTCACCATCGCGATTCTTCTAGCCGAGGCGATGGGGCCCGCCTTCCAGAACCAGGACGTGAAGATCTTCGGCACCGACACCGACGAGGGGGCCATCGCCTTCGCGCGCCGCGGCGTCTACACGCACGACCAGGTGCGGTCGATGCCGCCGGAGCTCTTGAAGAACTGGTTCATCCACGATCCCACCGGCTGGAGCGTGCGCAAGGAGATCCGTCGAACCGTGGTGTTCGGCGTCAACAACCTGGTCTCCGACGCGCCCATCTCGCGGCTGGACCTGCTCATCTGCCGCAACGTCTTCATCTACCTGGACGCGCAGCTGCAGAAGCGCGTGCTGACCCGCTTCCACTACGCGCTCCGCCGCCACGGCCTGCTCCTCCTCGGCAAGAGCGAGCTGATCCCCTTCGCCGCCAGGATCTTCGAGCCGGTGGACGTGCGCCGGCGCATCTACCGCAAGGACGGCCGCCGCGACGCCGCAGTCTCGCAGGAGCGGCTGGTCTCGCTGATCGAGCAGGAGGCGCTGGAGCGGGCCGTGGAGGTCGGGCATCGCGACGTCGGCACCGTCGAGCAGTTCCACCGCGACGTGGTGAACTCCATGCGGCTGCCGGTGATCGGCACCGCAACCGACGGCACCGTCCTGGTGTGGAACTCGGCGGCCGCCGCCCTCTGGGCGCGCCGCGACGACGACGTGATGGGCAAGAAGCTGGCGGTGCTGGCGCTGCCCGGTTTCGGGGATCTGCCGGGGGACAGGACGGCGGCGGTCCGCGAGGGCAGAAGCGAGCTGGAGCGAAGCGCCATCTCCTTCACCCGGCCCGGCGATCAGCGCGTGTTGCAGCTGGCTGTCGAGATCAGCCCCCTTCGCGACACCGAGAAAGGCATCACCGGCCTGCTCTACGTGGTGCAGGACGTGACCGCCGTTCGCGAGTTGGAGAACGAGCTGCGCAAGGCGCATGAAGAGCGCCAGTCCGCGGTGGAGGAGCTGCAGACCATCAACGAGGAGCTGCACAGCGCCAACGAGGAACTGGAGACCACCAACGAGGAGCTGCAGAGCGCCAACGAGGAGCTGCAGACCACCAACGAGGAGCTCCAGTCCACCAACGAGGAGCTGGAGACTACCAACGAGGAGCTGCAGAGCACCAACGCCGAGCTGGACGCCACCAACCGCGAGCTCGCCCATCGCACCGAGGAGATCAACTCGGCGGCCTACGTGCAGCGCACCATGATCCGCAGCCTCACCTCCGCGGTGGCGGTCCTCGACCAGGACGGGCGGGTGCGGATCTGGAACCTGGCGGCGGAGAGGCTGCTGGGAATCCCGGAGGACGAGGCGCTGGGCCAGCTGATGTGGACGCTGCACATCCCCGCCCTGCCTCGCGCCGTGCTGCAGAAGATCCGCAAGTCGCTGGCGCAGAACGCGCCGCTGCGCAACGAGCAGGTCGCCTACGAGCTGCCCAACGGCAGTGAAGGGCAGGCGATGGTTGCCGCGGTCCCCATCGTCGACGGCGGGGCGCCGCTGGGCGCGGTGATCGTCATCGAGGACGCCACGCGCATGGCCAACCTCGCGGCCGAGCTGGCGGCGCTCAAGGGCCAAAATGGCGACAAGCGAAATCGCGGCGCCTGATCTCAGCCTCGAGAACCTGCGCGCCAAGTACACGGAGCTGGCGCTCAAGTACCGGCAGCTGGTCGAGCGCGTCGACCGGCGCGTGGCGCACGACCTGGTCATCTTCCGCCTGGGGACCTGGGGCATGCAGGCCACCAGCGCCGCGCTGGCGGTCTCCGACGGCGAGCGGCTCATCCTCTCCAACGCACGCTTCAGCTCGCTGTCCCGCCTCATGGCCGGCCCGCTCCTGCCCATCGAGCCGACCACCGGCCGCAGGTATCCCGATCTCAAGACCCTGGCCGTCGGCGAAGCCGCGCCTTTGATGCAGGGCCGTGCCACCACGCGGGAGCTGCGCTATCGCGACGCCGGCTCCTCGTCCGTGCTCTCCATCCGACTGGAGCGCAACCACGGCGCCCCGCAGACCGCGGTGCTGCTCATCGCCGAGGACGTGACCGAGCACGCGCGCCGCGACCAGGAGCTGGAGCGGACGCGCGAGGCCCTGCTCCATCGGGAGCGCCTCCGCGTCCTGGGCGAGCTGGCGGCGTCCACCGCGCACGATCTGGGCAACACCCTGCGGGGCACGAGGTTCCAGCTCGCCATGCTGGAGGACGAGTCGATGGAGCCCAAGGGGCGCCGGGAGGCGGTCCGCGCCATCGCCACGCGGATCGAGATCGCCTCGGCCGTGATCACCCGCCTGCACGAGTTCGCCCGCACCGGCACCCTGATCGTCTCCGCGGTCCGGCTCGATCGCATCGTGGCCGGCGCGGCCGCGCTGATGGAGTTCGAGCTGCGCGAGGGCGAGCCGGTCACCGTGCGCTCCACGCTGCCGCAGCTTCCGCCCGTGCGCGGATCGATCCCCGAGCTGTCGCTGCTCTTCGTCAACCTGCTGCGCAACGCGCGGGAGGCGATGCCCGAGGGCGGCGTGATCACGGTGAGCGCCGTGAAGGGCCGCAGCTCGGTGACGGTGACGGTGGCCGATCAAGGAATGGGAATCCGGCCGGAGGTGCAGGGCCGCCTCTTCGAGCCCTTCTTCACCACCAAGGGCGCGCGGGGAACCGGACTGGGCCTCTGGCTCGCGGCCGGAACCATGGCGCGGTTGGGCGGTTCCATCCGCGCCACCAACCGGCCGCGCAAGGGAGCCATCTTCTCGCTCACCTTCCCGCTGGCCGTCAGCCGGAAGACTCGATCTCGCCTTTCGGCGAAGACCCGAGGTTCAGCGCGCGCCGCACAGTCTTCGCCTGCGACTCCGCCGACTCAGCCCGGTCCTCGTACCGGGTCGCGGACTTGAGCTGACCCAGCTCTTTCGCTCGACTCGCCATCCGCTTTCCCAGCGCCACCTGCTCCTCCAGCGCGCGCAGCGCCGCCCACAGCGCGCTCTCCAGCGCCACGCCCTGCTCGTCGTAGAGACTCTCCGGCGCGTAGGCGTGACCCACGCGGCAGCGGAAGCGCAACAGGTCGCCCTCGTGCACCTCGTTGAGCACGCCGCCACAGGCCGGGCAGGCGATACCGGAGGGCTCTCCCACCTTGAGCACGCCTTCGGTGGAGCCGTTGAGCTGGAGCGCCGACTCCACTTCCAGGAGCGCGCTGCGGGCGGGCGGCTCCTGCGCGTGCTCGCGGGTCAACTGGGGAAGCAACGCCCCCATCTCGCTGACGGGCAGCACGTGGTCGATGTCCACGTTTTCCAGCGCGCTGCGCGGCATCATCTCCACCAGCGCCTCGTTGGGATCCTGCACCAGCGCCAGCCCGCCGCGGCTCTTGATCGAGACCAGGCCGGCGGTTCCGTCGTCCAGCGCCCCGGAGAGGACGATGCCGATCACCCGCGGGCCGAAGGAATAGGCTGCCGTCCGGAAGAGCGGGTCGATGGCAGGCCGGTGGCCGTTCTCGCGGGGTCCGCGGACCACGCGCACATGCGTATCGTGGAGGAGGAGATGGTGGTCCGGAGGCGCCACGTAGATGCGATCGGAGATGATGGGCTCGCCGTCGCGCGCGTGCTTGGCAGGAAGCTTTCCGGCTGAGCTGAGGATGCGCGGGAGCACGCTCTTCTGCTCCGCCGACATGTGGAGCACGACGAAGATCGACGCGCCCATGTCCGCGGGGAGGACTCGGACCAGCGCGGTCAACGCCTCGACGCCGCCCGCGGAGGCGCCGATGACGACGATATCGCGCCGCGCCACGGACAGAACATAACCCCTGGCGGCACGGAGCGATAGGCTGCGTCGGACCGTCCGCTGGTGGATGAAGTACCGATTCCTACGAAGTATCCTCCCGGGGGGTACGGATGTAAATGGATCGCATGGCGTCTCTAAGAGTGGCACTGGTTGACGACCATCTCCTCTTCCGGGAGGGGCTGCGGGCGATGCTCGCGCATTCACCGGACCTGGAGATCGTTGCCGAAGCATCGAATGCGCAGGAAGCCATTCCCGCGGTGCGCGCGTCGCACCCGGAGGTGGTGGTGCTCGACGTGATGTTGCCGGGCATGAGCGGCATCGGCATCGCGCGCGAGTTGCTGCGGGAGGATCCCAACCGGCGCGTCCTCGCCCTCAGCATGGTGGCGGACGAGTCGCACGTCGCCGACGCCCTGCAGGCAGGCGTGCTCGGGTACGCGTGCAAGGCGCAGTCGGCGGCGGAAGTGGTGGAGGCCATCCGCACGGTCGCGCGCGGGGAGACCTACCTTGCGCCCCAGGTCTCGGGATTCGTCGTCTCCGACTATCGCAGGCTGCGCAACAACGGCGAGAACGGCGCCCGGCTGCCCATCGCCTCGCTGACCGCGCGGGAGCGGGAGATCTTCGAGCTCTGCATCCAGGGCATGCCCACCGCGGAGATCGCGCGGCAGCTGGGCATCAGCCCGCGCACGGTGGAGACGCACCGCGGCCGCATCCTGCGCAAGCTCAACGCGCACTCGGCGGTGGATCTGGTGCGGCTGGCGGCGCGCTGGGGGTTGCTCGCGCAGTAACGCAGGCGCTCCGCACGTCTTGCCACGCGTGCCGCAGCCGCAGCATGCTCGCGACATGTTCCAGCTGGTCACCGTCTCGCGCGAATATGGCTCCGGCGCCGGCGACTTCGCCGCCTCGCTTGGCGCCGCGCTCGAATGGCCCGTCTTCGACCGGGTGATCGGCGAACACGCCGCAGCGAAGCTGGGCGTGGCGCTGGATGCGGTGATTCCCGTGGAGGAGCGCGAGGACTCGTACATGGAGCGGCTGGAGCGCGCCTTTTCCCTGGGCCCGCCCGAGCTGATCGGTCACGCCCCGGCGCGATCGTGGACCGAAGAAGTGTACCGCGCGGAGAGCGACCAGATCCGCGAGATCGCGCGGACGCCGCCGGCGGTGATCGTGGGGCGAGGCTCGCAGTGCCTGTTGCGCGATCGCGTGGACGCGCTGCACGTCCGGCTCTACGCGCCCCAGGCCGACCGCATCGCGCGCGTCGTGGGGCGCAGCGGATGGGCCGCCGAACGCGTCGAGAAGATGGTGCGCAGCCTGGACGCGGCCCGGCACCGGTTCCTCTCCGCGCACTTCGGGTGCGGCGAGGATCTGGAGACGCTCTATGGGCTCGCCATCAACACCTCGGTGGTGCCCATCGAAGCCGCCGTCGCCCTGGTGCGGCAGCTGGTGTTGGCGGGCTCCGCCGCCCAGCGCTAGGCCTTGGAATCGGGCTCGCAGAAGCGACGCGCCACCTCGAGCAGCTCTTCGATGGTGAACGGCTTGCGCAGCACGGCCGCGGCGCGCTGGTGCCGGGGCGGGCGCAGGTCGCCCGAGACGAGCACGGCGGGAACCTGGTTGAATTCCGGATGCATGCACATCCAGTCCAGCACCTGGCCGCCGGTCATGCGCGGCATCTGGTCGTCGAGCAGGATCACCCCCGGGGCCTCCTCGCCGCGCAGGAAGTCGATGACCTCGTTGCCGGAGGTCGCCACGCGCACGGCGAACCCTTCGCCGGTCAGGATCTCCCGGAGCGAATCTCGCGTATCCGCGTCATCGTCGACAATGAGAACGCATGACATGAGGGAACCGGTTTCAATTAATGCACGTCGTGCCGCTGCCGGCCATCCGGGACGCCACGCACGGACGCTCATCCTGCCATTCGGGCCGTCTCCTTGCGGGGTTTCTCGTCGGGCTTGATGGTGGATCGGACCACCATGAATTTGTTGAGGAGATCGAACCAGAACGGCGCGCCCAGGGAAATGGCCAGCGCGGTGAGGAGCACGCCAAAGAGCTTGAGCAGGATGGGTCCCGCATCGCTGGGGATGGCCCGGATGTCGTCGGCCGCAGCGTGCAGGTGCCAGCCCAGCGGCAATCCCAACTTGTCCAACTCGGCGACGTTGGCCTTCGCGCGGGCCAGCGCGTCGGCGGGCGACTGGGGCTTTCCCTCCGGTGCGGGCGGCGCCTTCGCGTACTCGGTGGCCGCCTGCACGATGGCCTCGCGCAGCGCCTTGTCCCGCGAGAACGAGCGCGCCAGGCTGATGGTGTCGGCGTTGGCCAGGACCGCGATTCCCAGCCCGACCAGGAAGATGACGAACTGTGCGCGCCGCTTGTACCAGGCGCCCACGCCCGACATGACGTGGTCGAACCAGGTGGCCATGCCGCGCCTGAACGCTTCGACGTCCGCTGCCGCCGCGCCGTAGAGCGCCGTCAGGGCCCGCTTGACCTTGGTGTCGGCGAGGGCATCAATGCTCTTCTTCAGATTGAGTGCATCGGTGAAGTCGAGCCTGCACAGGTCGCCCAAGGCAGCGGTGAATTCGGCCGTCGCGATGTAGGCGGGTTTGTGGCCCTTCTGGTCCTGCTCGGAGAAGAGCGGCTCGATGAGCGCGTGGCCGAAGAAGCGGCCGGCCAGGTCGCCGAGCATCCGCTGGATTCCGGCCTCCAGGAACTTCGCGCGCTGCTTGAAGATGCTTTCGATGCCCTCGGCGCAAGACGAGCAGATCAGGCTCAGCAGCAGATAGACGAAGATCAGGCCGATGGCGACGTCGAGAATGGCGGACCCGAGCACGGTTGCCCCCTGCGTGGCGCTTCCCGCAGCGCGAGCATGACAGGTACGCCCGGCAAGGCAAGCAGGTGTCAGACACCCTGGGCCAACCGGAAGCCGCACGGCTACGCGGGGTCATCTCGCCGCCGCTGCCGCCTTTTTCTC
>C688J18823_10002724_pt1 | contig 11080 bp, 12 predicted proteins | sample HopSoiMetagenom1_FD_18823 | JGI IMG/M metagenome (IMG submission 18823) | reverse complement strand
CGTAAAGGAGCCGCTCGCGCTGCCCCCCGACCAGGCGTGGCCGGCGCCGTGTACGAGCCAGTGCTCGAGCACCGCGCGGCCCTCGGCATTGCGGTGCGTCGTGCGGGTGAAAGCGCGCCCCTTCGCAGTGCCCTTCTCGACGGTTTCCAGCGTGCCGGTCATGGCGTGCTCGCCATTGCTTGGATGCACCGTCGTGTCGCCGTCGCCATGAAACACGATCATCGGAATCTCCTGCGTCGGGCGCGCGTTGCCGGCGCCTTTGCCGCGCATGACGGCAAGTGCCGATGGCAGGTCGCGCGCGACGGCATAGCCGAGGCCGGAGTGAATGCCGATCGCCGCATAGAGCTCCGCATACGCATTTCCCATCACCGCCGCCATCGCGCCGCCGGCGGAAAGCCCGGCGACGTAGACGCGGCCCGCATCGAGGCCATAGCGCGTGATGACTTCGCGCGTGATACCGGCGATTAGGGAAGGCTCGCCTTCCCGCCGCTGGTGCGCCGGCTGGAACCAGTTCCAGCAGCCGGAGATGTTGGCGCGCGTCGATTGCGCGGGATAGACGACGGCAAAGCCGAGCTTGTCCGCCAGCTGATTCATACGCGTCCCAGCGGCAAAGTCTTCGGGATTTTGCTTGCAGCCGTGAAGCATCACCACGAGCGGCATGCCCGCGGTCGGACGAGTCGGCGGAAGGTACAGGCTGTACCTGCGGCTGCCCGCGGCATTAGTGAAGAGCGCCGTGGGCATGGAGTCGCGGCGCGGGGCGCGTTTCGTGCGCGGCTTCGACGTTCGTCGCGCCGCACGGTAGCTGGTATTCAAGGCTCGCTGAAGAGCGAACGTGGCACGCACAAGTCCTGCCAAGGGGAATTTCCGGCGCAATTGCGTTCCTTTGGTGAAGCGAATCACTTAAGCAATAGCCGGGCTCGCGGCATTTCAGGCACAAGACCACTCTTACAAAGATGGTGTTTGTCTTGCTTGATCGGCGCATGGACACCAAACCGCAAAAACCGCCGCTCGTTTTCACGACCCCGTTCGCCCTGTGGACCGAACTCGCGTTCAAGCTCTGGGGTTTCGGCCAGCCCTCCGCGGAGTCGAACTCTCCGGAAAAGCAGGTGGCGGTCGGCGTGATACCGACCAGCGACGCGCGCGCCCATAGCGCCCCGAAACGTGCAAAGGGCAAAGTTCGCGGCAAAAAGCGCGCGAAGCGCTAGGGCTTGATGACGACCTTGCCGAAGATCTCGCGCTCTTCGATGAGGCGGAAGGCTTCATTCACTTCGGACAGCGGCAGCTCCTTGTCGATGATCGGCTGGAGCTCCTTTTGCTGGATGAGGCGGAGAAGCTCCTCGAGGTCCTCGCGCATGAAGCTGTTCGAGCCGAGGACCTGAATTTCGAAGGACCAGATGTAGCGCAGGTCTTCCTTCGGGTCGAATCCAGCGGTCGCGCCGCACGTGAGGACCTTGCCGCGCCGGTGCACGACCTTGAGCGACGGCACCCAGGTATCGCCGCCGGTGAAGTTGACCACCACGTCGACGCCGCCTTCGAACTTGCGGCGATGGGGCTTGGTGTACTTCGCGTAGATCCACTTCACGAAGTCTTCCTTCGTGTAGTCGATGACGTGGTCGGCGCCGACCTTCTTCAAGCGCTCGAGCTTCGACGGTGAGCTGGCGCAGGCGATAACCTCCGCGCCTTTCATTTTCGAGAGCAGAAGCGATGCAGTGCCGACCCCGCCCGAAGCGCCGAGGATCAGGATCTTGTCCTTCGGCTGGATCTGGCCAATGGTGAACATCATGCGGATCGCGGTGCCGTACGCGACCGGCAGGCAGGCCGCCTGCTCGAAGCTCACGCCCTGCGGCATGCGCACGAGATGATGCGTCGGCACCGCGCAGTACTCGGCGAGGCCGCCGGGGCGCACCTCGCCCACCAGGCCGCCGGGACCGACGCGGTCCACCGGATCGATCATCACGCGCTCGCCGACCTTCCAGTCCTTCACGCCCGAGCCGAGGGCTGCGATCTCGCCGGCGAAGTCGAGTCCCATGATCGCCGGCATCGGCACCTTGATGCCGGGCATGCCGCGGCGCGTGAAGATGTCGTGGTAGTTGAGCGTGCAGGCGCGCACGCGCAGCACGACCTCGTCCGCCGCCGGGGACGGATCCGGAAAGTCGGCCTTGTACTGGATCGATCCCGGTCCGCCGTGCTCGTAGATCACCGCTGCCTTCATCTCGACTCCTCTGCTGTATTCCAAGCCTCGGCGGCCAGGCGCTCGAGCTGGCGCCGGTCGACCTTGTTGGTGCTGCCGAGCGGAAGCTCGGGCAGGAAAAAGACGCGGCGCGGATGCTGGTACGGCGGCGCGTGGGCGAGCACATGGCGCTTGATCTCGTCCTCGCTTGGCTGCGTGCCGGGACGCGGCACGACGAAGGCGACCGGCTTGGTGCCCTTGATCTCGTCGGGCACTGGCACCACCGCTGCCTGCGCGACGTCCGGGTGTCGGGCCAGCACGCGCTCGACCTCGCTCGGGAAGATGTTCTCGCCGCCGGAGACGAACATGTCGTCGGTGCGGCCGACGAACCAGTAGCAGCCGGTGTCGTCGCGCCGGAAGACGTCGCCCGACTTGTACCAGCCGTCGGGCGTCAGGACGCGCGAGGTGCGCTCGGGATCGTTGAGATAACCCAACATGACCGCGGGCGTGCGCTGCCAGAGCTCGCCTTCCGGCTCGGGGACCAGCTTGAGCTCCACATCCTTCTGCGGCCAGCCGAGCGCCGCGTCGGGCTTGGGCCGGCCTTGCGGGTCGGGACCGAAGACGATGGGACCGGCCTCCGTAGTGCCGTAAACGTTAACGACCTTTGCTTTCGGGAACGCGGCGCGGATCTGCGCCAGAAGCCGCTCGCTCACCGGCGCGGAGCCCATGCGGATGTCCGTCACGCTCGAGACGTCGGTCGCGTCGAACAGCGCCTTCTCGCGGAACATCATCGCCAGCATCGGCGGCACCGCCGTGAGCCACGTCGCGCGGAAGCGCTCGATGGCCTCGATGTATCTGCGGGTATCGAACTGCGGCAGCAGCACGACGGTCGCACCGGCGGCGAGCGCGAACTTGAGCGTGCCAAGGCCGTTCATGTGGAAGAGCGGCGCCGCAATCAGGAGGCGATGGTGGTCATACGGTCCGCCGCGCAGGCGCATGCGCACCGCCCAGAGATGACCGTCGTGCGTCAGCACCACGCCCTTCGGTTTGCCGCTCGAGCCGGAGGTGTAGAGCACCATCGCCGGCTCGCGCGGCTCGGGGGTTACCGCCGTGAATGGGCCGGGGTCGCGCAGTTCCTGGCTGTCGAGCTCCACCGCGGAGGGCACCACTGCCTGCCGCTCGCGATCGCAAAGCACGAGCTTCGGCGCACAGTCGGCCAGCACCGCCTCGACCATCGCGCGCGGGAACTTGCTGTTGATCGGCACCGGCACCAGGCCGGCGCGCATCGCTCCGAGGTAAGCGGCTACGTATTCGTGGCGGTTGGCGGACAGGATGGCGATGCGATCGCCGCGTACCAGGCCGCGCGCGAGGAACCCGCGCGCCAGCGCATTGGCGTGGTCGTCGAGATCGCTATACGAAACCGTCCGCGGCCGATCCCACTCGCGGCAGTCGATAATCGCGGCCTTGTGCGGATCGGCGTCGCGGAGAAGGTCGCCGAGGTTGCGCGTGTCCGTTTGCATGAATCTTGCGGAGCAAGGACCATACTATGCCGAACATGACGAAAGAAGAACTGCAGGCTCGCATCCGCGTCGCGAAGCTCCACCAGTGGCTCGGGCTCGATGTGCTGGAGGCGAGCGCCGACGGAATCACGGTGAAGGCGACGTGGCGCGACGAGTGGGTGGTGAACCCGGCGCGCGGCTATACGCACGGCGGCATCCTCGCCACGCTGGTCGACGTGGTAGCGGACTACGCCCTCGCCGTTCAGCTCGGCAACCCGGCGCCGACCGTTGACCTGCGCGTCGACTATCACAAGGCCGCGATGCAGGGCGACCTCACCGTGAAGGCGAAGGTGATCCGCCGCGGCGGTAGCTTCGCGTGCAGCGAGGCGTTCGTCTACGACAAGGAGGGCGAGCTGGTGGCCAGCGGACGCGGCACCTACGCCCTCCCGCAACCCAAATGAGCCGGCTCCTCGCACTGGTGCTCGCCCTGGCGGCGACTGCCGCCTTCGCGCAGCAGCGTTTCCCGACGCGCGCGATCACCCTGATCGTGCCCTACGCCGCCGGCGGATCGGCCGACGTGGTCGCGCGTCCGTTCGCCGCCGAGATGGGCAAGATCCTTGGCGAGAACGTGGTGGTGGAACTGCGCCCGGGCGCCGGCGGCAACATCGGCGCCGAGTACGTGGCGCGGAGCGCGCGGGCCGACGGCTACACGATACTCATGGCTTCCCTTTCGCTCGCCACCAACGTGAGCCTGATGAAGCTCAACTTCGATCCCCGAAAAGATCTTGCACCGGTCGGCGGCATCACGACCTTCCCGAACGTACTGGTCGTTTCGGCGCAGGATCCGGCGAAAAGCCTTCAGGACATCATCGCTCGCGCGAAGCAGGAGCCGGGCAAGCTCACCTACGGATCGTCCGGCCCCGGCACGAGCAGCCATCTCGCCGGCGAGCTTCTCAGCGTGGCGGCGAGTGTCGAGCTCGTTCACGTCCCGTACAAGGGAAGCGGTGCGGTGTATCCCGATCTTATGGCGCGACGCGTCACCATGCTGTTCGACCTGATGGGCTCGGCGTCCGGCCATATCCAAGGCGGCCAGGTGAAGCCGCTCGCCATGACGGGGGCGCGCCGCGCCGCCTCGCAGCCGAACACGCCAACCTTCGCCGAGAGCGGCTTTCCCGGCTTCCAGTTCGGCGCGTGGCTCGGCCTCTTTGCGCCGGACGAGACGCCGAAGGACATCCTCGCGCGGCTCGAGGACGCAACCGTAAAGAGCGCGCAGGCGCCGGAGATGCGCCAGCGCCTCGCCACCATGGGCGGCGAGCCGATCCCGGCTTCCGCAGCGGAGTTCGGGAAATTCTTTAACGACGACGTCGAGCGCTACGCGCGACTCGTGCGCGAGGGCAAAGTAAAACCGATCCAGTAATTCGGGGACAGAGCCCTAACTAGTTCGGGCTCCGTCCCCGAATTCGGACCGTCTGTCTGTCAAGCCTTGTCGCTATCCGGTGGCGGCGCTATCTTGCTGACGCAGCACGAAAAACAACCACGGCAAGAAAGGAAGTCTTGAAGCTTTTCCAAGGTCGTATCCAGGGCACCGCGCGTGCTGGTCACGGCGCGCCGCCGCAGGGCCTTCTCGCGTTCTATTGGCACTTCGTACGGCAGACCAAGGGCTGGTTCGCCGCGATGTTTGCGGCGAGCCTCGCCGTCGCGCTGCTCGATACGGTGATTCCGCTTTTCATCGGCCGGCTGGTGTCGCTGATGGAGGCCACCGATCGCATGCAGGCGCTGCGCAACGATGCCTGGCTTCTCGCCGGCATGGTGGCGCTGGTTCTGATGGTGCGGCCGGTCGTCTTGCTGATCGACGTCGCCATCCGCCATAACGCGCTCATTCCCGGCGCGACGTCGCTCATCCGCTGGCAGAGCCATTGGCACGTGATTCGCCAAAGCTGGCCGTTCTTCCAGAACGACTTCGCCGGCCGCATCGCCAACCGGGTCATGACCACCGCGCACGCGCTGCGCGAGAGCACGATGGCCAGCATCCGCGCGGTGTTCTACATCGGCGTGTACGGCGTCGCGGCGTACAGCCTGATGGCGATCGCCGACTGGCGCCTCGGCGTGCCGACGCTCGTTTGGTTTGCGGGCTACCTCGTGTTCCTGTGGTATTTCGTGCCGAAGATGCGCGACCTCGCGCGAGCGAGCTCGGAATTCCGCTCGATCGTCATGGCGCGAGTGGTGGACAGCTACACCAACATTCTCACCGTGAAGCTCTTCGCGCGGCTCGCGGATGAAGACGCGTATGTGCGCGAGAGCGTGGACGATCATCAAGCAGCGATGGGCCGCCACATGCAGCTCATTACCCGCTTCCATTTCTCGCTCACGGTGATGAACGCGCTGCTCGTCGTCTCCACCGCGACGATCGGCATCTGGCTCTGGGCGCACGGACAGGTCGGCGCCGGCGTCGTCGCCACCGCCCTGCCGCTTGCCTGGCAGGTGGCCAACCAGGCCGGCTGGGTGAGCTGGGAAGTGACCGGAATCTTCGAGAACATCGGCGTCGTTCAAGAGGGCATGCAGAGCATCGCCGTCCCGCACAGCGGCGTCGATCGTCGAGGCGCGCGACCGCTCGAAGTGTCGCGCGGCGAGGTGCGCTTCGAGGACGTGACCTTTGGCTATGGGCGCACGGACGCCGCGCCTGTGCTGCAGGCTTTGACCCTCGAGATAAAGCCCGGTGAGCGCGTCGGCTTGGTCGGCCGCTCCGGCGCCGGCAAGTCGACACTCGTGAACCTGATGCTGCGGTTCCACGATGTGGAGAGCGGCCGGGTCCTCATCGACGGCCAGGACGTGGCGTGGGTGACGCAGGAGAGCCTGCGCGCGGCGATCGGTCTTGTGACGCAGGACACATCGCTCCTGCATCGTTCCATCGCGGCCAACATCCGCTATGGCCGGCCTACGGCGACTGACGAGCAGGTCATCGCCGCGGCGAAGAAAGCGCAGGCGCACGATTTCATCGTCGGCCTGCGCGACTGGCGCGGAAAGACCGCGTACGAAGCGCACGTCGGTGAGCGCGGCGTAAAGCTGTCCGGTGGACAGCGGCAGCGCATCGCTCTCGCCCGGGTCATATTGAAGGATGCGCCGATCCTCGTGCTCGACGAGGCGACGTCGTCGCTCGACAGCGAAGTGGAGCTCGCCATCCAGGAAGAGCTCCTCGAGCTCATGCAGGGCAAGACCGTGATCGCCATCGCCCACCGCCTCTCCACCATCGCGCGCATGGACCGGCTGGTCGTCCTCGAGGCCGGCCGCATCGTCGAGCAAGGCACGCACGCCGAGCTCCTGCGCCTCGGCGGCCATTACGAGAAGCTCTGGCGCCACCAGTCCGGCGGCTTCCTCGCCAATGAGCTCACGCCCGAGCCGGAAGAAACCATCGAGCCGATGCCCGAAGTGCGCGCAGCGGTCGCCGGTCGCGAGCGTTGAGCGGGGTCGTCGCCAACCTCGTCTTCTCGACCATCGCGTTCTTCGCCGCGAGCTACTTCATCCGGCGCTGGATGGAGGAAAACGAGATCCCGAAAGGGATGACGCGCAGCCTCACGATCTTCGTCCTTGCCGCCGCGGTCTCTTATGGCGTCGGCTGGCTGATAAGCCTGATCGTCTGACATTTCCTGCAGGCTGCGCCCGCATTGCGTGCGGGCGCTCTTTGCCGCTTCGCCAAAGGAAGCGAACCCGAACAAGCACTTAGTCCATGGCACAGGCCGTGCAAAGCATGGCCTGCATAACTAACCCGCCCAGGGAGTGGCCATGGATCCAAAAACGAAATTCCGCACCAGCGGCATAGCGCTCGCGCTGATCATCTCGATGGCAAGCGGCTGCGCCAGTCACCGTGCGTACGGCGAAGACACATCGCAACCAGACCAGCGCGGCGAAATCGCAAAAGGCGCCGGCGAAGGCGCGCTCGCTGGCGCGAGAGTCTGCTCTATGCCCGCTGCGGGCGGAGCGCTCACCGGAGGGCCGATCGGGTTTGCCGTCGGCGGAATCCTGAGCATGGCTTGCCTCCCGGTAGGGATAGCCATCGGCGCCGTCGCGGGCGCATTGAATGCGACGAACACTCCGCCCGGTGTTGACCTCTAGGAGGCCCGGTGAAAACAAACTCGACCTTCTTGGCGTTATGCGCGATCGCGCTCGTGACGCTGCCGGTCTTTGCGCTCATCGGCGCCGCCACGGGCGCCCTGTCGGTGAGGAAGTAATCGTGGCCCGCGTTTACGTCGCGACGATCGCCCTGCTCATGACCGGATGCGCGGCCTACGGATGGGACTGCGTGTGCTACGGCGGCGCCGTTGCGCAGACACATCTCATCAATGGCCAGCTAGTGGCCGAGTTCGCGCGAGACCAGCAGTGAGCGCCAATACCACGGCCATGGACACGAGACGCGTCATCGTGGTTCGACTTCTGGCCTTCGCCCGCATGGTCTCGTTCGCGAGTTGCTGTGAGGCTCAACCGGGTGCCGACCCCGACCTGCGTCCGCGCCGCTGGCCCGACCACGGGTGGAGCCAGCCAACGCCTGTCAAGCTGGTGAGCGAGCAGCCCACGCCTCAGCCGCCGACGCCCCAACGTGTTGCGCACTCCGAGCCCCTGAGCGAGCGCGTTGCCTACGGCGCGATGGGAGCCGCAAAGGGAGTGATGATGGGATTCAAAGCGGCGGCATCGATCGCGCACGGCGAACCGAACGCGACGCTTGCGCTGTCGATTGTCTTCGGGTGGGCCGGACTGACGACAGGGCTCGACGAGGCCAGCGCTCGCCGAAAAACGTGCGGCGTCGTGCGCCGTGACGCGGAGCCGCTGCTCGAATGGTCATCGGAGCGTGCCTATTTCCTCGTATCGGGCCTCAGTGAGGATCAAGGATTGTGACGAATGCCACCCAGGCGGCCGTACATCCCTCGGCGCCGTACGCCAGTCGGCCGGGCGGCTGAATTGCCAAAAGGGACACGGTCGCCCCCATAAGACCAGCGTAACCTGCAGTCACTGTCTCATCTGCCTCCTCCTCGAGCGACAGAGACAGAAGCCCGGACACCAAACAAAAACAAGGTCCGGGCTTTTTATTTCCGGTGCCAGAAAACTTCAGTTGATCTTCTTGTAGGTCCCCGGCACCTGGAACGTGCTATCGCGGACCGGCACGACGCCCATCTGTTTTACCTCGACAGTGAACGAAAGCAGCGGTTGCGGACCGGCCGGCTTTTCATCCTTCTTAAACAGGCTCATCGCATTGGACATGAGCGCGTCGCTCGTCGACTTTGGCGCTGACGATTGCTGCTGTTGCTGCTCCTTGTCCGAGCCGCACGCATTGCCGTCGAGGAACCACTCGAGCTTGGTCGAGACGGGATGTCCCTTGATCTTCTGCAGCTCGCCGACGGCGCGCTGGAAGCTCGCGCGGTCGGACGGGCTTAGATTGCCGAGGTAAGCGGACATCATGCTGAAGAGTTCCGGCGGGACGGCGGCGTGATCGCCGGGCTTGACGGAAGCCATCGCAATCTGTGGGCGCGGCACCGCAGCGAGGTAGGCGCGGCTGAAGGCCACCTCGGTGTCGAGGGCCTTCTTCATGTCTTCGTTCACTGCACTGGTCCAGACGTCGAGGTTGAGGGTACTGGTCGTCGTGCGCTTCTTCGTATCCTGGAAGCGCACGACCCAGGCGCCCTGGTACTGGTCGGCGGCGAAGCCGTTCAATTCCTTCTTCTGCCCGCTCGGCTTGACGTTGAATTGCGAGCTCGCGATGCGCATCGTGCAGCCCTCTTCCGTCTTCTGCTTCGGCTGCTCCGCTTGTGGCTCGGGCTTTTGCGGCTTCTCGGCGGCCGGCGGCGGCGGGCATCCGGTGATCGGGCACTCGGCGTACTCCTTGCGCCGCTCGTTCACCGTCCAGAGAAGCTTCCGATCCAGGCGCGCGATGTGCGTGTCGCCGGGTCCGCCGGCCAGCTTCGTCACGAGGAAGCCGCTGAACGTGCCGGTGCCCTTGGTGTTGTGCTCGTCGCGGCTCATGTCGGCGCGCACGTAGCGCTTCTCGGTCGTCTCGAAAGGGAACGCGCCGGCGATGCCGCTCGAGGACACGTGCGTCTCGAAGACCGCGGTCGGGTTCTCGGGCGTGGTGTCGGCGGCCGGCTTAGGCGCCGCGCAGCCCGCAAGGGCAGCGGCGACCGCGACGGCAGTGGTATTGCGCATGTTTTTTGGTCTCCCGGGGTTGCAAAACCTAATTATTCGATCTTCACGTTCGCCATCTTGATGATGGACGCGTAGCGCTCCTGCTCGCGCGCAAGGAAGCCGCGCATCTCTTCGGGCGAGCTCGGCGCCGGGTCGAGGCCGAGCGTGGTGAGCTTGTCCTTGGTTTCCGGCGAGCCGAGGATCTTGTGCATCTCGGCGGAGAGCTTCTGCACCACCTCGCGCGGCGTGCCCGCCGGCGCGGCGTAGCCGATCCAGGCGGCGGCGTCGAAGTCCTTGAGGTCGGTCGTTTCGGCGATCGTCGGCACGTCGGGCAATCCACCCGGCCGCTTGATCGTCGAGACGCCCAGTGCCTTCAGTCGGCCGGACTTGATGTGCGGGAGCGTCGCCGCCACCGTCTCCATCGTGTACGTGATCTGCCCGTTGATGATGTCGGTGATGGCGGGTGCCGTGCCCTTGTAGGGGACGTGGCGCGCCTGGATTGCCGCCTGGTGATTGAACAGCTCGGCGAAGAGGTGCGCGGTGGCGCCGGTGCCGGACGAGGAGAAGGCGTACTTGTCCGGATTCTTCTTCAGCTCTTCGATGAACTCGCGCGCGTTGGTCGCGGGAAAGGAGGGATTCGTGACCAGCACATAAGAGTTGCGGCAGATGAGGCTGATCGGCGCGAGGTCCTTCAGCGGCTCGTACGGCACTTTCTGCAGCGACGGCATGATCGATACCGGGCCGCTCGAAGCGGCGAGGAGCGTATAGCCGTCGGGCTGTGCGCGCGCGACCTCCGCCGTGCCAATCGAACCGCCGGCGCCCGCCTTGTTATCGATGACGAACGGCTGGCCGAGCGCGGCCTGCAGGCGCTCGGCCACGACTCGCGCCGCGATGTCGGTCGCTTGGCCCGGCGGCCACGGCACGATCACCTTCACCGGCCTCGAGGGATAGCTCTGTGAGTTGGCCAGCGTGGCGAATGCCACGGCCAGGATGCCGATCAGCTTCATGCGACGCCCTCTCCTCGAAATAGGGACTGCCCTATTTGAGCAGGCCGGCCTGCCGCCCGATGCGGCGCACGCGATCCTGCTCGTCCTGTATCTCGGCAATCAGTTTATCCGGCGGCAAGTACTCCGCGAGGATGCCGAGCGGCTTGAGCTTCGCTGCCAGCTCGGGGGAGCGGATGGCGCGCTCGAGCGCCGGGACGAGGACCGCCGACGCTTCGGGATGCACGCCCGCCGGCGCG
>C688J18823_10002723_pt1 | contig 11084 bp, 7 predicted proteins | sample HopSoiMetagenom1_FD_18823 | JGI IMG/M metagenome (IMG submission 18823) | reverse complement strand
CCCCCGCGCGGGCAGCCGCTCTCCATCACCGGAACGGCGGGCCCCGACCAGCTCGGCGGCGCTGACGGGAATGACACCATCTCCAGCGGGGGCGGCGACGACTACCTCAACGCCGGGCTCGGCGACGATTTTGCCTTCGGCGACGACGGCAACGACACCGTTCTCGGCGATGCCGGCGATGACTACCTCAACGGCGGCAATGGCGACGACCTGATCATGGGCGGCGCTGGCAAGGACACGGTGCTCGGCGCCGAGGGCAACGACTACATCAACGGCAGCGACGGCGACGATTTCGTCTTCGGCGGCGACGGCGACGACATCGTGATCGGGGACCTCGGCAACGATTACCTCAACGGCGAGAACGGGAACAACATCGTCTTCGGAGGGGCTGGAAACGACACCGTCATCGGCGGCTTCGGCGACGACTATCTGGACGGCGGGACCGGCGACGACATCCTCACGGGCGGGGTCGGCAACGACACGCTCTTCGCGAGTTCCGGCAACGATTATCTCCGCGGCGACGCCGGCGTCGATTTCTTCATCTTCGCCGGGAGTTTCGGCAAGAGCCTGGTCATCGATTTCGCCGCCGGACCGGTGAATCACGACATCATCCAGTTCAACGGCGGCGGCTTCACCGACTTCGCGAGCGTGCTCGCCCATGCCGTGGAGAGCGGCGGCAACACCGTCATCACGAGCGACACCGGCGACACGCTGACGCTCGCAAACGTCCTTCGCGCGAGCCTCGTGGCGGACGACTTCCGGTTCGCCTGAACGGATCCCGCGGGTTCGCCCATCGACGCTAGGGCGGCCGAAGCTTGATCTTGCGATCCGCGCGCTATACCGGCGGGCAAATCATGGCCCTGCCGCGCATCAGCGTCGTCGTTCCCTCGCTCAACCAGGCACCGTTCCTGGCCGAGGCCATCGATAGCGTCCTTTCGCAGGGCTATCCCGACCTCGAGCTGATCGTCATGGACGGCGGCTCGACCGACGCTAGCCTCGACATCATCCGCTCATACGAGGCGCGTCTCTCGTTCTGGCGGAGCGCTCCGGACGGCGGCCAGTCGGCCGCGATCAACCGCGGCGTCAAGGAGGCGACGGGGACGATCGTCTGCTGGCTCAACTCGGACGATCTCTTATGCGAGAACTCCCTTTCGCTCGTCGGCCGGGCAGCGGCCGAGCATCCCGATGTCGGCATGTACATCGGCAACGGCTTCCGCCTCGATCAGAACACCAAGCGGCTGACGCCGTATTGCCCGCGGCCGCTTGCCTTCAGCCGGCGGGCGCTGCGGGAAGGCGGCGCCTACATCCACCAACCTTCGACGTTCTTTACCCGAGCGGCCTGGGATCGCGTCGGCGGCCTCAACGAGAGTCTGAAATTCTGCATGGACTGGGACGTCATCATGCGGGTGGCGGCGCTCTATCCCGTGGCGCTCATCAACGCTTTCCTCGCAACGACCCGCGAGTATGACGAGACCAAGACCGCCGCCGGCGGGATGGAGAGGGCGGCCGAGATCCGGCGGATGATCGAGGCCAACACCGGCGAGCCGCTCTCGATCGGGGCCGCGATCTTCATGATCGAGGCGATGCTCCACCCGTCCACGAGCCAGCATCTCGGGTTGGGCTTCTTCCGCCACCTCTCGCTCGCCCGCAACGACGCCGCCCTGCGCCTGTCGGAGATCACCGGCACGGCGAGCTGCTTCCCGGCCGCAACCGACAGCGGCGACATCGTCAATGGAGCGGGCGTGCGCGAAGCGCCGCCGGAGCCGCCGCGCCCGGCAAAGGCGGCTGTCTTGAAGCTATGGCGCGGACGCCCTCGCGGGCTGCTCTATCGCTTTGTGACGGGCGCGCTGGTCTCGGCTGCGCACCTTGGGCTATGCAGCCGCGATACGGCCTTCGCCCGGCTGCGGAAGTGGCATTCCGAAGGTCTGTTCTCCGACCCAGGTCGGGACGGCGCGAAAGCGGCACGATCGTCGGGTCAACCGGCTCGCGACCTTGGCAACGAAAGATAGACGAGGCGCTTCATTTCCTGGCGGGTCCGCGTGACCATGTCGAGGATCAAGCCGACAAAGATGCTCAGCACCCCGAGAATGACGAGCCCGATGCTGAGGACCGCCGTCGGCAGCCGCGGCACGAGGCCGGTCTCGAGATAAGTCGCGACGACCGGCGCGCCGAGCACGATCGCGCTGAGGCCGATGACAAGGCCGAGCAGGCCGAAGAACTGCAGCGGCCGCTCGTCCTTGACGAGGCGCCCGATCAGCTTGAGGATTCGCCAGCCGTCCCGGTAGGTGCTGAGCTTGCTGACCGAGCCCTCCGGACGTTCCTTGTAGGCCGTCTCGATCTCGCCGCAGGGCATGCGCAGCTCGAGCGCGTGCACGGCAAGCTCGGTCTCCGTCTCGAACCCGCTCGACATCGCCGGGAAGGACTTCACGAACCGCGCCGACAGCACCTTGTAGCCGGACAGCATGTCGGTGAACTGCCGGCCGAAGATGACGCGCACGAGTTCCGTCAGGGCGAAATTGCCGAGGCGGTGACCGCGACGGTAGGCGGCGGACGCGGTCGAGACCCGCGCGCCGTTGACGAAATCGAGGTCGTTGTCGACGAGCTCGCGGATGAGCCGCGGCGCCGCGGCAGCGTCGTAGGTGTCGTCGCCATCGACGAGGACGTAGATGTCGGCATCGATGTCGGCGAACATTCGCCGGACGACATTGCCCTTGCCCTGCCGGCGCTCCGACCGCACCACCGCGCCGGCTTGCCTGGCGACCTCGCTCGTCCGGTCGCTGGAGTTGTTGTCGTAGACGTAGATCGTCGCCTGCGGCAGCGCCGTCCGGAACGCCGCGACAACGGCGGCGATCGTCAGCTCCTCGTTGTAGCAGGGGATGAGGACCGCGGCGCCGGAAGACGCCGCGACGGACGCGGCGGGGTCGCCAAGCTCGGCGGTCTCATGGGAAAGCGCGGGTTGCACGTGGGCTCCTCGGATCAGGCACGGCCCGCTTACCCGCAGAGCCTGCCCCGGTAAAGCAAGCACGACGGCGGTCCGGTCGCCGGCTGAGGTAAAGCATGATCCCGAAAAGTGGCTACCGGTTTTCGGAAAAGATCATGCTCAAACAAAGAGGTAGAGCGGGATGACGACTCGACGAGACGTCATCCCGCTCTAACGATGCAGGAACAGAAAGATATTCGAGCTGAACGGCCCCAGCTTGAGGCCCGTGTAGCCGAGCTTGAAGGCTGCCCCGGGCGGGACAAGCGAGCGAAGCCGTCGGCGGCTCATGAGCGTAAGCTCCTCCCGCGAGGTCCATTTCGTCTTGCCGGCGGCCCGGCAGGCCCATCGGAACGTCGCGTCGGTCCAGTGCAGGAAGGGCAGCGAGGTGTGATGCTCGACCGGAAAGTAGCGGTGCGGGACGCTGATGAAGACGCGTGGCGCAACCCGGAACAGCTCCCGGACGTGCCGGGCCTGCTCCTCATCGCCGCCGACATGCTCGAGCACGGCATTCGACGTCGCGATGGCGAATTGATCGTCCCTGAACGGGAGCGGGCCGCGCGCCTCAATCCGGACATAGGAGACCGCCGGGAAGGCGCGGGTGAAATCGTCGCCCTCGCCGAGCCCGCAGGCCGTGATCTTCGCCGGATGGGGATAGAGCCGCTCGAGGAAGTTGGCGCCGGCATTGATGACATCCGAGACGCCGACGTCGAGGAGCGTGTCGGGCTCCGCGGGGCGGCAGCAGGCGATGAAATCCCGATAGATGCGGTCGCGAGCCGCGACCAAGATGCGTTCGGCAACGCTACCCGGCGCCGCGACCTCGTAGTATCGCGTGTCGACGTGGGCGCTCTTCGGTTCCGGCATGGGGCAGGCCATAATCGGGCAGCCGCGGGAAGGCAACGTCGCCCGGCCGGGGACGATCGAGGCGTCTCAGCTGCGGTTATAGACGTCCTCCAGGCGGACGATGTCGTCCTCGCCGAGGTAGCTGCCGCTCTGCACCTCGATGATCTCGAGCGGGATCTTGCCGGGATTTTCGAGGCGATGGACCTCGCCGAGCGGGATATAGGTCGATTCGTTCTCGCGCAGGACCTTCTGGCGATCGCCGACGGTGACGAGCGCGGTGCCGCGGACCACGACCCAATGCTCGGCGCGGTGGAAGTGCTTTTGGAGCGACAGCCGTCCGCCGGGCTTGACCACGATCCGCTTGACTTGGAAGCGGCTCCCGAGGTCGATCGATTGGTACGACCCCCAGGGGCGGAAGACGCGCAGATGCTCCGCCACTTCCTTGCGTCCCTCGGCCTTCAGCCGCGCCACGAGCTCCTTGACGGTGTCGCCCTTGCTCCTGTCGAACACGAGAAGGGCGTCGCCCGAGGACACCACCGCCAGATTTTCGACGCCGACCAGGCAAACGAGGCTGTCGGCGAGGACCAGGTTGTTGCGCGAGTCGAGGAACACGGCGGCGTCCGGCCCGGCATTGCCGTCCCGATCCTTGTCCTTGAGTTCCCAGATCGCGGTCCAGCCGCCGATATCGGACCAGTCCATGGCGACCGGGACGACCCCGACCCGGTCGGACCGTTCCATGACGGCGAAATCGATTGACAGCGCGGCGCAAGCGNCGAACGCGTCGGCGGCAAGGACGACACGGCCAAGGTCGGAGGTCGACCGCTCGACGGCCTGCTCCGCCGCCTCGACGGTCGCGGCGTCGAACTTGCGGTACTCCGCGAGCAGGACCTCCGGATCGAAGATGAAGTTGCCGGAGTTCCAGAGATAGCCGTTGGCGATGTAGGCCTTGGCTGTTTCGAGATCCGGCTTCTCGACGAAGGCTTCGACCTTGACGCAGCCTTGCCCGATCCGAGTCGGGCTCGGCCGGATGTAGCCGTAGCCCGTCGCGGCGCGGTCGGGCTTGATGCCGAACAGCATCAGGTAGCCCTCGGCCGCCGCGTCGCCGGCGCTGCGGACCGCGGCGAGGAAGGCCGGAACGTCCCGGATGACGTGGTCGGCCGCCATGACGAGGAGCAGCGACCCGGGGTCGCGCTTGCGAACGAAGCTCGCGGCGGCGGCGATCGCCGGTCCCGAGTCGCGGCGCATCGGCTCGAGCAGAATCGTGCCCGTGCGCCCGACGCCTTCGAGCTGGTCCGCGACGAGGTGGGAGTAGTCCCTGCCGGTAATGATCACCGGCTCCCCGAACAGGCTCGGGTCGCTCACCCGCAGCACCGTGTCCTGAAAGCTCGACCGCGGCCCGAAGAACGGGATGAACTGCTTCGGGAAGCTTTCCCGGGATGACGGCCAGAGCCGCGTCCCGGCTCCTCCGCACATGATGACCGGGGTGATGCGTCTCATCATCTCAACGCGCGAGCCGCCCGGCCACTCGACGGCCCGCGTCCGAGCCAGGCCGGATTCCGAGGAAGCCGCCAAGCGTTGCGTGCCGGGGTGGCCGATCCCGCTTGGCGAGCGAAAGACGCGGCTGCTTTCTCACCGCAGGCAAGCCTCGTCAAGCTCTCCGCCTGCTAGGCGCTGACGGACCCGCGCCGCGGACCGGGGCGGTGCGGCGAGGCTGCGATTGTCCGCCACTGCGGTTCGGTGATAAAGGCGCGCCGTTCGCCCGAGCGGCGCCGGAGAGGTCTTCGGCGGGCTCACGGGCGTTACCTGCTGCCGGCCAAGGAGCGGACCAGGCATGGTGTTCAGCAGCGTCACTTTCCTGTTCTACTTCCTGCCGTTGTTCCTCCTGGTCTTCTATGCGACGCGCTGCAGCAAATGGGCTCTGGCGGCGTTCAGCATCGTTTTCTATGCCTGGGGCGAGCCGATCTTCGTCGTGCTGCTGTTTGCGTCGATCGCCGCGAACTACGTGCTCGGGCTGAAGATCGAGCAGGCCCGCGCCTCCGGCCGGGCCCGGCCTTGGGTCGCGGCCGGCATCGTCCTCAACCTGATCCCGCTGCTGCTGTTCAAGTACAGCGGCTTCGTGATCGAGACCCTGGCGACGGTCGCCGGCCTCTCGCCGAAACTCGCCGCCAGATTCTCCTTCGGCCTGCCGCTCGGCATCTCCTTCTACACCTTCCACGCGCTCTCGTACCTGATCGACGTCTATCGCGGCGACGTGCGCGCCGAGCGCAGCATCCGCGATATGATCCTGTACATTGCCATGTTCCCGCAGCTCGTCGCCGGGCCGCTGATTCGCTACAAGAAGATCGCCGGAGAGCTGCACCGGCCACGGATCTCGCTCGAGCGGACCGCGGACGGCATTCGAATTTTCATCATCGGTCTCGCTCAGAAAGTCCTGATCGCGAACACGGTGAGCGCCAGCGCGGACGCGATCTTCGCGCTCCCGCCGGACCAGCTTTCAGGTCTCCTCGCCTGGATCGGGGTGGTTTGCTACACGGCGCAGATCTATTTCGATTTCGCCGGCTATTCGAATATGGCGATCGGCCTCGCGTTCATGATCGGCTTCACCTTCCCGATCAATTTCAACTACCCCTACGTGGCGCGGTCGATGACCGAGTTCTGGCGCCGCTGGCACATATCCCTGTCGTCCTGGTTCCGCGACTACGTCTACATCCCGCTCGGCGGCAACCGGCTCTCGCCGATCCGCACCTACGTCAATCTGGCGATCGTCTTCCTCCTCTGCGGGGTGTGGCACGGCGCCGCCTGGACCTTCGTGATCTGGGGCGCCGCCCATGGCGCGTTCCTCGTGCTCGAGCGGCTCGGCCTCGATCGTCTCGTCGCCCGGCTGCCGGCCGCCCTGCAGCATGGCTATGTCATGCTCCTCGTCATGGTGACTTGGGTGTTCTTCCGCTCCGACGGAGTCGGGCACGCGTTCACCCATCTGGCGGCGATGTTCGGCCTCGGCGCCGATGCGCCCTTCGCGCCGCCGCTGCAGCGTTTTCTCGGCTGGGACGTGCTGCTGGCCCTCGCGGCGGCGGCGCTCGGCGCCGGACCCATGGCGGCGCAGCTCGGCCGCCGGGCGATGGATGGGCTGTCCGGCGCCTGGCGTTCGCTCGGCTCGGCCTTCGAGCTCGGAACGCTCGCCACCCTGTTCGTGCTCGTCGCCATGAGCCTTGCCGGCGGCGCCTACAACCCCTTCATCTATTTCCGCTTCTGACGATGGACATGCGGGCGCAGATCGCAGCGTCGGGCCCTCGCGAGGCGGGCCTCCGAGCCAGGGGCTGGCTCATCGTCGCGCTGTTCTTCGGGCTGATCCTCGCGCCCGCCGCGACTGAGCTCGCGCAGCTCGGGGCCGCGCCGGGCCAGGAGAACCGCATCCTCGCGCCGCTGCCGCAATGGGTCGGCTTCCGCCGGCTGCGCGATTTCACCAAGGCGACAGACGCCTATATCGACGATCATTTCGGCCTGCGCGACCGGCTCGTGCACTGGAACAGCCGGCTTCGCTATGGCCTCGGCGCGAGCAGCACGCCGAAAGTGGTGATCGGCAGCGACGGCTGGCTGTTCTATGCCGGCGAGAAGATCATCGAGCAGCATACCGGCGAGGACGTCTTCACGCCGGCGGAGCTCGAGCGCTGGGTCAAGGTCATGACCGCCAATCGCGATTGGCTGGCGCGGCGCGGGATCGCCTTCATCATCACGATCGCGCCCGACAAGAGCACGATCTACCCCGAGAAGCTGCCGACCTATCCTCGTCCGCCGGGCCGGACCACGCGCGCCGACCAGCTCGTCGCGCGTCTGCGCACGACCGACCTCGTCCTCGTCGATCCGCGCGAGGCCCTGCTCGAGGCGAAGCGCAGCTTCCCGAAGCTTTATTTCGAGGGCGACAGCCACTGGACCCAGCGCGGCGCCTTCATCGCCTACTCGCAGCTGATGGAAGCGGTGCGGGCAAAGTTCCCGAACGCCGCGCTCGCGTCCCTCGACGACTACGATATCGCTTGGGGTCCGGCGGCCGCGAGCGACCTTGCCTTCCTGCTCACGCTGCATGGCGACTTGCGCTACACCGCCGAACGCTTCACCCGGCGGTCGACGCACCAGCTCGGCACGACGATGCGGAATCCGACGCCGGGCGGATGGGGTTGGCCGATCAAGTTCATCGAGACCGATCTCAAGGCGCAGCCGCGCCTTCTGGTCTTCGGTGATTCCTTCACGGATTACGTGCTGGGACCGACATTCCTCTTCGAGAGCTTCCGCGATCCGGTGTTCACCCATCACAACGGCGGCACGTTCAACTTCACGCTCGTCGACGAGGTCAAGCCGGATCTCGTGATCTTCGCGTTGGCGGAGCGCTACATCGCGCTGCCGCCGCAGGTTCCGCTCGGCTTCTAGCGAGCGAAGCGTTCAGCTCGGAGCATCCGGCAGCGCGAAGGGCTCCGTCGAGCCGAGCGGGAACTCGGTCACCACCGGAGCCTTGGGGCTGTCCTTCTCGCGGATCTCGACGACGAGCGTAGAGCCCTTGAGATTGGCCGGCCGCGGCAGCGCCCGGGCGGGGGCGTCGCTCCAATCGGAAACCGTCTCTTCGCCACCGCTGCCGCGCAGCACGTAGCGGAACTGCAGCGCGTCCGCGGGCGCCAGTCCCCAGACGGTCGGCAGGATGTCGAGGGTCGACGCAGCTTGCTGCCCGAAATTCGTCTGCTCCTGAAGCTGAAGCACGACATAGCGCGAGCGCGAGGAAACCTGCTCGTCAACGCCGCGGCCGGTTGCGAAGGCCCATTCCGGACCATAAGCCGAGCCGTAGCTTCCGATCAGGGTCAGTCCCGGCGAGCGCTTGTCCGGGATGCGGATCGGGACGTAGCTGTAGACCGGCAATTTCTGGAAGGAGAAGATGTTGAGGCCGCCTGGATCGGGCAGATGCGGCGAGGCGACCGAATATCGGCCCTCCTTGTAGGGCACGATCAAATACCAGTACGCAACCTCCCAATGGGTCGCCATGAGGCGTGCGCCGCCGTTCGCCTTGATGGCCTCGACGATCGTCGCATCGACCGCGGGCGGGTTGACGGGCCAGCTCGTTGCCACGCGCGCGGTGCCGAGATTGCGGCTGACGTTGAAGCGCAGGACGTTCGCGTCGAGCACAAGATGCGTCGCCGCGGCGAAGCCGAGGAGAGCCAGGCGTAAGGCGTCGAAGCGCCGGCTGCCCTTGAGCCAGAAGAACACGAGCCCGGGGCTTGCGACGATGAAGGCGTAGTTCAGATAGACCGAGAATCCCTCGATGTAGCGAGTCATCAGCGAATATGTGACGAACCAGGCGACGAACGCCGATCCGAGCGCGATCCCGACCGCGATGCGCCGCCGGAGCGCAACGCCGAATGCGACGACCCCGATGAGATACACAAAGCCGATGTCGACGGAGTTCTCGCCGAGGTACCAGCCCGTGCTCTGCGAAGGGCCGACGAAGCGATAGGACACCGACATGTATTCGGGGCCCTGGTTGACCCAGGTGAAGAGCCCGGCGGCGGCCTGGTTGAAGGCGGTGTGAAAGGAGAGGCGGGCCTGGATGTCGCGGGCGGGGTTCAGATCGGGAAGGGGGCTCGCCGCCGTCTGCACCACGTGAAGCACGAGGTTCTGGAGCCCGGCCAGGAGCTTGAAGGGCTTGTTCAGCACCAGATCCGAAAAGCCCGTGTCCATCAAGGCGCCGGAGGCTCGCCAATTGGGAACGACGAAAGCCCCCGCCAGAACCGCGCAGAGCGCCAGGGTCGAGACGGTCAGGACGGCGCGGCGCGACGTCGGCCATGACAGATCCCAGCGGTCGCCCGAAGCGAGCCGCCACGCGAGCCATCCGGCTGCCGCCACAATGACGGGCCAGTAGAAGACGGCGTGAAGCTTCGTGCCGATGCTCAAGGCCGCGGCGATCAACGCCAGGCACAGATCCGCGACGGCTCCGCCGCGGTGGAAGCGGATCGCGAACTGCACCGCGATCAGGAGCGGAAAGGCGGCGAGGATTTCGTCGTTCGTCGACGTCGCCTGTACGACCACGCCGGGGGTCAGCGCGGCGAGCCAGGCGGTGCCGGCCGCGACGGTCCGACAGGCGCCGAGGTCGCGCGCAATGCGGAAGACCGTCAGCCCGATGATCGTCCAGGCCACGAAAGGCACGAGGCTGAAGAGCCGGTTCGTCCAGCGATAGAGCGCGATCGGGTACTGAAGGAGCGCGCCGTTGAAGGGATAGAAGATCGACCTCGCGTCGATGCCGGTGCCGAAGTGGGCGAGGCTGCCGGCGTCGCGGTACCAATAGATTCGCGACAGCCGATACGTCACCGTGTCGGGATTGTTCGGCAGATAGGCGAGGGCGATGATCAGGTTGCCGAGGAGGACGCCGGCGCCGGTGATGACGAAGAACGCGAGGAGCAGCCGGGCGAGCCGCGGTCTATCCTCGAGAAACGAGACGAGCGGCTTCCCCGGCGTCGCCGGCATGAGACCGGCGCCGGCAAGCAGCAGTGCAGAGCCGACGGCGATGACGGTCGAGACCGCCGCGAAAAGGACAGGCTGACCGAGCGCCGAGCCGAAAGAGAGGACGACCGCGGTCAGGACGAGATTGGTCCAGCCGGCGAGGATCGCGGCGTTGAGCTTCGTGATCCAGTCGAGCGGGCTCGAGCGAAGCGCGGCGAGCGTGAGGATGAGCAGCGCCGCGGCGTGGCAGATGCCGAGATAGGGAAGCATCGCGAAGGGGTCAGGATGAGATCAGGCGGGCCGGAGAACGCTTGAGCGCGTCTCGGCTGCCGAGGCGGGCGGACGCTACTTCAGCGCCCGTCGGGGTTCAAGAGGTCGAAACCAGGCGGCCGCCCGGGGCGGCCCCGCGTCAGCGGCGCTGGAGAAAGCCTTCGAAGGGTGCATCCGGGCCGAAATTCTTCCATGCCGTGGCGCAGGCGACGGCCTTGTCGGTCTTGAAGCTTGACGCAATCTTCTCGATCTCGTCCTTGAGGCTTTGCGATCTCGGCAGGGTGTAGATATCGCGGAAGCCGAGCCCGTGATGGGCGAGCAGCCGGCGCAATCGGCTCTCTTCGATCCGGTAGGGGCNGTTGAGTTCGGCGACGCTCAGCTGGACCGCGATGAGAATCGCGAATTCGCCGCCGCCGGCTCCCTTCGAGGCTTCCGCGTCGTAGCAGGCGAGCCGCTTGTCCGGATCTTCGATCAGGCGGCAGCCGGGGCTCTGAGCCGCGGCGCCGCCGAGGCTCGC